>OLPW01001390.1_pt1 | contig 24978 bp, 18 predicted proteins | sample 1672161 | NCBI WGS metagenome assembly OLPW01 (sample SAMEA3136654, study PRJEB25190) | human gut metagenome
GTTGGATGCGAGCGGGTAAGCGAACATTCAACACGTCGCGACTAAAATCACAAATATGCCTTATTGGGGGCAATGGCTTCGTCTGTTGTTTCTCCAATGAATTAAATAGCAAAAAACCATTGACTTAACTGGAAAAATCCTGTATACTGATATTTACCGTGCAGCTGGGAAGTTAGCGGCGTCCTGTACCTGAAATCCGCTATAGCAGGAGTGATGGTCAGCCTCGGATGTCTTATTGATGGAGCTGCCCTTTATAAGTGGTGTTGACAATTGGGTCTCGCGCAACAGGAACCTCTGAACCGTGTCAGGTCGGGAACGGAGCAGCACTAAGGAGACTCTCCTGTGTGCCGTGAGGGTGCCTGGTTCGAGCTAACTGTAGAGGTAACGTCTGTTGGTAAGCATACAAAGCTGACCGCACGGTTTTAATAATTCGATTTTTATATTCACATAATAGAAAGCGTCATAATAATGAAGATTGTTATATATCTTTATTGCTATGACGCTTTTTTATTCAAGAATGCCTCCGCATTCTTGCTGAGAGATTTGTGTTATACAATGCATAGCATACTTTTACATGTTACTAGTTATTATCTCTTTAGGAAATCAGGCAGGAATCCTCGTTCACTTAATCGCCGAGTACTTTACTGATTATTCGTTTCAAACTTACAATTTTATAAAAGAAGCACAAAGCCAGTCTCGCAACCAGCTTTGTGCTACATTTTAATTTTAATTATCAGTCTGATTTTCTTCCTGTATCAGCTTTCGCTTTTTCTTTTTTTCTTTTTGAATTTCTCTTAATTTTCTAAAAAATGCTGAAAGCATTTCCGAGCATTCTTCTTGAAGAACGCCTCTTTCTACCTCTGCCTGGTGATTAAATTCCTGCATTTCAAGAAGATTAAGTATTGAGCCGCCACAACCAGCTTTCGCATTCATGCTGCCAATAACGACTCTCGTCACTCTCGCCTGCACAATTGCTCCGGCACACATCTGGCAAGGCTCCAAAGTGATGTACATCGTACAGTCTTCCAATCGCCAGTCTCCAAGCTTTTTACATGCTTTTTTCATCGCAAGAAGTTCTGCATGTGCAAGCACAGTCTTATCCTTATTCCGCTTATTATATCCTCTGGCAATTATTTTTCCATCATGAACAATAACACAGCCAATTGGCACATCACCAATCGCCTCTGCTTTTTTTGCCTGCTTAATTGCCTCTTTCATAAATTTTTCGTCTTCTGTATATTTTCTCATAAAATATTCTCCCATTTATGAAACTCATAGTCCCGTAAAATAGCGACGTACTTATTTCAATATTTTGTGATATCCTCCTGCCTACAGATGGGAGCTTCCCTTCCCCCAATAAAATCACCATAATCACATCAAAAAATAGGTTTGCAATAATCTGCCAAACTGTCGATTTATATTCCGTTTCTCAGCAGATACAACCAGTATCCAAAACTTCCAGTTTTCATACGATTCTCTGTAAGTGATAAAAATACTGGAAACTGATAAATTTCTGCCATATATTTTTCCCGATTCTCATAAATTCCCGGCACACCGATACAGTAGCGTTCTTCTCCTGCGTACCTTACTTTTCCTGCCAGAATATGATGATATCTCCCATATCCTTTCAAAAGGAACTGATTGCTTTTAAGTACGCTGGCTTCTTCCCCAAACTGTGCCAAATCCGTGGTTGAAATCCTGCATCCTTCATAAAAAGCGGTATTAAAAATATTGTCCACAGAAGGGTTCTTTTTCATTGCATTTATCCACATTTTTTCAAAATTATCAACAACAGAAGTGGCTTCTGGCTTAGTTTCTGCTTCTATTTTTATTTGGGGTTCTATTTCGGAGTCAATCTTCAACTCTGATTTTGATTCCATTTCAGCATCAGTCTTTAACTCTAATTTTGATTCTATTTCAGAATCTGTCTTCAACTCTGATTTTGATTCTATTTCAGAATCTGTCTTCAACTCTGATTTTGATTCTATTTCAAAATCTGTCTTCAACTCTGTTTTTGATTCTATTTCAGAATCTGTCTTTAACTCTGATTTTAGTTCTAGTTCAGATTTATTTTTTGATTCAATACCATTTTCTGAAAATTCTTTTATTTTAACACTTTCTTCTATATTTGTATTATTGCTATGTGCTATATCATTTTCTGAATCAGGCAAGTTTTCCTCTGACTTTATGTTCTCTATCTTATTCTCAGCTTTCTTTTGAAAATCCTTTTCCTCAAAACTCTCTGTGTTTATCTGACCTTTTTCTTCTAAAATATTTTCCTCTGATTCTTGTTGCTCCTGTAACATCTCATCAGTAATATTTCTTGTTGATACTTTTTGTTTTTCTGACATCTTATCTGGAATAATCTTTTCTGTCTCTGTCTGTTTTTCTGATATTTTACCAGCAATATCTTTTCCAGATTTATTTTCCTGCATTTGAGATTTATCTTTTGCAGAATTCACAATCTTATGCCACCGAAGAGGCTCCAAAGTTTCTGCCGGAATTTCCTCTCCAATCCACACACTTCCGTAATAAAAAGCATCCTGATAATAAAGTAATACTCCCGACTGTCCCTTTATCCGAAAACCAGCCGGAAGCATAGCTGCAGGGTAGGTCAAATGTATTTCTTCCTTATGTTCTTGCGTAATGAGTGTGTCTAACTGCCAGACTTGCCAGCTCTCTCCCTGCCGCTCATAAAAACATAATTTAAGCTCCATTCCCTGCAATAAACGCTCATCGTCTATCTGAATCGTCAGTTTAAGGCTGCCTGACTTTTGTTCTGCCTTAACAAACCCGAAGCATTCCTTTTTCTCTGCCTTTTCATAACGATACAAATAAGAAAGTATCCTTTGATAATCTGCCATGATGATACTCCTTTTTTCACTAATGTATTCTGCAGAATGACTTTTATGCCACAAAATATCCTGTAAAAATATACCGCAAATTGGGACGTGCAGATTGCAGGAATAATTTTTCAAACACGCTCTTATCTTCCAAGAATATCCGATAACCTTGCAAACTCCTCTAAAGAAAGCTTTTCTCCACGAATTGTCGGAGTAAGTCCCATCTCTTCAAGCGCCGCTACTGTCTTTTCCTTTGGAATACGAAGTTCGCTTGAATTATAAAGTCCGTTCTGTAGCGTTTTTCTTCTCTGATTAAAAGAAGCACGAATAATCTTAAACATAAATGCGGAATCATTTACCTTAACTGGTTTTTCCTGATAACGAGTTAAACGGATAACTGCAGAACCAACCGCAGGTCTTGGAATAAAGCAGTTTGGCGGTACATTTGCCACGATATATGGTTCTGCATAATACTGTACTGCTAAAGAAAGAGCACCATAATCCTTTGTTCCCGGGCCTACCTGCATACGGTCAGCGACTTCTTTCTGCACCATAACTGTAATAGAGTCCAGTGGTACTTCACTCTCAAATAACCCCATAATAATTGGTGTTGTAATATAGTAAGGCAGGTTGGCAACGACTTTAATTGGTTTTCCACCATTCTTTTCTTCTGCAATCTTGCGAATATCTACCTTTAAAATATCTTCGTTCAATACTGTAACGTTATCATATTCCTTTAAAGTATCCTCCAGAATTGGAATCAGCTTTGTATCAATCTCTACCGCAACAACTTTCCTTGCCGCCTCCGCAAGATACTGCGTCATCGTTCCAATTCCCGGTCCGATTTCTAAAACAAAATCATCCTTTCCAATCTCTGCTGCACCAATAATTTTATCGAGTACATGCGTATCAATCAAAAAGTTCTGTCCATATTTTTTCTGAAAATTAAATCCATACCGCTGTAAAACTGCAATCGTTTCCTGCGGGTTTCCTAAATTCGCCATAAGACCTCCTTGGGCTGTCATAAGATTTTGAAAGCAATTTTATATTTGGGGAATCAATGTTGAAGTCTTCCCCTTAAATTTTTACTTAGTTTCTCTATAATAAGATAATAATACATGAAATGGATATCTCATTCAAGAGACGAAATCAAGAAAGGGACAATATGTAAAAGAGAAAGAATCCATATCTGTGGCCTGGGAGCAAGTGTTGGATGCGAGCGGCTAAGCGAACATTCAACACGCCGCGACGAAAGTCACAGATATGGATTCTTTCTCTTCCAGAGTTCGTCTGTCCTTCTGTTCTCCTAATGAATTAACCCAAACAATCTCTGAGCATTTTCATAGGTTACATTTTCTACTTCTTCCGCTGTAATTTCCTTAAGTCTTGCGATTTCTTCAATCACCAGCGGCAGATATGCAGAGCTATTTCGCTTTCCTCTGTGTGGTGCTGGTGCAAGGTAAGGGCAGTCGGTTTCTACTACAATACACTCTAATGGAATTGCCTTTACAACTTCCTTCAGCACACGGGAATTTTTAAAGGTAACGACACCTCCTACACCAATGTAATAACCCATTTTTACATATTCTTTTGCCATTTCAGCAGAACCGGAAAAGCAATGAATTACACCGCCTGTCGTTCCGGCGTGTTCCTTTTTCATAATGTCAAATGTATCCTGCGATGCGTCTCTGCTGTGTATAATTACAGGAAGTTTTTCCTCTGTTGCAAGATGAAGCTGTCTGATAAACCACTCCTGCTGTACTTCTTTTGGCTCTACATTCCAGTGATAATCAAGGCCAATCTCTCCGACTGCCACGATTTTATCCCTGTGACAATATTCCCGAAGCTGCTCCATCCGTTCCTCATTAAGTTCACCAACATGGTCTGGATGAATTCCGGCTGCACCGTACATAAAAGGTACTTTTGAAATAAGTTCTAAGGTATCCATCAGGTCTTTCCAGCTTGCACTGACATTGACAACCTGTGTCACGCCAGCATCTTTTAGCGATTCGAGAACGACCGCTCTATCTGCATCAAACTGTTTATCATTATAATGAGAATGTGTATCAAAAATCATAGTATACCTCTTTAATCCCTGGTTTGCCACAGGGAAAATAGACGCTCCCGAAGAGATAAGATACCCTATAGCTGTGACCTTAGACCAAGGGTTGGATGCGAGTGTTTAAGCGAACATTCAACCTGCAGCGACGAAAGTCACAAATATAGGGTATTGCCTCTCTTCGGGAGCGTCTCCCCTGCCTGCGGCAACTCAGAATTTAATTAACAAATCTCTGCGCCTGCTGGCATCTTCTTCTCTGGTACCATCAGGGATAATTCCCCATTTTCGTCCTCCGCGCATAAGAGCATACCTTCAGAAAGTACACCGGCTAATTTCGCAGGTTTTAAGTTTACAAGAACCATAACCTTCTTACCAACCATTTCTTCTGCGCTATAATGTTTCTTAATACCGGAAACAATCTGTTTTACCTGGCTGCCAATCTTAACCTGGGAGCAGAGAAGCTTTTTAGACTTCTTTACTTCTTCGCAGGCAATGATTTCGCCAACCTGGAACTGCATTTTTTCGAAATCATCAAATGTGATTTCTTCTTTTGGTTCGATGTCGATTACTGGTTCGTCATCTTTTTTCTCTTCTTCAGCGGGAGCCTGTCTTGAAGCGTTCATCTCGTCTACTTTTGCCTGTACTTCTTTTGCATCAAGTCTTGCAAAAAGGATTTCTGGCTTGTCTGTTACTTTCTTTCCAGATTCGTAAAGACCGAACATTTCAAGTTCGTCCATAGTTCTTTCGGAAGAATTAAGCTGTGCAAAAATTCTTTCTGCTGTTTCTGGCATAAATGGAGAAAGTAAAGAAGCACCGATTGTAATGCTTTCTACTAAATTGTAAAGAACTGTAGCAAGTCTGTCCTGTTTTGCAGGATCTTTTGCTAAAGCCCATGGCATTGTCTCATCAATGTACTTGTTACAACGTTTAAATAAGTTAAAGATTTCTGTCATAGCATCTGCAACTCTGAGCTTAGACATACATTTTATTACTTTATGCTTTGTATCTAATGCTACGTCCATAAGATTCTTATCAAATCCATCTGTCACTCCACTGTTAGCTACAACTCCGCCAAAGTATTTATTAGACATGGAAATTGTACGGTTTACAAGGTTTCCAAGTGTATTGGCAAGGTCAGAATTCATACGTTCTACTAAGAGATCCCATGTGATTACACCATCGTTCTCAAATGGCATCTCGTGAAGTACAAAGTAACGAACAGCATCTACACCGAATAAATCTACGAGGTCATCTGCGTAAATTACATTACCTTTGGATTTACTCATCTTGCCGTCACCCTGTAATAACCAAGGATGTCCAAATACCTGTTTTGGAAGTGGAAGATCTAATGCCATTAAAAAGATTGGCCAGTAAATTGTATGGAAACGTATAATATCTTTACCGATCAGATGTAAGTCTGCTGGCCAGTATTTCTTAAATAATTCTCCACTTTCACCATCGCAGTCATATCCAAGGCCTGTGATATAGTTTGTTAATGCATCAAGCCATACATAAACAACATGCTTTGGATCAAAGTCTACAGGAATACCCCATGAGAAAGAAGTACGGGATACACATAAGTCCTGAAGTCCTGGTAAAAGGAAGTTGTTCATCATCTCGTTCTTACGTGATTCTGGCTGAATAAAATCAGGGTTATCATTAATATACTGAATCAGACGGTCAGCGTATTTGCTCATACGGAAGAAATAAGCCTCTTCCTTTGCAGGCTGGCATGGACGGCCACAGTCTGGACACTTGCCATCTACTAACTGAGATTCTGTGAAGAAAGATTCACATGGTGTACAGTACATTCCTTCATAATGTCCCTTGTAAATGTCACCCTTATCGTAAAGCTTCTTAAAGATCTTCTGAACCTGTTTTTCGTGATCCTCATCTGTTGTACGGATAAACTTATCGTAAGATGTGTTCATTAAATCCCAGATTCTCTTGATTTCTCCTGCTGTGTTATCAACAAATTCCTTTGGAGAAATTCCAGCTTCTGCTGCCTTTAACTCGATTTTCTGACCATGTTCGTCTGTTCCTGTCTGGAAACGTACATCATAGCCTTCTTTTCTCTTAAATCTTGCAATTGCATCTGCTAAAACAATCTCATATGTGTTACCAATATGAGGTTTGCCGGATGTGTAAGCAATTGCAGTTGTAATGTAATATGGTTTCTTACTCATTTATCTATTATACCTCCTATGCAACCTGTGTCATTAGGTCTGTTATCTGTTCGTCAACTTTCCTTAATGTACTCTTAGAATCTTTTATCCCTGATTTATACAGCAATTGTATTTACAGGGTAATTTTGCGCGTACATATTATTATAGAATAAATCCGAATATTCGTCTATGGTTATTTTTCTGAAAAACTAATAGTTTTCCTGTATAATTCATAGTATAATACCAAATACTTTTTATCTTCCGATATAAAAATGCTATCAAAGGAGGGCGACTATGAAGAAAAATCATCGCAGACCATTGTCTAAACCACTATTTACCCACTTGTTTTTTCTACTTCTTATCCTTATTTGCGGAGTCAGTTTAGCAGGTTGTGGACAATCCAGTGCACATAATTCTTCAAAGCAGAAAAAATTTGACCAGTTTCTTGATTCCTGCTTTAAAGAATTCGCTACCGAAAACACGATTACTTTGCATTTTAAACTCTCTGATCCGTCTTCTTACGGTATTAAAAAGGAACCCTCTCCCACTTATGGAGAGCTTTCTTCGGATACGGCAAAGAAAAACTGCAAACGTTCAAAACAACTTCTTCAAGAACTTTATACTTTTCCAACAAGCAGCCTGACAAAAGAACAGAAACTTACCTGGCAGATTTTTCAGGATTATCTAAATGAAACTATTATGAGTGAAAAATATATTCTTTATTCTTCTCCTTTCGGTGCAGATGGATTACCTTCGGATATTCCTGTAACTCTTTCCGAATATCGTTTTGACAACGAAAAAGATGTTAAAGATTATTTATCACTTGTAAATCAAATTCCAGAACTTTTTACGCAGGTTCTTGATTTTGAGGAAGAGCGCCGTAACGCAGATATTGTAAGCCCTGATTTTGTAATCTCTGATACTATCGACCAGATTAACCAATTTTTAAATGCAAGCGAAGAAAATAATCTTCTCGTTGAAAGTTTTGAGGAACGTCTGGATTCCCTTGATACTTTAAGTGAAGATCAGAAAGCAAGCTACACCGCAAATAACCGATTACTCATTACAAATAAAGTATTTCCCGCATATGAGCATTTAAAAACTGCTTTACAGGTCTCTACAGGCAGCAAACATACTACATCTGATAACAGCACAAAAGAGAGACTTTGCGAATATGAAAATGGCCAGGACTACTATCGTTTTCTTCTTCAGTCTGATGTCGGAACAGACATGTCCCCGGAAGAATGTATCACAGCTTTGGAAACACAGTTAAAAGATACGATAAAAGATATTTCTTCCCTGACAACACAAAATAAAGACCTGTATACAGAATATCTCAGTGCGGTTCCGACACTTTCAAAACCAAAGGAAATCATGGAGCAGTTAAAAGACGATTCTCTTGTGGATTTCCCGGAAATAAAGAACATTTCTTATGAATTAAAAAATGTTCCTAACGCTCTTTCCGGCACTTCCGCCTGTGCATTTTATCTTGTACCTCCAATTGACAGTAAAGATGCAAATATTATTTACATCAATAACAACCGTGTGGAGTCCAACGAAATGTTTTCCACACTTGCCCATGAAGGCTATCCGGGGCATTTATACCAGACGAATTATTTTTTAAGTACGAATTCTTCCCCTCTCCGTACATTTCTTCACTGTGACGGATATGACGAAGGATGGGGGACTTATGCCCAGTTATACAGCTATAATTTTACAGAATTTAAAGATGTCGATGAAAAAACACAGGCACAGCTCCGCCAGCTATATCGGGATAATGACCTGCTCTCACTCTCCCTGTCCTCTCTGAGCGATTTATATGTGAATTATAAAAATTATGATGAAAATGCACTGGCCGATTATTTAAAGACTTACGGAATTGATAAATCCGCTACAAAACAACTTTACCAATACGTTATTGAAAATCCGGTCACTTATCTTTCTTACAGTATTGGATATTATGAATTAAACAAATTAGAAAAGGAGATGGCTGCCTCTCTTGGAAAATCATTTAAAATTTCTGATTTTCATGAAGCAGTTCTGAATGTTGGTTCTTGCAATTTTGCAATTTTAAGTCAGGAAATAGAAAAGGAAACAGAAATTCTCAGCAAGGTCCCTTAAAAATATTGCTTGTATACACGCGTTTTTTAAATATTTTTAATATTTTTACTCATAATTGGTCATTTTATTTATTTTGAATAATTGACATTTCAATCCTGCATTGTTATACTAGAGCGTGTTTGAAAAAATAATAGAATTTCATTATTGGGGATTTTTATTCTTTTTTCATTGGAAAATCGACACAAAAAGTGTACAATAGACAACGTACGCGATAAAAAGTACAACAGTTTAATTTAAATACAACTTAGGAGGTAATACTATGGAAACATATGGTATCGAAAAACTTGGGATTGTGAATCCTAAAGCAGTTTACCGCAATTTAACACCTGCACAGTTAACAGAGGCAGCTTTAAGAAGAGGCGAGGGCAAGCTTTCTAACACTGGTGCACTCGTTGTAACTACAGGTAAATATACAGGACGTTCTCCTAAAGATAAATTTATCGTTGATACTCCTTCTGTTCATGATGACATTGCATGGGGAAGCGTTAACGTTCCTATCACTCAGGAGAAGTTCAATGCAATTCGTTCTAAAGTAATCGCTTACCTTCAGAACAGAGAAATCTTCATCTTTGATGGTATGGCTGGTGCTGATCCTGTCTGCACAAGAAAGTTCCGTATCATTAACGAATTAGCAAGCCAGAACCTTTTCATTCATGAACTCTTAATTCGTCCTACAGCAGAAGAATTAGAGAACTATGGCGAAGCTGATTTCACTATCTTCGTTGCACCTGGATTCAAATGTATTCCAGAAATCGACGGAACTCATTCTGAAGCAGCTATCATCGTTGACTACGAACAGAAACAGGTAGTTATCTGTGGTTCCCAGTACTCAGGAGAGATTAAGAAGTCTGTATTCTCTGTAATGAACTTCTTAATGCCAAAAGAAGGTGTACTTCCAATGCACTGCTCCGCTAACATGGATCCAGAAACTCATGAGACAGCTGTATTCTTCGGTTTATCTGGAACAGGTAAGACTACTCTTTCTGCAGACCCTAACCGTAAATTAATCGGTGATGACGAACACGGCTGGTCTGACAGAGGTATCTTCAACTTCGAAGGCGGATGCTACGCTAAATGTATTAACTTAAGCGCAGAGAACGAACCAGAAATCTACAACGCTATCAAGTTCGGAAGCCTTGTAGAGAACGTTATCATGGATGACGAAACTCGCGAATTTGACTTTGATGATGGATCTCTTACAGAGAATACTCGTGTAGGATACCCAGTTGATTATATTTCCAACGCACAGATTCCTGGTGTTGGCGGAATCCCTAAAGTAGTTATCTTCTTAACTGCTGATGCATTCGGTGTACTTCCTCCAATCTCCAGATTAGATGAGAACGCAGCTATGTACCACTTTGTAACAGGATTCACATCCAAACTTGCTGGTACAGAACGCGGAATCACAGAACCACAGCCAACATTCTCCACATTATTCGGTGAACCATTCATGCCAATGGATCCATCCGTATACGCTAACATGCTCGGAGAAAGAATTGAAAAATACAACACTAAAGTATATCTTGTTAATACAGGATGGACAGGTGGCCCTTACGGAGTAGGCAGCCGTATGAAGTTAAAATACACTCGTGCAATGGTAACTGCAGCATTAAACGGAACATTTGATGACGTAGAGTACAAACATGATGAAGTATTTAACGTAGACATTCCTCAGACATGTCCTAACGTACCTTCTGAAATCATGAACCCTCGTGACACATGGGAAGATAAAGCGGCTTACGATGCACAGGCTAAGAAGCTTGCTAAGATGTTCCAAGATAACTTCACTAAGAAATATCCTAATATGCCTAAGAATATCGCTGAGGCAGGTCCTAAGGCTGACTAATAATTCTTAGGCTAACAGACACCCCAGAAGAAATAATTAAGGCACAGATGTGAAGATAATCGCTGCGAGGAAAATACCTGTTTGGTATTTTCTCTTGCTCCGACATCACATCTGTGCCTTAATTATTTCTTCTGGGCCTGTTACTCTATCGCCCTACAGCCCCATACTTATAGTTAATATCTTTTACTGTCAGCAAAGAATCAACTATTGTTAATGATGACCATTCTGCTTATCTCATATGTTTAATCTTGCTTTGTATGCAATCTCTTTACCATTTGAAGAATCCGGCCGAATAGAAGCATTCGAGCAATATGATGGCAAAAAGAATTCTTGTATACATTTCGTTTACCTTGAATTCATAGTCCGGATGTTTCTTTTTATATAGAAAGGATATGGCACACAGTATGAGGAGGACAATAACAGATGCAATGAATAATGTTTTTGTGAATGTTATGATCTGCAAATCTGTTAATATGAATTCCAGTATGAGTATGGGAGCTACGATGTAGTAGAGTATTTTGTTGATGAGGTTCATTGTTTTTTCGTTCATTGTGCTATTCCTTCCTGCTTAAATTTATGTGCAAACTATATGTAATCTGATATATTACCTACAAAAAGCCCTCTATCGCAAATGAGAATTATTCACGACAGAGGGATTCTTTAAACTTTATTTACAATATAAATTAATACTGATAAATAACATCGCTCTTTACTTTACATTTTAAATTAGGAACAATCTTGATATAATAAATCTGACTCGTCTTGATTGCCTTCCCTTTAAATTTGGATATTTTCACATTCTTACCCGGCTTTGCCGTCTTAACTTTCTTATAACCCTTACTTCTATCTTTGGATATATATACGGTAAAATTCTTTATACCCTTTGCATTCTTTGCTTTCGGCATTACTACTGTGTAGTTTTTCTTACCAGTGCGGTAATTATATTTATACTTAAGTTTTATATTCGTCAATGTAGTAAATGCTCTTGCTTTTGAAAGCTTTCCATAAATTGTCGTTCCATTCACTGATAAGTAAGTTCTAACCTTAACAGTATAAGTCTGATTTTTTGCTATTTTAAACCTCACATATCGAATCGCTGTTCCATAAGATGCGGAAAGTGCATTCTGTGTTGAAACTTTCTTACCTTTATAATTATATAAGATAACCTGTACTCCTGTAACATCCGATGGAACGGCTACCCGATAAGTAATCTCTTTGTCTGATTTATAATATGGTGCAAAGTTCTGATTTGTAACATCTGTCATCATAGTCGTAGCTTCCATTTCTCTGTCCATTACTGGCACTGCTGCTTTCTCTGCCGCATTAACTGGCGCCTGAAGTGCAAATGCCATCACAAATGCCAGAGCTAATGCAAATATTCTTGTAATTTTCTTCATACTGTATTTCCTCCTTTTTTCTGTGGTGTTTGGTTTGTTTCCACTTTATTTAGCATAGCATAATTATATCAAAACCGCAATCTATATTCCTGTCATTTTTATGCATTTTGTTAATTAATTTGTTCCTTTTTGAAACTTTTATCGTCATTTTGTCTTTTTTAATATAAGGCTCTTTTGCTGCCATGAAGATTGCTGGAACAGTTTTCCATACATATTCTAATGTATTCTTAAATAAGGTTCTTTTTACTCTGCTGCCAGCTCCCGGATTGCTTCTATTGCTATCTTGATTTCTTCCATAGTATTAAAGCTTGAGAAGCTGAAACGAACCACTCCCTGTTCAGTTGTCCCAAGAGTTTCGTGCATGAGCGGGGCACAATGTGCCCCGGCTCTTGTGGCAATTCCATAGTCTTCCCAAAGTATTTCACTAACTTTTCCGGCATCTTCGTTACGAATATTCAAGGCTACAAGCGGTGCTCTTTTTTCCTGATCAAAGTTTCCATAAACTTTTACTCCGTCAATACGGCGTACTCCCTCATAAAACGTCTTTGTTAAAAGAGCCTCTCTGGTATATAACCTTTCTAAACCTTCCTGCTGTATGTACTCTAAACCTGCCTTTAATCCTGCTATTCCATGTGCATTTATCGTTCCAGCTTCTAAAAGTTCCGGCATAGAATGTGGCTGTTCTTTATCAAAGGAATGGATTCCGCTTCCTCCTGATTTTAATGGACGAATAGTCACTCCTTTTTTAAGGCACAGGCCGCCCGTTCCCTGCGGGCCAAATAATCCTTTGTGTCCTGTAAAACACAGCGCATCTATATTCATTGCCTGAATATCAATTGGGAGAATTCCTGCGGACTGTGATGCATCTACAATAAAATGCAGCCCATGACGCTTGCAGGCCTCGCCAATTCGATACAAATTCAGTGCCGTTCCAGTTACATTAGAAGCATGTGTGCACACGATAGCCTCTGTATCTGGCCGAATCGCCTCCTCAAATGCCTCACTTGAAATTGTTCCGTCTTCTCCGACTGGAAGAATAGTGAGCGCTACACCTTGCTGTTCTTTTAAATATAAAGGACGTAACACAGAATTATGTTCCATCGCCGTTGTAATCACATGATCACCAGGCTGTAACATCCCATCAATTGCCGTATTTAGTGCCTCTGTGGCATTCGACATAAATGCAACCTGTTCCGGTCCATCTCCGTTGAAAAATTCATTAATCATCTCTCTGGTTTCATAAGCCATTCGCATACTATGTAAAGCGGCATCATAGGCTCCTCTTCCGGCATTACCAAGATTACTGATAGCTTCCGCTACTGCTTTTGCTACTGTTTCGGGCTTCTGCAATGTTGTTGCTGCATTATCAAAATATATCACTTTTGTCCCTCCTGCATCTGGAAATCTCATTGTGAATCACATATTTTACCACCAATCATATAGTGGCTTTGTAATTTTCTTCTGTAAATGACTTCTGTAAATAAGTTTCTGTCTGAATATATTACCATATTGCAGCTATTTTTCTCAACATTTATTGTTACTATATATTTTCTTAATTTTTACATGAATTTTTTCAAACACGCTCTAAAGACAATTAATACTCAATTCTTAAATAATTCTTAATCTTGCTCCTAAAGATTTTACTTTCGTTTTTTATTATGCTATACTCAATCCACACTATTAGAAAATATTGTAAATGCAGCGTAGATTTATTACACGACACTTATATACTAATGTACTCTTGGAATCTTTTTGTTCTTGATTTTGTGAGAAGATTTTTTGTCAGTTATGCCCAATTTTTTGAGACGTACACGATGCGTACGTTGATGAAATCTGGGTGCGGCTGGCGGAAAATCAGCCACAAAAGCAAGTGCAAGAAAGACTCCGAAAGTACATACTACATTCAAGGAGGTTTTCCATGTTTTCAAAGAATACATCTACAACATATAAGTATTTCTTTATGTTTGTTTTTTTCAGTTTATTTTTATGGCAGTCATTTACTATAAGGCCAGAGGCGAGCGAGATTATCACGGATCCGCTAATTTCCATGACAGTAGGGGATACAAAGAATCTCTATTTTTTTCACGGTGATTCTGCTTCTGCCTACTTTAGCTCTAACCCTAATATTGCATCTGTAACTACAGGTGGTGTTTTGAATGCAAATGATGTTGGAAGTGCCGAAATTATTTATAGCGTACATGGAGTATTTCATCAAAGAAAGATCAATGTTGCCGATATTGAAAATCCATCTTTTAGCACTACTCAGAGAGAGAACCTCATTTTGCCAGACAATGCTCTGACAACAACGGATCCTGTCCTTTTTATGCAAAAAAAGGATTCTTACACCATTCAATTCTCTTCTTCGAGCCAGGCACTTGCCACCCGTTATAAAGGACTTCTTATCTGGAAAAGTGATAAGCCAAATATCGTCCGTGTAGATTCTAATGGAAAAGTCACCGCATTGAAGAAAGGTTCCGCAACCATTACCTGCACACTGGGCAATGTATCCTGTCACACCTATGTTAATGTAATTACTGACAGCTATACGGGGAAAGCAACCGATTTTTCCATGTTAACCGCAACTGGAAATCAGCGTACTTACCGGCTTTTCAAACAAAATGCACACAACTATCCTCGCTACGATTCTTATCTTGCATGGCATGGATGTGCTACCTGCTCTCTTGCTACGGTTCTTGGAGCCTATAACGATAATTACTCCGGCATTTTGCCAAGTTCTGTTATTGATGGTGTAGAGAAGCAATTTACTTCGAACAAAGACTGGACAAGGGAGCATGTAAACCGCTCTCTCCGCGGACAGATGCCCCTCTCTCTGTACGGAATTTCTTCTATACTGAAGTCTTCCGGTGTTGATAATAATTATGTAAGAACCTATACCGACTCTGAGGCTAAGCACGATATTATCTCTCATTTAAAAACAGGGAATTCTATTATTTTTGAAGTACGTCAGAAAAACAGCCGCACTGGTAAAAGAACAAAGCGCTGGACAAACTCCTACCATACTATGGTGTTACTCGGTGTACTGACAAACGGCAAGGTGCTTTTATGCGATTCTGTTGACCGCTCCTGGTATAACGGTGGACAGCGTTTAAAAATTGTTGATTTATCTGATATTATGGAGTATATGTTCCCTTGTACTTCTTTTTCAGAAAGTATGTATTATAACGGAGCAAGCTCCGACGGCGGTTACATCAAAATATACGAAATTAGTTAATTCGTTCCTTGACTTTTTGGAAAATAGTTTATAAAATATTTTTATGGAACGCCGCATTTTTCGGCATTTTTAACAATTTATGGGAGGATATCTCATTTCATTTATAGTTTTATTAATATGGAAATGTATAGAATCTCATAGCAATTTTTTAATAAAAGGAGAAGAAGTATTATGGCAGCAAAAATTTTAATGACTGGCAGTATTATGATGGATCTGATTTTACAGATGCCTCGTATCCCACATCCAAGTGAAAGTCTTCTTGGAACTAGCTATTCTAACGCTGGGGGCGGTAAGGGAAGTAACTCCGCAGTAGCAGCCTGCAAGGCTGGCGGAGAAGTTTCTGTTTGTGGTACACTCGGTAAAGATTCCAACGGTGAAGCACTTCTTGGCATGCTTACTGACATAGGAATTGATGTATCCAATCTTACATTAAAAGAAGGCGCAAACACCGGAATGGCAGTTATCATGCTTGAAGAAGACGGAATGAACCGTCTTGCTATTTATACAGGAGCTAATAACGACACAACTCCAGAAGCTGTTGATGCTGCCTTTGAAGGAAAAGAATATGATGCATTAATGATGCAGCTGGAAATTCCTTTAGAAACAAACGTACATGCATTTGAACTTGCTCATGAAAGAGGAATGATCACTTGTCTTGATGCAGGTCCGGCACAGGATTATCCATTAGAAAGATTCAAGGGCCTCACTATCCTCTCTCCTAACGAGACAGAAACAGAAGCTCTTGTTGGAATTCTTCCTAAAGATGATGAGACATGCATCGCAGCAAGTAAAATCTTAAAAGAACGCAGCGATTGCAAATACGTTGTATTAAAGATGGGAGACAAAGGCTCTTTCATCTATGGTGATGACATCTGCCAGATGGTTCCTACATTTAAAGTAGAAGCTGTTGACCCAACTGCTGCTGGCGACTGCTTTACAGGTGTTTTAGTAAAACAGTACGCTGAAACAAAGGATATCGTTGCTTCCGCAAGATATGCGAGTGCCGCTGCTGCTATTTCTGTACAGCATTTAGGTGCGCAGCCATCTCTGCCGACAAAAGAGGCAATTGACGAGTTTATTGCTGCTCGTTCATAGTTTAAACAGACGCTCTCAAAGAGAGAAGAGAAAGGATACCCTATATTTGTGACCTCGGAGCAAGGTTTGGATGCGAGCACATAAGAGAGCATTCAAACCGAGTCACAAATATAGGGTATCCTTTCTCTTCTAGAGCGTGTTTGAAAAATGCTCTAACTTAATCAATTAAATAGTAGCGCAAATCTCTTGTATTTTTGCGAAAAAAATGTTAACATAACCTGATTATACTTTTAGAAAGGAAGAGCTTTTCCATGAGAAATGATGAAAAAATAGATATCAATCTCGCCACAGAGGGCACCTCAGAGAATTTATCCGAAGAAGAACTGGCTCAACAAAATTATGAGACGGCACTCCGATATATTAATATTGCCGAACATATGAATAAGTTTGAAGATCAGGATAAATATTATCATCGTGCGATTCAGTATTTAAAAAAGGCAAAACCTTACAAAAAGGTTCAGCCGCTCCTCAGGGAACTTCGAAATAAAAAGTTCGGCACTCGTGCCGCAGGTAAGATTGAATTATATAAAGAAGCCTGCCATATTCGTGATAACGCAAAGACACCTAGCGATTATTATTCTGCACAAACTATCTTTTCCCGTATTTATCATTACGAAGAAAAGCATCCTCTTATTGAAAAGTGGACTGATCCAGAGGTTTACGCTGAAGCGATCAAATGCTCTGATTCAAAAGAACAGATGGAACTTTGTGCTAAACTCGCTGATGAAAAAGCTGCCCAGTTAAAACGTCATAGTTTTTTCGTAAGCTGTGCATTTATTGCCTGCCTTTTAGCCGCCTTATTTTTTACAAGGACTATTTCTTTCAAGCAGTGTCTTGCCAGCATAAACTCCGGTTCAGGTAACTATGAAAAAGCATGGCAGAATTACCAGAATATTTATAATAGAACTAACAGCAAAGAGGCGTTTGAAAAATATATCGAATACCGTTATAAATCTGCTGAAAAAGCTTTGAAAGCCGGAGATGAAGATACAGCTTACCGCAATTACAAGGCAATTGCAAAAGAAGATTATAAAGACAGCCAGGATAAATTTGTAACTCTTGAGAAAGAACATATCAAAAATACCGCAATAGGTAAAAAAATTTCTTTTGCGTACATGGACTGGCGTGTTCTTGATAAGCAGGACGGCAAAGTTCTCTTATTAAAAGATAATTCCTTAGGATCTACTCCATTTGATGAGACCGGGAAAAATGTTACTTGGGAATCTTCCTCCGTTCGTAAATGGTTAAACGGTGACTTCCTCAATGACAACTTTTTTAAGGCAGAACAGAATGCTATTTTAGACACTACTGTAAAAAATACAGCAAATCCTGTTTATAATACACCAGCTGGAAAAGACACTACCGATAAACTCTTTTTATTAAGCTGTGATGAAGTTGCACAGTATAAAAAGGGAATTCATAAAACAAAGTCCTGTTGGTGGCTCCGTACCCCAGGTGCTGCTGCAAATTCTATGAGTTTTGTATACAAAGACAAAACGGTTATGGATTATGGCTATGAGGTAACCAATAAAAAGATTACTGTAAAACCTGCCATTTGGGTGAACGTAGAGTAAATCCCGATTTGTCAGCGCAGCTGACTGGATGATAAACAGAGCTCCCACCCCCTGCAATATGTAAAAATGCGCCTGCTACAATAAAGATATGGTTAATCTACCTTACAACCAGTAAGGAATTATCCATCTTTGAGCAAACTCTTAATGCGATTTAAGCATTAAGAGTGTAGCAATACAAAGCATTTTTGCATATGCAGGGTGTGGGAGCTCCTCTGTTTCTCGTCAGTTTCTCATCTGTTCCCTGTCTGTTTACAACAATCTCTTAGAACAATCCAGTTATCTTTCCATTATCATCTACATCAATTCCAAATGCAGCCGGTTTCTTTGGTAATCCTGGCATTGTCATGACTGCTCCGGTAAGGATTACTACAAATCCTGCTCCAGCATTTACAAATGCATCACGGACATGGATATCAAATCCTTCTGGACGTCCTAACTTTGTCTGATCATCAGAGAGGGAATACTGTGTTTTTGCCATACATACCGGCAGATCACCAAATCCTAAATCTGTGAGTTTTGCAAGCATTTTCTCTGCGGCTGGTTCGTATGTTACACCATCTGCTCCGTAGATTTCTTTTGCGATTGTCTCTACTTTTTCTTTTAAAGATAAATTGTCTGGATAAAGTACTTTAAAGTTGCTTTCTTTTTCTTCTAATGTTTTCAGTACTTTCTTTGCGAGGTCAATTCCGCCTTCTCCACCTTTAGCCCATACTTCAGAAAGAGCAAATTCACATCCTCTTTCTTCACAGAACTGACGGATGAATTCGTGTTCTTTTTCTGTGTCTGTCTCAAATGCATTTAAAGTTACAACAATAGGCACACCGAATTTCTGAAGATTTTCGATATGTTTTTCAAGGTTGCAGATACCTTTTTTCAGTGCGTCCAGGTTCTCTGCTACAAGTTCTGTTTTTGGAACACCACCGTTATATTTTAAAGCACGGACTGTTGCTACTAAAACAACTGCATCTGGCTTTAATCCAGCCATACGACACTTGATATCCATAAACTTCTCTGCACCGAGATCTGCACCGAAACCGGCTTCTGTGATTGCAATGTCAGAAAGCTTTAATGCCATCTTTGTCGCACGCACACTGTTACATCCGTGAGCGATATTAGCAAATGGCCCACCATGAACAATTGCACCTGTATGCTCTAATGTCTGTACCATGTTTGGTTTGATTGCATCTTTTAATAATGCAGCCATAGAACCTACTGCATTAAGCTGACCTGCTGTCACAGGATTACCATCTACATCATAGGCTACGATAATTTTAGCAAGACGAGCTTTTAAATCCTTGATATCTTCTGCCAGGCAGAGAATAGCCATAATCTCAGTTGCTACTGTAATTACGAAATGATCTTCTCTTACATATCCATCTACTTTTCTTCCAAGACCGATTACAATGTTACGAAGTGCGCGGTCGTTCATATCCATACATCTTTTCCAGATTACCTGTCTTGTATCAATACGAAGTTCATTTCCCTGCTGAATATGATTATCCAGAAGTGCAGCTAATAAGTTGTTGGCAGATGTGATCGCGTGGAAGTCACCTGTAAAATGAAGGTTTAAGTCTTCCATAGGAACAACCTGAGAATATCCACCACCAGCAGCTCCACCTTTAATTCCAAAACAAGGTCCAAGAGAAGGCTCACGAAGTGCAAGAACAGACTTCTTTCCTAACTTTTCAAATGCCTGTGCAAGACCGATACTTGTTGTTGTCTTTCCTTCTCCGGCAGGAGTCGGGTTAATCGCTGTCATTAAAACAAGTTTGCCATCTGGCTTCTCATCTAAGCTATTCATGAATTCATCAGAAAATTTTGCTTTATACTTTCCGTATAACTCTAAATCATCCTCTGTAATCCCATAATTGGCAGCTACATCTTTAATTGGGAGCATTGTCGCTTCCTGTGCAATCTGAATATCTGTTTTCATATTCCTCTTCCTTTCCTTTGCGTATATCAAAGTTTATACACTCTCTCTTCTGTTTCTGTACTCTTAAATACAAAAACAAAAAGGGCAACTTCAAAAGAAGCTGCCCAGACGGTCGGCTAAAATAAGATGTTTCCATCTCTCCGGCTACACTGTGTTTCTTCACATATCCGTCAGTAACCGAAAATTCTGCTTTGGCAGATTTATGTTTATATATTTACACACTTACAAGTAAAAGTCAACTTTTTAATTTGAAAACCTGGAAATGTTCTGTCTTTCATATAATATTCTTTACCAAAGAAGATATACTTTATCTACTTTATTATTTTTAACATGGAATTTATCTAATGTATAGTAACATTCCCCATTTATCTGTTTTATAATTTTCTTTGCTTTTTTCTTGCTTATTCTCTTGTAAACGTTTGTACACTCATCTATAGAATAAAACTTACATTTAGAACTAAGTTTTAACTTTAGAGGATCTGATGTGTATACTCTGCCGTTCCCTTTCTTTTGTACGCTGGAACTTAAAACGAAATATTTACCAAGTTTTAATTTCACACTATTTTTCTGCCAGTCCTTATATTCATAATAATCAGTCTCAATCGTATACGTTCCATTCGGAAGCTTTGTATACTTTCTCCATGTTCTATGTGCCTGTACCTGTGTAGCTGAAAATACGCTCAATCCCACAATCAGGCAGCAAAATAATGCCAGTCTGGTTAAAACTTTTTTCTTCATTTAAACTTCCCCCTTTGTCTTACATCTCCAAATTAAACATTCTATTCCGAGACTTTACTTGTGCTTTCATTCTACCGCTTCCACTAACTTTCTATAAGTTCTTTCTACAATGAATTTTTCCTTAAACATTTTATATTCACCCCTCACTTTATGCTTAAAGAAGACGTCAGTTCTTAATTACATTTCTTATAATACACCAATACATCCTATTATTTTTTATCTATCACAGCACATTTTTGTTGCCACATTAACTCTCTGTATGCTCTTTACATTATTCGCACCTGCAGCTAATGTAAGCGCAGCTTCTAAACGTACAAAAGCACTGACTGCTTACCAGAAAAAGCTTAAAAACTTGATTCAAAAATATATAAATTTGCCTTAGTTTATTTAGACAAAGATTCTATTCCAGAGCTTGTTATTACATCAAAAGAATCTATACATGCTGTCTACGGAGAAATTTATACTTATAACAATGGAAAACTTAAAAACTTAAAATATGCTGGTAGTGATTTTGGTCAATTCATTTATTCTCCAAAAAAATCTGTAGCATGTAATTCTTCATGGATTAATGGATATGGTGCTGTTTCTACATTTTACCGTCTTAGTAAAACTGGAAAATCAACAAAACTCAAACGTTTTGATGCCATCGTAAATCCAAAAACTTCTTATAAGATTAATAATAAAAAAGTATCAAAGAAAAAATATTATGCAGAATACAAAAAATGGAGAAAAAATATCCTTTAAAACAGATTTCTCTAAAAAACGCTTTTAATCTTACTACGAAGAATATTAAAAATATTACCAAAAATTACAAATCCTTTGTTGTAACAGGGGCGAAATATTAATTAAAGTTCTGGTAAATCCACAAATCATTCCAAAGATAAATAGTAATTCATCTAGAGCGTGTTTGCAGATTTCGTATAGACGAAAAAGAAATACTACCATATCCCATCTGCTCTATAGTCGCATCTGGGATATGGTAGTATTTCTTTTTTCTGACTATTATCTGAATCCGCAGTTGATGAAAATGAGGCTTGTCCAGAAGATTATGATTTTTAATCAGAGAGCTGTTTCACCGGAAGAAAACAGCAGTGAAAGTAAACGTCTTCTGAGCAATCCCCTTATTCCTATCCGAGATTTAAATACTAATTTGCTATCAAAAACAGACAGCCGCTGAAATAAACTTTCCTGCTAAAGCAGCGTCTGTATCCCCTCAAATTATTATTTAGATAACTTTTCAATTGCAGCCTTAATTCTGCTTACTGTCTCATCCTTACCGATAATTTCCATAATCTCTGTTGCTCCGCCCGGAGTCATGCGCTTTCCGGAAACAGCAGTACGAACTGGCCACATAACAAATCCTGGTTTATAACCTTTTTCATCTGCAAATCCACGAAGCATCTGATATAATGCATCGTTTGTGAAATCTTCCTGTGCTTCAATTACTGGAAGTAATTCCTGTAATACTGGTAAAGATTTCTCTGCATTTGTCTTATTTTTCTTGTTAGTATACATATCTACATCGTATTCTGGAACTGCTTCAAAGAAATCAATCATTTCACCAATTTCAGAGAATACTTCGATTCTTGTTTTAACAAGTGCTGCAATCTTCTTTAAGTCCATATCCTTCTTGATAACTTCCTTGATATAAGGCTCTGCCATGTTGTAGAAAGTATCAGAGTCCATTGCCTTTAAATATTCTCCGTTCATCCATTTTAACTTAACCATATCAAATACGGCTGGAGATTTGCTGATATGCTTGTAATCAAATGCTTCTACTAATTCTTCTAAGGAGAAAATCTCTCTGTTATCTGGAGAACTCCATCCAAGAAGTGCTACGAAGTTTACAACAGCTTCTGGAACAAATCCCTGCTCGATTAAATCTTCGTAAGAAGAATGTCCAGAACGCTTTGAAAGCTTCTGATGCTCTTCATTCGTAATTAATGGACAGTGAATATACTTTGGTTCTTCCCATCCAAATGCCTTGTAAAGACGAGTATATTTTGGTGCAGAAGAAAGATACTCATTCCCTCTTACAACGTGTGTAATCTGCATCAGATGGTCATCTACTACGTTTGCAAAATTGTAAGTAGGATATCCGTCTGACTTGATAAGAATCATATCGTCAAGCTCTTCATTTGGCTGCGTGATGTCTCCATAAATCTCATCATGGAAAGTTGTCTCTCCCTCATTAGGCATATTTGCACGAATAACAAATGGCTTACCTGCTGCAAGGTTCGCTTCTACTTCTTCTTTGGAAAGGTGCAGACAGTGCTTGTCATATACACTGATTTCTTTACCACCTACATTCTGTTTTAAGGAATCTAATCTTTCCTGATCACAGAAACAATAGTAAGCCTCACCTTTTTCAATAAGCTGCTTTGCATAGTCCATGTAAAGTCCAGACGCTACACGCTCACTCTGAACATAAGGGCCAAATCCGCCGTCTTTATCCGGACCTTCATCATGCTTTAAGCCAGTCTTCTCTAAAGTACGGTAAATAATTCCCAGTGCTTCTTCACAGTAACGTCCCTGGTCTGTATCTTCTATTCTTAAAACGAAATCTCCACCTTCATGCTTTGCAATCAAGTAAGTATATAAAGCAGTACGAAGATTTCCAACATGCATTCTTCCTGTAGGGCTTGGTGCAAATCTTGTTCTAATCTTTGCCATCTCTAATTCCTCTCTTTCTGAATCTATAAAATATAATCTAACTATTTAAAACCCACCTTATCCAAAATGTATCTGGAAAATGTATTAGCAATAACTATATATACCATCACTCTGCACATCTTCTATGAGACTATTGTATAGCTGACAATAAACTCTGTATCCCTTATACACCCGGAAATATACAGCTTTAAATAGTTTCCAATCGACTCGTATTATCATACCATCTTTTCGCGTAAAAATCTATAAAATCCTCTATATGAAATAATTTGCGGAATATTCTTTATTATGCTACTCTTATTTTAATCCATTGTCAGTAATTTACGGATTCTGAACAGATAGCTATAGCTGCTGCTAATAATCATTCCTTTTTTGTTAGAAGTGGATACCGGTTCATCTGACACTACTTATATATAACTTATATAACTCACTGTCTCTTTGTACAGCACCTAGATATACATATTTCTGTACACAACTGCAAAAAATTTATAAAAATATATTACGAAAGAAGGTTCTCTTATGCTATCACTACTAAATATTGATTACAGCTCCATGATAAGCACACTTCCACTAGACTCTGGAAGCAGCGACAGTCTGAGTAATTTTATAAACAACGGACTTATCGGTTTGGTCACCGAAGCCGATACAACTTACAAAATAGCTGGCTCTGTAATTGCTCTCATTTTAGCTCTCATCGGATGCTTTTTCGGCTATAAATTGTCCCGGCTCTTTATGGGCATTACCGGATTTATTGCTGGAGCTATAATCGGACAGATAGTTGCTTCCCAGATTCTGCATGTAGAAGGATTTGCCTCCGTCCTTTGTATCATACTTTGCGGAGCATTCATTGCCTCTCTGGCCTTTTGGATTTATCGTATTGGAATTTTTATTCTCTGCTTTGCATTAGCCTTTAGTGCCGCAGGAACATTATTTCCATTTGAAGGTGATGTACAGTTCTTTGCGAATGTAATAACTGGTCTTATCGTTGGAGTTCTCGCTGTCAAATATATGCGTCCAGTCATTATACTTACTTCCGCAATCGTATGTGGAACTTCCGCTGCCGGGCTACTTCCGGGAGTTACGGAATATATGGGAATTACGACACTTTCTTCACTGAACTCCAGTGCAGCGCTGACACTGGCATTGTGTGTTCTCGGGATTGCCGTACAGTTTCTTACTACGAAAGAACCGGTGAAGAAAACTGTTCCCAGACATAAACATGGGTAGGTGATTTGCCACAGGCAAAAGAGACGCCCTCTGAGAATGAAAGAATCCTTATTTGTGACTTTAGTCGCGGCGTGTTGA
>OLPW01001406.1_pt1 | contig 24815 bp, 12 predicted proteins | sample 1672161 | NCBI WGS metagenome assembly OLPW01 (sample SAMEA3136654, study PRJEB25190) | human gut metagenome
GCCACGAAATAGACACGTGAAACGGACACCTTTCCCGGAGTTACCTGTTCGGGACGTTCAAATCCCGGACTGGTCAGTGATGTATGGAATGTGCCAAGTCCTTCGATAGTAACCGGCTGTCCGATAGACAACAGACTACGGATAGCATCAACCATTTCCGTCAATATACCATCTATCTGCCCGCGATGAAATCCACTCCGTTTTTCCATGTACTCGGCAAATTCTCTATTCCGAATCGGATCTATCAGTTTTTTGGGTACACCATACCATAATTCTTTTCTTTCTCCCGATGTTAAATCGGCTTTCTTTCTCACTACATAAGGCACTGCCATCGTTTATACTCCTTTCTTTTTTCGTTTATACTCGCGTTCTATTTGACACCCGGGTGTCAACACCATTGAGACCCGGGTGTCAAACATACCAACACCCGGGTGTCAGTGCTCATGAGACCCGGGTGTCAGATAAGTGTTGGCTGCAACAAAATTAAGTCTTTATTATAGGAAATCAAAGTTTTCTTATATATTTGTACCATCCCTACAATAACTAAAGAAAAAGAATAAGTCAATTTATACCCTTTTAACATTCGGAATATCCCCCTTTCTTTTCCGAAATCTCTTTTATTTTTGTATTTTTGCCTGCGTATGCGTTAAAATATTATAGTATATACGAATTTATGAGTGACGAAATCAACGAGATACCGGAAGGACATTCAGATTACAAACCGGCGGACGCACGGGACGAAAGCGTAAAACATCAGTTAACAGGCATGTACCAGAATTGGTTTCTGGACTATGCTTCGTACGTTATTTTGGAACGTGCCGTGCCTCATATCAACGATGGTTTGAAGCCGGTACAACGCCGTATCCTACATTCCATGAAACGTCTGGACGACGGGCGGTATAACAAAGTGGCAAATATTGTGGGACACACCATGCAGTTCCACCCTCACGGTGATGCTTCTATCGGCGATGCTCTGGTACAGCTGGGACAAAAGGACTTGCTCGTGGATTGCCAGGGAAACTGGGGTAACATTCTGACGGGTGACAGCGCCGCTGCCCCCCGTTATATCGAAGCACGTCTCTCCAAGTTCGCACTGGACGTGGTATTCAACCCCAAGACCACCGAATGGAAACTCTCTTATGACGGGCGAAACAAAGAACCGGTTACACTACCGGTAAAATTCCCACTGCTGCTTGCACAAGGTGTGGAAGGTATTGCCGTAGGCCTGTCATCCAAAATATTACCACATAACTTCAATGAGCTGTGCGATGCTTCCATCAGCTATCTGCACAACGAAGAATTCAAGCTGTACCCCGACTTCCAGACGGGAGGCAGTATCGATGTATCCAAATACAACGACGGTGAACGTGGCGGTGCGATACGCGTGCGCTCCAAAATAGAAAAGATAGACAACAAGACACTTGCCATTAAGGAAATTCCTTACGGGAAAACGGTGGCCAGTGTATGCGACTCCATCGTAAAGGCCAGCGAAAAAGGAAAAATCAAGATACGTAAGGTAGAGGACCTGACATCCGGCAGTGTGGAAATATTAGTGCATCTAGCCCCGGGTGTATCATCCGACAAGACCATCGATGCCCTCTATGCCTTCACCGACTGTGAAGTGAGCATCTCTCCCAACTGCTGTGTCATCGACGACCAAAAGCCCCACTTCCTCACCGTGAGTGATGTATTGCGCAAATCAGTCGACAACACATTGGCACTGCTACGCCAGGAACTGGAAATCCGTAAGGGAGAGATACTGGAAAGCCTGCATTTCGCTTCACTCGAAAAGATATTCATTGAAGAACGTATTTACAAGGATAAGGAGTTTGAACAAGCCAAAAACATGGATGCCGCCTGCGAACATATCGATGAGCGCCTGACTCCCTACTACCCGACTTTTATCCGCGAAGTGACCAAGGAAGACATCCTCCGGCTGATGGAGATAAAGATGGCACGTATCCTCAAATTCAACTCCGACAAGGCAGAGGAACTGATAGCACGCATGCGAAAGGACATAGAGGAGATAGACTGCCATCTGGCAAACATCGTGGAATATACCGTCGACTGGTTCCGTATGTTGAAGGACAAGTACGGCAAAGCCTTCCCCCGCCGCACGGAACTGCGTAACTTCGACACCATCGAAGCAACCAAAGTCATCGAAGCCAACGAAAAGCTGTACATCAACCGCGAAGAGGGTTTCATCGGAACTGGATTGAAGAAAGACGAATTCATAGGCAACTGCTCGCCCATAGATGACGTGATTATCTTCTTCCGCGATGGAAAATATATCATCACACCGGTGGCCGACAAGAAGTTCGTGGGCAAGAATATACTTTATGCCAACATTTTTAAGAAGAACGACAAACGTACCATCTACAATGTCTGCTACCGTGACGGCAAGGAGGGGACAAGCTATATCAAGCGTTTTGCCGTCACTTCCGTGGTGCGTGACCGCGAATACGATGTGACACAAGGTACTCCCGACTCCCGTATCACCTACTTCACCGCCAATCCCAATGGAGAAGCTGAAATCATCAAGGTAACCCTGAAACCCAATCCCCGTGTACGCCGTATTATCTTCGAGGAGGATTTCAGCAACATCAATATCAAGGGACGGCAGGCCATGGGAAATATACTCACGAAACTCCCCGTACACAAGATAGCCTTGAAACAACGTGGAGGCTCCACGCTGGGTGGACGGAAAGTCTGGTTCGACCGTGATGTGCTACGTCTCAACTACGACGGGCGCGGAGAATATCTCGGAGAATTCCAGAGCGAAGACACCATCCTTGTCGTACAGAACAGCGGAGAGTTCTATGCCACAAACTTCGACTTGAACAATCACTATGACGATGGCATACGCGTATTGGAGAAATACGATCCGAACAAAGTATGGACCGCCGTACTCTACGATGCCGACCAGCAGAACTATCCTTACATCAAGCGTTTCTGCTTCGAGGCAACCGCCCGCAAGCAAAACTACTTGGGAGAAAACAAGAACAGCAGCCTCATTCTGCTGACAGACGAGTGCTACCCGCGTTTAGAGGTGGTGTTTGGCGGCCACGACAATTTCCGAGAGCCGATGGTGGTGGAAGCCGACGAATTCATCGCCGTGAAAGGCTTCAAAGCAAAAGGTAAGCGCCTGACCACCTATACTATAGAAACCATCAACGAGCTGGAGCCTACCCGTCAACCGGAACCCTCGCAGAAAACCGAAGAGCAGGAAACGGATGAAGAACCGGAAATTCTGGACCCCGACCACGGTAAAAGCGAAGGGGACATACTGGACGAGATGACAGGACAGATGAAACTCTTTTGATGAAGGACGGAAATGAAGTATTAGTGGCTAACGATTACTAATTTGTAATTGATAATTTAATATGTACATATACAAGATAATAATCCTATGCGGACTGCTCTTGGGAAGTGTCGGACTGAAAGCACAAGAAGCACAATGCAGCATCGACCGGAAGCTACGGGCTGACTCCACCAACCGTAACCGTATTATCACCCGTGCCACCATGTATGGTGTCGGCTTCACCAACGTGTTCGACACTTATCTTTCACCTCAGGAGTATAAGGGAATCGATTTCCGTATCTCCCGCGAAAGCATGCGGATGACACGGTTGATGGACGGCAACGTGTCTCTGCAAACTTTCTTCCAGGCAGACTTGGGATATACACACAACAAAGTAGACAATAACAATACATTCTCCGGACTGGCCAACTGGAACTACGGCCTGCATTATAATTTTCCAATCACGGGCAATTTCAAACTGCTTGCCGGAGGAGTCGGCGACTTCAACGGTGGCTTTGTCTATAATCTGCGCAACGGAAACAACCCCGCCCAAGCACGTGCCTATATCAACCTTGCCGCATCTGGAATGGCTATTTGGGACTTGCGCATCAAGAACCGTCCCATCACACTACGCTATCAGGTAAATCTTCCCTTGGCAGGTATCATGTTCATGCCCAACTATGGACAGTCCTACTACGAGATATTTACGTTAGGACATTGGGACGGAGTAGTGAACTTCACCTCCCTGCACAACCAGCCCTCTCTGAGACAAATGCTGACCGCAGACTTTCCGGTGGGACGTGCCCGGATGCGTTTCGCTTACATATGGGACGCACAACAGTCCAAAGTAAATGAAATAAAGACACATACTTACTCGCACGTATTCATGGTGGGGTTCGTAAAGGAACTCTATCTGTTTCCTAACAAGAGAAAGTAAAAAGTGACAAGGTGATAAACGATAAGATGATAAGGATAATGTGCATGAAAAGAAGATATATTTTAATAATTTGGAGTATCCTACTCACGTTATTGCCCCTATTGAACGGATGTATTCGTGAGGAAGAGTTCGACAATACCCCACAAGGCAATTTCGAAGCCTTGTGGAAAATAATAGACGAACAGTACTGCTTCCTGGACTACAAGCAAATAGACTGGGATGCCATCCATGACAAGTATCAGCCACTCATTACCCCGGGAATGAGCTACGACGGTCTATTTGAAATATTAGGTAACATGCTTGCCGAGTTAAAAGACGGACATGTCAACTTATACTCTTCTTCCAACATGGCGCGCTACTGGGACTGGTATCTGGATTATCCTCGTAACTTCAACGAAAGTATCATTGAAAAGTACCTGGGAAGAGACTACCGCATTGCTGGAGGCGCCAAATATACCATATTGGAGGACAACATAGGATATATCTATTACGGTGATTTCTCCAGCGGCATCGGAAACGGCAACCTGGATGAGATTCTGTTATACCTTTCCGCTTGTAACGGCCTGATTATCGACGTGCGCAACAATGGTGGCGGCAACCTGACAAACGCCACCCGAATGGCACAACGCTTCACGAATGAAAAAGTACTGACGGGATATATTCAGCACAAGACCGGCAAAGGCCATAGCGATTTTTCAGATCCGACTCCCATTTATGTGGAACCTTCCAACAGTATCCGCTGGCAAAAAAAGGTAATTGTCCTGACCAACCGTCATTCCTATAGTGCAACCAATGATTTTGTCAACTCCATGCGCTGTTTTCCCAATGTCACCCTGGTTGGTGACAAAACCGGCGGCGGGTCGGGCCTGCCATTCTCTTCGGAACTGCCCAACGGATGGGGGGTACGCTTTTCTGCCAGCCCGCACCTCGATGCCCAAAAACAGCATATCGAGTTCGGCATCGACCCGGACAAGAAAGTGGATATGAGCAAAGAAGATGAGAACAATGACTTGGACACCATCATTGAGGAAGCAAGAAAAATACTGAAAGTGACTTTCTAAAACGACTTTATCTACAAAACAATTTGCCAAAACGAAAATTCTTTCTATCTTTGCTCCCGCTAATCGGAATTATTCCGCGGATGTGGCGTAATTGGCAGCCGCGCCAGACTTAGGATCTGGTGCCGTGAGGCGTGTAGGTTCGAGTCCTATCATCCGCACAATCCCTATAATAAATTTCAAAAGACAAACAACTAAGAGGGGAGGATATTCATTAAGAAGCATCCTCCCTAACCGCTTCAAGTACCTTTTTTATCTCATCAAAACACAATATTTAGAATACTTATTGTATCTTTGCTTCCAAGAAACACTTCGATTAACCTGAAAAAATGAAACAAAATACGATAAGACCGATGCTTTTCAAGTATTGGGTAGTGTGCCTTCTATTGTTCATCCTCTTCATCCAGGCCAGGGCTTCTTCCTTCATGCCCGCCGTCACCAACTATCTTGCCAAAGACTATGAAGCCGGTTATCAGAACTGGGCATGTGCGCAAGGCAGCAACGGCGAAATGTATTTCGGCAACAGCCAGGGGCTCCTGGTATATGACGGTTATCGCTGGACTCTCCACAAAGTGCCGGGGAACCATATTGTCCGTTCGGTGTATGTGAAAGAAGACCGTATCTATGTGGGGGCATTCGAGGAATTCGGCTATTTCAAGTATTCGGAGGCAGGCACTCTCCGGTACCATTCTTTGAGCAAATTCCTGAAAAATTTCCCCATGGAGAACAACGAGATATGGAACATTGTAGAGCTGGACGGTCGCATCTACTTCCAGTCGTTCAGCGCCTGGTTCTCCTACGACGGGAAGATGGTACACGCTTTCCGCAACAGACAGCAACAGCCGCTCTACTTCTACACCCAAAACGGACATATCTACACACAGATGATTGATGAGGACTTCTATGAATTCGACGGCAAGGATTTCCTTCATCTCTTCCCCCGCAGCCAAGTGAACGATGACAATGTAGTGGCATTACTGCCCGACGGGGACGACAGCTTCCTGATGGTCACAGAGAATAACGGATTGTTCCGCTACAACGGTGACATCACCCCCTGGAAAACAGACATTGATGCAGAGCTGAAGAAACAGCGGGTGAACCGCGCCGTCATGACCAATGATTCCATATTCATGATAGGTACAGTCTTGAATGGCATATACGCCATCGACCGCAAAGGACATTGCCTCTGGCACTTCAATCTGGATAACCGTCTGGACAACAACACAGTCCTGGGCTTGTTCTGTGACAAAGATAACAACGTATGGGCAGCATTGGACGACGGCATCGCATACATCCACCACAACTCACCCGTCATGCTGCTGACTCCTGCCAACCATGAAACCAAACTGGGCATGGTGTACGACATAGCCCACCGGGGCGACTGTTTCTATCTGGCCACCAACCAGGGCTTGTACGAATACCACCAGGTTACCGAGAATCTGCGCCTGCTTCCCCATACTGAAGGACAGAACTGGTATGTGAAGGACATTGACGGGCAACTCTTTGCAGGCAACAATGCCCATACCTTATTAATAGGCGAAAAAGGGAATGTTTCCGTCATAAGCAATACCAACAGCAGTACGTGTCTGATAAAGTGCACCCTCTATGGCGAAGAGATACTGTTGGAATCATCCTACGCCAATTTGCGTATCTATAAAAAGAAGAACGGGCAATGGACCTTTTCGCATGTCATAGACGGCTTCATTGCACCGGTCATGCACTTGGAGGTGGACCAAAGCGGTGTCATCTGGGCTTCACACATGTATCAGGGAGTCTATAAAATAGTCTTGAGCGATGACTTGTCGGCTGTAAAAAGCGTACGGCACATCTCCCATTTAGGCTCGGAATATATCATCGGCCCTATCCAAGTAATGAAAATGCGAGGACGTATCGTCTTTTCCAGTCCCAACGGCTTCTATACCTATGACGACATCACCCGGCAGATTATCCCCTTCCAAAAGCTGAATGCCATTCTGCCTTACATCAGGAATGCTCATTCTGTGGTATCCGTCACGAACGACCGCTTCTGGCTGTCCGGTTCACATGAGTACGTACTGGTAGAGTACGCAGAAGGAGAGTACATCGTGAAGCAGCGCATCCTCATCGAACTGTTTGATTCTCCATGCATAGAGAACTACAACAATGTGTTCGTCGACAATGACGTTGTCTATTTTAATCTGAACAACGGAATCGCCAGTTACAGCAAAAACACAGACAGCCTCAGTCCTACTCTGGAGTCCGCCCTCTCACTGAGCTCGGTCACTGCTTCCTCTTCCGATAAAAAGGAGAAACGCCTGCCTCTGTCTGGAAATGTCGAACTGGAAAGCAATTACCGGGATTTGCTGTTCTCAGTAAGCCTGCCGCATTACAATAAATTGTCCGTACATTTCCATTATGTCCTGCAAGGAGGACAAGGCATGGCGCTGACATCGGACCTGAAAGAGCCCGAAATCCGCTACGGTAGCCTGGATTACGGAGAATACACATTCCAGGCAGAAGCCTATAATGATTTGGGACAGAAAATCGGTGAGGTGGAATATCATTTTGCCATAGCCCGCCCTTTCTACCTCTCCTATTATGCCTTTGCGCTCTATCTCATAGTTCTCACAGCGCTTGTCTACTTTTTCTCCAAGTGGCGCGCCAACCGTGCCATGGAAAAGAAACGGAAGGAGTATGAGGCAGAGCAGGTGCAGCAGAACATCAAGATGCGCGAGCAGGAGCATCTGATAACTCTGCAGCAACAGCAATTGCTGGAAGCCGAGTTGTCGGCAAAGAGTAAAGACCTTGCCAGCATGGCACTGGGTGTATTTGCCAAGAACGAGGTCCTGGAGAAACTTCGTACTGTCGTACAAGAGTCCCTGGTGAAAGGGCAATATGGACGCAAGAACCTCGAATCTCTGCTGAAGCTCATCAACGAAAACATCGAGACACAGGAATTTTGGGATGTATTCCAGAACAATTTCGACCTGATTCATGAGAAATTCTTCCGTAATTTGCGCGAACGTTATCCCAGTCTTACCGCTACCGACCTCCGTTTTTGTGCGCTGCTGCGCCTGAATCTTTCTACGAAAGACATTGCGCAAATGACCAACCTCACTATCCGGGGAGTAGAGGCAGCACGCTACCGTTTGCGCAAGAAACTGGATATCCCCGACGGAACGGGATTAGTGGATTTTCTCATCGACTTGAAATAAAGCGGCTACAAATCATTCAATCACAACAAACTGATTATTAGAAACAAGTAACACGAAAACGTAGTAAAACGGTACCCATTTTTACCCTAAACGTATTATCGTGGTAGTGTTTTTTTTTGCCTTACTTACCGTAATTACTTCCTTTGCCGGCAGAATTATTAACTCTTAAATTTAGTTTATGAGAAGGCAAACTTTATTTCTTCTATTCATGATTTTGTTCTCATTGCCACTGACAGTTTTGGCACAAGGAACAAAGACAGTTAAAGGAACTGTTGTTGATCAGAACAACGAACCGATTATTGGAGCCACGGTTGTAGTAAAAGGCTCTACTATTGGAGCAGCTACCGACCTCGACGGTAACTATGTACTGAACGGCGTCCCCGAAGACGCAACTCTCGTATTCAACTATTTGGGCATGTTGCCGCAGGAAATAAGCGCTGCGGGACAATCCGTCATTAATGTAAAGCTACGTGAAGATGCACAACTACTGGAAGAAGTTGTTGTTATCGGTTACGGTTCGGCCAAGGCGAAAGACCTGACGGCCCCGATTGACGTTGTCAAAGAGAAAGAACTTATCAATGTTCCTACCTCCTCCCCGATGGCAGCATTGCAGGGAAAGGTACCGGGTGTTAACATCATCAATTCGGGAACGCCGGGCGAAGGTCCTAAAGTGACCATCCGTGGTATGGGTTCCTTCGGTGACACCTCTCCTCTCTATGTAGTGGACGGAATGTTCTACGACAACATCAACTTCCTGAACAATTCCGACATTCAGGACATGACCATCTTGAAAGACGCATCCGCATCTGCCATCTACGGTGTACGCGCCGCCAACGGTGTTGTAATCATCACCACCAAGAAAGGAAGCCGCAACCAGGATGCCAAGATTACCTATAACGGTTATGTAGGTATTCAGAAAGCCACCAACCTGCTGGAGATGTGTAACTCTCACGAGTATGCCACCATGATGTTGGAAGCCAACCCGGAAGCTTACCGGTCGATTTTCGAAAAGTCAGTAGCCGAATTCGGAGGCAATATGGAAAACCTGCAATTCAATGCCGATACCAACTGGTATGACGAACTGTTGCGCACAGCCATGATGACCAATCACAGCTTGAATATCTCCGGTGGTACGGAAAAAGCGACCTACTCTGCCGGCATGAGCTATCTGGCACAAGACGGTATCATGGACGTGGAAAACTACTACCGCCGCTTGAACTTCCGTGCCGCCCTTGACTACGAAGCCCGCAAATGGCTGAAAGTAGGCTTCAACGGCGTATTCAGCAACTCGCAGCAGCAGCTTCCCAAGAATGCCGCATGGCAACAGGCATACAACACACCGTCTATCATCCCGGTGTATGATGACCGCCGCGACGATGCCGTGTTCCCTAAGAAGTACACATCGCCCGAGCAGGTGGGCCTGACCAACAACTTCAACAATCCGGTAGCCACTGCCAACTATTACGACAACCGGAACGAGACCTACCAAGTGCTGACCAACTTCTATGCACAGCTCAACCTCATCCCCGACAAGCTGAATATACGCAGTAGCTACAGCTACGACTACTCAATGATTCGCGGTTCTGAGTTCACTCCTACCTACTATGTAGGCACCAACCAGAAGAAAGAGGTTACCGAACTCACTAAAAAGAACACTAACTACTACAAATATATATGGGACAACGTGGCCACTTATACTGACAAGTGGGGCAAACACTCCTTTACCGGTATGCTGGGTGCATCCATGCGTCAAGAGCAATACCGCCTGCTCGAAGGTACCGCCACCAACGTGCCCGAAGGTGAGGACGTGTGGAAATACATCGCACTGGGCAACAAGGAAGGCGCTACGGTGAAAGACGACGGCTGGAAATACCGCGGTCTCTCCTATTTCACCCGACTGAATTACAACTACAACGACAAGTACATGTTGATGTTCACCTTCCGTGCCGACGGCTCGTCCAAGTACAACGACAAATGGGGCTACTTCCCCTCCATCGGTGCCGCATGGGTCATCTCCCAAGAACCGTTTATGAAGAACCAGAATATCTTCGACTACATGAAGCTGCGTGCCAGCTGGGGTAAGCTGGGTAACGACAAGATTGCTGCCAGTGCAGGCTTCGCAAGCATACAGAACGTACAGTCCGTATTCGGTCCCAATACCGCCATCGACGGATTCATCAACACCACCAACTTCAGCTGGCTGGGTTGGGAAGTAGTGAACGAAACCAACGTGGGCGTCAACTTCAGTACACTGAAGAACCGCTTGAACGCCGACATCGACTGGTACTACCGTCTGACTGACAACGCCGTGATTTCACCCAAGCTCCCGATGAGTGGCGAGCTGCTGGCCGGCAACAACGGACAGATTCTGAATACCGGTATCGACCTCTCCTTGAACTGGAACGACAAGATTGGCCAGGACTTCAATTACAACATCGGCGTCAATCTCTCTTATCTGCATAACGAAGTGAAAAGCCTAAAAGGAAACATGAAAATCATCAAAGGCGGAAAGACCGTGAATATGGTGGGCGAGACGATGAACTCATTCTATGGCTACAAGGTCATCGGCATCTACCAGACTCCTGAACAATGTGCTGCCGACCCCATCGCCGTGGCCAACGGACTGGAACCCGGCGACTTCATCTACGAGGACGTGAACGGCGACCATGTGATAGACGGAAACGACAAGCAGGTGTTGGGCTCATACGTGCCCAGCTTTACTTATGGCTTCAATGCCGGATTCTCTTATAAGAACTTCGACTTCAGCCTCACTACCTACGGACAAGCAGGCGGCGAACTGTGGAACCGTAAGCGTGCCCTGCGCTATGCAGCCGACTACTATAACTTTGACCGTGCACAGTATGAGAACCGCTGGACGGATGCAGGCTCTACCAACGAACATCCGTCGGCCAAGGCTCTTCTCAAAACCTGGAACAAATCAGACAGTAACAACGCTTCCTATTTCGTAGAAAGCTCCGATTACTTCCGCATCCAGAACATCACGCTGGGCTACTCGTTCAAGAACTTGAAGATAGGCAGCTACGTGATGCCGGGACTCCGCCTCTCATTGACGGCCGACCGCCCCTTCACTACCTTCAAGGCCAACAGCTTCACACCTGAAGTGTCGGATGCCGAAGGTTGGGATACCGAAGTATACCCTCTGACTTCAACCTATACTTTCGGAGTGCAAATAGATTTCTAAACCCTAAAACGTAAAACAATGAAATTCTTAAAGAAAACATTCGCATATATACTTCCGACCATGATGGTACTGGGAGGAGCTACCGCTTGCACCGATTTCATAGAAATCGATCCGGAGAACAAAGTTCCCGAACAAGGCGTGGACTTTACCAACAAGAACAATATGTACCAACCCGTAGTGGGTGCCTACTCCAAAGTACGCACACAGGGCATGCACTGGTGCAACGCACTATTGATGTTCACCCGCGACGGTGACGTGTGGTCGGGCCGTACCGATGACCAGGGCGATGCCGTGGCCTTCGGACGCAAGTTCAACTACAACAACTCATTCTGGGCACTGAACCAGGTATGGATGAACTTCTACGACATCATCCGCATCACCAATGCCGCCCTGCAAAGCCTCGACGGTTATGCCGAATATCTTGCTGCAGGAAGCGAAGATTACAAAACCTACGAATCCTATTGCGGCGAAGTACGTACCATCCGTGCATGGGCCTACTATTGTCTGGTGACCAATTTCGGTCCCACCGTCATCTACCGTGACAACCTGCAGACCGATTTTCGCCGTTCTACCGTAGAGGCCGTATATAATTATATGCTGGAAGATTTGAACTACGCCATCGACAAACTGCCCCGCATGCGTCCCAACCAGATGGAACACAAGGGAGCCGTGACAGCCTTCACCGCCCAAGCATTGGCCGCCCGCATCTATCTGCTGAAAGGAGACTATGCACAAGTGGAGACACTGACCGATGACATCATCAAGAACGGTGGATTCCGTCTCTACGACGACTTCTACCAGCTGTTCAAAATTCCCGGAAAGTTGTGTGACGAATCTTTGTTCGAATGCCAGGTAACAGACTACGGCAATGGTTCCGGCGATTACCTGGGCGTAGACCAATGGTTCAATTTCCAGGGTCCGAACATGGCAGAGAGGTATGATGAAGTAGTGAACGCAGACGGTACCATCAGCTACAAGCAAGCCGAAGGCACCAAGTCCATAGGCGGCTGGAATTTCATAGGCTATGAACCCGAGTTCGTGGCATGGGCCGAAGCCCGTGGCGAAGGTGTGCGTGCCGAAACTTCTTTCCTGAAAACCCTGAGCAAGACGCGCGAGGGTTGGCAGGTAGGTCCCACATCGGCCACCAAGACCGACTGTTGGAACGGCAAAGGTTACCTTCCCTACAATCAGATGACTCTTCCACGTACAACCTACGGAGCCAACAACAATGTGCGTATCATCCGCTATGCCGAAGTACTGCTGATGAACTCCGAAGCCAAAGTCAGACTGGGCAAGGATGGAGACGCAGGCTACAACGAAGTGCGCCGGCGTGCAGGCATGAGCACCAAAACCGGTGTTACCCTGAAAGACGTGATGGACGAACGCCGGATGGAACTTTGCGGCGAATGGTGTGCCCGTTATGTGGACTTGGTGCGTACCGGCGATGCCGCCACCGTACTCAGTCCCAAAGGATGGACAGCAGAAAAGACTTATTGGCCCATACCGGCCAACCAGTTGGACGACCTTCCTGATTTGAAGCTGGAACCCATTGACGGAATTGCCGAATAAATCCGCTCCAATATGGTAAAAAGATTCCTAATCAGTTGTGGAATAGCCTTTGCCGCTCTGACGGCAAAGGCAACCCCTGACGATTCCATCAAAGTGGTGAAGGGGCAAGTCAGTGACTATTACATCACTGTAACCCAAGACCGTATCGTAAAAGGACACGTACTGGACACCAACCGCCAGCCACTCGCAGGCGCCACAGTCATGTTCTTCGCAAGTCCCATGCACAATACCACTGCCCACGACGGCAGCTTTGCCATCAAAGGAGCGAAGAACGACGTGCACCTGTATGTCTACTATCCCGGGAAAAAGATAGTGAACAGAATCCTGGCACTGGATGAAACCGATATTGAGGTAGTGATGGAAGAAGAGGTACACAAGGCAACCGCAATCCGCCGTCCCGCCCAGGCGACCCGGTGGTATGACCCGCAGGCGCCTCTGTCGCGCACCTTCTGCAATCCGATGAACATCAGTTACAACTTCGAGCCTTTCAACAACAATGTGCGTCCCAACGGTTCGTTCCGTTCCTCTGCCGACCCGATGGCGGTGGAATACAAGGGAGAATACTTTCTGTTCTCCACCAACCAGGGCGGTTTTCACTATTCCAAGAACCTGGTGGATTGGGATTTCGTTCCTGCCGGCTTCCAACGCAAGCCTACGGACGACGACCAGTGCGCACCGGCAGCCTATGTAAGCGGTGACACGCTGTTCTATACCGGCTCCACCTACGAAGGCCTCGCCGTGTGGTACAGCACACACCCCAAAACGGGACGTTTCAAACGTGCCATCGAAAAGAATGTGCTTCCCACATGGGACCCCTGCATGTTTCTGGACGATGACGGCAGACTGTATATGTATTATGGCTCCAGCAATGAATATCCGCTAAAGGCGGTGGAACTGGACCGGAATGATTTCTATCCCATCAGCAAGATTCACGACGTGATGATGCTCCGCCCCGAAGAACACGGCTGGGAACGTTTCGGCATGAACAATGACGATGAAGTGACACTCCGCCCATTCACAGAGGGCGCTTACATGACCAAACACAATGGCAAATATTATTTCCAATATGGTGCTCCGGGCACTGAATTCAAAGTCTATGCCGATGGCGTATATGTTTCGGATTCCCCGCTGGGCCCGTTTGTCTACCAGAAGCATAACCCGATGTGCTACAAGCCGGGCGGTTATGTGCAAGGTGCCGGTCATGGAGGCACGTTCTGCGACGTGAAAGGCAATTACTGGCACGTGGCCACCTGCATGCTCTCCCTGAAGTACAAGTTCGAACGCCGCATCGGTCTTTATCCGGTGGCTTTCGACAAGGATGGTGTCATGTATTCGTCCACTGCCTTCGGCGATTATCCCAACTGGGCAGAACCGATGGACGTAAAGAACCCTGCAGAGCGTTTCACGGGATGGATGCTTCTGTCCTACGGCAAACCGGTGGAGGTATCATCTACGGATAGCATCCATGCAGCTTCCAACCTGACGGACGAAAGTATGCGCACCTACTGGGCAGCCCGTTCCGGCAACCCCGGTGAATGGGCCGGGATAGACCTGGGCAGTACAAAGAATGTACGTGCCGTGCAGTTGAACTTCTACGACCATAAAGCGGTTCAATACAACCGTGCCATGGATATTTATCACCAATACCGTATTTTTGCTTCCGAAGACGGAAAAGAATGGACATTGGTCATAGACAAGAGCGACAGTGACAAGGATTGTCCGCACGACTACATCGAGCTCAACGAGCCGTTGCGTGCCCGTTATCTGAAATACGAGAATGTGCACATGCCTACGGGAAATGTCGCCTTGTCCGGCTTCCGCGTCTTCGGGAACGGTGACGGCGATGTCCCGCAAGCCGTGAAAGGACTGACTGTGAAACGTGACAGGAAAGACCGCCGGAATGCCCTTATCTCCTGGCAACCCGAAGCAAGCGCCTATGGCTACAACATCTACTACGGCACCGCCGAAGGCAAGATGTACAATGCCATCACGGTACTGGGACAGACGGAATATGACTTCCGCGGACTGGATGCGGACACGGACTATTACTTCACTATCGAGGCGCTGAACGAAAACGGCCGCTCGCCATTGTGCAAGACGACAAAAAATTAAACACAAGAAATAAAGATATGAAAAAACCAATAATGATACATGTGCTGGCTTTGTTCCTGATTTCCACATTGGCGGGCTGTGCATCCTGCTCTTCCGACTTGAAGGAAAACGGGAAAGAGAACGGAAAAGAGGAAAAGCCCGACACAGAGGAAGTACGTCCCGAATCATTCGCTTCGGATGACGAAATGCTTGATTACATCCAGAAGGTACATTTGAACTACATGTGGGACGGTGCGGAACCGACCTCCGGACTGGCACGCGAACGCATCCACCTGGATGGGGATTATCCCGAAAAGGACCAGAATGTTGTCACCACCGGCGGCAGCGGATTTGGTATAGCCGGACTGCTGGTAGGCATCGAACGCGGCTTCATCCCCAGGGAAGAAGGCGTGAAGCGCCTGACCAAGATTGCCGATTACCTGAAACGCGCCGACCGCTTCCACGGCGTATGGCCCCATTGGTTGTACGGCCCTACCGGCAAGGTGAAACCTTTCGGACAAAAAGATAACGGCGGAGACTTGGTGGAAAGCTGCTTCCTGATGCAAAGCTTGCTTTGCGTACGCCAATACTTCCGCGACGGCAACGAGCAGGAAAAGGCGCTGGCAGAGAAGATTGACCAATTGTGGAAAGAGATGGAGTTCAGCTGGTATCAGAATGGCAAGGATGTCATCTACTGGCACTGGTCTCCCGAATACAACTGGGAAATGAACTTCCCGCTGGAAGGCTACAACGAAGCATTGATTGTGTATGTGCTTGCAGCCTCCTCCCCCACTTATCCCGTTCCGGCTTCAGCCTACCACAACGGCTGGGCACGCGGCGGCGGCATCAAGTCCGACTCTGCCCCCTACGGCCTGCCTTTGGAATTGAAACACAACGGAGCCGAGAAACTGGGCGGTCCCTTGTTCTGGGCACAATACTCGCACATCGGTCTGGACCCGCGCAACCTGAGCGACCGCTATGCCAACTACTGGAACGTGGTGCGCAACCATGCCCTCTCCAACTACCGCTACTGCGTGGAGAATCCCAAACAATACAAAGGTTACGGCGAGGACTGCTGGGGACTGACCGCCAGCTACTCTACCAAAGGCTATGCAGCCCACTGCCCGGGCGACAACGACCATGGTGTCATCACACCGACAGCAGCCTTGTCCAGTTTTCCCTACACACCGGAGGAATCCATGCGTGCACTGAAGTATTTCTATTCCAAAGGCGACTGGATTTGGGGCAAGTACGGATTCTACGATGCCTTCTCCGAGGGAAGTGACTGGACGGTACCCCGCTATCTTGCCATCGACCAATGCACCATTGCCCCGATGATTGAGAACTATCGTTCCGGCTTGTTGTGGAAACTCTTCATGAGCTGTCCCGAGGTTCAGGAAGGATTGCAGAAGCTGGGATTTAAGGCTTAGGGATTTACGATTGAAGTTAGTATGCGACATGATGGAGCAGCTAAGCTTAAGTTGAATTTCTATATCACTATTCCCCTCCCCCTTCAGGGGGCCGGAGGGGATAATCAAAATTATATCATATGAAGAAATACACATTATTAGCAGCCTTGGCTTTCTCTGCCCTCACCGTGACGGCAACGCCCAAAGAAAACACATCCCAAGGCAATCCGCAGGAGATGGATAAATTCATTACGGAGCTGATGGGCAAAATGACGCTGCACGAGAAAATCGGTCAGCTCAACCTGCCGGTAACGGGAAACATCGTCACCGGACAAGCCAAGAGCAGCGACGTTGCCGGTAAAATCCGCAACGGTGAAGTCGGAGGTCTGTTCAACCTGAAAGGCGTGAAGAACATCCGCGAAGTGCAGAAACTTGCCGTAGAGAACAGCCGCCTGGGCATCCCCTTGCTGTTCGGTATGGACGTGATTCACGGTTACGAAACGGTATTCCCCATCCCCTTGGCACTCTCGTGCAGTTGGGACATGGAGGCTATAGAGAAATCGGCCCGTATCGCCGCCATTGAGTCGAGTGCAGACGGTATCTGCTGGACGTTCAGCCCGATGGTGGACATCTGCCGCGATGCCCGTTGGGGACGTGTATCAGAAGGCAACGGTGAAGACCCCTTCCTGGGTTCAGCCATTGCACAAGCCATGATTCGCGGTTATCAGGGCAAGGATATGAGTGCCAACAACGAGATAATGGCTTGCGTAAAGCACTTCGCACTGTATGGCGCCGGAGAAGCCGGCCGCGACTACAACACGGTGGATATGAGCCGCAACCGTATGTTCAACGAATACTTCCCTCCCTACAAGGCTGCCGTAGAAGCCGGTGTGGGTAGCGCAATGACCTCCTTCAATGAAATTGACGGAGTACCCGCCACTGCCAACCACTGGCTGCTGACCGACGTACTGCGCAACCAATGGGGCTTCGACGGCTTCGTGGTGACAGACTATACAGCCATCTCCGAAATGATAGACCACGGAATCGGTGACCTGCAGGAAGTATCCGCACGTGCCTTGACCGCCGGAACAGACATGGACATGGTAGCCGACGGATTTATCGGCACACTGGAAAAATCCCTGAAAGAAGGCAAAGTGACTGAGGCCGACATTGACAAAGCCTGCCGACGCATCCTAGAAGCCAAATACAAGCTGGGACTGTTTGCCAATCCGTATAAATACTGCGACGTGAAGCGTGCCGAAAAAGAAGTGTTCACTCCCGAACACCGTTCCATCGCCCGCCAGATTGCCACAGAGACATTCGTACTGCTGAAGAACCAGGACAATCTGCTGCCCTTGCAACGCAAAGGCAATATCGCCTTGATTGGCCCGCTTGCCAACACCCGTGCCAACATGCCGGGCACTTGGAGTGTGGCAGCCACAGCAGACAAATACAGCACCCTGCTGGAAGGTTTCAAGAATTCTGTCGGCTCCAAGGCCAACATTCTCTATGCACAAGGCAGCAACCTGATGTACGATGCCGACTACCAGACACGCGCCACGATGTTCGGCCGTGAACTGCCCCGTGGCAATGACCAAGAACTGCTGGACGAAGCCCTGAAAGTAGCCGCACAAGCCGATGTCATTGTAGCCGCCCTCGGCGAGTCCTCCGAGATGAGTGGTGAGAGCAGTAGCCGTTCCGAACTGGAAATGCCGGACGCACAGCGCCACCTGCTGGAAGCATTGCTGAAAACGGGCAAACCCGTAGTATTGGTATTGTTCTCCGGACGTCCCGTAGTGCTGACTTGGGAGAATGAAAATGTTCCCGCCATCTTGAATGTATGGTTCGGAGGTAGTGAAGCTGCAGACGCCATTGCCGACGTAGTGTTCGGAGACGTTTGCCCCAGCGGTAAGCTGACCACCACTTTCCCGCAGAATGTGGGCCAGTTGCCTATGGCATACAACCACAAGAATACCGGCCGTCCTCTGAAAGAAGGCAAATGGTTCGAGAAGTTCCGCAGCAACTACCTGGATGTGAGCAACGACCCGCTGTATCCTTTCGGCTATGGCTTGAGCTACACCACCTTCCAGTACAGTGACATCACGCTCAGCTCCAAGCAACTGAATGCGGACGGCAAGCTGACCGCTTCCGTAACCGTAACCAATACGGGTAACTACGATGCAGATGAAATCGTACAGCTCTATATCCGCGACTTGGTGGGCAGCATTACCCGCCCCGTGAAAGAGCTGAAAGGCTTCGAGCGCATCCACCTGAAAAAAGGCGAAAGCAAGCAGGTGACCTTCACCATTACCCCCGAATTGCTGAAGTTCTACAACTACGACATACAGTATGTATACGAACCCGGCGAGTTCCATGTAATGATTGGACCCAACAGCCGCGATGTAAAGACTACGAGTTTTGAGTTGAAATAGGTATAGTTTTGCTTTTAGGTAAGAGGGCAGTCCGCGAAAACCGGGCTGCCCTTTTTTAACACCGTCACCAAATCTTTTTTGCATTTTGATTGTTCAGAGGAGAAACTGAATGATTTATCCACTAAAAAATCAATGTAATGAAGAAGAACCTAAACCTTCCCAAGAAGAAAACCGGAAGACTGAGAAACCTATTTCTGACGGTGTGCCTGCTGGCAAGTGTCGCCGCATCGGCGCAGGAGAAAACAGTAACCGGTACCGTGACCGATGCCCTGGGTGACCCGCTGATTGGTGCCACCGTATTGGTGCAGGGAACCTCCAATGGCGTGATTACCGACATAGACGGCCGGTACTCCATCCAGGCCACCCCGGAGAACACATTGGATTTTTCCTATGTAGGCATGGTGAAGCAAGCTGTCAAGGTAGGCAGCCAGTCGGTAATCAACGTCCAGATGAAAGACGACTCGCAGATGCTGGCCGAAACCGTTGTCATCGGTTATGGCAGCGCCAAGAAGCGAGACCTTACGGGCTCCATCACCAACATTAAAGGCGACGAAATCGCCAACAAGCCGGTGGTCAACCCCGTATCCGCACTGCAAGGAAAGATTGCCGGCGTGCAGGTGATAAACTCCGGCAAGGCAGGCTCCGACCCGGAAATCCGTGTACGCGGAACAAACTCCATCAACGGCTACAAGCCACTCTATGTGGTGGACGGACTGTTCAACGACAACATCAACTTCCTGAATCCGCAGGACATCGAATCCATGGAGATACTGAAAGACCCGTCGTCGCTCGCCATCTTCGGTGTGCGCGGTGCCAACGGCGTGATTATCATCACCACCAAGAAGGCGAAAGAGGGACAGACACGCGTCAATATCAACGGCTCGTTCGGTTTCAAGTCCGTCACCGACAAAATTGCACTGACGGATGCCGAAGGCTTCAAACTGCTGTACAACGAACAGTTGAGGAATGAAGGCAACCCGGAATACAACTTCTCGGACTGGACGGGAAACACCAACTGGCAGGATGAAATCTTCCAGACTGGGTTCATCACCAACAACAACATCAGCATCACGGGTGCCTCGGACAAGAACAGCTTCTATCTCGGTGCGGGCTATGCTTACGAGCAAGGCAACATCAAGCACGAGAAGTACAGCAAAATCACGCTGAACATCAGCAACGACTATAAAGTGACGGACAACCTCAAGGTAGGTTTCCAATTCAACGGGGCACGCATGCTGCCCGCCGACACGAAGAGTGTGGCTACAGCCCTGCGCGCAGCTCCGGTGGCGCATGTATTCAACTCCGAGTACGGCCTCTACACCTCACTGCCCGGATTCCAGAAGGCACAGATGAACAACCCGATGGTGGACGTAGACCTGAAGGCGAATACCACGAAAGCCGAGAACTACCGTGGCTCGGGCAACGTGTACGGGCAATGGGATTTCCTGAAACACTTCCAGTTCAAGGCCATGTTCTCCCTGGACTATGCCTCGAACAGCACACGGACATACACCCCGGTTATCCAGGTATATGACGCAAGCGTCGAGGGAGACATAGCCACGCTGGGCAACGGCAAGACCGGAGTGTCCCAAGCCAAAGAAACGGAAATGAAGGTACAGAGCGACTATCTGCTGACCTACACCAACTCCTGGGGAGACCACAGCGTGACGGCCACAGCCGGTTTCACCACCTACTACAACAAGCTCGAGAATCTGAACGGCGCCCGTACCCAAGGGGTAGGCCTGGTCATTCCGGACAATCCCGACAAATGGTACGTAAGTATCGGTGACGCAGCCACCGCCACCAACGGCAGTACGCAGTGGGAGCGCTCCACCGTGTCCGTGCTGGCACGCGTGCTCTACAACTACAAGGGCAAGTACCTGTTCAACGGCTCCTACCGCCGCGACGGTTCTTCCGCCTTCTCCTACACCGGCAACCAGTGGCAGAACTTCTACTCCGTCGGCCTGGGCTGGCTGATGAGCGAGGAAGCATGGATGAAGGACATCACCTGGCTGGATATGCTGAAACTGAAAGGCTCATGGGGCACACTGGGCAACCAGAACCTGGACCGCGCCTATCCCGCCGAACCGTTACTGACGAATGCCTACTCCGCCGTGTTCGGCACCCCGTCTGCCATCTATCCGGGCTACCAGCTTGCCTACCTGCCCAACCCCAAACTGCGCTGGGAGAAGGTGGAAGCCTGGGAAGCCGGTGCAGAAGCCAACTTCCTCCGCAACCGCCTGCACTTTGAAGGGGTGTACTACAAGAAGAAAACCAAAGACCTGCTGGCCGAAGTGCCGGGCATCTCGGGCACCGTACCGGGTATCGGAAACCTTGGCTCCATCGAGAATTCGGGCGTAGAGCTTGCCTTGAGCTGGCGCGACCGGATAGGCGACTGGAACTACAACATCGGAATGAACCTTGCCACCATCAAGAACAAGGTACTGAGCCTCGTGCAGGAAGGCTACTCCATCATAGCCGGAGACAAGCAGCAGAGCTACACAATGGCAGGATACCCCATCGGCTACTTCTACGGCTACAAGGTGGAAGGCGTCTACCAGACCCAGGAGGAGATTGAGCACTCTCCCAAGAACACACTGGCAACCGTCACCCCGGGCGACCTGAAATTCCGCGACGTGAACGGTGACGGTGAAATCACCACGGCAGACCGTACGATGATTGGTAATCCTACACCCGATGTCACCTACGGCTTCACGCTCGGCCTGGGCTACAAGAACTGGGAGCTTGCCGTTGACATGATGGGACAAGGCGGCAATCAGATTTACCGTACCTGGGACAACTACAACTGGAGCCAGTTCAACTTTATGGAGCAACGCATGGACCGCTGGCACGGTGAAGGGACCAGCAACACCCAGCCGCTGCTGAACACCAAGCATACCATCAACAATCTGAACTCCGAGTATTACATAGAGGACGGCTCGTTCTTCCGCATCCGTAACGTGTCGCTGGCATACAACTTCGACAAGGCGCTGATTTCGAAGATAGGCATGCAGGCGCTGAAGCTCTACGTGAACATACAGAACCTGAAGACGTGGAAGCACAACACCGGATATACCCCGGAACTGGGCGGAAGCGCCATCGCCTTCGGGGTGGACGACGGCAGTTATCCGATGCCGGCGATTTATACGTTCGGATTTAATCTGACGTTCTAAAAGCCTCTCCCCTAAAAAAGAGTAACTTCAAACCTCCCCCGACTCCTTCAAAGGGAACGGGGAATGAAAAATATAAATTTATGAAACTGATAAAATACATATTTACATTGCTGGTGGGTGCAACAGCCCTCTCACTGACATCCTGCAACGACTTCCTGGACCGCGATCCGCTGGGGCAGTTCACGGAAGATGACTCTCCTAACGCCCTTGTAGGCGGGAAGATATTCAACGTCTACTACCTGATGCGCTCGTACGACATCACTGCCGGTATTCCTGCTTTTATGGTGCACATGGTGCGCAGCGAGGACTCCGAGAAAGGCAGTGACGCCGGCGACGGCAGCAACGAGGCCGCCATGTGGGACGACTTCGAATACACTGCCTCCAACGGCCCTCTGAGTGCCTATTGGGGACAGAACTACAAAATCATCTACCAGTGCAACGAAATCCTGGACGACATTGAGAAGAGCGGACACAAGGACGACACCGAAGCCATCCGCAACCGTGGCGAAGCGCTCTTTTTCCGTGCCTGGTGCTACTTCAACCTGGTACGCGCCTTTGGCGAAGTGCCGCTGGTCACCATCAAGGTAGTGGAAGCCTCCGATGCCAACGTGCCCAAGACCACGGCGGAAAAGATATACGAACAGATTGACAAAGACCTGACCGAAGCCGAAGAATGCCTGCCCCTGCGGTGGGACAGCGACTATACGGGACGGCTGACCTGGGGCGCCGCACGCTCCCTGCACGCACGCACCTATATGATGCGGAACGATTGGGACAATATGTACACAGCCTCCACCGAAGTGATAAAGTCGGGCATCTACAACCTGAATACACCGGTCGACAAAGTCTTCACCGTAGAAGGGGAAAACTGCGGCGAGAGCATCTTCGAACTGCAATGCGAAGCCACCGATGCCATGAAAGAGGATGCCAGCATCGGCAGCCAGTTCTGCCAGGTGCAAGGGGTGCGCGGAGCCGGCGAGTGGGACCTGGGATGGGGCTGGCACATGGCCACCAAACTGATGGGAGAAGCCTTTGAGCCGGGCGACCCGCGCCGGAACGCCACATTGCTCTACTTCCGCCGCAGCACGGACGAGCCCATCACACCGGAGAATACCAACCAGCCTTATGGCGAGTCACCCGTATCCACCGCCATGGGTGCCTACTTCAACAAGAAGGCCTACACGGACCCGACACTGCGCCGCAAGTACAGCCGTATGGGTTTCTGGGTAAACATCCGCCTCATCCGCTATCCGGACGTGCTGCTGATGGCTGCCGAAGCCGCCAACGAGAAAGGGCTGACGGGCGAAGCCGCCGGGTATCTGGAACAAGTACGCGCCCATGCCCGCGGCACACTGGCAGACGTGCTTCCGAAGGTAGAATCTGCCAGCCAGTCTGTGCTGCGTGACGCCATTCGCCACGAACGCCGCGTAGAGCTGGCACTGGAACCCGACCGCTTCTACGACCTCGTGCGCTGGGGCATTGCCAAAGAAGTGCTGCAAGCTGCCGGAAAGAATTACCAGGACAAGAATGCACTACTGCCTCTGCCCCAGACAGAGATAGACAAATCGAACGGAGTACTGGTACAGAACCCCGACTATTGATACCCGGCCAAAGGAAACAGCCGACCCAATCAATGGCAAAAGGTCTATTTCATAACTTGCTTTCAATCAAAGCATTGCTACTGCAAAGAGCTGCAAACTTTTTGCAGTGGCACTGCAAAAGTGTTGCAGTAGCACTGCACAACAGTTGCAGTGTCGCTGCAAAGCAGTTGCAGTAGCGCTGCAAATCGTTTGCAGTATCACTGCAGAGAAATTGCAGCACCGTTGCAAAGAAGTCATAGCGCCACTGCAATAGAGTGACGGCAATCTAAAAACAATGAAGGGAACATACTTACAAACAATTAATTCAATATGAATATGAAGAAAATTTTCAAGAGAACAAGTCTGCTGCTCGCGACCGCTTTAATAGGCGTCACCGTGCAGGCGCAGAAGTCTCCGCAGGACATGGACCGCTTCATCGACGCACTGATGCGCCGGATGACTGTGGAAGAGAAAATCGGCCAGCTCAACCTGCCCGTGACCGGAGAAATCACCACCGGTCAGGCAAAGAGCAGCGACGTGGCCAAGAAGATTGAGCAGGGGCTCGTGGGAGGGCTTTTCAATCTGAAAGGAGTGGCCAAGATACGCGACGTACAGAAACTGGCCGTAGAGAACTCCCGCCTGGGCCTCCCCCTGCTGTTCGGCATGGATGTGATACATGGCTATGAGACCATCTTCCCCATCCCCCTCGGCCTCTCCTGCACGTGGGACATGGCAGCCATCGGGCAGTCTGCCCGCATCGCCGCCATCGAAGCCAGTGCCGACGGCATCTCATGGACCTTCAGCCCGATGGTGGACATCAGCCGTGACCCGCGCTGGGGACGTGTATCCGAAGGTTCGGGCGACGACCC
>OLPW01001431.1_pt1 | contig 24525 bp, 20 predicted proteins | sample 1672161 | NCBI WGS metagenome assembly OLPW01 (sample SAMEA3136654, study PRJEB25190) | human gut metagenome
GCGATCTGCGACAGCATTGAGGACGGTGTAACCGTTGTTGACAAAACTCCGAAAAATGATATCACAACAAAGGCAGAACCCGAAATCACGAAAAAGAAAATCAACCATGACACAATCTTCCTTGCAATTTCAATTGTACTTGCTGTAGTGTCCGAAATTCTCCACCTTACACTTGACGGTGTAACGGCTGTTCATTATGTTGTACTCGCAGCGTGCTTTGTTGCAACACTTCTTTCGGGTTACAAGGTATTCATCAAGGGTGCAAAAAACATTCTAAAGCTGAGAATTGACGAAACAACGCTTATGGCTGTTGCGGTAATTGCGGCATTCTGTCTTGGAGATTTTGTTGAGGCGGCAATGGTAACAATCCTCTTTTCTATCGGTGAAATTTTTGAGGATCGAGCAGTTGACGCATCCCGCCGTGACATTGAAAAGCTTGCAAACATTCGTCCCGATACAGCAACAATTATTGTTGACGGTGCGGAACAGATTGTTCCTGCCGAAAGCGTTGAAATCGGAAGTATCATTGAAGTCAAGCCATACGAAAGAGTTCCGCTTGACGGCATTATTATTAAAGGTAAAACAACTCTCGACACATCGGCTCTCACAGGCGAAAGCCTTCCTGTTGACGCAGGCGAGGGCAGTGAGGTACTCAGCGGTGCAATCAACGGCAGTAACCTTATTACTGTCAAAACCACAAAACATTTCGGCGACAGTACCGCAACAAGAATTCTTCAGCTTGTTGAAGATGCCGCCGCTCAAAAAGGCAACAGCGAAAAGCTTATTTCAAGATTTGCCTCTGTTTACACACCGGTTGTTGTACTCATTGCAGTTGCAATCGCAGTAATCCCTCCGCTTTGCGGACTCGGAGCATTCAGCGAGTGGCTATACCGTGCGCTTGTTTGTCTTGTAGCGTCATGTCCGTGTGCTATTGTTATTTCCGTACCTCTCTCCTACTATTCCGGTATCGGTGCGGCATCCGAAGTCGGTGTACTCATCAAGGGCGGAAAATATATTGAGGCTCTTGCAAAAGCAGATACATTCGTATTCGATAAAACAGGCACACTCACAAGCGGCAAGCTCAGCGTAAACAAGGTTAATACTGTTGGTTCATACAGTGCTGACGAGGTTCTTGCTCTTGCCGCTGCAAGCGAAAAATATTCCGCTCATCCGATTGCCTCCGCAATCAGAGAAAAGGCAAACGGTCTTGAACTTCCCGAGCTTTCCGACTACAGCGAAAGTGCCGGTCACGGAACAAGCGCAGTTTATAACGGCAAAACTATTCAGTGCGGCGGTTCAAAGATTCTTTCAGACGAACAGAAGAAGATTGCAAATAAAGACGATTCTGTTTTCGTAATTTATGACGGTCAGCTTATCGGTTCGCTCAATGTCAGCGACACAGTAAGACCTGAGGCAAAAGAGGTTATCTCACAGCTTAAAGCGCTCGGTGTCAAGAACACGGTAATGCTCACAGGCGACAGACAACAGCCTGCCGAAAATGTTAAAAATGAACTCGGACTTTCCGAATGTCACGCAGAGCTTCTCCCTGCTCAAAAGCTTGAACTTTTCAAGGGCTTGAAATCAAAATCCAAGGGTGCTTGCTTTGTTGGCGACGGCATCAATGATGCCCCTGTTCTTTCGGCAAGTGACTGCGGTATCGCAATGGGATTCGGCAGTGAAGCCGCTATTGAAGCGTCAGACGCAGTTCTCGCATCAGGCACACTCAAACAGCTTCCAAAGGCAATTAAAATTGCAAGAAGTGTTATCAACACAGTCAAGGGCAACATCATCTTTGCCCTCTCAATCAAGGCTCTTGTAATTATCCTTGCCGCATTCGGTCTTGCACAAATCTGGATGTCCGTTATCGCCGACACAGGCGTAAGCGTAGTCTGCGTCCTCATAGCCGCAAGACTCCTCAAAAAGAAATATTGATTTTTTTGCAAATCATATCATTTATTATGATAAAGCACCGTGAGCTTTCACAAGTTTCACGGTGCTTTCATTTGCCAAAATTTTTCTAAACATAATCTTATATTATAGTATTTTAAAATCATTGACTTTTATGATTATATAAATTATAATATTTTTGTCAGTGCTTGTAACTGATAAATAAACTTCGGAGAGATTAATTTGAAAAAGATATTTTTATTATTAGTAACCACTTTATTTTTACTTTCATTATATGGATGTAACACTTCTTCATCAAGCAATAATTCCACTGAACAAACAACCGTAACGGATACAGATGATTTATCTCTTGATTCAGATATTGAAACAACAGAATTAAATCATGATTTTGAAATTTACAATAACGGCAAAAAGGTGGATACTTTAAATCTTTACGGCTTATTTAAACAAATTGATAACGGCTTCATATATTCAAAAATCAATAAAGACTCTCCAAATGAAATGGAATACTACAGATATTATTTAGATAAAAAAAACAGTGTAAAACTTGGTTCAATAAAAAACTGGTCTATGCAAATTCACGATAAAGCTTATGTAAATAATCACCTTTGCTTTACGGCAAGCACGGGCGACATTACAGACGAAGAAAACAGAACTCTTGAATTTATTGATATCGACCTTAATAAAAACAAAATGACTACTGTCTTTTCTGACAAAGGCGGTTTTCCCTATGATACCGTTACAGGTGCAGACAATCTTGTCATAATTGCAAAAGTATTAAACAACGGTACTTCTTTGGAACTGTATGATACCGAAACTCAAAAATTCAAGCAATTAAAATATTTAGAGTTTGATGATAAAAACAGTATCGGGGAAACTATAAGAAAAGTTTCAATTGACAAAAGTACAAAAACAATCTCTCTTTTGGTTTTGGATTGCATTTCACAGAACGAAGCTTCTTTAAAAATAGAAACTTATGACTATGATATGAATTTTCTCAAAAGCTATGATATATCCAACATTTCAGATGATTCAAACGAATTAATTCAGGGCGTACAGGTTTTTGATTTTAAAAACAATTATCTATTCTATCAAAATTTCAGCATAACAAGATGTATAGGATATATAGACAGCGATAAGCTGAAAAAATCCGACATATCAGAAGATGTAGATGATACTTTTTCAATAGTATCCGCATCTGAAGATGACAGTGATACAAATTTATTGTATAAGAGGGCGGAATCAAGTTCAGAAAATAACTACATATATCTTTTTGATACAACCAACAAAACAATGAAAGAAACAAAATTTAATATTGAAGAAAAAGGGTACACTATAGGCGGTATATCACGGATAGGAAAAGATAATTTGATGATAATGATGTCCCCTGATAATGCAGACAAAAAAAGTGACCTTAATTCAAGAATATACTTTACAAAATTAAGCGACTTAAATTTTCAGTAAACAGGCGGTAAAAATCAATTAAAATTCATTTTGCAAATTATCTGTCAAAATCCTGCAAAAAATTTAATTTATGGGCAATACTGCTCTTTACTTTTTAAGGTATTTATTGTATAATTAGCGGTAAAGCAAAAAGGTATATTTATTGTTACAAAACACCTTTTGCTCACAATAAAAAGGATAGGAGGGACAAAACATAATGATCAGCGGTGCTGAAATTATGGTAAAATGTTTGGAAGCCGAGGGCGTTGACATAGTCTTTGGTTACCCCGGTGCGGCTATCTGCCCATTTTACGATAAAGTTTACGATTCGAGCATTACCCACATTCTTGTTCGTCAGGAACAGAACGCTGCTCATGCGGCAAGCGGCTATGCAAGATGCAGTAATCGTCCCGGTGTTTGCGTGGCAACTTCCGGTCCCGGTGCAACCAACCTCATCACAGGCATTGCAACCGCCTATACGGACTCTATTCCGATTGTTGCCATTACAGGTCAGGTTCGTTCCGACCTTCTCGGCAGAGATGTCTTTCAGGAAGCTGACATCACGGGAGCTTGTGAACCGTTTGTAAAGCACAGTTATCTCGTCAGCAAAACAGAAGACCTTCCGAGAGTTTTCAAAGAGGCTTTCCATATTGCCTCAACCGGCAGACCCGGTCCTGTACTTATCGACATTCCCGTTGATATTCAGGAAAATGAAATTGAAAGTTTTGAATATCCCGAAAGTGTAAACATTATCGGTTACAAGCCGAACACTAAGGGACACGCAATTCAGGTTAAAAAGGCTGTTGAGGCCATCAACGCAAGCAAGCGTCCTGTTATCGTATCAGGCGGTGGCGTGCTTAGTTCGGGTATCAAGCTTAAACTTCAAAAATTTGCAGAAACTACGGGTATCCCCGTTATTTCAACTATGATGGGCATCGGTGTTATGCCCAGCGAGCATGAGCTTTATCTCGGAATGCTCGGCACTCACGGCAAGGCTGTTGCCAACCGTGCTCTTCACGAAGCCGACCTTGTAATCGTATGCGGTGCAAGACTCGGTGACAGAGCTGTTGCGGCTCCCGACCAGATGAGTGAAAACACAAAGGTAATTCACATTGACATTGACCCTGCTGAAATCGGTAAGAATGTTAAAACAGAAATTCCGATTGTAGGCGATATGAAAAATGTCATCAATATGCTGCTTGACAGCATCGGCGATTACAAGGTTACAACAATGTGGAGCGAAACCGTAAAGAACTGGAAAAAAGACCTTTACCGTGAGCCTCCCGTTTTTGACGGCTTTGTTGAGCCGAGAACACTTGTCGGTCATCTCAGTGCAATGTTCCGCTCAAAGGCAATTCTCGTTGCCGATGTAGGACAAAATCAAATCTGGTGTGCAAACAACTTCCGTATTCGTGAGGGCAGATTCCTCACAACAGGCGGTATGGGTACAATGGGTTACTCAATTCCCGCTGCAATCGGTGCAAAGTTTGCAAGACCCGACCGTGATGTTATTGTAATCTGCGGTGACGGCAGTTTTCAGATGGGGCTTAATGAGCTTGCGACTATTGCAGGCAATCAGCTCGGAATTAAAATCATCATTATGAAAAACGCACGACTCGGAATGGTTCGTGAACTTCAGGACAAACACTACGGCGGCAGACACTCCGCAACAATTCTCAACGGTGATCCCGACTTCTTGAAGATTGCCGATGCTTACGGCATTGACCATGCAGAGGCTCATTCAAACAAGGAAGCCGAAAACATCATCAAGGGTATTGTTGATTCGGAAAAACCGTTCATTCTTGTTTGCGATGTTCACCCCGACACTCCGTCAATTTAATGAGGTGATAAAATGCAGTATACATTATCAATACTTGTTGAAAATCAGGCGGGCGTTCTTTCAAAGATTTCGGGACTTTTCTCTCGCCGAGGTTTTAACATCGACTCACTCGCAGTAGGTGTTACTCAGGACCCGTCGGTTTCCCGAATCACAATCGTTGCAAACGGTGACGAGTACATTGTTGAACAGCTTGAAAAACAGCTCAACAAGCTCATTCCCGTCATCAAGGTAAAAAGGCTTAACGAGGGCGAATTTATCAGCCGTGAGCTTGTTTTAATCAAGGTTCACTGCGCCGCCTCAAAAAGAGCCGAAATTGTCAAAACGGTTGAAATTATGCAGGCGAAAATCGTTGATGTATCCCCTTCGTCAGTTACCGTTGAGTACTGCGAATGTGCAAGCCGCATCAACACGCTTGTTGACTTACTCAAGCCTTATGGTATCCGTGAGATTGTAAGAACAGGTACTGTTGCCATCGACAGAGGCACAGCTTCGGTTTCCGTTTAATCTTACAGTTAGCATATATTTTAATTTATATGCCGCGTTTGCGGTAAGGAGGACTTTAATATGAAAGACTACACAAAAAACATGACAGCACCAATCTACTATCAGTCAGATTGCAACCTTGACCTTCTCAAGGGTAAGAAAATTGCTATTATCGGTTACGGCAGCCAGGGTCATGCACACGCTCTCAACCTCAAGGATTCAGGTTGCGATGTAATCATCGGTCTTTACAAAGGCAGCAAGAGCTGGGCAAAGGCTGAGGCACAGGGCTTTAAGGTATATACATCGGCAGAGGCTGCAAAGCAGGCTGACATCATCATGATTCTTATCAACGATGAAAAGCAGGCAGCTCTTTACAAGAACGACATCGAGCCAAACCTCGAAGCAGGCAATATGCTTATGTTCGCTCACGGCTTTAACATTCACTTCGGTTGCATCAAGCCTCCAAAGGATGTTGATGTTACAATGGTAGCTCCTAAGGGACCGGGTCACACAGTTCGTTCAGAGTATCAGGTTGGTAAGGGTGTACCTTGCCTCGTTGCTGTTGAGCAGGATGCTACAGGTCAGGCTAAGGATCTCGCACTTGCATATGCACTCGGTATCGGCGGTGCAAGAGCCGGCGTTCTTGAAACAACATTCAGAACAGAAACAGAAACAGACCTCTTCGGTGAGCAGGCTGTTCTTTGCGGCGGTGTTTGCGCACTTATGCAGGCAGGTTTTGAAACACTTTGCGATGCCGGTTACGACCCAAGAAATGCTTACTTTGAGTGTATCCATGAGATGAAGCTCATCGTTGACCTTATCTATCAGTCAGGTTTTGCAGGCATGAGATATTCAATCTCTAACACAGCTGAGTACGGTGACTACATCACAGGTCCAAAGATCATCACAGAGGATACTAAGAAGGCTATGAGAAAGGTTCTTTCTGACATTCAGGACGGTACATTTGCTAAGGACTTCCTCCTTGACATGAGCGATGCCGGTTCACAGGTTCACTTCAAGGCTATGAGAAAGCTCGCTGCCGAAGCTCCTGCCGAAGTATTCGGTAAGGAAGTTAGAAAGCTCTACAGCTGGTCTGACGAAGATAAGCTCATCAACAACTAATGCGAGTGTCTCGCACACAGTTCGTGAAGACAGTTTGATGTATTCAAACTTCTGTCACCCGAGCATTACATAGTATGAATTAACGGTTCAGTCAATTTGGCTGAACCGTTTTTTGTTGTGCAATAAAAGGGTTCAGCTTTTTACGGCTGAACCCTTTTGCAGTTAAAACTTATCAATTTTTAAATAATCAATACTTCTCATAGGAGAAAGAATTATAAGCGTCAAGCAAAGACTGCTTATTCTCAGCGGTAGTGTTCTCACCCCATACGCTGTTATCACCATAACCTGTCGCAATAAATTCGGTAAACATATGTGCATTTACGCAATTATTAAACTGTTTAAGGTTAATTTCGTTATATTTTGCCCGTGAAATATTTTTGTCATTACCATCAAAATATCTATAATAAATATTATCATTTGATTCTTCGCCTACGCCTCTTGCCGAATACATATTTGCAAAAAGATTCTCTCCGTCGTATGTGATTATTGAATTACCCGACCAATAGTAACCGTCATCTACATTTAAAGATATCTTTAGGTCGTGAACCTCATACTTTTTGGCAGTTTTATTATAGTATATCGCAAAACCGTCGTTAACATTTCCCACTCTTTTTAACTTACCGTCTTCAAATTTGTAAACAACGGAATGGAAACTATACTCATTGGAATCAGCCTTTTGTGCAACAAGCTCCGGAACTCCGTCAAAGTCGAAATCCAAAAACATAACACCTGACAAATTGTGATTACTTCCCAAGCTTGGCATCCATTCACTCTGATGATTCATCATATAATTGATATAAGCGTCCCTTGTTTTATCGGATGTCTTATATCTGTATGTTACACCGGTTGGGTTAAACATCGTAGTAAACTTTTTACCGTCTTTTGAAACACCTCTTACCGTATAAGTGTTACTGCCGGACTTTGCACCCTTGTGAACATAATAGTTGTCATAAGTTTCTGCTATCCTCTTCCAAGAACCGTTTTCTTTAATATAAACACGAAACTTTGGTGCATCTCCCGTCCAATGCATTTCAACACCGTTGTTTACTGCACCAATGCTGTAAATTTCGGGACAATCCTGATGATCGCCAATGGGCGTACCCTTTGAATCGTAGCCGCTTGTAAAACTCTTGGCATCATTGCTGATACAACGAACCGTGTAATAAATATCATCAACGCTTAAATCAAATTCCTTTGAAACAACATTCATATCAAGCATAGTCGTGCCTGTTGTGTCGGCAAGCTTTGTCCAACCGTTTCTGTCCTTGTAGTACACACGATATTTTTCAGCACCTGCAACCTTGTTCCACGTCAGCTTTACACCGTCATATGTAACCTCAAGTTTTGAAATTTTCGGTGTGGCAACATACTTTACCGACTTGCCTGTCGGGTTATAACCGCTTGTAAATTTCTTTGCGTCTGATGTAATACATCTTACGGTATAAGTGTAATTTCTGCCGGATGAAACATCCTTGTCGATATATGAGGTTGAAGTTGTATCAACCATTTTTGTCCAGCCTTTACTGCCCTTGTAGTAAACTCTGTATTTAGTCGCACCGCTTACTTTGCCCCAAGAGATTTTCACACCGCCGTTTACATTTTCAAGCTTTGAAATTTCGGGGGCGGCAATATATTTTAAGGTTGTCCCCTTTGAATCATAACCGCTTGTAAAGCTCTTTCCGTCAGCAGAAATACATCTTACAGTATAGGTGTAATTCATGCCCGATGAAACATCCTTGTCGATATATGAGGTTGAAGTTGTATCAACCATTCGTGTCCAGCCTTTACGGCCCTTGTAGTAAACTCTGTATTTAGCCGCACCGTTCACTTTGTTCCATGTTAGCTTTACACCGCCGTAAACGCTTTCGGCTTTTGAAATTTTCGGTGTTGCCAAGCTTGCCCTTGCAACCTGTGAATACTGCACGGGTGTGTTAAGCGGTTCAGCCGCATTTGCAGAAACTGCCGAAACCGCAACCGCAGACATCGACATTACCGCCGCCATGGCTATAGGTAAAAACTTTTTCATATCTATCCCTCGCTTTGTTCAAATTCTACGCATTATTAAAAGCTTTCGCTAAATTTTTATGCAAGTTAATTGTAACATTAAATGATATAAAAAGCAATACATCTTGATAAACTATCACAAATTTTTTAAGCTAAAATAAATAAACCGCTCTCAATAACGAGAACGGCTTTTATAGGGATTATTTAATTTGTAAATTACTCAAAATGATTTCTGCGTTTTGCAAAAATTACTGCACAACCTGCAAGCATTGCAACAAGAAGAATTACAGCAACGCTGTTTTGTCCTGTCTGTACAGCACCGCTGTTATTCTGTGAATTGTTCGGTGTGTCCTTTGTTGCTGTGTCGCTTGTTGAAACAGGCTTAGTTGCCGAAGTTGCAGAAGTTGTATCGGGTACTGTTACAGGTTCGTCAACTGTTGCAACCGAAGTTGTAGGCTCAGTAGGAACAGTTGTATTCGGTTTATTAGATTCCAAACCAAAATTCATTTTTGACAATTCTTCAAGAATACTATCGTCAATAATTCCGCTTTCATAAGCCTCTTTAATTGAGTAAACATTGCCATTCTTATAAAGCATAACATCATCGTTATGGTTGTAATGATAAGTATAGTCACCAATTGTTTCTTCAATTGAATAATCAAGGCTAAAGCCTTCATCGTGCATAAAACATACTCCGCCGTCACTTGTTGAACCAACAATTTCAATTTTGAGATACTCAGGCTCTTTACCACCGTAATATGTATCTATCATCACCTGTCTGATTTCTGATGCAACATCAGATTCTGATATTTCATCAGGTGTAGCCGCAAAAGCTGTTGTTACAACCGAAAAGCACATTACAAATGCTATCAATGCTGTTAAAAATTTTTTCATTTTGATTTCCTCATCTTTTATTAATTCTATCTGTAATAATGGTATACGCAACAGATATTCAATTTACTTCATTATACCGCTAAAATATATGTAATGCAATATAGTTGCTAAAAATTTAGCAAAAATAATTCTGCTCAAATGAAAATGCCACTTTCATAACGAAAGTGGCATAAATGTTAATTTTAGTTGTCAAATCAAACTGGGTGAACCATATTTTTCTTGTCAAGCTTGTCGCCGTTGATGCCAACCTTGGCATTTCTTCTCTTTTCAAAGAAGTCAAGGGCAACCTTCGGGAACTGTGCATAAGAAAGAACATCCTCAGGCTGTTCAATCCACTGCTCAATCTCGCCACGGAGCTTATCAAGCTCAGGCTCAAGCTGATCTGCAGGACGACCTTTGATAATCTTCTTGTCACCGATAATCTTCTTCTGGAATTCAGGATCAATCGGCATTGGAGTTGTACCATACTCACCGGCAACAAGTCCCTTGAACTCGTTTGTGCACATTGAGTAGCGCTTGCCTGTGATTACATTGAATACAGCCTGTGTGCCGACAATCTGTGATGTCGGAGTAACAAGCGGAGGATAACCTGAATCCTTACGAACACGGGGTACTTCTGCAAGAACTTCGTCAAGCTTGTCTTCTTTACCGGCCTGCTTGAGCTGTGAAAGAAGGTTGGAAAGCATACCGCCGGGAACCTGATAGATAAGAGCGTTAGCGTCTGTTGCGAGCATCTTAGGATCAAGAAGTCCTGACTTGATGTACTTCTCACGAAGAGTCATGAAGTAAGCACGGATGTCAGAGAACTGTTTAAGGTCAAGACCTGTGTCGAACTCTGTGCCTGAAAGAGCGGCAACCATTGACTCTGTCGGAGCGTGTGATGTACCGAGAGCGAGTGGACTGATTGCTGTGTCAATGCCGTCGGCACCTGCCTCAACACCCTTTAAAAGACACATTGATGCAAGACCTGATGTGTAGTGGGTGTGGAGCTGAAGCGGAAGCTCCGGAACAGCGGCTTTGATAGCCTTTACAAGGCTTTCGGTTCTTGTCGGAGTAAGAAGAGCAGCCATATCCTTGATACAGATTGAATCTGCACCTGCGTCTGCAATTCTCTTAGCATACTCAACATAGTATTCATCTGTGAATACAGGACCTGTTGTGTAGCTGATAGCAACCTGCGCATGACCGCCTTCTTTGTTAGCGGCCTTGATAGCTGTTTTAAGATTCTTGATGTCGTTAAGAGCATCAAAAATACGGATAATGTCAATACCGTTTGCGATTGAACGCTGAACAAGGTACTCAACGCAGTCATCGGCATAGTGACGATAACCGAGCATATTCTGTCCTCTGAAAAGCATCTGGAGCTTTGTGTTAGGGCAATGCTCTCTGATTGTGCGGAGTCTGTCCCACGGATCTTCGTTTAAGAATCTGAGGCATGAGTCATATGTTGCACCGCCCCAGCATTCGAGTGAGTAATAACCGATTTTATCGAGTTTATCAAGAACAGGGAGCATTTCCTCTGTTGTCATTCTTGTTGCAATGAGTGACTGATGAGCGTCACGCAGAGCAGTTTCGGTAACTCTGATTTTTTTTGCCATTTTACAGCATCCCTTTCTCCGAATTATTGATTAGTTAAGTGTTACGAGAACCTTACCTGAGTCAACTGACTCACCCTTTGCAACATCAACTGTTGCAACTGTGCCGTCCTGCGGAGCCTTAACGGGAGTTTCCATCTTCATAGCCTCGATGAATACGAGGTCATCTCCAGCCTTAACAGCCTGTCCTGCCGAAACAACAACATTAACAACTGTACCGGGCATAGGAGCCTTTACAACAACAGAACCCTGAGCGCCTGCGGGAGCTGCCGGCTTTGCTGCAGGAGCGGGAGCGGCTGCCGGAGCAGGAGCGGCTGTTGCGGGAGCTGAAGAGCCACCGAGTTCTTCAACCTGAACATCATATGCTGTGCCGTTAACTGTAATTCTTAAATTCTTCATTTTTAGTATCCCCTTTTATTTTAACAAGTAATCATTTATCAGATAGTTGAATGCTTCTTTGAAAGTGTTGAAACACGCTTGCCAGAGAGCATATCAAGAGCAGAAATAAGAGTCTGACGGAGCTGAGCTTCTTCAACAATACCGTCAACATAGCCGTTCTGAGCGGCATTGTAAGCAGAAAGATTCTCGTCAGCAAACTTCTGAGCAACCTCAGCCTGCTTATCTGTGGCAACATTCATAACTTCGGGAGCCATAATGAATGCGGCAGCCTCAACATTAACAGGTGAAATAACCGCATCGGGAAGTGCGTAAACAACATCTGCATTAGCGCCTGTGCCTGCAAGAGCAACATAGCCTGAACCAATTGCCTTGCCTGTAACAACAGAAATCTTGACTGTTGTTGCCTCAGCATAAGCGGCTGACGCCTTTGTTGCCGACTTGATTGACTCAAAGCCCGGGCAGTTTACGAATGTTACAACAGGGAGTGAGAAAGCGTCGCAGAAACGAACAAACTTTGCTACCTTGTTTGCAGACTTGCAACCAAGCTCATTGCCCTTTGTAACAACAATACCTACAACCTGACCGCCGAGTCTTGCAAAACGAACATTTGCTTCCTTGCCGTAATCATTGAAGAGCTTTACAATGCTGTTGCCGTCAACTGTTCTGCTGACTACACAACCGCAACCGTCCTCTGCCGGAGCTTCTTCAAATGACTGAGGAGCCATTGTGAGGTTATTTGACGGAAGATAAAGGATAAGTTCCTTTGCAGCCTTGATTGCCTTGTCTGCATCGTCACAAACGATTGAGGCAATACCGTTTTCAGCATTGTAAGCGGCATCAGAATGCTTGCCTGTTACCGAAAGTGAAAGCTGTGCGTCTTTGCTCATGATAACGATGTCTGCGCTTGCGGCGTTAAGAGCGTTTGTTCCGAGGCAAGTGCCGAGAACAACCGAAATCTGCGGTACAACACCCGAAAGTGACGCAGCCGCATTGAGAACATCACCGCAACCTGCGAGAAGCTCTGTACCCTGATTAAGTCTGCCGCCAACGCTGTCATAGAAGCCTACAACAGGAGCGCCTGTCTTGAGTGCAAGACCATACAGCTTTTTAAGCTTGGCAGCCTGTGCCTTACTCATGGCACCGCCGCAAATGTCGCTGTTCTGTGCAAACGCATAAACAGGCATACCTTCTACTGTTCCAAAGCCTGCAACAACCTCGGCAAAACCTTCACCAGATTTTGCAAAGGCATCAATTTCACAAAAGCTGTCTGCATCAAAAAACGCCGTAATTGTCTTATAAGCGGAAGTTGCGGCAATTTCAGCCTTTGCCTGATTGATCTTTTCAATACTCATCTTAAAATCCTCCAATACCATGTATTGAATATGCACGAAAACTGAGCGTGCATACTAATTTTCTACACAATACATTATACTCTATAATCTTCAAAAGTACAAGAAAAACACGCTGTACTATTTCAATTTTGAACACATTTAATAGTTATTACACCAAAACCGTAAATTTATTGTCGAATTAACGAATAGTTTTATTGGCCGTTTCGGAAGTATTTTTCAAAAACGGAAAATTAAAGCTGTTTGCCGTTTAAAAACGGGTTTGCAAGCAGTTTTTTAACCTCTTGTTCGGTCAAATCTCTCCAGTCGCCCTGTTTGAGCATACCCATTTTTACTCCGCCGATCTGGGTGCGTTTGAGTCTTGCAACCTCAAGCCCGACAGCCTCGCACATTCTTCTGATTTCACGGTTCTTACCCTCGTGAAGGATCATTTCAAGAACTACTCTGCCCTGCTCCTTGTGAATTACATGGACATATGCAGGAGCGGTTTTCCTGCCGTCAAGCTCAACGCCTGTTTCAAGCTTTACAAGCTGATCCTCGTCAATTGACGGTCGAACGGTTACTCTGTAAATCTTGTAAACATTGTTTTTCGGGTGCATAACCTTGTTTGCAAAGTCACCGTCATTTGTAAAAACAAGCATACCCTCGCTGTCTTTGTCAAGTCTGCCTATCGGATAAACTCGCTCGCCGACATTCTCAACAAGCTGTGCAACACACTTTCTGCCACGCTCATCATTCATTGTGGTAATGAATCCACGGGGCTTGTTGAGCATAATATATCGGTAATTACCGCCCTTCGGCACAACAATCCTCTTGCCTCTTACAAACACCTTGTCTGTAGGAAGAACCTTATCGCCGAGAATTGCGGTTTTGCCGTTCACCTTGACATGACCGCCGAGAATAAGCTCCTCGGCCTTTCGCCTTGACGCAATACCGCATTGCGCTATGAATTTCTGAAGTCTTATAGGTTCAATTTTAGCCATATGTAAATTCCTTTTTATTAAAATTTTCTGTATATTTAAGCTGTCACGAAAACAGATTTCCTATTGCCGAAAATATTGACACACTCTTTTTATCCGATTTAATCTTTTCGCCTGCAACAATGTTGCATTTATAAAGCAGCTTTCCGCCGAGTGTGTATTCAATTCTGCCGACCGATTCGTTCTTTTCAATCGGAGCATACAAAAAGCTGTCTATGAAGATTTTTTTCTTGATTTTATCGCAGTCCTCACGCTTTAAAACGATTGTGTTGTTCTTCTCCCCTGTAACCGTTACGCTGTCCTTATCACCGCCCACGCACGGAATATCGGCACAAAAGTCAGCGTCCTTGCAGTCAACTCCCCTGTACTTTTCAAAAGCGTAATCATAAAGAGAAATATGGTCATTCCAATCGTTGCGGTCATTCAGAGTGACGCACACAAGCGTTACGCCGTCTTTTTTTGCAGAGGAAACAAGGCACCGCCCTGCCACCGTTGTATAGCCTGTTTTTCCGCCTGTACAGTAGGGATAAAGCGACAAAAGCCTGTTATGATTTGCATATGCGGTTTTCTTTGATTTCGGTTCAAGAAATTCAACGGTCACGCTCTTCTTAGCCGTAAGATTTGCAAAATCATCATTTTCAAGTGCATATGACATAAGCAGAGCCATATCCTTTGCACTTGAGTAATGGTTGTCATCGTCAAGTCCGCTCGGCGTTACAAAATTGGTATTCGTCATACCGATTTGCTTTGCCTTTTCATTCATTCGTTGTGAAAACTTTTCGGGACTGCCCGAAATCGTATATGCCGCCGCATTTGCCGCATCATTACCCGACGCCATCATCATTCCTGACGCAAGGTCCGAAAGTCGGACTTTTTCACCGACTTTAAGATACATCGAACTGCCCTCGGCAACCATTTCCTGTTTGAAGGTAACTTCGCTGTTACAGGATGCCGCCTCCTCAAGCGTTATGAGAGATGTCATAATCTTTGTGGTGCTCGCAGGCTTCATTCTTTCATCTGCATTTTTTGAGCAGATGACCGTGTTGTTATCGGGACAATAAAGGACAAATGCCTGTGCAGAAGTTGTGGGAGGAGTATCCTCCGCAGTTTTTGCGCCCATAAGCACAAACGGCATAACAAAGCACACCGCAAGCAAGATTATTTTTTTCATAAGGACACCCCCTGCATAAATCTATGCCGAGGGGTGTTGCAATATTACGAATCAGCCGTCAATATCGTCCTGTGTGATTTCGGAAAAATCGTCTGCGGATTCGCTCTTATCCTTTTTGAAAACTCCCTTTACTTTTTTGAGAACATCGGGAATCATATTAACGAGCTTGTCGGCTGTACCTTCTTCCCTGTCAACGGAAACAAGCCTTACATCGCCCTGATAAACGGTAAGAAATGCAACAGGCTGAATTGTCACACCTGCACCGCTGCCGCCGCCAAAGCAGTCTTTGTTTTCCTTTTTGGTAGGCAGATCCGAACCGCCTGCCGCAAAGCCGTAGCTTACCTTTGAAACAGGAATGATGAGTGTGCCGTCAGGCGAAGTTATAGGCTCGCCGATAATAGTATTGACATCAATCATTTCCTTGATTTTTTCCATTGTGGTATCCATTAAACTGCCGATAGGATGTTCCATAGCCATTCTCCTTTTTCAACAATATTTATATCAATCATTTTTAACTTCTGCAAGAAGTTTAATCCCCTTGATTCCGTGCTTAACGGCAAGACCGATAAGTCGGAATGCGAAAATTCTTGCGGCAAAGTCAAAGTTAATTTCAGTTTCTGCTTTTTCCGAAAAATTCGGATTTATGTCAACTCCGTAGCCTTTGCATTTTACAACACGGACAATTGTACCTACTGCCGGATAAACAACGGCACAGTATTTGCCGTATTTTATAGCCGTGTCAGCCGCATCGTCACCTGCAACGCTGATACTCAGCGACAATTTTTTAACCAGTATGTGGCTGAAAAAGTCCTGCAATGCCGATACTGCAAGCTCTGCAACTTTTTTTATCAGGTTCAAAAGCCACTCAATACCGTACTTTTTTATAAGGCTCGGCTTTTTTTCTGTCGCTTTTTTAGGCTGTTCGGTTTTCTGAGTTTGTTTTTTTGCTTTTTTCTTCTTCTTTTCCTTTTTGGGTTTTGCCGGCACGAGCTGAAGCTTTACAAATCCGATATACACGGCACACCAAAACTTCTCTTTATATGATGCACGCAAAGTAATCGGAATAAACATCACAAGCGCAATAAACAGCACAATTCCGAGTAGGATATATAGCCAAAGCAAAGGGAATTCCCCCTAAATTTTACTGCCTGTCAACAGGCTGATCGGCAAACAAATCAATCTGCTCATTGCCGTTTTCAGTCTTTTCCTGTTCTTCACCGTTTTCTTCGGACTCCTTGTCCTCATCACCCTCGGGGAGCGGAGGAAGTTCGTCAAGACTTGAAATGTTAAAGCAACGCAAAAAGTTTTCGGTTGTGCCGTAAAGCAACGGTCTGCCGGGAAGCTCAAGTCTGCCCTTTTCTTCAACAAGTCCCTTTGTTGTCAAACTGCCGATTACACCACTGCAGTCAACACCACGCACCTGTTCGACAAAAGCCTTTGTAACAGGCTGATTGTACGCAACAACTGCAAGAACCTCAAGAGCCGCCTGTGAAAGCGGGGTGTTTCTTCTCAAATCCATAACGGTGCGAATCTGCGGAGCAAATTCTTTTTTTGAAACCATCTGACAGGAATTGTCAAGCAATATTATAGTTATGCCCCGTCCTGACGCCTCATAATCATCAATCAGTGCAGAAATATGCTCTTTAACCTTTTTTTCGGAAATTTCAAGTGCCTGTGCTATTCGGGAAAATTCAACCGACGCACCGTTTGCGAACAAAATCGCCTCAATCGCACCACGAATATTTTCAACAGCCATTACTGCACCTCCTCATTTTCATTGTTTTCGTCCTCGTCAACCTGCGGCAAAGACATTGCGTTTTTATCCTCAATCATATGAACAACGGCATTTTCACCGCTGCCCTCAATTCTGATACGCTTGCCCTTTACCAGCTCCAGCGTTGCAAGAAATGTTGCCACAAGGTCGCTTTTGCCCTCGCACACCTCAAAAATTTCGTGATATTCAAGCCTTTTGCCGTGCCAGAGCCTTCTCATAAGATGGATAATCTTACTGTTTACCGACACGATTTTATGCGACACAATACCCGAAAATGCGTCTTTTGACGGCGGAAGCTTACGCTTGCCCCGTCCGACTGCGCTGACATATGCCTTTGCAATATCCTCACTCGGATGAATACGGTTATATGTCAGGTCAAATTCAACAGGAGATGCATCTCGGTAAAAGCTGTCAAAGTCATAAATATCGCCCAGCTTTGCCGCCATTTCACGGCAAACGGCATATTCAAGAAGCTGTCCCGAAAGTTCTTTCTTGAGTTCTTCAGCCTCTTCCTCATATTTTGGCAGGAGCATTACAGACTTGATATAAACAAGCCTTGACGCCATTGTCAGAAATTCCGATGCGATATCCATCTGATTTTCCTGCATCATATTAATCTGCTCCATGTACTGGTCGAGCAATTCGGAAATGCTGATGTCGTAAATATCTATTTTGTTTTTAGAAATCAGCGTCAGCAAAAGGTCAAGAGGGCCTTCAAATGCCGACAGCTTATATTGAAGTTGTTGTGTTTCCATAAATAAGTTTCAGTTATGATTTGATGTTACGAATGATTTTGAAATCAACCGACAAACGGCATATACGGCAGGCTTGCGAGCCAGCTGATGAAGTTAAGAATCTGATTGCTGAGCCAGTTAATCGGTGTGTTGAGAATTCCCACATACAAGAGAACAAAAAGACCGATAAAAAAGTACATCTGATATCTGTAAAAGAATTCAACAGCCTTGTCGGGTAAAAATACGAACAGAACCTTTGAGCCGTCAAGAGGCGGAATCGGGATAAGGTTGAACACAGCAAGTCCGACATTGCACGAAATATAGAAACTTAAAAACTGAACAATATAATCGCCGATTGTCGAAAGCGGAAAAGCACCCGTAAAAAGGATAATCGGATAGTAAATGAGAAGTCCGACAAAAGCTGCAACGATATTTGCAATCGGTCCCATAATTGCTGTGATTGCCATACCGACCTTTGGATTTTTAAAATTTCTCGGATCAATCGGAACAGGCTTTGCCCAACCGAATCCGAACAAAAGCATACACAAAGCACCCATAGGATCAATGTGGCTGAGCGGATTAATCGAAAGTCTGCCTCTGCCCTTTACCGCCTTATCACCGAGAAGTGACGCAGTAAAAGCGTGCGCCCATTCATGGAACGGGAGAATTAAAAATATAATAACGAGTACAGCCAATATTTCGGCAATTACCGAGCCGAAATCAAGGTTGCCGTTTCTGATGCCGTTAAGTAATAATGAGAGCATAAGAGCCTCCTGAAATCTGAATTTTTAGGTAACAATCGTGTAACTATATTTATTCCTAATTATATAATATATCGTCAAAAATTACAAGAGCAAAAAACAAGTTAAGAAATTTTCAAAAAACACTTGCATTTTCTCTCATTTTCTGTTATTATAACAAAGTTAGAAATAGAATTAGTTTTCTTTAAGGAGGTGCAGACGCATGGCAAAATGTGAATTCTGCGGTAAGGATGTAAAGTTCGGTATTAAGGTATCTCACTCACACAGAAGATCAAACAGAACATGGAAGCCCAACGTACAGCGTGTTAAGGCTATTGTTGACGGTTCACCAAAGCGTGTATATGCTTGCACCCGTTGTTTGCGTTCAGGTAAGGTTACCAGAGCTAACTGATTTTACAGATTACGAAACAGCTCCACTATTAACGGTGGAGCTGTTTTTTTGTATTTTTATCAGGATTTTAAACCTCAATCACAGCACAGAAAGAGGGCTGACCTTTGTTTGGTCAGCCCTCTTAATTATTAGTCTTTATCAGCCGTTAAAGGATTTCTTCCTTCTTACGAAGAACGAACATTACACAAGTTGAGCCGATGAGAAGTGTAAGAATTACAACAGCCAGAGGAGCTTCACCTGTCTGAACAGCAGCATTTGCATTGTTATTGTTGCTGTTATCAGATGTATCCGGAGTGTCGGATGTTGAGCTGATTTTCTTTGTTACAGGCTGTGTTACAGATGTTGCATCCTGTGAAGTTACAGGAGCAATTGTATCCTTAGTTGATTCCTGCGTTTCCTCTGTAGCCTTAGTAGCCTCAGTAGATGACTCTGCGGTTGAAGGCTCGGCTGTTGTCGGTTCTGCATAGGTTGAAGGAGTAAGCTCAGTTGAAAGATCATTTTTTACTGCCGCAGCAACAGGAGCTTTCTTAACTACTTCTTTATCAACAAGAATAACTTCTTTTGAACCGTCAGTCATTTCTGTGTCCGGATTTACTTCCGAAACACGAAGCACCTCAACAACAAGGTCAACCGTCGTCGAAACCGGTGCAACCTTTGAAATGTCTTTAACATCAAAAACAACTGTTGCAAAAAGCGTCTTTTCGCTAAAGTCATAAAGGCCGAGATTACTTGCACCGAATTTTACATAACCAACGCCTTCCGACTTATTCTTGAAGTTTACATATACACCTCTGCCGTCCATTGTCGGGCAAACCGACTTAGCAGTATTCACATCAGCAACCGAAAGGATTGAAGGGTCATAAGAAATGTGCCACTGCGTGTCAAGCACATTCTTTGGAGACTGCATAATATATGTAACCGTTACCTGATTTGTAACTGCATTATACTTTGCACTTGCCATTGGGAAGTAATTTGATGTTGCATTTACTGTAAGAGCAAGCGAAGATTCAGCAGACGATGTTGTACCCTCTGTTGCAACGGGGGCATCAGTTGCAGACTCGGTTGTTTCCGATTCTGTTACAACCTCTGTTGTTGATTCGGCTGTTGTTTCCTCACCCGATGGATTGTACTCTGTCGGGAACACACCGTCTTTGCCGTAATAATCGCCGGCCTTGAGGTCTGCCTTTTTAGGAGCATTGCCGTATTCACCGTTACCGTAGTAGTAGAACCACTCACCGGTAAAAATCAATTCATCCTTATCGTTCTCGGAAGTAAATTCAGGATTGATAATATAAATCATATTGTCAAAGCTTTCAACACCGTTGGGATAATAATCAGACTCGCCTTTTTCATAACCCTTAAAATTAATATCGGTTGTTCGATAAGCAAGTTTATATTCAGGATTTGTCGGATCGTCTGTACCTTTAAGAGCGTTGTTCCAGATTACTTTATCAGCATCGGTCGGTACATCAGAACAGTAAACATTTTTGATATCAGCATTGCGAGCTGAATAACCCGGCCACGCTGAAGGAGTATCCGAACCGTTTTCCCAATAAACACCTGCATCAGATGTATATTTGTTTTCCCAGTCATCAGGCTTACAGAAATATATATGGTAGGTTTCAGTGCCCTCAGAAGGCACATAACTGCCTTCATCGTCCGTATCGGCAGAAACGCTTATTGCAGCAACCACAATCATTGCCGCTGTGAGCATAACAGCCAATAAAAGACTGATAACTTTTTTGGACATTTGTATTTCCTCCTTATGATTTTCCGACACCATACTTGTATCAGCATGACTATTATAGTATAAAACTCAGAAAAAATCAAGTGTTACAGGGCATTTTGGCGTCTGAAACCTATTGTAATAATCACCAAAAATCACTGTACTGTTTTATAAAATATCTTTATTGGGTCTTATCCGAACAAAGGCAGTACAAACAACTGCAAATTTTATCTATAATAAAAGCAAAAATGCCCTCCAAAGCGGAGGGCATCAAATAATTATGTATAATTATTTAAGATTATTCAAATCTCTTGCGTGTGTAAAGAACTGCACCGCCTGCAACGAGGAGAACTGCGAGAACTGCAGCTGCTGTTGTAGCACCTGTCTGAACTGCGCTGTTGTCTGTGCTCTTTGCTGTGTCAGCAGTTGAAACTGCGTTTGCAGAAGATGTTGGGTTCTGACCTGCAGTAGGAACTGTGTTCTTTGTAGGATTTGTGTTGTTGTTATTTGACGGAGTTGTTGTTGTAGGCTGATCAGGTGTAGCAGGTTTTGCATTCTTGTCTACTGTCTGAACAAGACCTGCTTCCTTAGCCATATCATAGTTAGGAAGTGAACCGTACTCGTACTTGCCTGTTTCTTCGTTAAGACCATAGTAGAAGTAGAACTCACCGGCATATGTTTCCTTACCTGTTACACTTACAGAAGTGTTGGTAGGGTCTATAACATAAATCATGTTGGTGAGGTACATTGAGATACCCCAGTCAGGATCCTCAAAGAAGTTGTCAGCAAATTTACCGAGGAATGTCTTGTCATCACCGTCAAATGCTTCCTGAGCCTTTGCCCAGAATTCGCCGTCAAGCAAACTGTCATAATATTCATTGTCGCCTTCCGAATAGTACTGACAAGAAACATCGGCAGTCTGCTTAGCAGCCTTAAACTGATCCTCACTAAACTCGTAAGTTACTTTACCTGTTGCGGCATCTTCTGTCCTTTGACCGCCGTTAAGGTAGTTGTTGAAATCAAGATTAGGAACATCTGTAGGAAGGTCAAGATAGAAGATGTTATTTTCAGCATTTTCAACCTGCATCTTATAACCCGGCCAAGCAGGACCTACTGACGTACCGTCAAGAGAGCCGCATGGATCTGAACCGTTCCACCAGTATGCACCTGCATCATGAGCATTGTACTTTTCACTCTTCCATGACTCAGGCATAAGGAAGTAAACTTTGTGTGTTTCTTTTACGCCCTCACTTGGGACATAACGACCGTCTGTATCAATAGCTGCGGAAACGCCGATTACACCTACAAGAGCAAGTGAAAGAACGAGAGCGCATGACACTATGATACTAATAAGTTTTTTTGACATTTGAATCTCCTCCAAAAAAATTTCCGATTTCTATCGGTATGAAATCATTATATAACAAAATTTTCAAAATTGCAATCTTTTTCAAAAAGCTTAAAACAAAAAAATACACAAAATTGCAATCGCAATTTTGTGTATTTAGCTTGTATTATAAAAAATTTTCCTATAAAAGATATTTATCTGTTTTATTTATCCGCATCTGCGTCATCCGACATTGCATTATTGTCCGCAGATTTTTTCTTTTTTTCGTCCTTTTTCTTTACGAAAATAATTGCACCTGCGGCAATCAAAACAACAACAATTGCAATTATAATAATTAATGTCGTGTTTGAACCCGAACCGTTTGCAGAGCTCTCAACAACCTTTGTAACATCTACAACCTGACTATTCTGCTGAGTTGAGATGTACTTTTTCTCAACAACTACCGACTTATGGTCGTCTTTGTTAGGTGAGTTTTCCTCGCCCATTCCGTCAATGTAGTTTACAAAATCGCCCTGAATTTTTTCGGAATTTGCCGTATCATTATTTACTATCGGAACGGCACTATCCTCTACCTCTTTACCGTTCACCCAAAGCTTGCAGGTGATTTTATACGATTTGAGATATGTCATATCATCGCCGTACATATCAGAGATGAAATATGAAAGATCGGTTTTGCCTCCCTTTAGTACCTTGAATTCAGCAGAAACAAGAGCCTTGTCACCGTTAAGCTTTACGGGATTCTGAACATCTGTCCATGTAAAGGTGTAATAATTCTTCAGTTTAGGGTTGCCAATCGCAGTTTTAAAGCTTTCACAGTTTATTGAATCGGCATTCAACTTCAAATATTCATCATTGTAAAAGAAACTCATTGCAGCTCCGATTACTTCTTCTTTTGTATCGGTCATATAAATAGCATACTTAACCGTATCGCCGGCTTTAGCTGTTACGGAATCCTTTTCATCTGTTGAAATGCTGATTGTAAGGTCATCCTCGGCAGCACTTGCAGGAATACAGAATGCTGACACGGTAAGTACAGCCACGAAGAGAATTGAAAGCATATTTTTGATTTTTTTAGACATTTTTTTCATTCCTTTAGTTTGATATCCCTATTATATATCATTAAGACTAAAATTTCAATCAATATTTTAACAATTCTCGGTGAAATTTATGTGAAAAGTAAATTAATTGCAGATTCACCTTTAAAGAAATGATATTTTAGAAATTATAATTCAAACTGATTTTCACAACATTACGATATAAAAAAACGCCCCTCGGAAAACCGAGAGGCGAAAAATTATTTTTTTAATCTGTCAACGCCGTTAACAGTCTTACAATAGGAAATTCAATTACTTATTGAATCTCTTTCTTGTGAAGTAAACAACACCTGTTGCAGAAACAAGAGCTAAGAGGATAACTACTGCCATAGAAGCATTACCTGTCTGTACTGCGTTGCTGCTTGTGCCGTTAGCCGGTGTGTCAGAAGTAGCTGTGTCAGCTGTTGACTGACCCTTTGTTGCAGCCTGTGTAGCAGATGTAGCATCAGGTGTAGTAGGAGCTACTGTAGTAGGCTCTGTTGCAGCAGGCTCTGTTGTAGTAGGCTCTGTTGCAGCAGGCTCTGTTGTAGTAGGCTCTGTTGAAGTAGGCTCTGTTGTAGCAGGCTCTGTTGTAGCAGGCTCTGTTGTAGCAGGCTCTGTTGTTGCAGGCTCTGTTGTTGCAGGCTCTGTTGTAGCAGGCTCTGTTGTTGTAGGCTCTGTTGTTGTAGGCTCAACATATGCCTCAACCTTAGCGTCTGAGTTAATGTGATCAAAGAGATCATTAGCCATGTCGCCGTTAACTACTGCTTCATATTCTGAATCAGCATCAACTGTGCCTGTTGCAGGATTGAGCTTACCAAGTGTAAGATCAACTACATTGAGGTCAACATTTGTTGTACCTGTACCGTTAACTGTGAACACAGCCTCAACAAGCTTCTTGCCGCCTGCAAAATCATAAAGTGCAAGGTTTGAAGCATTGCCTGAAACATCATTCATATTTACCATGCCGTCAGCGATTTCAGGCATTGTAAGTGAATCAAGTGTAAGGAGGTTCTTATCATATGTAAGAGCCCACTGTACTTCTTCAAGCTGTGCGTCCTTAGTGTCAAGGAGATAGTAAACTGATACCTTGTCGCCTACATTAAATGTGCCTGAACCGTTAGCCTGGCAAATATTAGATGTAGCGTTGATTGTTAAATTATCAACTGCAGGAGTTGAAGGCTCAACCTTAACAGTAGCCTTAGCGCCTGTACGTGTTGAATAATCAAAGTTTGTAATGTCGAGTGTGATTGTTACATCAACGAGTGAATCTTCTTCAAAACCTGCAGAAACTGTGTTAAGAAGCATATTCTCACCATTGAATGTAAGGTCAAATTCTTCGCCTATAGGAGCTGCGCTCTGCTCGGGAAGACCCCAGTTAGCTGCCCAAGTATCGTTTACAGCAAACTTGAACTGATAAGCATCGTCTGCAGATTCAATGTTTTCATACTTAATCTGATATACCTTGTCAGCAACAGGAGTCATGTGGTTAGCTTCAGCGTCAACACCCCATGCTACACCGTTGAGCCAGTT
>OLPW01001432.1_pt1 | contig 24510 bp, 33 predicted proteins | sample 1672161 | NCBI WGS metagenome assembly OLPW01 (sample SAMEA3136654, study PRJEB25190) | human gut metagenome
CGGGCATGATGAAGCGATACTCCCCGTTTGTGTACGAAAGGTCGATCTCCCGGCCCCGGCTGTTGATGACGGCGATGCGCTCCAGCTCAGATCTGTCCCGTTGCTGGTCACGGTGATGGTTCCCTGCTTATCCGTTCTGTATACCTGGATCTCCATACTCTTTAATTTATCCATGGTATCTTTATCCGGATGGCCGTATTTATTATCTGCCCCGCAGCTTATCACCGCATACTCCGGAACCGTCTTCTGCAAGAAATCCCAGGACGTTGCTGTCGCCGATCCGTGATGCCCCGGAACCAGCACGTCACAGCTTAAGTCTACCCCTGAACTGCACATCCTTTCTTCACTTTCATGTTCGGCATCTCCGGTAAATACAAAGCTGTTTCCGCCATTTGTAAGCTTGATTGCTACCGAGTTGTTATTACTTCCGTTTTTCTCGATAACTGCCGGCGCAAGGATCTCAAATGATCCGCTTCCGAATTCATACGTCTTTCCGACTGCCGGATGCTTCATCTTCAGCCCGTCAGCATTTACTGCCTTCACAAAAGATTTATATAATTTGCTTGTGTGGACATAGTTGCTGGATATGACGTTCTTCACATCGAATACGTTCAGGCATCCGATCAGTCCCGCCATATGGTCTGCATCATAGTGGCTGCTGATCAGATAATCAATCTCTGTCACTCCCTGTTCTTTCAGATAGGCCACGACGAATCTCGATGTCTTTTTGTCACCGCCGTCATAGATCATCGTCTTTCCTTCCGACTGTACCAGAATGGACAGCCCCTGACCCACATCCAGAAAATGGACTTTCATCTCTCCTGTCTGCACTCCCGTATCGTTCCCGGCGGCCTGCACCGGAACTTTCATTCCCACGCCTGCCATCGCAAATACCAGGAGGATCGGAAGCAACAGGGATAACAGCCTCTGTCCCCATGTTTTCTTTAATACTTGTATCATTTTATCTTTCCCCTTTCACACCCACATTGCTATTATACACAAAATCTCCTGCCATTTCACATCATTTCATATCCCATTTAATATTTTAAAAAAACACTTGCAAATCTGGGAAAATGCAGTATAATTATATTCGTGGCTGTCACAGGCACATGCTGGAATAGCTCAGTTGGTAGAGCACTTCACTCGTAATGAAGGGGTCGTCGGTTCAAGTCCGATTTCCAGCTTAGTGATCAGAGAAAAAGGGAGTGCCTGTTTATCAGACATTCCCTTTTTGTATCCGGCAGAAATGCCTGTGATACCTTCACTGACTGTCCCTATCGACCGGACATCTGTTTTTCCTGTTCTTCGATCATTTTCTTGACCATATAACCTCCGACAGATCCGTTCTGTCTTGAAGTTAAGTCTCCGTTGTACCCATCTGATAACGGTACTCCCAGTTCGCTTGCAACCTCGTATTTAAATTTGTCCAGTGCACCTTTTGCTTCTGGCACGGCTGCTCTGTTTGATGAACGACTTGCCATATTCATTTCCTCCTTTTTTGTAACATTTTGTTTTGTGTTACGCTCCTAGTATATGGAGAATAAATTCAGATTACACTGGGAGGTTTTGTTAATTTTAGCATTTTTTATTTTGCAGTAATCTGCACCAGATGAGTATGAAACATTTTAAACTGAAGCATGACACATTTGGTATTCTTTGCATAAAAGCAGACTTTGGGAGAAAACTTAGATCATAATATAAAATCCAAGTCAGGACAATTCTGCAATTCTGGATACACCTACATAAATTTCGGAAATTTTATACCATGTACGGTAATCAACAGTTCCGGTTACCGGAAGCCCGAACACCGACTGGAATTTTCTGACGGACGACGCTGTTGCCGGACCATAAATACCGTCAACTGTGATTTTCGGAATTGCCGGGTATGCACCGGCAATGACATTTAGCTGTTCTTGCATTTGCCGGACTTTTGTACCAGAAGAACCCTGGGAAAGGGTATACCCTGGCCATGAAGACGGAATGCCTGAAATTTCTTCAGCGGTATTGATGTAAATATCATCTCCGTAATAATAGCGGAGGATTTCCGACGGAGAATACCCCTGATCACCAAGTGCTTTAGAACCCCATTGGGTCAACCATTTTGCCACAACCTATAAAGTTATTTCTTCTTATTTTAAGGGAATTATAAGTCCTCATGTTTGGCGCTGTCAACCGTGATTTATTTCACCCGCAGTCTCTGACCAACATAGATCACATTCGGATTGCTGATTCCATTCAGCTGCGCAACCTTCTGGTAGGACGTGCCGTATTTAGCTGCAATACCGGAAAGCGTATCTCCAGACTGGACAGTGTAATACTGTGCGGATGAAGCACCTGACTTACCGTTCACGATATTCTGAATCGTATTGTAGTCATATCCGGCAGCTGATAGACGATTCTTTCTGTCGTTTCCATTGCCCCATTTACCGGCAAGAACTTCCTGTGCGATCTGCTCATTTGATTTTCTGGCAAACGCAGCGTTGATCTTGTTCTGTACTTCCGTATACCGGCTGCCGAGAACAACCTTTCTTGTGTCACCGTTACCATATTTACCAGCTTTCACTTCGTTCACCAGTGTATCTACGGATGTAGAATAGATATGGTCGATGAAGCTCTGCACTTCCGGATACCGTGTTCCGAGAGCGTTCTTGCGGTTGTCACCATCACCGTACTTGCCCTGCATGACTCCAACAACCAGATCGAGCGTGGATCCGCCCGGAGTATTCACTGTCGGTTTCGGTGTTTCTGCCGGTTTGGTTGTGTTTCCTTTTCCGGCGTACTTGTTCCATGCATCCTTATCGCCGTAGAATTTATCCAGATCGAGATTACCGCCCCATCCATTCAATCTACCACAAGAGCTATACTGCCGGATAACACAAGTATAAGCTCCCTCATTCCACGGTTTATCCTGATAGCCTGTAGCGTTCATGTCTGCGTACTGTGCAATCCAGAGTCCATAGTTTCCGATATTGTTGAATTTATAGGCTACAGACTGCGAACAATATAAAAGAGGTCTTACGCCTGTTTTCTGGTATACATAGTCAAGCCAGCTCTTGCACCATGCAAAATCCGAGCTACCGAATGCCGGGTTGCTCTTCCCCTCCCAGTCAAGACAGAGAATTGCTTCGCCTACACGTTTTCCGATTCTATCAAGGAAGTAATCTGCTTCTTTCTGGTAATCTCCACCATTCGCATAATGGTAGATACCGAGACACTTTCCGGCGTTCTTAGCCTGTGCGTAAGCCCTTGTGAAATCTGGGTTCACGTAGCCTGTTCCCTCTGTTGCCTTTACGATCACAAAATCGCACGGGACCACACTGAGGTCAATTCCTGCCTGATAACTTGCAATATCAATTCCATTCATTGCCATAATGTTTCTCCTTTCAAAAAGAGGGCGACTATTCGCCCTCTGAATCATTATCCACTTTCACCTGATCTTCTACCTGCGATCGGATGTGTTTCACAAGCGGCTGCATAAATGCCGGGATATTCACTCCCATGTCCTGAATATTTTCTAAAATACTGATAATCTCATTGCAGATCAGCCACATTGCCACGACACATGCCACCAGAAATGTGACTGGTGACTTCCAACCAATTGAAGTTGATGCATATAGAAGCATTTCATCAATAATCGCTCCCACAACTACCAGCAACCACATAGATACCTTTTTGAAAATTCCTCTGATACTTTTATAGGAATTGATATCCTGTGCTCTGTATTTGCTTGCCATAAGTCCGGTAGCATAATCAATCAGATTACATGCCACCAGCAGGATCACCGGCACTGCAAGCACTCCAAGAAGCGCTGACAGGAAAGCAAATACTGCTGTAAAAATTGCTTTGATATAATTTGCCTGTTCCACTTTCATATTCCTCATTCTTTCTTTATGAATTTACCGGCTTTGCTGTTCCGGTATAAGATATCGGATAATCGTATGGATAGTCATACGGATAATCAACCGTTTCCTGGATCTGTACAGAAATCGTAAATTTTTCCCCGGTCGCAACCGTATTTTTACTTAATTTCACATCTGTAATTTTAAGCATTAAACCACCTCTACTTCTATCCTTGCCTTCCTGATCGAATCCGCAACCGTGTACGTTACTTCCAATATATGTGTTCCTTTTTCTTTCGGAGCAATCTTGCAATCGAGATAATGACCATTGATATCACATTCTCCTTGCACCACGATGTCTGTGTAACGTGCCAGCTCATAAGATGCTGTCAGAATCGTAAATGGCTCATCGTTAGGACTTCGCACCAATAGCTTAACGTGCTTGTCTTCGCCCAGGATAAATCTAATTTTGTTCACAACAACACCCCCTTCCGTGTATCGGATAAATTACCTCCACAAAGAGCGGATCTGGCTCTGCGATAACTTGATACTGATCCGAAGTTGCCTCTACAGCATAGTCTTCCAGAATAACCATCACTTTATAGTCTTCCGGAACAACTTCCACCATATAATCAAGCGGAACAAGTCTTACGCATAGAGTAGCCGGATCAACGATCAACAGCATCTTCGTGCAGTATGCAATATTGCCTGCATCATTTTCTGCCGTCAGCTCCACCACATACATTCCATCTAAATCATAAGGGACCGTGACATTCCACCGGTCCCCTTCAGCTCTTTCGAATATTACTTCTTTTCCATCTATCTTACCGCTTACTTTTACTACCATAGGCACACCGCCTAGTCGGTAATCTCGACTGCAATAATGAATGTCTTTCCGCAGTCTACTGGATTCGGAGTAAGAGTCACTGACTTAATCACCGGAGCTGACGTATCGACAGTAACCTTACGTGTGACTGTAGTAGTCTTTCCGGCTTTGTCTTTAGCTACGATTGTGATGGTGTTTGCACCCTCAGCAAGAGTCACGTCCTTAGTAAATGTTCCATCTGTTCCGACCGTTACAGTTGCTCCATTTACCGTTACTGTAACTGGCTTAGATGATACGTCATCTGTTTTACCACTTACCGTTACTGTCTTCTTGTTGGTTATAAGGTCATTTGATGGAGCTGTGATCTGCAGTGTCGGAGGCACTGTATCAACTGTAAATGTTGCTGTCTTAGCTGCAGCTGCATTACCATCGTTGTCGGATGCCTTGACCGAAATCGTATGTGATCCATCTTTTAACGTCGGTGATGTGCACTTATATCCACCGTCAATAGCAGTCTTTGTTACCGTCGATACGGCTATACCATCAACTGTGACTGCGATTGTTCCTGCATTTACTCCGGAGTCTGTATCTTTTACCTGGAATTCGATAGTCGGAGTTGTATTTGTGATATAAGCTCCTGCAGACGGAGACGTGATCGTGATAGTCGGTGCTGTCTTTTCTTTTACACGGAGTTTAAGTGATGCGCCGAGAGTAGCATGACTCTGATCTACCGTGGTAGTATTGCCGGCCTCATCTGTAGCCTTTACTGTTCCGCCAAGAACATGATCCGGCTGATTGTAACTCGACTTACTTGGAGCTGTAACCGTAGCTTCCCATTTCCCGGAGGTCGAATTATAGGTCAGATTGTATGCCTGACCATTAAATATATATTGAGCTGTTTTTACTGCCATCTACGCTTCACCTCTACTGCTGTTCTTCTGTTACCAGATCTTCTGCTCCGGAATCAATCAGGACCTCTTTTACCTTGTCCTTTAAAAGTCTCGGTACCTGTGAATAAGTTTTCTTTCCTAACATAATCTGCTGGGACCATAACATTGCCATCATTTCTTTTCCTCCTGAAATTTGTAATAATATGAATAAAAATAAAATGGTTAATACAATTATCGTTTTACTGATATACCATTTCAGACATTTCCAAAATGCATCCTTTGAGCATTTCATTTTCCTCCTCCGCTTTTTTAAGTCGTGCCTCCAGAGCTGCTATCCGGCTGTCCGGATCTTCTCCTTCCCGGTACATTAACACACCAAGAATGCCTGCCGTGTACTTCACGATTGCATCGAGCTTTGTGTAGTTTTCATACACAACGGTATCTGCATCCCGTTCGCTCACAGACATTCTCTTAGTTGTTGTCTGATCAGAGAATAAAGTCTTCAGCTGCTCCTCGGATGCTGAAATGGTCTTGATCAGAAGTGCGCCATCCGTCTGCTCAGTGACCTGCTGGATCTGCAGTTCCTGACCATCATTGAATGTGATTTTCATTTTTCTGTTTGCCCCTTTCTTCTTTTTAGAGGGATTCTGAACTAAATAGCAATTTATTAAATGTAAAAGCAGATTTGACAAAAGCAAATAATAATATTGCAATCATAAACAGTAATCTGATTTCAATCGTAGAACGTGGAACCAAAAATAACTACAATTACACAAAATATTCCAACGGCGACATGGTTATGTGGAGTAAATATACTTGGAATACCAATCTTGCAACCAGTTGGTATAACTGGTATTTTGCTTCTAGTGCTGCGGTTGGTTTTCCAGTAGCATTCAAGGAAGCTCCTTTAATTATAGTATCTCCGGCAAAGACTAACGAACTGTATGGTCTTGGAGTTACCGAAGTGACTACAACCGGGTACAAGCTTACAGCATACAGTACAAAGCAAGGAATGTGTTATGTACAAGCTGATATGCTTATAATCGGAAAATGGAAATAATTCTAATATGTTCCGATTGCAATATAGTCCATATAAAAAGCTTTATTTGTATATGCTGCAAAATATCCTAATCGAAGTTGGGAGATTCCATTCAAGGTTGTGGTTTTTCCAAGAATCATAACCCAATCGTCACTATTTTGAGTTATTGTACAACCTCTTAAAAATTTAAACGGTTTTGGAAATGTTGATTGTTCTATTTTGGTACTTACACCCGTATATCCAGTGCCATTTTTTTGCAATGAGGCATATACGTGAATTGTTCCGGCACATATTTGAATCCTATTTTTAGGGAATCGTATACAAATGCTTTTTGTGGATGAATCTATATAAGTTTCATATAAATTGCTACTTAATCCAGAAAGTCCATCCGTCACACTCAACAAACTCTTCACTTCTGTAACATTGATTCCATCATAATGCACTTCAAAAGCCGGGCATTCATCCACAAGATCTCCATTCTGCAAATTTCCCGAAGTGTATGCCGGCACTGCCGGATTACTTGCAACCGGTGTACCCTGGATCACCTTCCAACTGCAGTTTTCAACCTCTGTCTCTGCATTTCTGGTATACCGATTTACAATAAGATCAATCCTTTTCATTCCCTGACTACCATTTGTCAGTGTAACCTCATCATAAGTACCAATATCCACGCAAGATATACAGCCGTGATGCGCCATCATCCCACTTCGGATTTTCAGCAGATTATTGCTGCTAAGTTCCGGCTTCAGATTCTCTCCGCTTGTTATAATATAACTCCCCTGCCCGATAATCCCCTCCAGCATCTGCCGGAACTGCTGCGAAGTCACATGTGGTAATCCGGTTCTTCCAGATACAATTTTCATTCTTCATCTTCTCCTTCCAATTTATAAGTAATTGATTCCACATCATTCGTAATCTCATAAATGATATTTTCGATTGGTTTTGACATATACAGCCCAGTCAGGTAATCCCTGCCACCGACAATATCTCCAATCCCAACCTCGATTCCAAGCTTTGCAACATCCATCTGAAATGTCTTTTTATTCATCAACTTCTGCAATTGTTCCGCGGACGTTTTCTCCAGCTCTGCTGTTTCTGTGCTCGTATTTTCGTACACTGCTGAGATCTCATTCAGTCCTTTGTAATACTGCGTCTTTCCAATGCTTCCATCTTTCTGCACATACAGATGGAATATGTTCCTCTCCTGCATTTCCCCTTTTCCGGTTACGACCAGATGATTTACGCCATTTTGTTTATCATCCATCGTGAAATTCATTCGACTGTCCTGTGACAATTCAATCTGCGCAGAATAATCAGTAATCGGAACTGCTTCAATCAGAATATAACATGGTTCATCCTGTTCTTTGATCAACCGGATCTGCAGGCGGTATCCAACACTTTTCAGCATTTTGGTAAGACCTTCCAGTAATGTACAGTACCGGTCAAATTGAAAATTCTTTACAGATATACCCGTATCTTCTGATGAAACTCTGAATAATCCATCAAACTCCGGCTCGATCAGTGTTTTCATTACTTGATTCAGTTCTCCGGATACTGTTTTATAATCCGATCCGGCAGGCGGCTCGATCACCTTATACTGCAGTCTTCCCCGCCATGTGATTCCCTTCAGCTCCACATAATCCAGCGTTGTATCTGTCAGCACCTCTCCGATAATGCCTCCATATTCTGTCTCCGTAATATACACATAGCTTGAAAAGGTCAGCTCAGGGTACCAGTTCGACCTTGCAATCTGTACAGAGAATTCGTACTCGCCATTCGTATCCACTGTGATATTTGAGTCCAAAATCGCTCCAAGTTCTCTTCCATCACTATCTGCAAGAATTATGTCCTTTACCACGGCGGCTCCCTCCTGTTCAAAAATAAAGTCAGGTCAAATCCATAATCCCCGGACCAGTTAATATTTAAAAGCCCGGATGGTATTCTCTCGAAAACAGTTTGTTTCTGTGCTCTCTGATTAAATAAATTTTGTACCGTTCCATTCGTCAAATATCTTCGGATCGTTCTTCTCTGGCTGTCTATAATCAGATATTCCCTGCTTTCAAGCGTCACGAAAAACTCATAAGGATAATCGTTGATCAGAATCTTCGGATTTACACATGGTCCGTAAATGATCATCCGGTACTCGCTTGGAATGATGTGATCAACATCCCATGCTGCGATTCCTCTTTTTTCTCCGGCAAAATCAAACGGATAGTCATACTGAAAGTCGATTCCGGATGCTGCCGTTTCTTCCAATTGCGGAAAAAACTGTCTTGTCGCTTCTACTACCCATACAAGCTCTGGAGCCTGGAAGGTGATCTCCACTTCCGAATACACATATCCCTTCCATCCTTCTTTCGCTGACTTCAACACCTTGCATCTTAAATATGCACCATTCACGTACAGCTTCCCGTAGGTATCATTTTCTGCATCAACTGCAATGATCCGGTATAGCTGCTCCATATTCGCCTGAAATTCTTTCCGCTTTCCAAACACATCAATCGTCACTGTTTTTTCATATCCGTCCGAAGACTCTGACCAGTCCGCATCGAACCAGTCAGTCTTCGTTGTACGAAAAGGAGCTTTCAAAAGATTCAGCTTTTCGCCGTTCATATTTTCATAATACACAATCATACCTGTGGCACTGCTCCTTTCGGTAATGGTCTGTCTATCCGTTTCGTATCCAGGAATACCGGCTTATTGCCATTTTCTTTTGCAATCTTCCTCTGGATACGTTCAAATCTGTCGTAATCAAATCCTTGATCCTTAAAGATCGGATTATTCTTTATTCCGCCTACCGTTTTATCCGAATTAACGGATGTTGTAAGCTGCACACTTCTTTGCAGACTCTGGACTGCTTTTTGTACTCCGGCATTCATGGATCCGACCGGAATATTCTTCTCAAATCCGATTCCCATACCAAGAGCCATCATCTTACCAACCTGGTCCCGGAATACTCTCGATGGAGAATGAATACCAAGTTTTGATTTCACCCAATTGAGTGCATTATCCGCCGCGTTTGCAGCTGCTTCTGCCAGGCTTTTTGCCGCACTTGTTAATCCACTTGCAATTCCCCGGATGATATTCATACCGACACTGCCCCAGTTTACACTGGTAAATGCATTCTTGATCTGGCTGATCATGGATGGAATCTTACCAAGTAACGCCGGGATTCCCTGAACCAGTCCGACTGCGAGCTGTGTGATAATCTTCACACCAGTCTGTATGATCTTCGGCAAATTCGTGATAATCGTAGATGCCAGCTTGCCGATGATAACCGGTGCTTTCGCTGCCACCTGCGGAATCGCGTTTGCAATTCCCTGTGCCAAGCCTTCCATTAACTGTAATCCGGAAGTTATTAACTGCGGAAGATTACTGATCAGCGACTCAACCAGAGTCAGAATCATCTGTACTGCTGCCGGAATTAACTGCGGAAGTTGTGCGCCCAGGCTGCCTACCAGAGTTGCTATGATGCTTGCGCCTACAGAAATAAGCGATGGTAGATTTGCCGTAATTGCATTCATCAATCCCAAGATCAGGGTTGCACCTGATGAAATCAGTCCCGGAAGTGCTGCTGTGATTCCTGCTCCAAAGTTAGATATAATCTCCGGTCCTTTGGTCTGCGCCAGAAGCAAGATCTGGTCAATCTGTGTACCAAACTGACTGTAAACCAGTCCAAGACCGGCTACCACAACGGCTGCAACTGCACCGAAATTCATCAACCCTACAAATGACGGAATAAAGCCGGCTACTGTTCCAAGAACTCCCTGCAAAGCAGAACCAATCTGTCCGCCCCATGCTCCCAGATAACCGGCAGTATCTCCAAGTAGCGAAAACGCGCTTGTAATTCTAGGAATTTTTGATGCGATTGCAGAACCGATCTTTCCAACTGCCCCTCCGATTTTACCTGGGACACCGGAAACGACCTTGCCGATTTTTCCGACAGTAGCTGACAATTTCGGAGTCAGTACCTGAAACGGTCCTGTAACAGCGCTGCCGAGCCCTTTCAGGCTACCCGTAAAATCTTTCCGGAAATTCGCAGCCGATTTTGTTGCACTTTTGAATCCCTTCGGAAGCTTTCCAAGCTCAGACAAAACACCTGTTGTAATTCCACTAAATCCCTCAACAGCTGACTGTACATTACCGATCTGTGATCCGAATAATGAGATCACCGGTCCGGCTCCTGCAAGCACTGCCGCACTCTTACCAAGATTCATGAGCTCATCCGCGCTCATGTTCTTTAACTTATCTGCTAATTTTTCAACACTATCTGTAAGTCCCTTTAATTGCGGAACCGCTTCACCGATTTTTCCGGATAAGGATTCCACCACATCCATTCCGGTCTTTCCCAGACGCGGGATCATTTGACCAAGATTATTTAAGATATTCTTTGCCGCTGTCCAGAATGTGTCAACCAGGTCGTTCGCACTGATTACACCGGCTTCAAAATTTTCCCAGGCGGCTTTAGCAGAATTAACAGAACCTTCAATCGTTGTAGATGCTTCTTTTGCGGAAGTTCCTGTGATTCCGAGATTTTGCTGGACTTTGTGAATTGCCTGAATCATCTGGTCAAACGTTACATTATCCAGATCTTCTATTTTTTCATTTAAGATACCGGAATCATTGATCAATCGGATCATTTCCGACTGTGTACCGCCGTAACCTAATTTAAGGTTATCCAGCATTGTGTAATTCTGCTTTGCAAAGCCCTGATAGGCATTCTGGATATCCTGCATATTCGTACCCATCTTATTGGCATTGTCTGCCATATCAATGATCGCCATATCTGCTATCTCTGCAGCCTTTGCAGTATCTCCGCCTAAGCCCTGTAGTAATGATGCTGAAAAGCTTGTAACCGTTGACATGTAATCATTAGCAGAAAGCTGTGCTGTTTTGAACGCATTGTTTGCGTTCCTGATCACTGTCTCGGCACTATCTTTAAATAGTGTCTCTACACCACCGACCTGCTGCTCCATATTGGCAACTACACCAAGGGAAGACTTTACAATCGCCGCCGCTCCAGCTCCTACAGCTGCAACAGCTCCGGTCATTGCCTTGCCGACTACAGATAAGCCACTTTTTCCAAGACTTCCAAGCTTATTTATGCCTTCATTGAACCCACTCTCATTGATTTTGGTATCAAAATTCAAATATCCATCTGCCATACTATCATCCTTTCTGATAGCACGGCTCAGGGGCTCACAAGTGCTTAATTCTTAATTTTTATCTCCACCTCCCGTCGGCATTTGCGGCACTTTACATACAGTCCGCTGCACACTGCAGTATCTACGTAAACAAGCAGATGCTGACCGCAGTACGGACACGGATACCACTCACGCCGTGTCGGTATTTTAATTTCCATCACGAGAACATATCTCCAATCTCATAATCATCAAGCTTTCGCTGTTTCTTTTTCAGCGCAACAGCTCTCTGGATCTTCTTGATCCGTTTACGTTCGTCCTTGTCCCGGATTGTTCCAGGATCAATCGAACGATACATAATCCGTTGTTTAATCTCTGTACCATCCGGCAACCAGTCAAACAAGCTCCGGAACTCCCACCAGTGCATATAATCGATCTGCTGCAGGTCGATTCCATATGCCTCCCGGAACGCTGCATAAATGCAGCCGGCATCTTCCGAAAGAGAAAATACCGGCTTCCCACTTTTCTGCTGCTCTTCCTCTTCATCTTCCAGATCATCCTGGTACATCCTTTTGCACATCAGAAAATCTCCGAGTGCATAAATCGCAGCTTCAATATCTTCCGGAACCTGATCCAGATACCACTGCAACAGAAGTCCACACTTCATCCGCCACGGAACCGAGTCGTCTTCAACCAGCTCCGTAAAACGGATCCATTCACGGAAATCTGTCACGATCGGGTAGTACTCTCCGTTCACCTTGACTTCTTCCGGAAACTGCTCATATAAAATATTCATGCTCTGCTACCTTCCGGTATTGGAATATTTTCCTTTACCATACTGTTTCTGGTAGTTTCTTCTCTGCTGACGGTTTCCATTTGGCTGTGGTTGCGGATGCGGGAACTGCTGCGTTGTATTTTGATTTGGTACATACTTATCATATTTATCGTCCAATTTCTTTGTTTCCGCTGTTTCAAAGTCTAACAGTGATTCTGCCGCTTCAGTACACAGCTTGATGCTGTTCTTTCCGCAAAGGATACGCTCCCCGGCTCCATCGCCAAAAAGGGTATCGAAGAACACATAAAAACAGCTACACTGTGCGCGGATGATATCACTATTCTTTCCAACTACCGGAACATTCTGCTCCGCTTCATGCATTGCTGTTTTCGCTTCATCGATCGCATCTAAAAAATCCGCATCCGTGAAATCCACTTCTGCTTCAAAATCTCCAAATTTCCAAAGGCTCATAGGCTCACTCTCCCATTTCTTCTTTATTCTCCGCCAGCAGTGAATGTACAGGTCTTCCATCCGTCTGTGGTGGTTGCAGTACCCTTTGTGATTTCTCCGGCCGCTTTAAAGCTGCCTTTGTAAATCAGGGCATCCGTACCGTCCCCTTCTGTATCTGGAATTACACTCCATGTTCTCTTTCGTGCGGTACAAGTTGTTTCCGATGTCTTCTGCTCAAACAAATCTACCACCACAATATCAACCTGTGCTTCTGTTCCGAGAATCTCATCATCGGTAATTGCTGCAATCTTTTCATGTACCGGATCATTGGTATACCGGTCAAATTCGTAATCGATTGCCGGCGCATAACCGACTACGTCACTTCTTTCAGACGCCTCATCCACATATTGCCGGCTGTACTCTGTCGAGTTCTTTCCATCCGACAGCGATGTAAATCCCGTCATTCTGGTAAATGTCTTTCCTGATCCGTCAGCATCCATAAAAGCCACTCTCTTATGTCTGCCAACTAACATTTTTTCACTTGCCATTTCTTCACACTCCTTACTTATAAATCAATCTGCATATCATCTGATACCGTCCCAGATCGACCTCTGTACTAAATAAATAGCCGGACTGCAACACGTCTACCCTGATAGCATCGTGCCCGTCCAGCTCTGGAACAATATCATTCAGGTTATTCTGTTCTGTCCACTCTTCAAAGTTCTGATAAAAACCACTGTTGGCAATACCGGTTCTGGCATCCCCATCGTAGGCTTCCTTACTTGTCAGAGCGAACTGGAACTGCTTCAGGCAGCTCCCGTCCACATATCTCTTGTAAATGGGATCTGCTCCAATCGGATCAATGGAATATTCCATTCCGTCACCCAGATAATCAATGTTGATCTTCCGGTTATCGATATCCGGATACATCCTCACATATTCCCGGATGCTCTCAATAATCGTTTTTCTTTTACTGTCCGGCAAGTTTCTCAGCTCCTTCCCTGATGGCATCTTTGTGGCTTGCCTTCATTGTCTCAAACCATCTCGCCTTGGTTTTATGCTCGTAATACTGCCGGCGGGCATATGGGGCAAGATATTCAATAGAACCGGAACCAACCACCGTACCAAGCGTCCCGGACTTAATCAGCATCCCGGTTCTTCTCGGTGTCAATGGATTCATATAGCGCAGACACTCGGAATCCACAAATGCCTGCGCCCTTGAAAATCCCTCCGCTTTTTTCTGTGCGAATCCCGGAGCCCATTCCAGCCGTGCCGTGGTAGAACCATTCTTACCAGTCACCGTAAATACACTGCCTCTCGGAGTTGTGATCCGGAATTCTTTCTTTCCTGCCATCTTACTCGCCTCCGATCCGCCAGTGCGGAGTCGCACCAAACCGGTTGTCCGACCAGCTTGTCACCTTGCAGTGCTTCTGGAACACGGCTTTCAGATCTGCAGGTCTTTCAATCTCAATCTGACACTCTCCCAGGACAATCTGATCATCATTCTGTATGGTCCAGTATCCATAACCGCCACAGCAGGCGAACTGATCCGGTGGAAGATATTGTCCTGCTTCCGGAATATTCGCAGGAATCCGGATTTTGTAAACCTCCGCACCTTTCAGTCCATTATCCGTAACTGCTGTCTTATGGTCCACATATACATGCACACCGTGAAGAACGGTTCTATGCCAGGTATCATAATTGGATGCATCTCCGCTTATTCTGTTATAAACAGTCACATCTGCATTTGTGATCACACCGCACCCCTACCTTTCTTGACAGCCATCCAGTAGGGAGAAGATAAGGGTATACCGCATCATACGCCTTTTTCTTCACCATCTCTTCCGCTGTCTTTCCATCCGTCTGTTCTGTGACATAGGTCACACTATAGCCATCGTTATTTTCTGACTTCACCAACGGGGCTCCTGACTGTTGCCGCGCATTGTATTTGTAATAAACCTCTGCTGCAGCACAAACAGCATCCTTCACTATATCATTTTCCACGGCAAAGATATCACCTTTCACATAGGTCAGATGCCGGATATAGGCTTCCGCCTGCCTTTCGGCTTTTTGGAAGTCCTGTTCCGGAATGGTTTTTCCTCCATATTCATCTGCGTAGTATCCATACGTGATCTGCATGGATCATCACCTTCCCTTACTCACCTGTTTTCAGAACTGCACCTGCTTTCAGAACTGCAAACGGGCATCTCTTGTTTTTGTCCGTCTTCAGCGAATTGATCGGATTCGGGATTTCCCATCCGAGACGCATTACTGCACGAAGCGCAACCATATCGTTCTGCATCAGGTTGTATGCGATAGTTCCATCTGTGTTCTGTACTACACCCTCTGTGAAGAGTTTGAATGTGATGTCCTGACGGATAGAGTATACGAGCTGTGAGAAATCTCCGGAAATCATAAGCGCCTTTGACTTATCAAACGCTCCATTGTTCGGGAAGTTCATTGGTGATCCATCCAACGCGTACTGTGTTGTTCCCTGCAGATCCTGTTTAAACAGCGGATCTCCATTTGCATTTTTCAGACCTCTGAGTTTCGCCCTCATGGAAATGTCCGCCATGTGACCGTTTACAAAGTATCCGCAGTCTTCAATATGTGCGATCACTCCGTCCTCTGCCATGATCTTGTCATACAGACTGTCTGCGGCTCCTAATGTTACGACTGCTCCCGCTTTTGTCGCGGTTGTAACCACATCTTCTCTCCATGTGTTCGGTTTATTTTCACCGAACAATACTGCGCTGTCGATGACCTTTCCAAATGCTTCTGTAACTCTCGGTTTTACTTCTCCCCAGATGTCATACTCAGAATCATCCAGAACTGCTTCCGGAATTGGAACAATAACCGCAATCTCTTCGGCAGTGATGAACTTCTTGTCCCATGCCTGCTTTGTAGTTTTCTTCTGTCCGGTATCACCGTTTACGAAATATGCAATCGGCAGCATATCCAGTACCGGCATTTTGTACTGTCTGCTTGTCATGTTCGCCAGCTTGCGACCTCTTGACAGGACTGCTGACTGTGCGATCGTTCCCTGGATGATCTCATTGGATTCCTGAATTGGAATCAGAGACTCTGCTCCGGTACGGTCAATGATGTTTGCATCTGTGTCAAACAATCTTAAATTCATTCTTCTATTCTGCATTTACTCTACCTCCATTATCTTCTCGCGGCAGCTCTGATCCGGTCATTGATGGAAACGTTCATGTTTCCGCCAGAACCATTTGAAGCGTTACCTGTTGAAGAATCTGCAATCCGGTAAGAACCTCCACCGGCAAATCTCGGATTCTCCTTTAAAAACTTCTCTGCTGCCTTTTCAAATGTCGTTTTATCATCCACCAATTTGGAAACCTTGTAAGTCACATAGTCCAGATCATCAGCCTTGACACCTTTTCCGGATAAGAACTTCTCATTCTTCATCTGCTGGACTTCATTTCTGGAATTTTCCAGATCCTGCTGCAACTGCGTCACATTCGGCTGATTCTTTTTCTGCTGTTCCTTATAATCGGCAATTGCCTGATTCACCTGCTGCTCTGTCATTCCCTGCTGCTGAAAATAGGAACGAAGCGCCGCTTTTTCAGCTCTGTCTGCTCTCGCATTGGCAATCTCTTCTGCCTGCGCAAAGCTGTATGAACCCTGGTTTCCTGATCCACCGGCATTTCCCTGGCTGCCGTTACCTGCTCCAGCGTTTCCACCCTGTCCACCAGAGCCAGCTCCGCCGCCGTCTTCAAAGAGCTGTAAAAACATTCTTTTTCTCATGCTTACCTCCAAATATGAGTGTTTTCCAGAGCTTTTTCTGTCTTCATGTTTTGGACATAATAAAAAGCACCCTCACTGGATGCTCATTTACTCAAACTGTATGCAATTGTATTCCTGGCTGATCACTGTGATTCCCAGGAACCACGAATCCACCAGAAGCTTCCCGCCATCTGACAGATCTTCCCATTCGATCACCGTCATTCCGCTGGCTGTTTCTCCCCGGATTCTGTCACCTGTCAGATCTTTCAGGGAATTGATCAGATTACATGTTAGCGCTGATACTGCCGCACATACCCGGTCAATCCCATCCGGACTCTTCTGGCAGGCATGACCGTTCATACGGATGCTGCGATCTGTTATTTTGATTGTTATCATAAATTCTTTACTCCTTTGACTCTATGATGGTTACTGTTCCTTCAAAGACTCCAAAATTTGACTGCTGTTGGAATGTATGGGTTTCAGCAATATCCTCATTAGTCATTGGTCTTGTAAGGTACCATAAAGAATCATCTTTCCAGGTAATTTCTTCCAATTTCTGATTTGGCTCAAGCTTTATCGTTGTCTTCCCACCATAACTTTTCGTGGCGGTCTGGCATCCAGTTAAACCTGCTATCAATATGCTGATAGCCGTTAATACTGCTACTGCTTTATTTTTCATTGCTGTTTCTCCTAAAAATGAGTACAAAAATACCACCGGTCATTTCAACTGGTGGCAACTATTCAAACTCTTTAAATTTAATTCCGTTTTTGCATTCCTCTTCATAACCAGAAAAAATTACATCCTCCGGTATTCCATCTGGAAATGCTTTACAAGTCATCTCTTCACTATTTTCATTGAAATTACTGCACAGCATACACTTTGGCAATGTCATTCTAAACCCTCCGCCAATGAAGGATATATTTTCTGATAAGTTTTCTTGCTTCATCTGGAATCCACTCTCCGTTTCTATACCTAACAAACGCCTCCGCTAAGCACTCTCGACCGTCTTTGCTTCTATCTGCATATCCTGAAATTCCTGCTATGAACTGCCTTCTTATTTTTTCATTTAACTCTATATATTCCACTTCTGATACGCAGTTCTGAAATGGCATTATATGCGCCATTTCATGCGCAATGTAATCTTCAAAATTCTTTCCCGCCATTACACCATCATTGTACCATCTCGGCATAATAGTTTCAACTTTTCTATAATCTTGTTTGTAATTCAAAACAAGTCCATGTCTCAGCATTCCATTTTCATCCAAGTAAGCACCTGTTGCAAAAATATCATTTTTCTTTAGTTTTCCGCCTTTAATAGAATCTAAGTAAATCACGTATTCCGAATCCAACTTCTTTATCGCCGCATTGATTTTCGCTTCAATTTCTTTGCTCAAACCTGCTTTCTTAGCAACTGTGTCTGGAATAGAAATTCTCATTTTCAGATCATACTGACTCGGTGCAATTCTTCCTCGTCCATCAATATAAATCCGCTCTCTTTCCTCTTTCAGCCTCATTTTCCGAGAAAACGCCGCATATTCATCAAGCTGTCCCTGATATTTGGCTTTTTGGAGCATAACTTCCTGCCGATCAGCACCGCCATCCTGAATCATCTGCACTTTCTCACGCTGTGCCCGCATTGCTGTCTCCATCTGGCGCTGTCTCTGCTTTGCCTCGTACAGAGTGTACTCTTTGCCCCGGAATTCTTTTGGCTTGCTTTCCTTCCGGTTCTGAGCTTCCAGCCATTCATCTGACCAGTTACGCTGTGAAATGCCAGGAAAGAATGGGTAATAAGTATGATAACAGTTGGCTCCCAGAAGTCCTGTCACTGTACCAAGTCCACAGACTGAGTACAATTGTTCTTTTGTCCAGACCTGACCTTGCCATACCGCATGAGTAGGACGGGCCCCGGCATGCCACTCAACCTCAAAATACTCTGTTCCGAGCTTCTTGGCATTGTAGTCTGCTATTTCTCCGGTAAGATTCGCCACACCAGTCATGACCGCTCTTCTGGCAGCCACTTCTACTCGGCTTGCATATCCGGATCCGTATTCAATCTTCCGAAGTCCACTGTTCGTCAGCTGCGTAACCACACGGCGCAATACACTGCCATAGTCAAATGCTCCGGTCACAATATCAAAACAGGCATTGTCCAGATAATTGGTATAAACCTGTGACAGCGGTGTTAAAACCTTTCTGCCATTATAATCCAGGTAAAATCCAAGTGACTTCGTTACATTCTCCAGATCTTCCAGACTCTGCTGAATGATCGCATCTGTGATCTGCTGCAGTTGCTTATTCTCTTCATACGGGATAAACTCTGCATTGATCTGTTCATAAATGTCCTTGTTCCGGACGTATTCCCAGTCGATCACTTTATCATACAACTCAAACATCTCCGGATAAGATGCATCCAGTGTTTTCTTGATCTCTCTTTCGATATCCTCGGAAGAATATCCCAGAATCCGAAGTCTATTGATCTGCCAGTCTGCTGTACTGGTGATCTCGCCGGTCTTTTTGATCCGCCGGGCAATGTCCTGCAGGATCCGTTCTTCCAGGCTTATGTACCGCGCTGCAATCTTATCGGCAACCTGATCTTTGTATTCTTTTCGCATCCTACTCCATCACCTGATTCTGCTCTGGCAGATTCTTTTTCGCCTGTTCCACTGTTTCACCGTACCATTTTGCACGGTATTCTTCATGGCGCATCACGCCCATGCTGACATCCTGACGGTCCTGCTGACGCTCTGCGCCCTTATCCTCAATGATAGAATCATCAAAGTCAATCACAATATCTGTGTTCTGGTCCAGTGTATTTCCTGTCACAATACCGAGCCGGATAATGATTCTGACCAACCGCTTTATGACATCTTCCAAGATTATCTCATGCTTCTTCAGCATACGGTACATATCTGAGTTCTCCGAAATGATCTCGGTTGCTGTCTTCGCTCCTGCTCCGTCAAACCGGTATCTTTCCGTACCGAATCCGCATTTCAGAGACAGATAATTCAGATCATCATTGATTGCCTTACTGTGCTGTTCTACACGAAGGCTCATGTCCACTTCCTTGATCAGACCGGTCTGGCTCTTATCGTAATCTTCCGGAAGCGAATAGAACACACCATCATCCGGATCAAAGGTTGGGGATCCGTCCTCATTCGTCAGCATTTCCGGAGCAACAAAGATTCTTTTTCTTCCCAGATCGAACTCATTGCAGTAGGAATCAAACTCCGTGTCCAGTTTTTTTAAGGTATCTATGGCGTTTGCAAAAATCGCAATTCCCATTGGATTACATTCTCCCACATTGTTTGTGATATTCAGCCTGTCAATAACAAACTGCGGTTCTGTGGATCCTGTCTCTGTTCTGGCTACTAGATTTGCAAATGGTTTCAGCTGTTTCCATTCCTGTTCTGTCAGTTCACGACCTTCCACACTGCCTTTTGTGCATTCCAGGACGCTGTTTTCAATCACATACATCCCATTTGACTCAATCCGATGGAACTGAATCTGCACGTATTTCTTCTGGCGAACAGTATGGACAAACGTAAAAACGCATTCTGTGACGTTCCCGTTATTCCAACTGACCGGATAGATGTTCTTGGCATCCACATAGTTGATTCCAATCTCACCTGCAGATATCGTTCCATCTTCCTGTACAACCGCATTGTACAGATAAGGGATGTATGCCACGGTCCCGGAATACGCTTTCCGTTCCTGGTAGTCATTTCCCATGACCAGGAAGTGATTGTTATCCAAAACCTTCTGCACAAATTCCTGTGTCATTTCATCTTCCAGCGTGATCATAACTCTCTCATTAAGGAGCAGATCTGCAATATCCTCTGACAGTTTCTTTGCCATTCCCATGCTCTTCCTACGGCATCGTTTACTTGTACCTCGTCCGGTATTCACCTTGTAGAACGTAAACTGCCGGACATTGGAATTGTACCAGCTGATCCACTCATCGATCTTCCGGTAGAATGAAGCATCTACCGTATCGATTCCTTTTTTCCTGAAATAATTAAAGATATTCATCCTCTTCTCTCACCTCCCTGCTGCCGATATCGCGTATGTCTATTTCTTCCGGCGTTTCATCTTTAGGTAGCCAATGTTTGATCTTGCTCCAGGCGCCCATAACCACATAGCGTATGGCATCCATGCAGTGATCCGCTTCCTTCACCGGCACTTCTTTTCCTTTTTCAATGGATTTCTTATCATACTCGTAGGTTCCAAACTCCTGCACCGCATACTCCTGCTTCGGGGAAATCGACATGATATCGAATACCAGTGCTTTCTGTACCCGGCTGATTCCAAGAGCCACATCATTTTCCGCATCCCGCTGAAGCACCTGATAGTCCAGTCCGGTTCTGGTGGCTCTCCTGACCTCTTCTGCCAGACCTTTTGCAGACGGATCCAGAAAAATATAAAAGATCCGGTTTTCATACTGTTCATGTAACTCATTCATGAACTCAACCAGATCTCTTGCATATTCAGATGGGCTCTTCTGTCTTCCAGATTCCCGTCCACTGTGATAATACTCTCCAAGTCCCGGAAATTTCTTCCGGTAAGTATCTAAACCAAATGCTTCAAATGTTGTTGCATTCTGCTGACCATAGTCACCACCGATGTAAATCCGGTCATATCTTCTGTCCGGATCCGGCTTTTGTCTGTGCCGATCTGAAAACATATAATAGATCAGCTCATCCACGCCAATCGCTTCGCCGAGCCATACCCACCGGTACATCTTCGGATCTGCTTTCTTCATCATCTCCGCCGATGCAATCAGATCAGGACCAAGCCAGTCCACCGGCACATCCCGGTAATCTGTGTGAATGTGAATGCAGTCCTCACGCTTCTCCATCTTCTTGCACCACAAGTTGATCGGAGCATTCGGATTCTTTGGCGGGTTATACAGATAAATCATCTGGAATCCACCTTTATTTCCACGGACGAACGTTGCCTCAATGTTGGTCAGCTCATCTTCGCCCTCACCATCATCAAAGAACTCTGTCAGCTCATCCAGGACAACCAGCTTGATCGGTTTATCCTCGTCAATGATACCCTTTGTATCGTCAATACCGTCTGATCCGGCAAAGTACATTGTTGTCCCGTACTTCTTATAAGTGATCTCCATCGGGGATTTCGTAATCCGGAACTTGTTTTTCGGTATCTGCAAACGACTGATCCCCCGCAGCATTTCCTTGTATACCGTCTTCCTGAGCTTGTTATGGTGCTTACGCAGCACTACAACAGAACCATTGGCATCTGATACAAGCTGATAATCTGACCGGATGGATGCATAACTGGACTTTGTTCCCGCTCTCCCAGAAGTCAGGATGATGTGCTTGATACTCCGGTTGTTAAATATCTGCAGATACTTCGGAATTATGATCTCCGATATCCGGACCTGTTTCTTCTGGTGCGTCATTGATAATCTCTACTCCTTCATCTTCATGCTCGCCATGACCTGAACTTCTGCGGATTTTCTCGGTATCCGCTGCCATTCGCTCTGTCCGGCGTTTCTGCTCTGCATCATCGGCAGCAGTCTGTGCATTCTGTCCGGCATACTGCGCCACAAAATACGCAGCCCTTGTATTTCCTGCCATTGCTTCCTTGATCTGCGCCATAAGCAAAGCCGATTCCAGAGTACATTCAACACCAAGTGACTCTAAAACCGGCTTCCATTCTTCGTTATCTATTTCTGCAGTGAGCAACAGGTTTAATGTCTTCCGGAAGTCTGCCTTCCTGCGTCTTGCCTGACCGCTCGCTTTTCCTGCCTTTTTTGCCAATTCCCGGCGCTCTTCCGGGGTTCTCTTCTCATTTGCATCTCTTATGTTTTCATATCCTGCCACTTCACCACCTTCAATTCTGGTTTATTTTAATGGATCATACAGGTATCGAACCTGTGACGTTTCGCTTATGAGGCGAATGTTCTACCGCTGAACTAATGATCCAATTTTATGTATTAGAAAAGCACCCCGAAGGGTGCTATAAAAACGGAATTTATTTTTCTTTATTTTCTAATAATTTTATTAAATCATCCGAAAGAAAATTTGTTTCTTGCTGTAACGGAAATACATCTTTAATTTCAACTGGTGCATCAATTGATGAATATATTTGCATCCCCTTATCCATCCAATACCCCAATTTTTCTAACGTTTTTCCAGCCTTGTCTTTTTCTTCGCCATCTTTTAACTCTCCGAGTTCCCGTTCTAATTCAGCAACGCTATTTTGAGTTAAAATCCGATTTGCTTTTTTGTACGCATCTAATACTTCTGCTGCTATTTCATCTCTTATTTCAACAGATCTCAATGCCTCTTCCTGCATTTTAACGGTCGTTATATGTGATTTTATTTTTATTGCAATGTCAACGATTTTAGCCAAATTAGTCATTACTGTTGTAGCACCCACTCCAACAATAATAAATGTCAACCACGTAGATCCAACATCAATCGATCCATACTTTATTTGTCCATCTTTATCATTCAAATATGGACACTGTTTCATTACAAAATCCAAGTCCTCCATGCACTTAGAAAACTCTCCCAAATCATCAAATTCCGGCATTTTTATGTCAAATCCATAATCCTCATCAATTACTTTCTTCGGATTTATGGTTTCATACATATCAATAACCGTTTCCATTGCCACAATAAGTTTTCCTCTCGCAGCCACGAATCTATCCTTCACCGTCCCTGATATATCAAATTCATCTTGATCTCGATATACTACAGGAATTGCTTCATATACTTCTCTTGCGGGCGTTCTTAATGGTTTCATTTTAGCAAGCTCGTTTAACACCTTGCTCCTTTCCGCCCAAGACTTTATGGACCATGTTGCCTCCCTAGCAGTTGTTTTATTGGTAACTTTCATGTTTTTAACATATTCAATATGCTTTTTACAGGTATAATACATTCCATATAACCTCATTGTCTTTTCCTCCGCTCATATAAAACCTATCCCCATAATACCTCTTTTTTCGACATTACGCAACAAAAAGACACCCAGCAATACCAGGTGTCTCTTCATGGTTTTAAATACTTACGATCGGAGGAACCATCAAAAATGTCTTACCTTGTTACATTTCATCAATTCCAGTTTATACTCTATCACTTTTTATCGGGACATTGGGGGACATTTTCAAAATATCTTTGAATTTTTTTCTTGATATTCTCGTCCGTGTACCGGATCCGGCGCTTTGGGAACATTTTGTTCATCTGATCTGCAACCTTTGGATACGATAAATCATCCAGAAAATACAGTCGAAAGATAATCCGCAGTTCGCTCTTCTCAATGGATTCTATGTACTCTTCCACCTGAATTGTCATTTCCAAAAACTCTTCTTCCAGTTCCTCAAGCCTTCTGGCTCTCTTTTTCAGCAACTGTTCTTTTCTGGAAATCACACCAACCGGTCTGCCAGTGATCTTCACCGTGCCAAGTGGCTTCTTGCCCTTCTTACCACATGATACCGAATCCACAACAATTTGTCCATGCAGTTTATCCAATTCTTTCTGGATGTTCTCAATTCTCCGGCGCAGATCCTTAATCTCTTCTTTCATATCCGCGTACTCAATCAAAATGCCCTTGTCCACCGGTATCCACCTCCGCTTTAATGTCATACTTCCTTGCCAGATATTCCGCAACGCTTACGCTCTGGTAAGCCGGTCGCTTAAATCTCTCCAACGCCTTTGCATCATGCCGGCTCTCCAACTCTTCATAATGCTGCTGCCTGTCCCGCCGCTGTTCTTTTCTGCTTCGTTTCTCCTGCAAATTATCACCTTCTATCCTCTAAACACTTCCGGAAGTGG
>OLPW01001452.1_pt1 | contig 24258 bp, 11 predicted proteins | sample 1672161 | NCBI WGS metagenome assembly OLPW01 (sample SAMEA3136654, study PRJEB25190) | human gut metagenome
CTGTGAACTTTGTTCACAAAAAACACCTCGCGGAACGTTACCAGTGAACAGTAACGCTCTAATCTATTTTCTCATATAAAATCCCAAAAACCTATTGACATAGTGGGTTAATAGTGGTAATATCCATTTAACGAATAAATAACCCAGTAAATCAATACGGAATATCGACAATTATTGCCGAAGAAGCAAGCTGGCAGTTACTGGGGGCAGATACAGACATAACAGGCGGGCCGCCATACGGCGACATCACCTCGAATAAATGTAAAGCGGCCGCAGGCGCCGGGAAAGGAATGGATATGGCATATTATAAGGGAACACTTGGATTGATCGGAAACACCCCACTTGTAGAGGTTACTAATATTGAGAAGGAACTTGGACTGGAAGCTACTGTTCTTGTGAAGCTGGAATACTTTAACCCGGCAGGAAGCGTTAAGGACAGAATTGCCAAGGCTATGATCGAGGATGCAGAGCAGAAGGGAATCCTGAAGGAAGGTTCCGTAATCATTGAGCCAACTTCTGGAAATACCGGAATCGGTCTGGCATCTATCGCAGCAGCTAAGGGATACAGAATCATCCTCACCATGCCAGAGACCATGAGTGTTGAGCGTCGAAACATTCTGAAAGCATACGGCGCAGAGCTTGTTCTTACCGATGGAACCAAGGGAATGAAAGGTGCCATTGCCAGGGCCAACGAACTGGCAGAGGAGATTCCGAACAGCTTCATCCCAGGACAGTTTGTGAACCCGGCGAACCCGGCAGTGCACAAGGCTACTACAGGTCCGGAGATCTGGAAGGACACTGAGGGAAAGGTTGATATCTTCATCGCAGGTGTTGGTACAGGCGGAACCCTTACCGGAACAGGTGAATATCTGAAAGAGCAGAACCCGAATGTGAAAATTGTAGCACTTGAGCCTTCTACCTCCCCGGTATTATCTGAGGGAAAAGCAGGTCCGCACAAGATCCAGGGAATCGGTGCCGGATTTGTTCCGGATGTTCTGAATACCAAGGTTTATGATGAAATTTATAAAGCAGAGGCAGATGATGCATTTGCAGCAGCGAAGCTTCTTGCACACAAAGAAGGAATCCTGGTTGGAATCTCTTCCGGTGCTGCATTAAGCGCTGCAATCGAGTATGCGAAGAAACCTGAGAACAAGGGCAAAGTGATCGTAGCACTTCTTCCGGATACTGGTGACAGATATTATTCTACACCACTGTTCACTGAATAAAGATACATTGTAAACATACGGTAACTGTGAAGGCATTGCGCAGTTATAGTTTACCAAATAAGAAGCCTCACTATCTGATATCGCTTATACAGAGTTGTTATCAGATCAGTGAGGCTTTTTTGCGTAATATTACGCTATTATTTTATTTGGTTAGCAATTGTACCGTCAGCATTGATAGTACAATTATCGGTCGGATTGAACTCGAGAATGTACATAAAAATTGCATGCTTATACATAAAAACGACAACTAACTTTTCCGGCGCCGTTTGTGATTGTAAGGGGAAAATAGCTATGCTAAAATGGATTTAGTCAATTATCAAAAATAAATATAATTGTTCAGTGCTAATTTTCAAAATGCTTTGTATTTCGGCATTTGATTCTGACCAGTTACAAATGAATTTAAGGGAGAGAAAAGAATTATGAAAAGGAAGGCAATCAGCCGGATACTTGCAATTTCGCTGAGTGTTGCAATGTGTGCACAAAGCATTCCGATTTATGCGGCAGAAGAAATTGGGACTTCAGCTGCAGCGGACTTCTTCGCAGAAGATTCTATTGAAAACCAGAGTTTGAATGAAGGCGACGCGGAAACTAACACGGAAATCAACACAGAAACCAACGCGGAATCTAACACAGAAACCAACACAGAAATCAACATGAAAGCCGATGCGACAACCGGTATATCGGAAGCGTATACGTTGGAAGAGAGTAATTCAGCGACCACATCGGAGGAAACGGTTACTGACGAGGATGGATTCTGGTCTGGAGAATCAGAAACAGTTGAATCTTCAGCAAATGGTTCTGATGGATGGGAATCTGCGGAAATGGATGGAGCAGAAGCGGGAGATGAGGCGGTAAAGCGAGATGCTGCAGCTTTTGTTTCGGGCGACGTGGAAGAAAACGTAGAGGAAACTGGAGAGACAAATGAATTGGAAGAGGCTCTTTCTGAATCGGCAGAGATGAAAGAAGGTGATTTTTCCTATGTAATTGTAAATAACAGCTATGCGCGTATTACCAGATATTCCGGAAGTGCCACCAGCGTTCAGGTTCCGTCTACCATAGGTGGTTATGCGGTTCAGGTGATCGGGGCGAGAGCATTCCAGGGAAATACAGTGCTGGAAAGTGTGGAGCTTCCCGATGGTCTTACCACCATATACGCCTATGCATTTGAAAACTGTACCAGTATCACCAGCATACATCTGCCAGACAGCATCACCACATTGGGCTATAAAGTCTTTGGAGGCTGCAGCAATCTTGTCAGTGCCAATTATCCGGTGAACTGGGTAAACAGCCCCAGTGGAAACGGATCGAACAGCTATGAATATGGAAATGTATTTTCCGGCTGTCCGAAGCTGACCGGGATAGAGATTCCGGAAGGAGTAAAGGTAATCGCACCCCACAGCTTTGCAAGCTTAACCACACTAACCAGTGTAACGTTGCCATCAAGCCTGACCGAAATCGGTGCATACGCATTCGCAGGAGCAACCGGACTTACAGAAGTAACGCTTCCATCCAATACCAAGACAATAAGAGATTATGCATTTGCCGACTGCGCAGGTTTAAAGAACATTTACATTCCAGATTCCACTACTGATATCAGGAAAGCTGTATTCGAAAACTGCCCACAGCTGACGATACATTGCAGTTATTATTCTATGGCAACCATATATGCCATTGAAAATAATATTCCATTTGAGCAAATAGGAACTTATACGGACAGCGCCGAAACCGTCCTGGATCGTTCAGACACCAGCTATTACGGAGACTTCGGAAGTGCCACAGCCAATGGATATGTGGCCATGACAGTACGCTATAACATAAAAGACACATGGAAATCCGCAGTAAGCGACCTGAATGTGAAGCTGGTTCTTCCTTCCAACGGAGAGCTTGACGAATCCACATTAAAGGTGGATGGGGAGTTATGCCAGAACTATAATTTAAAGGACAGGACACTGACCATTCCTGTGAGCGGTACTTCTGGAATTATCCGTTTCAGTATCAAAGCACAGAGTCAGTCGGCAGCACGCAGCTACGCTATTTTGAACTACAAAAAGAACAGAAACTCCAGCCAGGAAATCATCGGTGTACTGAATGAAAGTATTAATCTGTTCACCATAGATGCACCAGATGTTGTATCAAAGCCAACCGTAAATGTTTCCGGTATGGCAAATGCCGGTGGAACTGTTACCCCGCTTGTGAATGAGAAAGAACAGCAGACAGTCCAGGTATCAAAGGCCGGCTTATGGTCTGCCGTCCTTACACTGGAAAATCCTTCCAACTATGAGACCTATAAGATCAAAGCACTCTGCACACAGGCAGATGGTACAACAGAAACAAGAACTGCCGCAGTTACTTATAATGAAGGAGAACCCTCAATCGAGTCCTTCAAAATGTACTATAATGAGCATGACAAAATAAAATCCTACGATCTGACAAAGACAGACGGAGTAACACCTTTGGTGTATTACCTTCCGAAAAGCAAATTTGACTATGAGCTTACCTTTGAAAACCCGGATCAGATAAAGACTCTGTACGTTACAAGCACCAGAAACAACCAGACGAAATATCTGGAAGCAACCTATGATCCGGAAAAAAATGCGTTTGTGACAGACGGATATTTCGATGAATCCGATCACAACTATGTTCCTGGTGTGATCAGCTATGAATATAACAAAAAAGTTCCAGAAGTAAAAATGGGACAGGATGTTGACTGGGAGGCTTTGCAGAAAGGACTTCCCGAAGGCGCAGAAAATGATATTACGGTAAGGAAAAATACAGCAACGGATTATGACGCAACCATTGATCTCAGTAAATTCGGGGAAGATCTGAAAGATGTAGGACTGGATGTCACCATCAGCGTGTTTGACGAGAGCAACAGCTCCAGTATGGGAACATGGAAGGGATTGATCGACGAAGCCAATAAAGATATGGGCTATCTGATCCCGGGGTATGATGACAGCAAGTATATCTGCAACCTGGATTATTCCGACAAAGGCACCTGGTATATGCTGGTAAAGGATGTTACCGGAAATAAATACATCGGATTTATGCTGGACACTGCTACAGATAATGCCGGTACTCTGGATCAGTACTGGACACTTTCCCAGATTTCCTCCCACCTGTCAACAATAAATAAGGGAGCGTCCATGTTATATCAGAACTATCAGATTGAGAAAGACATGGATGAGCTGAGAAAAGACGTACTGGCTTCCGGCGGTAACTATTCCGACCAGGAATTAAAGGAGAAATTGAAAGCTGTGGATAATCTGGAAAGCGACCAGAAAATGTTTATGATCATGACAGCGATGATTCCACTGGTCGTAGCCGGAGGTGCGATGGGCGCAGGTCCGGTAATTGCGCTGACTGCCATATTGGGAACGATTACAGCAGCTTCCTCATTATTCTGGGATATCAGAAAAGCAGATATTAAAGGGGAAAAATTCAAGCTTCGTTTTGTAGTAGATCCAAGCGGCTATGTGTTTGATCTTTCCACAGGAGAGAGAATTGAGGATGTTACCGTAACAGCTTACTGGATTTCATATGATGAATCTGATGATTTCTGGAATAAAACGCCGTCCCCATCCGAGTATGGAACGAAATGGAATGCGGGGGAGTATAACCAGTACAATCCTCTTCAGACAAATGCAGACGGAAAATATGCATGGGATGTTCCAGAAGGCTGGTGGAGAGTAAAATACGAGAAAGAGGGATATGAAACTACATGGAGTGACTGGATGACCGTTCCGCCTCTTCGAACCGAAGTAAATATCGGTATGGTATCGCAGACAAAACCGCCAGTAGAGCACAGCTGGGATAACGGAACTGTAGTCATAGCGCCTACCTGTACTTCCACTGGAATTATCAGCTATGAGTGTACGGACTGCCATATTACCAGAACAGAGGTTTTGCCGGTGAATCCAGATGCCCACAGCTGGGATAACGGAAAAGTGACAAAGGAAGCTACCTGTACTGAGGAAGGCATCAGAACCTTTACCTGTATGAACTGTGGGCAGACCAGAACCGAGAAGCTGCCAGCGAAGGGACATGGGGAAACAGAGGTCAGAGGGAAAAAAGCTGCAACCTGTGCAAGTGAAGGTTATACAGGAGATACTTATTGCAAGACCTGCGGAACCAGATTAAGCGGCGGTGAAACAATCGCGAAGACAGAACATACCTGGGGAGAATGGGAAAAGACATCAGATGCTACCGTATTTGCAGCTCAGAAAGAGAAAAGAATCTGTAAGCTCTGCCAGACCACAGAAGAAAGAGACAATGGAAATCCGCTGACTTCCAAAATGACACTTACAGCCTCCAGCCTGAAAATGAAAATAAAACAGACCACAAAAGTGCTCAAGATTTCCGGCATGGAGAGTGGGGACTATGTAGCATCTGTGGTTTCAGGCAACAGTAAGCTTCTGAAAGTAAGCTCCTACACCAAAGACGGTGCAGTTACGCTGAAGGCTCAGAAGAAAACAGGAAAGACGAAACTTACAGTGACTCTGGCTGGCGGTGCAGTAAAAACTGTGAATGTTACCATCCAGAAGGGAACTGTGAAAACCACCAAAATTTCAGGTGTACCGAAGAAAATCACCTTAAAGAAAGGGAAGAAACAGACCCTGGCACCGGTTCTGGCACCGATCACAACCCAGCAGAAAGTGACCTACACCACATCTAATAAGAAAGTCTGCACTGTGACAAAAGGTGGTGTAATTACAGCGAAGAAAAAAGGTACTGCAAAAGTTACGGTACGCTCCGGCAGAAAAAAGGTGGTTATTAAAGTCAAAGTGTGGTAAGTTGCAAGAGCGCGAAGCAGGCTACGCCTACTGAAAGAAGACAAAATATACCGTAAAGCGGGGCGTGCAGATTGTAAGAATGATTAGGGGGCAGACTTTAGAACTGCCAATATTACAGGATGTATGATGCCTCTGATAAACTGCCGTGTCTGATATGTTTAAGAAACATATTGGACACGGCAGTTTTTTTTAACAGGATAACTGTTTAGTATCTTCACACTGCCTTCTGGATAGTTGTCAAACAGGTTGTGTTGTGCATAAAAAAAGCAATCTTGTGCATAAAAACCGTAACCTTTCCCACTATTATTGTCTCAAAAATTCAATTATGATATTCTTTTTATAAGAAAAAAAGAGCAATTTTCCAGCTTTTGAAAATTTGCTGGTGCTATTCAGAGCCACGAAGCGTGTTGCTGTGAACGGAGTGAACAGTAACCCAAATGGATTTTTGAACAGTTATAATTGCCGAAAAAATAAGGGGGAATGAAAGAGTGAAAAAACAAATTTCAAAATGTGTGAAAATGCTGTTCCTTGGCATTATCATGTGCCTGGGTATGGCGCTTAGCGTGCATGCAGAAGGCTCAGGACAGTTTTTCCAGTTCGACGGCGAAAAGTGGAACAAGGAAGAATTTTCCTGGACAGACAGTCAGGGGCAGATCTGGTATGCCCATGAATATGGAACAAATGGAGAAGCTATTATCAGCGCAGTAACCGAGGCTGTTATGGAACTGCAGGTTCCGTCATATGTGTATAAGGATGGTGTGGCGAAGAAGGTAATTGGAATTGGTAATTATAGGCCGGATGCAGAATATGATTACACATGGGCCCGGTTTGGCTGTTTCTTTTACGATGGAAAGAATAGCGACTATATGATGTATAAGGTGATTCTTCCGGATACACTCTGCTACGTGGCACCATATGCATTTTCAACAGATAATCGCTTCGGGGGAGGTAAGGATGCATTCGACGGACTGGCAGCCGTTCAGCTGCCGCAGAATCCACGGCTTGTAATTGGAGAAAGTGCGTTTTATGGGGATAAGAATCTTCAAATCGTGCATTTTAATGACGCAGTAGGCGGTGCACAGCCTGTAAAAATCGAGAAGCAGGCATTTGGTAACTGTCCGAAACTGGAAGAGATAACATTGCCGCCAACAGGGGCTTATAACGAGATTGATAAAGAAGCTTTTTACAGTTATGGAGAATGTAACCTGAAAAGAATTTACAATGCCCCATCCGAGCTGGAACTGGGCTGGGATCAGTATTGTGCCGATGTTGAGGAGGTTTCTTTTGCAGAAGGACTTACATATGTCGATGGAATTTCGACTATTGTAGCTTATGAATGGAATGAGGATGGAAGTCCCTCGAGTGGACGGGGAGAAAACATTAAAACACTGAAAAAAGTAACGTTGCCCTCCACACTGAAGGAAATTGGCTGGGACGCATTTAAGGATAACAAGAACCTTACTTACATCAATCTCCCGGAGGGCTTAACCACTATTGGAAGTTATGCTTTTGCAGGCTGTACAGCGCTTACAGGATTTACTTCTCTTCCGGCAAGCGTAAGCGGAGGTATCGGAGAAGGTGCATTTATGGGCTGCAAGAACCTCCATCTTGAAAATGTATATATTCATGGAACTGACAGCCTGAAATATCAGTTCACCGACAGTGGAATTGTAAGTATCCGCATTGGTGCTGATGTAAAATATACAGTTGGTGCAATGTTCAAGGGCTGCACAAGCTTAAAAGAAATCACAGTTGACGCAGGACATCCGTACCTTTCTTCCCAGGACGGTGTGCTTTACAGTAAGGTTTATAAAAGCAGCGGAGGGGAAGTGGCTGGCAGCAGTATTTTCACCTATCCTGCAGGAAAAAGCTGGGCAGGAAGCTATACACTTCCGTCAGATGTAGTATTGTTAGGCGGTTTTGCATTTGATTCCTGTAAATTTACAGAGATTCACATTCCGGCCCGTGTACTGGATCTGGATTATGACTCTATGGCTTCTATAGGAGACAGGAACACATATTATGCCTTTGATTCCATCAAGGACAGCTGTAAATTATACGTTGTAAAAAATTCTTATGTGGACAATTACTTTAATACACGTTATCATTTTTATTATGAAAATGGTGATGTGCTTCCAATTAGTTATGATCTGGCTGGCGGAACAAATGACAGCTCCAACCCATCCACTTTCACAGGTGGAAACAGTATTGAGCTGAAAGCGCCTACACGAAGCGGTTATACCTTTACCGGATGGACGACAGTAGATGCGGATGATGAAGAAGTAAACTTTTCCGGTTCTTACACACCATCAATGGGTGAACTGGTAAGTGGTGTTAAACTGACTGCAAACTGGAAAAAGAACCCAGATCCTACCAAGGCACCAGAACCGACGAAAGCTCCAACGGCAGAGCCGACAAAAGCTCCGAACGCAGAGCCGACTAAGGCACCATCTGCTCCGGAACCGACGAAGACTCCGAACACTTCTGATAACAATCAGAACACTGTAATTCCGTCCAAGCTTCCGAAGGTTACCGGAACCAAGGCCACCAATGTGCTTACCGATGGCGCCAAGATTTCCTGGAAGCGGATTGCAAGTGCAACCGGATATCAGATCACAATTTCCACTGACAAGAAATTCAAGAAGAATGTAAAGAATTATATTGTCGAGGAAAATAAAAACAATGAACTGATCTACGGTTTGAAATCTGGAAAGACCTATTATGTAAAAGTAAGAGCAATCGCACAGGGCGGTGGCAAGAAGGTTACTGGAAAGTATAGCAAGGCTGTTAAGTTTACAACCTATGTTGTGCCGAAGGTAAAGAAGATCAGTGTAAAGAATAACAAGAAGGGCACGATCACCATTACGGCATCCAAGGTAAAAGGTGCTGCCGGATATGCGTTTGTGGTTACCGCAGATTCCAATCTTTATGATATTGTGGACATCAAGGGATCCAAAAAGAATACGGTAACTGTGAAGAACCTGACGAAGGGACATACCTATTATATACGTGCGTGTGCATATAAGCTGAACAAGCAGAAACAGAAGGTGTTTGGCGTGTACACAAAGAAAGCTAAGATTACAATCAAAAAATAAGAAATCAGTTGTTGTATTTAGTTACCTGTAAAAAGTGCTGCTGGTCAGGTGACCAGCAGACAGTAATAAAAAAGGAACTGTGTTTACAACCGGAGAGAACGTGACATGAAAAAAGATGAGCAGGCAAATGTGTTGCTTTCGCTGAAAAACTTATATCGGTTGTTTACCGTGAAAGATTATCCGGTCTATTCTACCGGAATTCTAGGAGAAAAAAGTAAAAAGGGTCTGACTCTGGTCAGATTCTGGGATGAATATCTTCTCTATGAGTGGAAAAGCACCAGACACGGAAAAATGATTTTTCGAAAGGATGGAAGTCAGAACCGCTATCATTCGGAATTCTGTAACCGCAAGGAAAGCTTTCCCTTGTATCATATATACATAGAGGAAGTGCTGGAAGGTCTGAATACGGAGACATTTGGCAGTCAGGTACTGATTTTTGAAAAATTCCTGAAAGAGAAAAATTATAACCATTCTGTGTTTGTACAGAAGCTGAGAAAATTTCTGGGCATGGTCATGGAGTCAGATCCATGGCTGTCCCAAGAGTGTGGGGAAAAGCTGATCTTCTGGATCGATTACATAGAGAAAAAACAGAAGGATTTTTCCCAGTCCTTTGGGGATGCCTGGCTGTTTACCCTGCTTAGTCTGCACGCGATGGCGGGGCCGGAAATATCCGGGGCAAAAATGAAACTGGTAAGAAACCGTGAAGACTTAAAGCCGGAATATATCTGGAGCTGTATTTATCAGGAATCCGGGGAAACCAGGCAGAGCTTTCTCACCCTGCGAAACTGTGAATTGTTCCGGAAATCTGTGAAAGCCAGCCATTTCTTTGGCAGAGAAGAAGAGTTATATGACTTGAAAGAGATGTTCTTCAATTCCGGAAAGTATCTGATTTCCGGAATTGGAGGAATTGGAAAAACAGAACTCATGCGTCAGCTTGTGAGCTGGATGGAGCAGGAAGAAGTAAAGTGCCGGATCGCAGCTGTTCAGTATGAGGAGAATCTGGCGGCCAGCTTTTCCAGAAGTTTTCTGAATCTTACTGGTGAGAGCGTGGAAGAAAGATTTCACGAAAGTATCTATCATCTGTCAGAAGAGCATCAGGAAAAAACAGTGCTTTTTCTGGATAATATGAACCATACGGAAGAGGAAGATCCTTACCTGTCAGAACTGAAAGATCTGCCGTGCACCATATTTGTTACTTCACGTCAGAAACATCTGGATGGGTTTACTACATTTGGCATAAAGGCACCGCAAAAGAGTGCCTTAAGTTTGATTTTTCGTGACAATTACAACAAAATACTTTCCAGAGAGGAAAAAGACCGGCTGAGTCGTTTGCTGGAAAAAGAGATTTTTCAGCATCCTCTGACATTGAAGCTTCTTGGAAAAGCGGGGACCTACTATTTTGGTAATTGGGATTATCTGGAAGAAGAGCTGCAGAATAACTGGAATGATGTTGCAGAAGAGTCCGGACTCATTGATATGTACCGTGGGCTGTACAGACTGGCTGATATTGGAGAAACAGGAAGCCAGCTGGCAAGGATGTTCGCGCTTTTGCCCTATCAGGAAATTGACCAGAACTTTACAGTGATGTTTTTTCAGGGATTTTTGAAGAAAAATGAAACTCTTGGAAAGGCACTTGGCAGGCTGGTGAAATTCGGATGGTTGGAAGATACAGGAAATGGTTACCGTATGCATCCTGTAATTGCAGAGAGTCTGTGTACAAAGGCTTTTTTAGAAGCAGAGTTTCAGCCATTCTGGGAGCGGGTCAGGAAGTGCTTTTTCCCGAAACAGGCACCGAAAGACGAGGATTCCCGCATGGAGGAAATTGCGTGGCTTGTCTTTCAGGGGATATCCAGAGTGCAGGGTGCGGTCAGTGACCAGCTTGTGGCACTGGCGGCAGAGGCTGCCCGATATCTGGAGCTGCCGGTTCCTATGTGCGGGAAAATCCGGGAACTGGAAAAAAGATGTGCAGAGATTTCCAATGAGACGAAGTTTATGGTAGCGTGTCTGACAGAGACAAAACCTGAACAAAACGAAGAATATATAGAACTCTTCCGCGAACAGCTGAAAAAGAGAACGCTATCATCGGAATGGATGTTGTTTGCTATAAGTGATTTTTGCAATAGGTTGGAGCAGAACAGTAATTATGAGTGTTACCGGGAGATCTGTGATTTAATTTTTCAACAGAAGGATAATATTGATTATAAAATTGGATATGCGCTTTTGCAGACGAATATGCAGATGTTAAAGCTTAATGTGAAAAAGGCTGAAATGTGGGCAGAACGTGGAATCCTCATGTGTGTACAATGGGGGCATAGCCAGAGAATACTGGATTTTCTTTATCCAAAAGCAGAATGTCATATGTTTTTTCAGGAAAAAGAAAAGCTGGCAGATTGTCTGGAAAAAATAGAGCAGATACAACAGATACAAAGAAAGCGTCAGGGTGAGAGTGAGTATGCAATATGGCAGCTTCGTGGTCAGCTTGCAGCTATGGATCAGAATATGGAAGAAGCTGCCTATTGTATGGAACAAGCAACGGACAGGTGCAAAATGTACTGTGGTGAGAAAAATCAGATGTATTCTGCCCTGTCAGAGGAACTGGCACGAATGTATAATGCCGCCGGACGAAGGGAAGAGTCGTTGGCATGTCATCTTGCGGTTCGCAATCAGCTGCTTAAGAATGGCTATCGTGAGGGTTCTTTGCTTCTGATGGTGGATAACAATATGAGTGTAGTCTACCTGGACTTGGGAAAGCCGGAAGAAGCGATCCCATATCTGACAGAGGCACTGGAGCTTACGAAGGAAAATGGACTTGTAGGTTCGGCAGTCGCAGAGCCTACCTGGAATCTGGCACGCGTTTACCGTGCACTTGGAGATGAGGAAAAAGAAGATATATATCTGAAAGCCGCCGTGGAAGGCTTCCGGGAATGTTATCCGCCGGAGCATCCGAAACGGATTGCCGCTGAACAGAGACTGAAAGAACGCCAGGAGGAATGAACCTAGCGTTTAAATTAAGAATGATGAAAAGAAGTTGATATCATTAGTTGATGTTGACTTCTTTTTTGTATATAGCGCTTAAAGATTTATGTTTTGTGACTTATTAAAAGTATCAAAATAAACAAGGAACCTATTGACACTATAGGGAGACTTCTTAGAACCACTATGAGAGCTGCAAATGATAATTTAATCGTTGAAAGAAGAGAATCATAATTAATCCCATTGACATACTAGGATAATTCGTAGTAACATAAATAGCAACATATCGCCACAGGAGGATAATCATATGAGCGAAATCACTGCAACCAAAGAGCAGCAGAATAAATACGAAGCTTTAAAAGAATACTTACGCAGTCTGGAAAGTGTGGCTGTGGCTTTTTCAAGCGGGGTGGACTCTACGTTTCTTTTGAAAACAGCACACGATGTGCTGGGGGATAAATGTATCGCGATTACTGCCATGTCCTGTTCCTTTCCGAAGAGAGAACTGGAAGAGGCGAAGACCTTCTGTGAGAAGGAAGGAATCCGCCACATTACAGTAGAGTCTGAAGAACTGGAAATTGAGGGCTTCTGCCAGAACCCGACTAACCGTTGCTATATCTGCAAGAAAGAATTATTTGAGAAAATCTGGGACATTGCCAGAAAAGAGGGGCTGAATGCAGTGGCAGAAGGCTCCAATATGGACGACAACGGCGATTACAGACCTGGTTTACAGGCTGTTGCAGAGCTTGGAGTTAAGAGCCCGCTGCGCCATAGCGAATTATATAAAGAAGACATCCGCGCCCTGTCCAAAGACCTTGACCTTCCCACCTGGGAGAAACAGTCCTTCGCCTGTCTTTCTTCCCGTTTTGTATACGGTGAGACTATCACGAAGGAGAAACTTGGCATGGTAGACAAAGCAGAGCAGTTGCTTCTGAATCTGGGATTTCATCAGCTGCGTGTGCGTATTCATGGTACACTGGCGCGAATTGAAGTACTGCCAGATGAACTTCAGAAAGTCCTGGAGAACCGCAACCAGATCGTGAAAGCATTCAAAGAATACGGCTTTACATACGTGACCATGGATATTCAGGGATACCGAATGGGAAGTATGAATGAGACGTTGAAGAAATAGTTTTCGACTTATGAATTATCGTCTATACTATGCTGTTAGTTAATTGCTTTAAATGCTGTTTTGCTTTATCATTAAATCAATCGTCTGACAAATTTGGGGAGGGAGTATGCTGCGCGCTCATTTGCAGAATAGCAGGTTATCCATTTGGGGGAAGCGTTTAGTGTTATACAGCAGATATCAATGGAAAAATCTTTGCCTCTGGAGTATGTTTGAAAAGACGAAAAAAAGAATAGCGAGGTAAAGCGTATGAGAAACAGACGACTGGCACTGGCTGCAGCATTGCTGCTGGCAATCACAAGTGCAGACGGAGCAGCACTGGCAGTAAGTGGAGCTGATTTTTCTTCTGAGGAAGTAGCAGAAGCAGTATTTGACGAAGTGGAGAATGAGGGTCTGGATAATCAGGATGAGGTTCAGGAACAGGTTCAGACTCCGGAGATGGATCAGGCGGAGGATCAGCCGTCAGAGGATTCATTCTCAGATGCGCCTGGCATGGAAGCAGCTGCAGAATGGCAGAATGAGGAAGCGGCAACAGCAGACGAAGCCCTGGTTTTTTCAGATGGAGAAGACACAGGAATTACCTACACCTTGTCAGATGATGGGAAACTGGTAATTTCCGGAACTGGAAGCATCGCAGATGATGCATTTGCTGGCAACACTAAAATAACAAGCGTGGTTATCTCTGAAGGAGTGACCGGCATTGGTTCCGGCGCATTTACCGGCTGCACCAATCTGACAAGTGTGACAATTCCAGAAGGTGTAACAACCATAGATGGTATGACATTTGGCAATTGCACCAGTCTGACAAGTGTAACCATTCCGGGAACGGTAACCTCTATAGAAGTTCAGGCATTCTGGAATTGCAGCAGTTTGACAAGCATAACTATTCCTGCAAGCGTAACGAGCATCGGAAGCGGTGTATTCCAGGGCTGTACCAGCTTGACAAGCGTAAAGTTTTCAGAGGGTCTGACCAGAATTGGAGATCAGACTTTTGGCAAATGTAATGCTTTGGAAACCATAGAAATCCCGGCAAGTGTGGCATCTATAGGAAATAATGCGTTTAAAAACTGTGCCAAGCTGAGAAGTATCCGCTGCTATGCAAATAGCAGCACATGGCAGCCCAGATACATTTGTGATTCAAATACAACCGTATATTACAGTTACAATCCGAACCATACCCATTCCTACAAGTCACATGTGATAAAAATGAGTGGCTGTACCTATTCAGGATCTGAAGAAGAAATCTGTGAATTTTGCGGTGATTACTATACGAAAGAAACACCGGCACTTGGTCATGACTGGAATCGTGGGGAAACAACAGAAGATGCTTCCTGTGAAAGTGACGGAGAAAAAACTTATACCTGCAGAAGATGTGGTGACAAAAAGAAAGAGACAATTCCGGCAACCGGACATAGCTGGGTAAGGACATGGCATGAAGATGCAACCTGTACAGATGACGGAGTTGATGAATACACCTGCAGATATTGCGATACGGAAAAGAGAACTACAATAAAAGCAACCGGACATAAATTTTCTGCATGGGCAGTAACCCAGGAAGCAACTGTGGATGAGGAAGAAGTTCAGACACGTACCTGCAGTGCATGCGGTGAGCAGGAAACAAAAATTACCCGGGACAGACTGCAGCCAACAATGAAATTGAATCAGTCCAGTATTGTGCTGAAGACCGGACAGAAGACGAAGTGTCTGAAAGTAACCGGGCTTGCAAAGGGAGATTTCATTTCCACCTGGAGTACGGATAACTGGAGTATTGCAGATGTATCTGTTAGTTCAGATGGAACCTGTAACATTACCGCCGGTAAAACTACAGGCAAAACCCGTATTCACATATACCTGAACAGCGGATATGAAAAGTCTGTTACCGTAAAAGTCCAGAAAACCGCTGTAAAAACCACAAAGATCAAAGGTGTGCCGAAAACACTGAAATTAAAGAAAAATCAGAAATATTCCCTGAAACCGGTTTTAAAACCAGTAACAAGCAAAGAAAAAATCACCTACAAATCCAGCTCCTCCAAGGTGGTAAAGGTAGATTCCAAGGGCAGAATTACTGCAAAGAAAAAAGGAACAGCCGTAATTACGGTGAAAGCAGGGAAGAAAACAGTTAAGTGTAAGGTGACTGTGAAATAACGTATATTTTGAAAGGACAGGAATGAAATATTTTCTGTCCTTTTTCATGAATATTTATTGATTCTTTTTCTGACATTTCCTATAATAAGCCTATGCGTTATAAATTTACCCATGTGACATGTAAAAACGCTGGAAAGGATATTGTATTCCGTAGAAGTCAGCGATGCATTTTACTTGTTGCAGGGGCTTTTTGTTTTGAAGATTTGGAATTTCAAACACGCTCTGGTCTGCCATGTCAGCCGGTCTTTGGACAGTGCTGCAGGCAGAAGTATATATTGAGTTAAGCTGCGGCATCAGGTGCCGTGAGGGAGTAAAAGAGTATGAAGAAAAAATGTGTGGCAATGATGTTAATCGCAATAATGACCGCATCTTTAGCTGGCTGTGGAAGCAGCAAAGATGGAAGCGGTAAATCTGTAAAGCTGGATCCGGATCACCCGGTGTCCCTAACAATCTGGCATTATTACAACGGTGCCCAACAGGCAATGTTTGACATCCTTGTAAAGGAATTTAACGCCTCCGTTGGAAAAGAGGAGGGTATCTACGTGGAGAGCTACAGTCAGGGTTCCGTATCCGACCTTGAGGAAGCAGTCAACAGCTCTTTGAATGGAGAAGTAGGAGCAGAAGAACTGCCGGATATTTTCTCTTCCTATTCTGATACTGCTTACGCAGTACAGAGCAGGACAAGCTGGCAGACCTTTCCGTGTATTTTACAGAAGATGAGCTGTCCAGGTATGTAGATTCCTACATCCAGGAGGGCTATTTTAACCAGGATGGCGCTTTATATCTTTTCCCAGTTGCCAAATCCACAGAGATCACCATGATCAATAAGACTGACTGGGAGCCTTTTGCAGAAGCCACTGGAACTACAGTGGATGAACTTGCCACTACAGAAGGTATTGCAGAAGTTGCACAGCGCTACTATGAGTGGACGGATGAGCAGACCCCGGATGTGCCGGACGATGGAAAAGCATTCTACGGCAGAGACTCCATGTCCAACTATTTTATTATTGGCATGAAGCAGATGGGAAAGGAAATTTTCCAGGTGAAAGATGGAAAAATGACCTTAAACACAGACGAAGATCTGATCCGCCGCCTTTGGGATAATTACTATGTACCATATATGAAGGGCTATTTCGCATCTCTTGGAAAATTCCGTTCCGATGATGTGAAGACAGGAGATATTCTTGCATACACGGGCTCCACATCTTCTGCCGTATACTTCCCGGATACCGTGGAAATAGGGAATAAAAGCTATCCGATTGATTACATCGTATGTGATTCTCCGGTTATGGAGGGCGGCGAGAACATAAAAGTTCAGCAAGGTGCCGGAATGGCAGTGACCAAGTCTGATGAGGAACATGAGTATGCTGCAAGTGTATTCCTGAAATGGTTCACACAGAAGAACCAGAACCTGCGCTTTGTATGCGAATCTTCCTATATGCCGGTTCTGAAAGAAGCCAACAGCGTAGACGCACTGGATTCCGTTATTAAAGAGAATAATATAGAAGTCAACCAGAAGGTTTACGATTGTTTTACAACGGAAATGGAAGACTTTGATAAAACAAGTTTCTATACAATTGGAGCCTTTGACAATAGCTACAGTGCCCGTAAGATCCTGGATTATTCTCTGGCTGACAAGGCAAAGGCTGATAAAGATGCCATGGACGCTGCAATCGCAGACGGAGAGAGCCGGGAAGAGGCTCTTGCACAGTATCTGACAGATGAGAATTTCCAGAGCTGGTATACAGAATTCTGCCATAGCCTGGAGTGTATTTGAAAAAACATTCAAAGTGTTTTTTTAGACAGATTCTGGACATAAGGAGGTGCGGAGGACTGTGAAGAAAAAGAAATCTCTTTGGAACATATTTCTGATTCCTATACTGATCATTGTGTTTGTACAGGGTGCAGTCCCATTCCTGACATTGATTTTCAGCGGAATCCGCTCAAACATGGAGAATGCGGTTATCGGTCTGGACAGTCATACGGTGGAGAACCGTAAGGTGGTTCTGGAGAACGATATGATCGAGCAGTGGAGCAGCGTGTACAAGGAAAGTGACAGTCTGTCCTCTGCGCTGACAAAGGTATTGAGCAATCATCAGATGGATATGCAGGGCTTCATGGGCTCAGGGAAAGTTCAGGAGGAATATCTGGAAACGGTTTTTTATGATATGGTGGAGGTTTTGCAGTACAATTCCACTTCTGGAATTTTTCTGGTTCTGGGAAATGACGGTGATACAGATTCGGAAGGGGAATACAAAGGCTTCTGGGTGAGAGACTCAGATCCCCAGACCAAAACGGCTTCCCGCACGGACCTGCTGATGGAGCGTGGAAGTAAGGTACTGTCGCAGAATATGTCCATTTCACTGGATACTTCCTGGCATACAGATTTCCACTTCCAGGGCAATGGGAAAAGAGATGCCGATGACTTTTTTTACCAGCCATATATAACAGCAGAAAATTACGTTGATTCCCGCACCAGTATGAAAAATCTGGGCTATTGGTCGAAGCCGTTTATTCTGGAAGATTTCTATAAGGATAACCATAAGATGATCACATATTCGGCACCTCTTGTTTATGATAAAACCGTTTACGGTGTGCTTGGAATTGAAGTGGGAGTGAATGATCTGACCAAATTTTTTCAGGTAAAAGATCTGGATTCCGATCTGAATGCAGGATTTGCCCTTGTGGTAGACCATGGAAATGGAAATTATGAGGGAATTGCCGGTGAAGGTGCGCTGTATGATGCGGCCTGCCGGGACGGAAGTGACTTTGTTCTGGCGGAGCCGGTGCAGGGGAATCTGAGGCTGGTACAAGGAGCTGCCATTGGGAAACAGAAGATTTACGGACTTGTGAGCAATCTGGAGTTGTACAGCAGAAATGTGCCGTATGAAGATACACAGTGGGCATTGTGCGGTTTTGTTGCAGAGGATTCTGTGTATGGATTGATTTCCGATGTTTATGAGAGAATCCTGGGAGCGATTCTGGGAAGTGCCCTGATGGCAGTTATTCTGGTTTATTTTCTTGTCCAGTATGCGACGGAACCGGTTTACCATCTGGTGGAGAGTGTACGAGGCGGAGTGAAGGGAATTCACAGTTTTCAGGAGTCAGGTATTCAGGAGCTTGATGAGCTCCACAAAGTGATAGAGAATCTGACGGATGCTCAGATGCAGACAGAGAATCAGCTTCTGGAGGAAAAGGAGCGCTATCGAATTGCGGTAGAAAGTTCCCAGGATGCCTTTTTTACCTACAAATGTAAGGAAAAACTGCTGGAAATAGTTAACAGTAAAGGCAATGACGGTGTATGGGACTGCGGAAAGCATCCGGAATTTCTTGATAATGACAGTATCCATCCGGCAGATAAGGCAAAACTGATAAACGCGGTAAAAAGCTCAGGAGGAGTTCTGGATGTTGATTTTCGTCTGCAGCATGTCAATGGAGAATTTCAGTGGGTAAATCTATCCGGAAGCATTACTTTTGACGAGAATAAAGAGCGCAGCAGGATCGTTGGCTGCATTCACAATGTACATCAGCACAAGCTTCTGGAGCAGGCGCAGAAAAGAAAGCAGATTTATGACTCCATTACTTCTTTTTACCGCCTTGGAAGTGGACTGGAGGTTGTGGAAACACTGTGTCGGGATGACCCGGAGGGAGTACTGGTACTCCTGGAAATCCAGCAGTTTTCCAAAATAGATGAGCGTTATGGCCTGATCTTCGGAGATATTATTCTGGAGCAGTTTGCCGGTCTGCTGGCGAAGCGCTTCCAGGAGGACGGTTTAAACGGTGGTATTTATATCAGGGCTGGTGCAGACCAGATGCTGGTATGGCTGCCGGTATGTACGACCGGACCGATCGTGAGAAGTGTGCAGGGACTGGAAAAGGAGTTTGGGGCGCTTACAGATGAGAAGCATCTGTCCCTTTCCCTGAAATGTGGAATCGCAGTTACAGGCAGCAGAAATTCGCTGTCTGAGGCACTTGAACAGACGAAGACTGCTCTTACAGCTGCACGTCATGGAAAGCAGGAAATCATGTTCTATGAGGAGCTTTCAACGGTGGAAAAAGCCTGTGCGGTTGATGTGGCATTTGCGGAGGTGGCTTCTCTGGAACGTCTGAAGGAAATGACACTTTCCTCTATAGCTCTGAACCTGTTTGACAGAGATGGTGATACTTCTGTGGTTCTGGATATTCTGGCGTTGAAGCTGCAGGAGAAATACCATCTGACAGACATTGTGATCACCCATTTCAACGGGGAATATATGGTAAATAACCTGCTGTACTGCTGGAAAACCTGGGAGAAAAAGGATGGCTGGGACGGTATGGTCCACTGTTCTGAGAAGCAATACCAGCACTTTGTGGAGACACAGGAAATGCAGCAGCTTCTGACTTCCGGGGAAAGCATATGGAAAGAGCCGCTGATTCAGCCTTTTGCTTCAGGCAGAAACGATATTGTATTCCATATGACAGATAACGGACAGTATTCCGGAAGTATTGTATTCCGGGACATTGACCAGGATGTTCTGGAGAAAAAAGAAGAGTGTAAGTGTCTGGAAGAAATCAGCGCAATTATTCAAAACCGGTTGAATCTGGAGCGTCACGATCTTTCTGCCAAGGCGAAATCGGATTTCCTGGCCCGTATGTCTCATGAGATCCGTACTCCTATGAACGGTATTATAGGTATGACGGAGATTGCATTGAAAGATGGACAGACTGAGGAGCGGCGAATCGACTGTCTGAGAAAAATCGAGCACTCCTCGGAATATCTGCTTGGGCTTATCAACGATATTCTGGATATGTCCAAGATTGAGAGCGGAAAGATGAGGCTGATCGAAGAAAAATGCAATCTCATGGAGATGATACAGGGACTTCGTCCTTTGCTGGAAGCGAAGCTGAACGAAAATAACATTCAGTATATAGCAGATATCCAGCTGAAAAACCATTGGTTTATGGCAGATTCCCTGCGGCTGAACCAGGTTCTGGTAAATCTTCTGGGAAATGCGCTGAAGTATTCCAGACCAGATGGACATGTGTGGCTGACCGTTCGCGAGACAGAAGAAGAGAAAGGCTTTTCCAATCTGTATTTTCAGGTCAGGGATGATGGAATTGGAATTGCACCTGAGAAACAGCAGCTTATTTTCCGGCAGTTTGAGCAGGCGGATAATTCTGAAAATGCAAGAAAACAGGGCACTGGTCTTGGTCTTGCCATCAGCAGAAGAATTGTGCGGATGATGGATTCCGATATTAAGTTGGAAAGTGAGCCTGGTAAGGGAAGCAGCTTCAGCTTTAACGTGAAGCTTCAGCCGGTAAGCGGAGAGAAGACTACGGTCACCAGCCAGCCGGAGGAGATCAGCTTCCCGGGAAAAAGAATCCTGGTGGTTGAGGATAATGAGCTGAATATGGAAATTATCTGTACGATTCTTGAAAATTACGGAATTAAAACCGAGCAGGCAGTTAACGGAAAAGAAGCTGTGCGGCGCATGGAAGAATCCGTTCCCGGATATTACGATATGATCTTTATGGATATTATGATGCCGGAAATGGACGGACTGGAAGCAACCCGGACCATCCGGAATCTGGATCGTGAGGATTGCAAAAAGATTCCGATTTACGCAATGAGCGCCAACGCTTTCGACGAGGATGTGAAACGTTCCCTGGCAAGCGGTATGAACGGACATCTTTCCAAGCCTGTGAATCTGCAGGTGCTGGAGAAAACGCTGCAGAAAGTGCTGGGATAAAAATAAATGGTTTTTTAATGCATCTTGTGCAATATATTGACAGTTTGTGATAACCCCGTCTTTTACAGACGGGGTTATGTTATATTTATGGCAATATAGAAGGGAGCGATCACAAGCATGAAATATCAGAATATCATAGATAACATGACCCTGAAGGAAAAAGCCGCATTCCTCAGCGGAAAAAGCGAGTGGCAGACAAGAGATTTCCCGCGTCTGGATATCCCGGCGATTTTCTGTTCAGACGGACCGAATGGTGTGCGTAAACAGGCTGGAGCAGGAGATCATCTGGGAATCAATCCAGCAGTACCGGCAACCTGTTTTCCTACAGCGGCAGCTATGGCAAACAGCTGGGATGAAGAGCTGGAGCAGAGGGTAGGCGTTGCCCTTGGTGAAGAATCCATGGAAGAAGACGTAAACGTTCTTCTTGGACCTGGACTGAACATTAAGAGAAATCCTCTCTGTGGACGTAACTTCGAGTATTTTTCCGAGGATCCCTATCTTTCCGGAAAAATGGCAGCTGCTTTTATCCGCGGTGTGCAGAGCACAGGAGCAGCAGCCTGCGCAAAACATTTCGCTGTAAACAGCCAGGAGCTTCGCCGTATGGCAATGAACGCAGTGGTAGATGAGAGAACTCTCCGTGAGATCTACCTCACCGGTTTTGAGATTGCCATCAAAGAGGGTGGCGCGAAAACGGTTATGAGCAGCTACAACGAGGTAAACGGTGTTTACGCCAACGAAAACGAGCATCTGCTGAAAGACATTCTCCGTGACGAGTGGGGCTTCGAAGGCTCTGTTATCACTGACTGGGGTGCTTCTAACGACCATTCTCTCGGTGTAAAGAACGGTTCCACCCTGGAAATGCCGACTCCGGGACTTGATGCAGCGAGAGAGCTTCTTGCCAGCGTAGAAAGCGGCAAGATCAGCGAGAAGGACATTGACGAGCGCGTAGACGAGCTTCTTGATCTGGTACTTACCACCACCGAGAATGCAAAGCATTATAAAAAAGTGGCAGACAAGAAAGCCCTTCATGAGGAGCACCACAAGCTGGCACGTCTTGCCTGCGAGAACAGTGCAGTTCTTCTGAAAAATGAGGACGGAATCCTTCCGGTTGGAGCGAAGGTTCAGGCAGCCATAATCGGTGACTTTGCTTTTGATCCAAGATACCAGGGCGCAGGTTCTTCCATGGTAAACTCCACAAAAGTAGATTCCATCAAGGACATGCTGGAGACCAGCGGAATCTCTGTGACCGGAATTGTTCGCGGTTATCAGCGTGACGGTAAGGAAGACGAAGCTATGAAAAAAGAGGCCGTGGATCTTGCACGCCGTTCTGATGTGGTTCTGTTTTTCTTCGGATTGAACGAGAAAAGCGAGACAGAAGGTCTTGACCGTAAGCATCTCCGCATTCCCCAGAACCAGATCAACCTGATCCAGGAGCTGGCAAAAGCAAATGCAAACATGGTTGGTATCATCAGCGCAGGTTCTGTTATCGAAATGCCATGGCACCATCATTTCAAAGCCCTGCTTCATACCGCCCTCATGGGACAGGCTGGTGCAGGCGCAGTGCTTGACATTCTTTCCGGAAAGGTTAATCCATCTGGAAAGCTTGCAGAAACTTACATTAAGAAATATGAGGATACTCCTTCTTACAATTACTATCCGTCACAGGAGCGGAACTCTGAGTACAGAGAGGGAATTTACGTAGGATACCGCTACTTCGACACCGCAGGTGTGCCGGTAAACTATCCATTTGGATATGGTCTTTCCTACACTACATTTGAATATGACAATCTTCAGGTGAAGCCGGATGGGGCGACGTTTACCCTTCGCAACACCGGAAAGTATGATGGTGCAGAGATTGCCCAGCTTTATGTAGGACTTCCGGGAGCAAAAGTTTTCCGCCCGGTCAAGGAACTGAAAGGTTTTTCCAAGGTGTTCTTAAAGGCAGGCGAGGAGAAAACCGTTACCATTAAGTTCGACGACAAGACATTCCGTTACTGGAATATGAAGACAAATAAATGGGAAGTAGAAGGCGGCGTTTACAGCATTATGATCGGTGCAAGCTGTGCGGATATCCGTCTTCAGGATTCTCTTGCCATTATCGGAACCACTGAGGTAATGCCATACTATACTAACCGCGTTTCTTCTTACGTGGAGGGAAAAATCCAGCAGGTCGGAAATGAGGAGTACGAGACGATCCTGGGACATTCCATCCCGGACGGAAGCTGGAGCGGCGAGCTTGGCATGAACGATGCCCTTTGCCAGATGTATTACGCGAAGAGCGGAATTGCCCGCTTCATCTGTAAAAAGCTGGGCGAAAAGCTGAAAAAGAGCGAGGCAGCGGGAATTCCGGATCTCAACACCTTGTTCCAGTACAACATGCCATTCCGTGCAATCGCTAAGATGACAGGCGGCATGGTTTCTATGGAAATGGTAGAGGGACTTCTGAAGGTTGTAAACGGCCATTTCAGCGGTCTTGGAAAAGTAATCAGCGGATTTTTCAGAAATCAGAAGCTGAACAAGCAGTACGAGAAAGATCTGGAAGAGCAGAAATAGGAGGAGTATCATTATGGGAAAAATCAAACAGTTAATCGAAGATCACCCAAATATCTGGGAGTTTATTAAATTCAACGTATTATCCAACTGCGCAACTATTACAAACTTCATTATCATGTGGCTGTGCACCGGTTTTATTTTCAAAAGCTTTGCAAATACACCATTTAAGTTTCTGGTGTTCAATTACGCTGATAATATCGAGTCCAATCTTGGTTTATGTGGATTTTTAAGCTTTTTGGTTGCAACTGCAGCAGCCCAGACCGTAAACTTCTTTGTACAGAAGAACCTGGTTTTCAAATCTAATGCAGCGTTTGAGAAGGCTGTACCGAAATACATTGTACTTGCAGTTGTGCTGGTGCTTGTATCCGCAGCACTTCCGGCTTACAGCCAGAGCTTTTTCGTTAACATCGGTATTTCCGAAGCACTTGCACCTACACTCGCAAATGTTCTGAACATTCTGGTTCAGGTAGTTCTCAGCTACCCGACCATGAAATTCTGGATCATGCCGAACAAATAAAGATGATTGTTCTTTACCCGGATTGCCTTGCAGTCCGGGTTTTTTAATGCTAGAGCGTGTTTGAAAAAGGCTTTCTGCAAGATGTGCGTCACAATTTGTGG
>OLPW01001458.1_pt1 | contig 24156 bp, 22 predicted proteins | sample 1672161 | NCBI WGS metagenome assembly OLPW01 (sample SAMEA3136654, study PRJEB25190) | human gut metagenome
GTGACGTTTGGATCCGCTTCGAGCCGCAGGATGAGCAGGACGACATGATCTTCGCCGAGGAAGTCTTCGGCGGCTCCGTCCCCAAAAACTTCTTCCCCTCCGTCGAAAAGGGCCTGCGCAACGCGGTCGTCAAGGGCGTTCTCGCCGGATACCCGCTGGTCGGCCTGAAGGCTACTCTGTACGATGGCTCCTACCATCCCGTTGACTCCAACGATATGGCCTTCCAGACTGCCGCCCGCCTTGCATATCAGGACGGTATCCCCAAGGCCAAGCCCACCATCCTTGAGCCTATCGGCCAGCTCTTCGTCACCATTCCTGACGAGTACCAGGGCGCCATCATCGGCGACATCAACTCCAAGCGCCGCGGCACCATGATGGGCTCCATGCCCGCTGAGGACGGCATGACTACCATCGAGGCCGAGGTTCCCCTCGCCGAGATGACCTCATACACCATCGACCTGCGTTCCATGACTCAGGGTGCCGGTTCCTTCACCTGCAAGTTCGTCCGCTACGAGGAAGCTCCCGGCAACGTGCAGCAGAAGGTCATCGAAGAGGCAAAGGCTCTGGCAGAGCAGGAGTAAGCTTTTAATTTCAAAAATGATCCGGCGGACTGGCAACAGTCCGCCGAGTTTTTAGAGGCAGTTTTTTGACCGATGCGGCAGGGCCGCATGGAGGATTTTTATGATGGGCAAACTTACCGGACTGAAGGATACGCTTTGGGCGATCGGCATAGGAATATGCCTCGTCGCGGTGCTCTTTGGGCTGATCTTCGCCATGGCGCACGGCTACGGCGGCAGCAGCGAGAAGCCGGGAGTCGATCTCGGCGCGGCGACTAACATCAAGGACGAGGGCACTGCACAGCAGGCGCCGCTCGCGCCGGGCGAGCTGAACGAACTGAAGGAGACAAAGAATGCCGGACAGGACTATCTCGCAAGCCTGACCTTCATCTGCGACAGCACCATGATCGGGATGCGCGACTACGGAATGCTCTCCGGCGGCAGCGCGAATACGCAGGTCTGGGGCAGCACCGCGGGCACCATACCCATCGAGAGCCTTTCGTCCTGCGTCATCAAATATCCGGCCGACGGCTCTGAGATATCCGCAGCAACTGCGGCGATGATAGCCCAGCCGAAGCTGCTCGTGCTGTGCGTCGGCAATGACGGGCTGGCCTTCGCATCGGAGGAAGCGTTCCGCGCGGCGTACAAGGGACTGATCGATTCCATCCGCTCCGCAAGTCCGGACACGAAGATAATTGTCTGCTCGCTCCTGCCCGTGACCGAGAATTACACCGGCGCGGACGGACTTACGAACGTGGCCGTCGCGCAGGCGACAACGTGGCTCAAGCAGGTCTGCACCGAGGTAAGCGTCTATTACGCGGATATCTCCTCCGCCCTGACGCTGAACGGCTCGCTCGCATCGGAGTATTCGACCGGCGACGGACACGCGCTCAGCAGCGCCGGATGCAGCAAGGTTCTCGAATACCTCAGCACTCACGCCGTGGGCTGACAAAAGCTGATAATAAACAAATCATCCGTATGATTATCATACGGATGATTTGTTTTGTGTCAGGACAAATATAGAGGCAAATATAGTGGAGACTTGATTATTTAACGCTGAACAGGATGTCACCGTAGGAGGGGTACGGCCAGTACTCGGCGGAGGTGTGTGTCTCAAGCTCGTCTACGACGATGCGCAGCTCGTTCATTGCGGAGAACACAACGTCCTTGTAATACTTTGCCTGTTCGAGCGTACCCTCGACATCCTTCACGCCCATGACCGCGTACTCAAGCTCGCGGGTCTTCTTGACAGCGGCGGCAGTCAGTGCGCTGATGCGCGCGGCAAGATCGGTCTCGAAGCTGCAGTCGATGTCGGCGTTGAGCGCTTTCTTCGCAAGTGCGGTGTCGGTCAGCTCCTTGGAGTATGCGCTGACGGCGGGGAGAATATCCTTCCAGACCATGTCGAGCATCGTCTGCGCCTCGATGTGCAGCACCTTGCAGTAGCCATCAAGCTTTATCTCGTAGCGGGCGTGCAGCTCGGTGGGGGAGTAGACGCGGTGGCGGGTGAACAGCTCAACGTTCTTGTCGGCGAGATAGTAGGGGACGCAGTCGGGCGTGGAGCGCAGGTTCAGCAGTCCGCGGCTCTCGGCCTCGTGGATCCAGGACTCGTCGTAGCCGTTGCCGTTGAAGATGATGCGCTTGTGCTTTGCGATGACGGACTTTATCAGATCGTGCAGGTCAGCCTCAAAGTCGGTGGACTTCTCCAGAATGTCCGCGTACTGACGCAGCGACTCGGCAACGGCGGTGTTGATGACGACGTTCGCACCGGAGATGGACGCGGAGGAGCCGAGCATACGGAACTCAAACTTGTTGCCGGTGAAGGCGAACGGGGAGGTGCGGTTGCGGTCGGTGGTGTCCTTCGGGAACTTCGGCAGGACGTGAACGCCGACCTTGATGAGCTCCTTCTCCTTACTGCCGTAGGGAATGTCGTGCTCGATGGCGGTGAGAATGTCTTCAAGCTCGGTGCCGACGAACATGCTGACGATGGCCGGAGGCGCTTCGTTCGCGCCGAGACGGTGATCGTTTGCAGCGGAGGTGACGGAGATGCGGAGCATGTCCTGATAATCATCGACGGCCTGAATGACTGCGCAGAGGAACAGCAGGAACTGTGCATTCTCGTACGGCGTCTCGCCCGGCTCGAGCAGGTTCACGCCGGTATTGGTGACGAGCGACCAGTTGTTGTGCTTGCCACTGCCGTTGACGCCCGCGAAGGGCTTCTCATGCAGGAGGCAGACCATGTCGTACTTCTTTGCTATCTTCTGCATCAGCTCCATGGTGAGCTGGTTGTGGTCGGCGGAAATGTTGGTGGTGGTGAAGAAGGGCGCCAGCTCGTGCTGTGCGGGGGCAACCTCGTTGTGCTCGGTCTTGGCCATGATGCCGAGCTTCCACAGCTCCTCGTTCAGCTCCTTCATAAATGCGGAGACGCGGGGCTTTATCGTACCGAAGTAGTGATCTTCAAGCTCCTGACCCTTGGGCGGCTTCGCGCCGAAGAGGGTGCGGCCGGTGTACATCAGGTCTTTGCGCTTCTCGTAAACGCTCTTGTCGATGAGGAAATATTCCTGTTCGGGGCCGACGGTGGTGCGGATGGAGGTGACGTCGTCGTTGCCGAAGAGCTTGATGACGCGCATGCCCTGACGGTTGATGGCCTCCATGGAACGCAGCAGCGGAGTTTTTTTATCCAGCGCCTCGCCGCCGTAGGAGCAGAACGCGGTCGGGATGCAGAGCACGTTGTCTTTTATAAATGCGTAAGAGGTGGGGTCCCATGCGGTGTAGCCGCGAGCCTCAAAGGTGGCGCGCAGGCCGCCGGAGGGGAAGCTGGAGGCGTCAGGCTCACCCTGTATAAGCTCCTTGCCCGAAAATTCCATGATGACCTTGCCGCCTTCCACGGGGGAGATGAAGCTGTCGTGCTTCTCGGCGGTGATGCCGGTCATGGGCTGGAACCAATGGGTGAAATGGGTGGCGCCCTTTTCGATAGCCCAGTCCTTCATGGCGTTTGCGACTACGGTCGCGGCGGAGCTGTCAAGACGCTTGCCGTCCTGAATGGAACGCTGCACCTGCTTGAATACGTCCTTGGGGAGCCGTGCGCGCATAACGGAGTCGTTGAAAACCATGGAGCCAAAAAGTTCGGTGACAGTGTTCATGTTCATACCTCTCATATCTTTGAAAAAATAGCGGCAAAGACACCATGCCAATGCACGACGTCTTTGCCGTTTCAATATGTGCGGATTATATTCCAAGCCGCCTCATTTGTCAATGGGGCGGCCTGTAAAAAATCCATAATTTCAACAGAAAATTTTTGTACACTATTTTTATTCTTCGTAGGTGCGGATGATGCCCTCGGCCACATCGCGGCGGGGCAGACAGGAGTCCATCGCGGTTTTCTCAATGTATCTGTGCGCGTCACCCTCACTCATGCCGAGACGCGAGATGAGCAGGAGCTTCGCGCGGGCGACTATCCTGCTGTCGTCCAGCCGCTGCTGGAGCGAGCTGGTCTTATCGCGCAGCGTACGCAGCCGCTCCGCGGATGCGAGCAGCGCGGGCAGAACGGCTGCAAGCTCATCCGGATGCGCGGTCATAACTCCGGCGCGGATGCAGCGGCGGGGAAGTGCGGTGTCGTCCGTCAGCAGGAGTATCGCCGAGGAGGAGCGCTCCGCAGCGTCGATCGCGGCAGCGGCGGAAGCGCCGCCGGATATCACCACGGCGTCGGGTTTCTGCGCCGCGACTATCGCGGGTATGTCCTGCGCCGCGGATGCGCGCAGCACGGCGGAGATGCAGCCGCCTAGGGCGCGGGACTTTATCGCGTCCACCAGCCCATCGCAGCAGTCGACCGCCAGCAGGCGGTATTTTGCCGTTTCCTGTGCCTTCACTGCATCACCTCCGCAAGTCTTTGTATATTATATTCGGGCTTTATTCGCCGTAGCCCATGGGATTCTTCGTCTGCCATGCCCAAGTGTCGCGGCACATGTCATCGAGATTGTACTGCGCCTTCCAGCCGAGCAGCTCCGCGCTCTTGTCGGGGCTTGCGTAGACGGTTGCAAGATCGCCGGGGCGGCGCGCGGTTATCTCGTAGGGAATCTTCTTGCCGGTCACGCGCTCAAAGGCGTGCACCATGTCCAGCACACTGTAACCGATGCCGGTGCCGAGATTGAACACGTTCTCGCCCTTGTGGGTCTGCATGTAGTCTATCGCGGCGACGTGGCCGCGCGCGAGGTCAACAACGTGAATATAATCGCGCACGCCGGTGCCGTCGGGCGTGTCATAGTCGTCACCGAAAACGTTCAGATGGTCGCGGCGGCCGATGGCGACCTGCGAGATATATGGCATGAGGTTGTTCGGGATGCCGCGCGGATCCTCGCCGATGAGGCCGCTGCTGTGCGCGCCGATGGGGTTGAAGTAGCGCAGCAGGGCGATGGACCAGTCGGGGATGGCCTTGCCGGTGTCGCGCAGGATCTGCTCGCACATGTATTTCGTCCAGCCGTAGGGATTGGTGCACATGCCGGTGTGCGAATTCTCGCGCAGGGGCATGGTGTTGTCGCCGGAATACACCGTGGCAGAGGAGGAGAAAACGATGTTCTTCACGCCGTGATCGCGCATCGTCTCGCAGAGAACGACGGTTGAATACAAATTGTTATCATAGTATTCGAGCGGCATGGCAACGGATTCGCCGACGGCCTTGAGCCCCGCAAAGTGGATGACGCAGTCAATGTCGTGTTTTGAGAATATGCGCTCCATCGCGTCGCGGTCGCGGACGTCGTTCTGATAGAAGTCGAGTGATTTGCCGGTTATCTGCTCCACGCGCTCAAGCGATTTCGCGCTGGAGTTGACCAGATTGTCGATAACGACAACGCCATAGCCCTTTTCAAGCAGCTCCACGCAGGTGTGGCTGCCGATGTACCCGGCGCCGCCGGTGACAAGAACGTTCATAATGATACCTCCGTTTAATTTGAATTCCGCGGCACAGCGCCGCGTGTCAGAAGCTCATTCCCAGAGCTTTTCGGGATAGATGCCGGCCTTGCGCATCGCGGCGATGGAGCCGACGACGCTGGGCATATCCTCTTTGTAGGTGATGCCGTGCCAAGTCTCGTGGCAGGGGAGAACGCGTATGGTGCCGCGCCCTTCCTTGATGAGCGCGTTTGCGACGAAGGGCAGGAAATACTCGCACTTGAGCGGGTTCACGGGCAGATTCTCGTCCAGCCATGCGGGGAAGTGCTCTTTAAGCTCCTGCATCATCGTCTGCTTGAAGCCCCAGAAGTTCATCGACACGGGGAGACTGCCGGAGAGCGGGATGAAGTGCTCGCCGTCCTCGGTGTAGGCCGCGTCGTCGCCGCGCTTCTCGATGTGCAGCCGTTCGACGACGTCGGTCAGCAAGCCGTTTTCGACCTGACATATGCCGCGCGCGACGTGGCCGTACTCGGTGACGGTGTTGCGCAGCTGATAGGCGACCATGCACTGTTCGCGGTCGTTCGTGTCGTTCTTCAGAAAATCGTAGAGCGCGGAGAACGCGCCGGGGCCGTAGAAATCGTCCGCATTTATGACGGCGAACGGCCCTTCGACAGTACCCGCGCAGCAGAGCACGGCGTGCGCGGTGCCCCACGGCTTGACGCGCCCTTCGGGGACGCTGTATCCCTCGGGCAGGCAGTCGAGCTGCTGGTAGACATACTGCACGTCGAAAACCTTCTCCATGCGCTTGCCGACGCTGGCCTTGAAATCGTCCTCGATCTCATGCTTGATGATGAAGCACACCTTGCGGAAACCGGCACGGTATGCGTCGAACATCGAGTAGTCGATGATGGCGTGACCCATCTCGTCCACGGCGGTTATCTGCTTGAGTCCGCCGAAGCGGCTGCCCATTCCGGCGGCGAGGATCACAAGTGTAGGTTCCATTAAAAACACCTCTGAGTATAATATTCGCGGCGGGGGCGTTATTTTGACGCCTCGCGGCAGTAATAGTTGAAGTTGCGCTCGCGCTCAAGCGTGGTGGGATCCATATGGCCGGGGTAGACCTCATAGTCGCCGGGGAGGGCGCAGAGCCTGCGCAGCGACTGCATCTCGTCCTTTGCGCTGCCGCCGGGGAGATCGATGCGGCCGCAGGAGCCTTTGAACAGCGTGTCGCCGGTGAAAAGCGCTTCGCCGCAGACAAGGCTCACGCCGCCGGGCGTGTGTCCCGGGGTGGCGATGACCTGAAAATGCAGCGCGTCCACGTCCACGCAGTCGCCGTCGTCATAGAAATTGCAGCCCTCGGGCGGCGCGTAGCGGTACGGGTCGTTCTCGGTGGGCTTGCGGGTGTCGCGCCTGTTCATCCAGACCGGCGCGCCGGTCTCTTCCGCGACGGCGACTACCGCGCCCGTGTGGTCATAGTGGCCGTGGGTCAGCAGAATGGCCTTGCAGCTGAGGCGGTTGTCCTCAAGATAGTCCATGATGGTGTTGCTCTCGTCGCCGGGGTCGATGACGGCGCAGCCGAGCGTATTTTCGTCGGTGACGATATAGCAGTTCGTCTCAAGATGACCGACGGGGATGGTCTTGATAAGCATGGTTCAAAGCTCCTTAGTGTCAAGAATTATGGTTACGGGGCCGTCGTTGACGGATTCGACGAGCATATCCGCCCCGAATTCGCCGGTGCCGACGGAAAAGCCGCGCTCGCGGCAGAGGGAGATGACTTTCTCGTAGAGTGGGATCGCCTTCTCCGGGCGGGCGGCCTTCGAGAAGCCCGGACGGCGCGATCTGCAGTCGGCAAACAGCGTGAACTGGCTGATTATCAGCAGATTCGGGCAGCCCGCGGCTTCGGGATTGAGGTTCATTTTCCTGTTTTCATCCTCGAATACGCGCAGTCCACATATCTTGTCGGCAATTTTCACGGCCTCGGCCTCGCCGTCGTCCTCGTGGACGCCTAGAAGGACGAGGAAGCCCTGACCGATGCTGCTTTTTATTTCTCCGCCGATCTCGACCGAGGCCGAGCGCACGCGGGTAACAACTGCTCTCATGTGATTCTCCTTATAATGTGGTAAATGCGGCGACTCCGTTACTTCCCGTTTCTCGTTACGGACGAGACGCCGGGGATGGAGGCAAGCCTGCTCATTATATATTTCAGATCCGCGAGACAGCGCACCTCAAGCGACACGTTTACGAGCGCCTGCCCCGCGCCGATGTCGCGCGCGGAGAGTGTGCGCACCTTCGCGTTTATCGAATTGAGGACGGTTGCGATGTCCATGACGAGACCCGAACGATCCTTCGACGCGATGGCGAGCGAGGTGACGTAGCTGTCGGTAATATTATGCGCCCACGAGACGTTTATCCACCGCGCGGACTCCTCCGGATGCGCAAGGCTGCGCTGGTAATTCTCGCAGTCGCGGCGGTGTATCGACACGCCCTGACCGCGGGTGATGAAGCCGACGATATCGTCCCCCGGCACGGGGGTGCAGCAGCGGGAGAACTTGACAAGGCAGTTGTCAATGCCCTGCACGAGGATGCCGTGGATGGCCTTGCCTTCCTTGGCTGCCTTCTGTTCGCGGCGCTCCGCCGCTTCGGCGACCTTATCGAGCGCGGTTTTCTTGTCGGTCTTGCTGCTGCGGGCGAGCTCGTCGCGCAGGCGGTTCGCCACGCGCGTCGCGGTCACGCCGCCGTAGCCTATCGCGGCGTAGAGATCCTCGACGTTGTTGAACGACAGGCGCTTCATGATGGGAGATATTATCTCCGCATCCAGCGCGTCGTCCACGCTGACGCCCGCGTGCTTCAGCTCGTCCTCAAGCGCCTCACGGCCGCGGATAACGTTCTCCTCACGGCGCTCCTTCTTGAACCACTGCTTTATCTTCGTGCGCGCGGAGCCGCTTTTTGCGACGTTCAGCCAGTCGCGGCTGGGGCCGGGCGCGGACTTCGATGTGCGTATCTCGACGATGTCGCCGTTCTGGAGCACATAGTCGTAGGTCACGATGCGGCCGTTGACGCTCGCGCCGACCATGTGGTTGCCGACGTCGGAGTGTATGCTGTAGGCAAAATCTATCGGGGTAGCACCGGCGGGGAGGTTTATAACGTCGCCTTTTGGGGAAAAGACGAACACCTCGTCGGCGAACATGTCTATCTTGAGGTTATGGAAAAAGTCCTGCGCGTCGGACTCCTGCTGACTCTCCAGCAGTCTGCGCACCCACGCGAACTTGTCCTCATCACCGGTGCGGACAGCCGTGCTGCTGTCGCCCATCTTGTATTTCCAGTGCGCCGCGATGCCGTATTCGGCGGTGTGGTGCATGTCCCAGGTGCGTATCTGCACCTCGAATGGGATACCCTCGGAGCCGATGACAGTCGTGTGCACGCTCTGGTACATGTTCGGCTTCGGGGTGGATATATAGTCCTTGAAGCGGCCGGGCACGGGCTTGAACATATCGTGGATGACGCCGAGAACATTGTAGCAGTCGGGGATCGAGTCCACGATGACGCGGAAAGCGCAGAGGTCGAAGATGCCAGTGATGTCGAGATTCTGCGCGTACATCTTGCGGTAGATGCTGTATACGTGCTTGATGCGGCAGAATATCGTGGCGTTGATGCCCTCGGAGTCGAGCCGCTTCTGCATCTTTTCCTCGACGCTGGACATGAACGCTTCCAGCTCCGGCATGCGCTCCTCAAGGGTCTTGGTTATCTCGTTGTAGCCGGTCGGGTCGAGGTACTGGAGCGAGAGGTCTTCAAGCTCCCATTTCGCGCGCTGCATACCAAGGCGGTGCGCGATGGGAGCGTATATCTCCATCGTTTCAAGCGATTTTATGCGCTGCTTTTCGGGGGACTGATAGGCCATCGTGCGCATATTGTGCAGGCGGTCGGCAATCTTGATGAGAATAACGCGGATGTCCTTGGCCATGGCCATGAGCATCTTGCGCAGGTTCTCCATCTGCTCGTCCTCTTTGCTGGTGTACTGCACGCGGGTCAACTTGGTGACGCCCTCTACGATGTCCGCCACTGCCGCGCCGAACTGGCGGGCGATGTCGGCGTGGGTGAGGTTAGTGTCCTCGATAACGTCATGCAGCAGCGCCGCGATGATCGAGTCCTCGTCCAGCCCCATATCGACCGAGATATCCGCCGCCGCGACGCAGTGCGTTACGTACGGCGAGCCGTCCTTGCGCAGCTGACCGGAGTGCGCGACGCGCGCCATCTCGTAGGCCGCCCTTATGCGCCCGAGATCCATCGGATGTCCGCAGTTTTTGATCTTCTCCTCAAGCTCGGCGTACATCTTGTCCGGATCAAGAGGGGAGTGCTCCTCGCGTTTTATATAGGGTCTGTCAGAGTCCTGTATGGGCATTTTTGTCCTCCATGCGGTCATCCCGCACAAATAGTTATCATAAATCTCCTCACGCGGAGGGAGCGCCGCTCAGGCGCGGGGCCTGACGGCGTTTGGTTCTTATATGCTTCTCAGCAGGCGGATCAGCCGAGAGCCTTCAAGGTCGGCCTTGCCTGTGATCGTCTGCGGCACGGCGCCGAATATGCCGCCGCTGCTTCCGGGGGACAGCAGTCCTACCTCGAGAAGAACCATCAGGCAGATGCAGAAGCGCTCCGGCTCCATGCCGTGCGGCGTCTGGGCGATTATGCCCGCCGCATCGTCCGCAGCGGTGAAGCCGCGGTGCTGTATGCCGCGCCATATGCGGACAAAGTCCGCCCTGTCGGGGCAGAATGGCGCGGCGGCGTAGAGCGGCTGCTCGTCTCCTGCGAGTATCGCGGCGCAAAGCTCCGCACCGTCGTGCGGCCGCGCTTCGCTCACGACGAACTGCACCGAAACATGGCCGCGGAATTCGTTTATCTGCGGCGTGAACGCCAGATCCACAAGCTCACCCTCACGCAGACCAAGCTCGGCCGCGGTGTGGGAGAAGAATATCGCCTCGAAGCGCTCCTTACGGAGCCGCACGCGCATACGCAGATGGCGGCCTCCGCCGACGGCGTCCGCAGATTCAAGCTCCGCGCCGAAAACGCAGAGCGTCGGGCGCGGGTTCGCGTTGCCGTACGGTTCGAGCTGGTCGAGCGAGCGCACGCTGTCAATGCTCAGCATGGCGGGGTCGCTGATGAGCAGGTCGCAGTGAACCTCCGGCTCGGCGGCGGGGCGGTTCTCACGGTAATACTCGGCGAGCGCGGCGCGGAAAGCGCCCACCTCACCGCGGCTGATGTTCAGCCCTGCGGCCAGCGCGTGACCGCCGAAACCGGTGAGATGCTTTGCGCAGGCGGACAGCGCTTCAAAGAGATTGAAGCCGCCGTAGCTGCGGCAGGAGCCTTTGCCGTTTTCGCCGTTGAGGCAGATCATTATGGCGGGCAGCGAATACTGCTCGGCAAGCCGCGAAGCGGCGATGCCGATGACGCCCTGATGCCAGTGGTCGCTGGCGAGGACGATGGGCGCGTCGGGAGTTTTGCCGGCGAGGATGGCGTTGGCTTCCTCCCAGATGCCGGTCTCTATGCTCTGACGCCTGCGGTTAAGCTCGCACAGCTCCGCGGCGAGCGCGTTTGCGGCGTCAGTGTCCTGCGTCATGAGCAGCTTTGCCGCCGTCATTGCCTGGCCGAGGCGGCCTGCGGCGTTGAGCCGCGGGGCTATCGAGAAGCCGATAGTTGTTGCGGTCAGCTTCTTCGCGTCCACCGACGCTTCGCGCAGCATGGCCGCGATGCCCGGACGGGGCGAAGACGCAAGTCTGGCAAGGCCGCGGCGGACGAGATAACGGTTTTCGTCAACGAGCGGCATCACGTCCGCCACCGTGCCGATGGCGACGAGATCGACGTAGCGCTCAAGCATGGCGGCGCTGTCGCCCTCGCAGGCGCAGACAAGCTTCAGCGCAACGCCGACTCCGGCAAGCTCCTTGTTCGGGTATTCGTCCCCGTCCTGCTTGCAGTCTACCACGGCGGATGCGGCGGGCAGCGCGCCGGAGGGGCACTCGTGATGGTCGGTTATGAGCATGTCCATGCCGAGCGAGGCGGCATACTCGGTCTCCGCGGCGGCGGTGATGCCGCAGTCCACGGTGATGACGAGCGTCACGCCCTGCGCGTGCAGCGTGTCGAGCGCGCCGTTATTGACGCCGTAGCCCTCGCCGTTGCGGTCGGGGATGTAGGGGATGCATTTCAAGCCCTTGCCGCGCAGATAGTCGGTGACGACGCAGGTGGAGGTGATGCCGTCCACGTCATAGTCGCCGTAGACCGCGACGGTCTCCCCGCTGCTTATCGCCCTGTGCACACGCTCGACTGCGGCGGGCATGCCCTTCATCAGCATAGGGTCGTGCAGGCAGCTCTCGCTGCCGCGGATGAGCTGCGCGGCCTCGTCCACGGTCGTTATGCCGCGCAGATCGAGCACCGCTGCGAGCAGGGGAGTATACCCCGCTGCAAGCAGCTCCGGAGGTATCACGGGCTTGGAGTATGGGATTTTCCAAATCTTCGATTTCATAATCTGTTCTTCGTATTTCTATCTTACATATATTTTTACTTATTCTAACATGATATCAAAAACGGAGCTGCAATTCAATAGGAAGCGGCGAAAAAAGTGAAGATATGGGGCGGCTGCGGGCGAATCGCGGCGTGACGGCACAGAGACCGCCCACTGCGGGCACGGCAGCGGCGCGATTATCCTTTCGTCGAAATTATAACAGGGGCAAAGCCATGCTCTGCCCCTGACTGATTGATATTTCTCCCGTTATTTTCTGCGCTCATACAGGCTCGTGATCGTGCCGCCGCTGCTGGCGGAGGTCACAACATAGTTCAGCGCCTCATCCGGCTGATCGCACAGGACGAACATATCAAGGCAATTCAGCCCCATAAAGCCCTTTTTCGCGCAGTTTTCTATCACAAGCTCCAGCGCGCAGTAGTAATCCAGCGTGTTGAGCAGCGCGATCGGCTTGCACAGCTTGTCGAGCTGGCGCTGGGCCAGCGTGTCGAAAAACTCGTCGAGCGTACCAAGGCCGCCGGGGAGAATGATGAAACCGTCGCTCTGCTCCTGCATTATGCGCTTGCGTTCGGCAACGGTGTCGGTATATATAAGCTCCGTGCAGCCCTGAAAGGTGACGTCCGGCAGGTCGTATTCACGCGGCATCACGCCGATGACCTTGCCGCCGCATACAGCCGCGCCGTGCGCCGCCGCGCCCATCAGCCCGTTCCGGCTCCCGCCGAACACCAGAGTGTGGCCGTGCTCCGCAATCAGAGCGCCAAGCTCCTCCGCGGCCTCGTAATAATCCCGGTCAAGCTCCCTGCCCGACGCGCCGAATACGCATATTTTCATGCCTTTCCTCGCTTCCCGGTTCTTGCACCGCTTCCTTCATAATATAATTATTATAAGGGGAGATTGTGAATATGTCAACGTTGTCAGGTTGTTTATGGACTTTCCGGGTATCTTAATACATATTTATCGGGTTTGGGAATGGAGTCTTAACGGGCTGCAACACTATAATCTATGCATGAGCCAGCGGGAAGACCGCTGAAATGTTACTGGGAGAAATTTGTAAGGGAGGAATAATTTTGGTAACATTCATAATTGGCCTTGCGGTGCTTGTTGTAGGCGCGTATCTGTACGGCAAGCTGTGTGAAAAGGTGTTCGGTCCGGACGACCGCAAGACACCGGCGTACACAAAGCAGGACGGCGTGGACTACGTGCCGATGAAGGGCTGGAAGAACAGCCTCATAAATCTGCTCAACATCGCGGGCACAGGCCCGATCCTCGGACCCATTCAGGGCATACTCTTCGGACCCATCGCATTCATCACCATCCCCATCGGCAACATCATCGGTGGCGCGATGCATGATTACTTCTCCGGCATGATCTGTCTGCGCGACGGCGGCAGCCAGATGCCGGACATGATCAAAAAGTATACCAACAAGGGCGTTTACTGGATATACAACGTGTTCGTGTGCGTACTGCTGCTGCTCGTCGGCGCGGTGTTCATCTACACCCCGGGCGACATCGCCGCAAAGCAGGTATTCGGCTTCTCCGGCGAGGCCACCGCAGTCTCCACTTGGGTCATCTACGGCGTCATTTTCGTCTACTACCTCGTTGCAACCGTGTTCCCCATCGACGCGATAATCGGCCGCATTTACCCGGTGTTCGGCGGCATACTGCTCTTCTCGGCAGTCGGCGTGTTCATCGGCATCTTCGCCAAGGGCTACCCGCTCGTTGAGCTGTGGAACAGCACATGGACTTACGGCGGAGTCAACTACTCGCAGTACTTTGCGGATGGCCATTTCCTGCCGGTGTTCTTCGTCACCGTCGCCTGCGGCATCCTCTCCGGCTTCCACTCCACTCAGACTGCCATCATCTCCCGCACCATGAAGAGCGAGCGTCAGGGCCGCAACACCTTCTATAACATGATGGTGCTTGAGGGCTTCATAGCAATGGTCTGGGCGGCGGGTGCAATGGGTGTCTACAACCTCGGCCTTCAGGAGGCGAACGCACAGCTTGCTACCAGTACCGTCGGCATCGTCTGCAAAGATATCCTCGGCAACGTCGGCGGCATAATCGCCCTGCTCGGCGTCATCGTCCTGCCCATCACCTCCGGCGACACCGCTCTGCGCGCGCTGCGCCTGACCGTGTCCGACACGCTGCATATCGACCAGAGCACGAACGGCAAGCGCCTCGGCCTGTCGGCCATCATCTTCCTGCTCGTCGCGGGTATCCTCGTCTGGGCAAAGTTCGACATCAACGGCTTCAACACCCTCTGGCGCTACTTCGCGTGGTCGAACCAGACTCTCGCACTGTTCGCGCTGGCATCCGTGACCGTGTGGATGTTTGAAAACGGCAAGGGCAAGTGGTCGTGGATGCCGATGATACCGGGCGTATTCTACGCGTTTATCACCTGCACCTTCATCGCAAACGCGAAGATCGGCTTCAACATCCCGTGGACAGCCGCATATATAATCGGCGTGGGCTTTGCCGTTGCCTACGGCGTGATCGTCGTCTGGTACGGCAAAAAGCGCAGCACCGCAACGCTGAAAGCGTAAGCCGTGCTGCAAAAGCGGAATATTTAGTTTCAAGACCTCCGGCAAAGCCGGAGGTCTTGTGATATGCGGAGAATTTTTTTGGCTCCCTCATCAGAGGGAGCCAAGGGTTATTAGCCTGTCATATCCCGAAAAGTCTGCGGCCGTTTTCGAGGGAGATCTTCGCGGCGTCCTCGGCGCTTATGCCCTTGACCTCGGCGATTTTCGCGGCGATATATTGCAGATTGCGCGAATCGTTGCGCTTGCCGCGCATCGGCACGGGGCTGAGATACGGGCTGTCCGTCTCGATGAGTATGCGGTCGAGCGGGCAGATCTCAAGCGTTTCTATGTTTTTGCGCGCATTCTTGTAAGTTATCGGCCCGTCGAAGCCGAGATACCAGCCGCGCTTCAGAAGCTCCTTTGCCATCTCCGCGCTGCCGGAATAGCAGTGGAACACGCCGCGCAGCTCGGGATACCGGCCGACGATCTCGAACGTATCCGCGTGAGCCTCGCGGTCGTGGATGATGACGGGCTTGTCAAGCTCCAACGCCAGCTCAAGCTGCTTTGCAAACAGCTCCTTCTGCTCCTCGCGGCGGCTCGCGTCCCAATAATAATCAAGCCCAATCTCGCCTATCGCGGCGCATTTTTCGTGCGCGGCAAGCTCGCGGATGACCGCGAAATCGCCCTCGGCGGCGCCTGCAAGCTCCTCCGGATGGATGCCGACGGCGGCATAGACAAAGGAGTATTCCTCCGCAAGCGCTATTGCGGCGCGGCTGCTTTTCACGTCGCAGCCCGGGTCGATGATAAGCCCGACGCCGGAAGCATAAAGCTCCGGCAGGAGCGCGCCGAGGTCGGCGTCAAAAGCGGAGTCGTCATAGTGGGCATGAGTGTCAAAATACATGTCTTTCTCCTGAAGTTATATAATGAGGTCATTATATAAAAAAATCGCTTGGATTGCCAATCCAAGCGATATGTGAGCCTTTTATTTTATCTCCAGTCTGCGGCTGGCGGGGATCAGGGCGGCCTTCTTCGGCATGGTCAGCTTCAGCACACCGTCGCTGTACTCGGCATCGATCTTGTCTACCTCGACGGCGGACACATCAAAGCTTCTGGTGTAAGAACCGTAGTAACGCTCACGCTTTACGTAGTTCTTCTTGCCCTTCTCGGCCTTTTCTTCAGCCTTTTCATCATCCTTGCTGTCGTAGCTGTGCTCAGCGGAGATAGTCAGAACGTCGTTTTCAACGTCCAGCTTGATGTCCTCTTTCTTGAAGCCGGGCAGCTCGGCCTCCAGCTCGTAGCTGTCGCCGGTGTCGATAACGTCGGTACGGAAGCTTCCCATTACGGAACTGCCGCCGAAGACGCTGCGCTCAAACTCTTCAAGGTCACGGAACGGATCATAAGTGGCAACACGATTAGCTCTGCGTTCAAAAGGAATCAGTTCAAACATAATATATATACCTCCATATTTCATTAACACTTTTAACTTCGGGTGAAACATTTATCTCTTTCGTTTCATCCTGTATATAAGATACTGCACAAATGTTAATAAATATAGCAATAAATATGAATAAACTGTTAACGTTAGCACTCGAATGAGAAGAGTGCTAATTATTTTTTGCCGAGCAGAGAGAACAGGCCGAAGCATATCAGATCGGCGATAACGACGCTTGCGCCGGTCGGCGTCTCCCAGAAATACGAGGCCAGCACGCCGAGAATGAAGCACACAACGGATATCGCTGCCGAGCACAGCACGACTGCGCGGAAGCTTTTGCACACGCGCATCGCGGACAGGGCGGGGAAGATTATCAGGCTGGATATGAGCAGTGCGCCCATCATGCGCATTCCGAGCACGACCGTGACCGCGGTCAGCACAGCGATGAGCGTGTTGTAAGCGTCGGTGCGCACGCCGGTGGCGCGGCTGAAAGTCTCGTCAAAGGTGACGGCGAAGATGCGCGGGTACAGCAGTGTAAAGGCCAGCAGCACAGCGATGGAAAGTATCACGCTCAGTACCGCGTCGCCGCGGCTGAGGGACAGCACGCTGCCGAACATGTAGCTCGACACCTCGGTGTTCATGCCGGTAGTGACGGAGATGACGACGACGCCGATGGCCAACGCACTGCTGGATATCATGGCTATGGCCGCGTCGCCCTTTATCTTCGAGTTTTGACTCAGCCGCAGGAGCAGCACTGCCGCGAGAACGACGACCGGCACCGCAACGGCGAGCGGAGCAAACCCCAGCGCCGACGCGATTGCGAGCGCGCCGAAGCCGACGTGGCTAAGTCCGTCGCCGATCATCGAATAGCGCTTGAGCACCAGCGACACGCCGAGCAGCGCCGCGCAGAGACTCACGAGCACGCCGACGATGAGCGCGCGCTGCATGAAGTGGTAAGACAGCATATTTATTATCTCGCTCATACTCGGTTACCTCCCAGAAAGCGCCGCGCGAGGTCGCTCTCCCTGTATTCGGCGGCAGTGCCGAAGAAGAGCTGGCGGTGGCCGAGATGGAGAATGTGCGTGGCGTAGCGCACGGCTTCGTGGATGTCGTGCGAGACCATGATGACGGAAATGCCGTCGCAGAGGTTCACAAGCTTGATGAGATTATACATCTCACCTGCGGCGATGGGGTCAAGCCCCGTCACCGGCTCGTCGAGCAGCAGGAGCTTTTTCGTCGCGCACAGCGCGCGGGCGAGAAGGACTCGCTGCTGCTGGCCGCCGGACAGCGCGTGATAGCTCGTGTCGGCAAGCTCTTCGATGCCCATACGCTCCATGTTCATCTGCACGTGCTCGCGGTCGGCCTTGCTGTAAAACAGCCGCCCGCCGAGGGAATTTAGGCAGCCGGACAGCACGACCTCGCGCACGCTCGCGGGGAAATCGCGCTGGACCTGCGTCTGCTGCGGCAGATAGCCGATCTCCGTTTCGCGCAGCCCGTCGCCGAGGATAAGCTCGCCCGACGCGGGGGCTTTAAGGCCGAGAAGCCCTTTTATAAGCGTCGATTTGCCGGAGCCGTTCTCGCCGACGACGCACAGATAATCCCCCGCGCTCAGGGAAAAATTCACGCCCTCAAGGACTGTCTTGCCATCATAGGCAAAGCTCATGTCCCTGCATGTAAGTATGGCCATCAGCCAAGCGCCTCCTTTACCGTTTCAAGATTTCCGCGCATAAGTTCAAGATAGGTCACGCCGCCGCGCAGCTGATCGGCAGTGACGTTATGGCAGGAGTTGAACAGCAGCTTCTCGCAGCCGGTGTCCTCGCAGACGATGTCCGCCATCTTCTGGTTTGAAAATTCGATGTACAGCACCGCGGGCGCCTGCTCCTCGCGGACGCGGTCGATGAGAAACGCGACCGTGCGCGCCGAAGGCTCGGCGTCATCCGCGCAGCCGGGGAAGGCGGCGAAGTAGTCAAGCCCGTATTCCTCGACAAAGTAGCGCACGGGGAAGCGGTCGGCGAATATCAGCGTGTGCCGCTTCGCGTTCGCAATTATGCCGCGGAAATCCGCGTCCAGCTCCTGAAGCTCCGCGCAGTAATCAACGCAGCGCGCCGTATAATCGGATGCGTGAGCGGGATCGGCCTGGCAGAGCGCGGCGGAGATCGCGCGGCATATCAGCTGCGCGTTGACGGGAGAGGTCCAGACATGCTCGTCGTACTCCTCGTCCTCGTGCTCGTCGTGGTCGTGATCGTGGTCGTGGTGCTCGTGCACCTGCATCCCGTCCTTGTCCTCCTCGGTCAGCGCGTCCACGCAGTCGAGCATCACAACGGTGGGTATCTCCTTGCCCATGCCGCCCAGGATCTCGTCCAGCCACGCTTCGGATTCGCCGCCATTGCAGACGAGCAGATCGCAGTTTTGTATGCGGATGATGTCCTGCGGCGTCGGCTCATAGCTGTGCGCCTCGGAGCCGGGCGGGATGAGCAGGGTCACGTTCCCGTCGTCCCCCGCGATCTGGCGGGCAAAGTCGTAGGCCGGGAACACCGTGGCCACGATTTTGACCCCGCCGTCCGTCTCCGGCGCCTGCGCCTGCTGCCCGCAGGCGCACAGCGCGAGGCACAGGGTACATATTAAAATAAGAGCGAAAAATTTTTTCATGCATTCCTCCGGACAGGTGCTCTTGCCCGCCGCGCGGTCAAGACCGGCGCGGGCTCACGCAAACGATCCCGCACAGGTTTTAGTGCGGGATCGTTTTGGTATCAGCAATGATATACCACGGGCGGCTCTGTAAAGGAGTAGAGCGTCGCGGTGACGTTGCGGAGGTACCAGACCTCGGTGTTGCCGTCGTCCGGAGAGTAGAGCGCTTTCAGGTTCGGGTACGCCTCCAGCATGCTCACGCGCGCCTCGCGGTCGTCATCCTCGGCGGCGGTCGCCTCCACGCGCATCCACTTGCCGTCCTTCATCGCGCATATCTCAAGCTTCGGGTTCTTGTGCAGCTGGCGCGAAACGGACTTCGATTTGCCGGTCTGGATGTAGAGCCGGCCGTTATATATGTTCACGGTCCCGAACGGGCGCACACGCGGCTGCCCGTCGTCACAGGTGGCGAGGAAGTAATCCCCGCAGGCCTTCAGAAACTCATATATTTCTTCCATGTCATTAAACCTTTCATGCAATAATATAGATCTGCCCAAGTTTATATAATATATTAACCTTTGTCCGGCAGAATTACAAGCCGTTTTTATTGACTTTTTTGTAAACACGCGATATGATGATAAAACTTATCACGATAATCGAGGTCATGCCATAATGAGTTTTATTGGACTGTTCCTCATCGCCGTCGGCCTTAGCATGGACGCCTTTGCCGTGTCCATATGCAAGGGCCTGAGCGTCAAAAAGCTCAGCCCGAAGCATGCGCTGCTGGTCGGCGTTTATTTCGGCGGATTTCAGTTTCTCATGCCGGTCATCGGCTATCTGCTCGGCTTCCGGTTCGAGCATCTCATCACGAACATTGACCATTGGATAGCTTTCGTGCTGCTGGCCTTCATCGGCGGCAACATGATAAAGGAGTCCTTCGGCAAGTCCGAGGAGCTCAACGACGATTTTGGCTTCAAGACCATGTTCCTCATGGCTGTCGCGACGAGCATAGACGCGCTGGCCGTCGGCATAACCTTTGCTTTCCTGAACGTCAGCATCATCCCCGCCGCGAGCCTGATCGGCGTGACCACTTTCATAATCGCCGCGGTGGGCATATACATCGGCAACGTCTTCGGAGCAAAATATAAGTCAAAGGCGGAGCTTGCGGGCGGCATAATCCTCGTCCTCATCGGCGTGAAGATCCTGCTTGAGCACCTCGGCATAGTGAATTTCTGAATATGTATAAAGCCCTGCCGGTTTCCTCCGGCAGGATTTTTTGCGCTAATTCTTAAGAATTCACCGCGCAGTTACAAATTTTGCCTAAAAATATACAAATTTGATACAAGTTCGTGTATAATTAAATAAGCTCTGAACACAGCGAACACGACAGGGAGTGAGAGCATGATACGAATCCTCATCGTGGAGGACGAAAAGCCGATATCCGAGCTTATGCGCCTGAGCCTTACGAAGGCCGGCTACAGCTGCCACTGCGCCTATGACGGCGCACAGGCGGCGGACATACTTGAAAAGGAAATATTCGACCTAGTGCTGCTTGACGTGATGCTGCCGAAATACAGCGGCTTCGAGCTGATGGAGTACATCCGCCCGAGCGGCACGCCCGTTATATTCATCACCGCGCGCAACTCCGTGGATGACCGCGTGAAGGGGCTGCGCATGGGCGCGGAGGACTATATAGTCAAGCCCTTCGAGGTCATAGAGCTGCTGGCGCGGGTCGAGGTCGTACTGCGCCGCTGCCAGAAGACCGGCGAGCATATCACCTGCGGCGACCTCGAGATAGACCTGCGCTCCATGCAGGTGCACCGCAACGGCGAGGCCATCGACCTGACCAAGACCGAGTGGGATCTGATGCTGCTGTTCGTGCGCAACCGCGGCGCGGCGCTCTACCGCGACACGATATATGAGCGCGTCTGGGGCGGGGAATACCCCGTCGGCAGCCGCGTGGTCGATCTGCACATCCAGCGCCTGCGCCGGAAGATCGGCTGGGAGGACAAGCTCCGCACCGTCAACCGCGTCGGCTACCGGCTGGAGCCGTAGAAAATTTTGCTTCATGGAGAGCGCTTGTGAAATTTCGTCTGAAAATCACGATATGCATGATCTGGCTCCTGACGCTGGCCTTCGGCATCGGCGGGAGTATGCTCATTGCGCTCAATTTTTCAAACGCGTTTGAGCGGGAGAAGGCCACGGCGCTCTCCTCGCACCAGATGCTTCTGAGCGCGCTGCAGATCGTCGACGAGGCGGGCGCAGACCCCGAGCACAAGGAGCTTGCCTCCACGCTCGAACAGCTCAACGGGCAGGAGTGGACAGGCTTTGCGATGCTGAGCCTGTGCGGGCCGGACGGCGAGATAATATATTTCTCCGGCGAGCGCAGCATCAACACCATCGTCCAGCTTGCGCCGGACGACGGGATGAGCCGCATGACCGTTATCCGCGGCGACGACGGCGGGAGATATATCCGCTTGACCTCGGCCTTCAAATCCGGTCAGGACACGCTGATTCTCGACCAGTGCAGCAGCGTCAGCGACGTGTACACTGCGCGCGGCGAGCAGCTGAGGATATACCGGCGCGTGTTCGCGGCGGTCGTAGTGCTGGGCGGCGGGCTGAGCTGGCTGCTGGCGTATTGGCTGACCCGACCGCTGACCGCGCTGTCGCGCGCGTCACGCCGCTTCGCCGCGGGAGACCTCGAATACCGCGAGGCCGTCCGTTCGACGGATGAGCTCGGCACGCTGACTGCGGACTTCAACGTCATGGCCGATAAGCTCGCCGCGAACATCCATGAGCTTCAGGACGCCGCCGCGCGGCAGGAGAGCTTCATGGGCAGCTTCGCGCACGAGATGAAAAACCCGATGACCTCAATAATCGGCTACGCGGAGCTTATCCGCTCCCAGATGCTCACTCCGGAGGAGGAGCAGGACGCGGCGAACTATATCTTTTCCGAGGGCAAGCGGCTGGAGAGCCTGTCGTTCAAGCTGCTGGACATTCTGGTGCTCAAGAAAAAGACCGCCGCGCTTCAGCCGTGCAGTCCGGCGCAGCTTGTCGGCGGCACGGTGGAGCACCTGCGGCGCGTGTACGCGGAGAAGAACATCGTGCTGCAGTGCCGCTGCGAGGAAGGAATGTGCATGCTGGAGCCTGATCTGGTGAAGTCCCTGCTAGTGAATCTGCTTGATAACGCGCGCAAGGCCATGGACGGCGGCGGAAATATCTATGTCGTGTCCGAGATGCTGCCCGACGGCTGCCGCATCCGCGTGCTCGATACCGGCCGCGGCATCCCGCAGGAGGAGATCGCGCACATCACCGAGGCGTTCTACCGCGTGGACAAATCGCGTTCCCGCGCGCAGGGTGGCGTCGGCCTCGGCCTGTCGCTGTGCAGCGAGATAGTGCAGCTGCATAACGGGACGATGTCCTTTGCAAGCCGCGTCGGCAACGGCACCTGCGTTACGGTCGAGCTGAAAGGGGGAGCTGTGTGAAAAGAGTCAGAAGACCTTTCGCCGCGCTTCTGGACCGGCGATACTTCCCAGCGCTGCTGATAGTCCTCGCGCTCGCAGTGGGAATGCTCCTGCCGCAGGCGGTACTCGCGGTGCAGGGCGTGCATCTTGAAAAAACGGACACCCTGCTGCCGACCGGCATCTCCGTTGGCAGGCAGAGCAGCGAGACGGCGAAGCTCGACATCCTGACGCGGTTTTACAATGCCATGGAGAACGGCAGCGGCGATGAGATCGAGCTGAGCAGAGGGCGGTACATGACCGCGGAGCAGGTTCTGGAGCGGGTCACGGAGCTGAAAACCATTGCGGACGCCGCGGGGCTGCCGTTTGAGATGCCGCCCGACAATATCCAGAGCACTTCGGGGCTGCAATCCGAGATACAGCAGGACGATGTCCACCGCATCGCCATACCGGTGCTGGTCGTTTTCAACGACGAATCCAGCATGACCTCGTCGATAGTATGGGTCGCACAGCTGGATTGGGAAAAGAACGAGCTAAACTTCGTCGTCGACGACGAGACGGGCATGATCCTATCGGCCTACTTCTACTTATACAATAACGACGCATTAGCCAACGGACGATCGGACGAGACGGCTCCCGCCGGTGCAGATGAGACGGCGCGGCGTCTCGGAGAGGCGCTTTGCAGAAGCTACGGCTTCGAGAATGTCACCGTCGAGGCCGAGATCGGCAGCCTCAGAGACGAAACCGGACTGCTCATTGCCGAGACCGATTACAATGCAGAATATTTTGCCGAGTGCAATATACGCTTTGCACTCAACGGCGAAACCAAATGCAGAATGAGCCTGTCCTTCGAGGGGCAGAACTGGCACTTCGGGGTGTAAACTATAGTATCGGTTAACAAGGGCAGACACGGTTTTGACGGGCAGAAATGCGTCCATACTTCTTCAAAGCCCTTGACAATACAGCAAGTATTCTCTGCGGCCTTTTTCATCGTCTGGCCACATTTCTGCTCCGTCAAAACTGCTGCGCACCTGACAGAGATGGATTTTCGAGTGATTTTTGCTTTTTGAGGCGCAGACGGGCTGCCGCAGCTCTATAATTCAAATCAAAGCCCAACAAAGTGGGTTTGATTTGAGAAGAAAGAAGGAGATTGCAGAGTGCAGCTTTTGCCGCAAGGCGGAAGCGGAGCGGTGCAAGCTTCTTCTGAAGCGGCGAAAAGAGCAGAAAGCGCCGGAAAGACACACTGTCAGGCGTGTCCGTCCCTGTTAACCGATACTATACAAAAAAGATACATTAAATTGACCGGAACTATGCACACGCGGGATATCATGGGCACATCACAGTGAAAGGAAGCCATGATATGGAAGCATGTGACGCTATTTATTATCCTATGAAAAACAATAAATCAAATACTGCGCTGAAAATGAGAAAACGCCGCAGGCTCGGCGCGTTTATATTCGTCGTAGTACTGCTGGCGCTGGCCGTCGTCGCAGTGCGGATATACAATATGAATAAGCCCAGCCGCGACGCGGAGTTGCTGACGCTCGTGAACCCGTGGAACACCATCCCCGACGGCTATGAGCCGCAGCTGTGCACGCTGTCGGACGGGCAGCAGATAGACCGCCGCTGCTACGATGATCTGATGCGGATGCTCGACGACTGCCGCGCGGCGGGAAACTCGCCATACATATGCTCCGCCTACCGTACATGGGACAAGCAGCAGGCACTGTTCGACAACAAGATACAGCGGCTTGAAAATGAGGGCATGGACGCCGATACCGCGCGGGTCGAGGCGGCGAAGGTCGTCGCCGTGCCGGGGACGAGCGAGCACCAGCTTGGCCTTGCGCTCGATATAATCGACACCGGTATACGAACCTTGACGAGGGGCAGGAGGACACCGCCACGCAGCAGTGGCTCATGGCGCACTGTTGGGACTACGGCTTCATCCTGCGCTACCCTAACGGCACGACGGACATCACCGGCATCATCTATGAGCCGTGGCACTACCGATATGTGGGCCGCACCGCCTCCGCGCAGATACACGAGCTTGGCGTGACCTTTGAGGAATACATCGACATGTTTTATAAGTAAAAAATGTTTTCAGGGCGCGGCTAAATGAGCCGCGCCCTTCAAGGCGTCGACAAAGTTCGACGCCTTGAAAACTTATTCAGGA
>OLPW01001461.1_pt1 | contig 24138 bp, 20 predicted proteins | sample 1672161 | NCBI WGS metagenome assembly OLPW01 (sample SAMEA3136654, study PRJEB25190) | human gut metagenome
TCTCTGTAAACTCATCAGGGCGGTGTGCCATGCTTAAAGATGCCGACCACAGTTACTTTGCCGGTGTCTATATCGTCTGTGGATACACAGATCTCCGCTTCGGGATCGATTCGCTGGCTGCCATCATTGAACGCAGGTTTCATATGCATCTGTTTGTACCTAACACCCTCTTCCTTTTCTGTGGCAGGTCTTCCACCAGGATCAAAGGGCTTCTCTGGGAAGGCGATGGATTCCTGCTCCTTTACAAACGCGTAGAATCCGGCCATTTCACATGGCCGCGTTCTTCCACTGAACTCAGGTCCTTATCTGCTGAACAGTTCCACTGGCTGATGCAGGGCTTTGCCATTGATCCTGTCATCCACGATATCACACCTGACACTTTCGTCTGATCCTGATATTTTGTGCAAAACAGAGAACTTTTTTCCAGTTCCCGGACATGTTTTCCATGTACTGTGCACAGCTTCCAGACGCTTTTTAATCATCATTAAAAAGTGTCTGAAGCTCTGTACGGCACTTTTTCTTTTTAACTGCGTCCCATTTCCAGGATCCTCATACTTCCTTTCTCCGGCCTTTCAGCCATAGTCATTTTTACCTTTCAGCCACTTTTATAAAGTGTCCTTTTTTCACCACTTCTGGTATAATGTTCTTATTAACACAGGAGGTGGCACAGCATGATCCAGTTATCAGATGAACAGTTAAATAATCTCGGCAAAGAAGCTCTCATTGTTATCGTATCTTCTTTACAGGATCAGCTCCTTGCCCTGCAGTCCCAGCTGGATCATGCCAACGCTCAGCTGTCCGATAATAACCGCCAGATCGAACTTCTCACAGAACAGATCCGCCTCATGAACCAGCGGTTCTTTGGCCGTAAATCTGAATCTGCCATATCGGAAGTTGATGGTCAGCTCTCCCTGTTCGATTCCTTCAATGAGGTTGAATATCTGAAACAGGATCCTTTAAAAGAACCTGAGATCACTGAAGTGATCATTCCGTCTTACCGCCGTAAAAAAGCTGTCGGCAAACGTGAATCCAATCTGGCCGGACTTCCGGCACGTATCATCGAGCACACTCTTTCTGACGAGGAACTGGCAGTAAAGTTTCCTGACGGTTACAAGGAACTCCCTGAGGAAGTTTATAAACGCCTGCACATCATTCCGGAAACATTTATCGTGGATGAACATCATGTCCATGTCTATGCCTCCAAAAGTAATGACGGAACTATCCTGAAAGCTCCAAGACCAAAGGATCTTTTCCGTAACAGTATCGCTACCCCTGCACTTGTCGCTTCCATCATCAATGGCAAGTATACAAATGCCCTGCCTCTGGAACGACAGTCAAAGGCTTTTAAAACAAATGGTATCCAGCTTTCCACAAATACCATGGCAAACTGGGTGATCAAAAGTACTGATGTATATCTGTCCCTGATCTATGACCGGCTCCATGAACTGATCTATGACAGTAAGGTCATACATGCAGATGAGTCACCGGTAAAAGTTATGCGGATCGACCATGCAAAGATCAAAAACGGCAGGAAGACTTACATGTGGGTCTATCGAAACCGGCCGCTGCGAGGGACCCATCCCATCGTCCTCTTTGACTGGCAGCCTTCCCGTCATTCTGACCATCCGCGGGAATTCCTGAAGACATTCTCCGGAACTGTGGTCACGGATGGATACCAGGTCTACCATAAGCTTGCAAAAGAACGCCGGGATCTTAAAGTCGCCGGCTGCTGGGTCCACGCCAGAAGACCTTTTGCAGACTTCATAAAGTCTGTCGGTCAGGACACTGCCAAAGGGTCGATTGCCCAGGAAGCATATAGCATGATCACAGAGATCATGCACATCGATAATACTTTTGATGACCTCTCTGTTACAGACCGTAAAAAGCAGCGTCAGCTTGTTCTTTCAGAAAAAGTGGATGCTTATTTTGCATGGGCAAAACAGAAGTACTCACAGGTAACTCATAACAGCACAATTGGAAAGGCTCTTGCTTACAGCATAAATCAGGAAGAATATCTTCGTGTATTTTTATCTGACGGGAATGTCCCGATGGATAACAACTATGCAGAACAGGCAATCCGTCCTTTTACCATTGGCCGCAAGAACTTTGTAATGATCGAATCTTCCAATGGTGCAAAAGCAAGTGCGATCCTCTACAGTCTGGTTGAAACAGCAAAAGCAAACATGATAAATACTTTTGAATATTTCAACCTGCTGCTTACTGAGATTCCTCGGCATATGGATGACAAAGATCTCAGGTTTATTGATGATCTTCTTCCATGGTCACCCAGAGTCCAGAAAGAATACCCAAGCCGATACAAAAAAACTTGATTTTTCAATGTGCATATCTATTTTCATAAAGTCAGCTCAATCCCCGCTAGAATGCGGGGATTTTTGATACCTGGTACTCATGTTTGAGGATTTACTTTAATACCTTTTCCTGCGCAGGATAATATTGAGCCATTTTTCCTCTTCCCTTCCGTCTCTTACGTCACCTGTTATCCACATTTTTTCTATGACCAGTCCATGAATGCCTTTCACCAGTTTGCCGAAACTCTCCTCTGTAAAATCAGAGAAATAACGCCCGCTCCGCTCGCCTTCAAAATCTCCGTATTTGAAGGATGCGTAAATGGTCCCGTCTGATTTTAGCGCATTGTACATTCTCTGTAAAATATCCGGCAGCTCGTTTTTTGCCACATGCAAAATAGATGCACACGCCCAGATGCCGTCGTATTTTTCTTTCGCATGTAATTCTTGAAACAGCATCTGGCGAACTTTTATTCCTGTGTGTGCGCTTGCAAGTTTGCATAGCTCAGATGAACCGTCTATTGCATCTACTTTGTAGCCTTGCTCAAGAAAATATTTAGTGTCCCTTCCTGAGCCACAGCCGAAATCGAGGATGTATGATCCTGGTGTAAGTATCTTCAAGAATTCTTGCTGTATTTGCGAAAAATCTGCGGAGAACGTGTTTGCATTAAAAGATTTTACATTGAAATTATAATATTCTAATGTTCTATCACTCATTTTTCAAACACCATTTTTTATACAATCATTATATCTACAGTGCCCTCTTTCCCATTTATATAAATCCAATAATTTCCACTTTTAATACTTCAAAAATATACTCTAAAATATTATAAAAGATTTGATTTTTTTGTCTAAATATTGTAGAATCTTGTAGGATCACAATAAAATGAAAGTGAGGAATAGCTATTGGCTAATGTTATTGATCTTTTTGCCGGTGCTGGTGGCTTAAGTCTCGGAGCAACTCGTGCCAATTTTAATGTCTCTGCAGCTGTAGAATTAGATTCTCACGCAATTGCAACACATATAAACAACTTTCCATTTACTACTCATATATGTCAAGATATCTTAACACTTAATGGATCAGATTTACTTAACCTAGCTAATATCTCTCAGAATTCTTTAATCGGAATTATTGGAGGTCCACCTTGTCAAGGTTTTAGTACTATGGGAAAAAAAAATGTAAATGATTCTCGGAATCAATTATTTGTTAAATTTTTTAAGCTTGTAGCAGAGTTGCAACCTGTTTTTTTCGTTGCTGAAAATGTTCCAGGAATTATGAATAACAAATATAATCAAATACGAGAAGAAGCTTTTTCATATGTACAGAATTATCAGCTTCTTTCTCCATTAAAAGTAAATGCCAGTGAGTATGGTGCGCCAACAACCCGAACCCGTATTTTTTTTATTGGTTATCGTATTTGTAACAAAATAAACGCTTTATGTGAAGATGATTTTGTTAAAGCAAAAGTACATTCTTCACAAAAAACGTTCGTTTATCAAGCATTAGAAGGTCTTCCTGCAAATATCCACTATAGTTCTAAAAGCACAGGCCTCAAAAAATTGTCGCCCGAATATTATGATATTAACTTCAAACATTCTCAATCAGATTTTTTTTATCAGCGAGTTATTGGATCACGTCCAACTAATATTGGAAATCCAGAATATATAGAATTATATCAAAAAAAACATATTGTAAATGGATGTTTTCCCACTAAACATTCTGAAAAAGTCCGTAAACGCTATTCTAAATTGTCTGCAGGACAGCAAGATGCCGTTTCTAAATCGACCAAATTAAACCCGTATGGATTTTGTCCAACATTAAGATCTGGTACTGGTCCAGAGAAAGGTAGTTATCAAGCTGTCCGCCCTATCCATTATGCATACTCTCGCGTTATAACTCCACGAGAAGCGGCTCGATTGCAGGGATTCCCAGATTGGTATCAACTTCCTGATACAATCTGGCACAGTTTTCGTCAACTTGGAAATAGCGTATCACCTATTGTTGCCGAAAAACTTATGTCAGTTATATTTCAAAAGTTAACGTGATGATAATTTGGATAATATTTATAATATGTTATATAACTTTCAATTACTTTTTTTTCTTTCGCCGAAAAAATAAACGGAAATTCTTTTAAAAGTTGTTGTTCTGCATCATCGCTAGGCAACAACTTATTTAATTCCATAATTTCCCTAACTGATAATGGTGGAATTTCAATATAACAAGGTTTTTCCCATGAAAAATTATTATGTGGATACCCTTTTAATATTTCTTTTACCTTTTGCTCCAATTCATGCGAATCTAAAACTATCCCTGTCACTGTAAGCATTTGTTGTCCATCTGCATATATACTTGAAAATAAAGGTAACATAAAATTAGGGCTGTATGGTGGATTATCCTCTAGGCAACTTACTGCTATTCTTTTTAATATTTTTAGTAACAGTAATGGATACTTAGCTGTTGTCATATCCTCAGGTGTTATGTTGGTCGGAAAATATTCATCAGGAATACGTTCTCTTAGTTTTTCTAATCTCATAGTTTGTAATTTATCTGGATCATTGCACTTTCCTAACGATGCTACATTAGCATTTAAAGTTATTCTTACAATATCTCCAGAATTTAATTTTTTTAGCAGCGTAGCATAATCTGCTATTTGGATGCCAATTTCTGCTGGCGACACATAATCTAGCCAGAAAATATTGTGTGAGCTATCTTCAATAAATAAATCTGTTAAAAATTCCGTACTGCTTACATTTCTGACATCTATACAAGCATAAGGTACATTAAATTTAGCACGCTCATATTCATTTAGATCCTTTTCTAATGAAATCATTTTTGATATATTAAGTGTGTCATGTAAAATCTTAAAATCATCAAACAAATAAGATCCAAAACCTGTGTACTGATATTCCGAAATTGGCCAACATTGATTTAATCCTATTAATGTTTGTACAAATAATTTACGATCAATACTCTTATTTGGTCGCAAATGATAAAATGGTTGATTTGTCATATGTATCACTTATCCTCAGTAGAACGTGTTTTTTCTAAAATAATATCAAAACATTTTTCTCCAATTTGCGAAGGAGTAATCGAATGATTTCGATCCTTATACAAATACTCAACAATATCTAATATTTCTTTTTCATCTTTACTATACCGAATGATTTTATATGGCTTATCACTTGGCGGTTTTGGTAAATCAGGATTAAACACTTTTGCGCCCTTATTATCTCTAAATTTTATTGAAAAATCTTCCTCTGGTTTTTGTGTCCCACCAACTAATTTTTCAACTGGAATACTTTTAGCAGCATTAGAATAGACTCGTTCTTTCTCATTTTGTCCCTTCCACCTATTTGTATAATCAGTAAACATTTTTAATCCCTGACGCATTCTATTTTTTACCACTGCATATATCGCTGAAGAAGTGTCAACTCCTCTCTTAGTTGTAGTCATTGGTAATTTCTTTGGATTATTACTTTCAAAAATAACAATTCCCCTAATACCTATAAACTGCGTATGATATTGCGGAACTCCCGCTTCTCCCCATCCAGTCAAATGACTTTTATCATTATACAAAACAACTCTATCATTACAAACGACTGTCCATCCAGCATCCGATGTTGACCTTTTTAAGTTATTTTCATCATCAATATCCTCCGGAGATGGCGGTGGGGCATAAAAACCTACTGCGAGACTTACATAAACGTCATCAAAAGTTTGGTTATACAAAAATGGTTTAATTCCTCCATTTTCATCTTCATCCATCAATAATTTAATCGGAAGCGGGGTTACAACATTAGAGTTAACTACAATTTTAAAGCCTTTCTGAATAATAAAACTATAACTTTGCTGTATTACCCTTATAAGTTTTTCAGCAAATTCCTCTCTTTTATTTTCTGTCCCCCAAGTTATAACTATTTCTGGATTAATATCTGAGATCGAAATCTTAGTTCCACCATTTTCCAATTCATCCAATTTTTCAATATCTTCAATTGGGAAATCCCATTGTTCATCAGAATCTGCCCAATTTAATGGAATTATTACTTTATACGCCGAATTTTCATGGCGAGTAATAACTTTTGCTGATTTTCCTATTTTAAAAATCGCACGCTTCATTCCAATCCCATATATTCCTACAGTAGGTAACTCATCATCTTCTTTCTCTGATGCTCTTCCCATACGAAAGGCATATTTTTCTGCTACTTCTCTTGGAATTCCACCACAATTATCCTCTATAACAAATTCATCTTCTGTTATAGATATTTTAGCATAATATCCCTCATAATAATGACCATCTGTTTTTTTATACTGCGATCCTTTTTGTCGGACCACACCATCTAAACAATTATCCAGCAAATCTAATATTGCATCATTTAATTCAATGTCCCTAGTAAGCATTTTCACAAAAAAATCTTTCGTAGGAGCACCCTGTGCAGTTCTCGCCATATTTTCCCTCATACCTTTCTTAAAGAAGTATGTATTGATATTCATATGTTCATCGATAATATAAACTCTATTAAGCATACGCTTTAATTTAATCAATCTACAAATTTTCTCGAATCAATATATTTTCGTCTACATACCTTTTATATTCTACAATTATATCATCAATTTCCATTTTTAACCACTCTTTTTCCACCATGTCATCAATAAAATTCCACTTTTCATTAACCATAAATTTACAACTTATTATATTTCTCTTTCTTCCCCTTCTCCTTTCCCACAGGATACTTCTCATTATTAACCTCAATCTTCTCCCGCACAATCTCATCAATATCCACTCCACATGCATCTGCCATGAGGACGCAATAGTTTAACACGTCTGCAAGTTCTTCTTTGATTTTTTCCTGCTTTCCTTCGTTGGATATGTCTGTTCCGCTCCACTGGAATACTTCGAGGAGTTCTGCGGCTTCCAGGGAAATAGAAATCGCCAGGTCTTTGGGATTGTGGAATTGTTTTCAGTCGCAGTCATCTCTAAATTTTAAAATTTGTTTTATGGTTTCTTCTGTCATCTATTTTTCTCCTGTCCTGCCACCTTAATAATCCATTTTCCGAAACGTTTACCACCTTCTCTGACAAGCACGCCTTTTTCCTGTAATCTTGGTAAAATCCTCTTTACTGTTCCCAGAGAAATGCCTGTTTTTTCATGAAGGTTTTTCTGTCTAATAAACGGATCTTCCTTAATTAGACGAAGGATTTGTAGTTCCTCTTTTGTTAATTCCTTTTTAGTCTCAAGTATCGTTTCCTTAGTCGCAGTTTTGCTTCCCATAGTTGCAATCCCGCTGTCCTTAGTCGCAATTTTTTCTTCTTTAGTCGCAATTCTACTTTCATTATCCTGACCAAAGTCATATGAATACTTTTCATCCAGCGGAACAACTATTCGGAACACATCGCCCTCTGCAAACTCTGGTTCTTTTCCAGAATAAAATTTACTGTATTTGAACAGATTCCGTACACCTGATCCAAGCTGATCTGCATAGCCAATATTTCTGAAAAATGCTGCTATAATAGGGTTCTTTGGATTCGGTTCCAAATTTTCTACTGTGATCATACCTTCACGTGCAGCACGATTTGCATTTTCTACATACATACGGTTTTTCTCAATTACAAACTTTGCCGTATAGCTGCTTGTAAATTCGCGGTGCATTAATGTGTTGCTTACCATTTCTCTTACGATTGTATTTCTGAGACTTTTATTTATAGTATCTTCCAAAAAGAATTTGTCTGGCAAATTTTTTCGTCCAAATTCCAGAAGATGTCTATAACTTTCTATCAGATTTGTTTTTATAACTTCACGGTCATCATATCAATCTACGTTGACTTTACGGACCAATGCATCCGTCACATACGCAGGTGCTATATTTAAAATCACATCGTCTTTTCCCAGAAGCATGATTGCTGCAAGATTGTACCCTTCTTCTCCTGTAGCAATATCACGTCCATAGAGTCCTGCACTTTTTAACAATTCTTCATCACTCATTAATGTCCAGGGATGTTGTCCACCTGCATGATTCTTCGCCATAATTCGAATCTGAGGCAGTAAATCTAAACGTAAATCTTCCATTCTGGCATATGGATATATTTTCTTTTCTGTAAAAATATTCTGTTTACGAATATACAGCTGCGCGATTGCACCGGTAGCAGTTACTTTGACATCTGCATCGTCCACACGGTCGTAAATTACTCTTTTATAACTGTGAACCTCTGCCCTTGGCGGAATATGAATGTGGATGATTGTACGTTTATTATCATATTTTACAATCTCTGGTACCAGATAAATGGTTGGGGAAAATACTGCCGGATTACTTACTGTCTTTATAAAATTTTTCACCATATCCGGAGCAGCCTTTTCCGGTACTCCTGCTACTTTTCCATCATCCAATACCCCAGAAAAACATCCCCACCAAACCTGTTTAGGAAAGAACATACAGTTTCATAGGTATCTGATTCGATTCCGTTGCCGCAACGTTTGAATTCTACCGATACGGTTTCTCCTATTGTAAAAACGGATTGTAATTTATTTAAGTCCATCTTTCGTCGCTCCTTTGAATAGCCTGATATCAAAAGTTTCTTCTGGTTAAATTATAACATCTAAGGAATTCACGCTCAATTATTGTTTTTTCATTTTCAATAAAAAAGACACCAACCTCTCAGTCAGTGTCTCAATCTCTAATCTCAATTATTCAATTTCCTCACACCATCATCTCAAACAATCCCACCATCACCGGCATTGTCACGATCGACAGCAATGTCGTCAGCACATACAGCGAACTGGAATACGCTGCATCTTTATCATAGAGCTGTGCCATGGAAGTGACGGTTGCGCAGGCAGGTGTTATGGATGCGAGATAGACGGTCAGGAGGATTTGCTTGGAGTCGTGGATGACTGTGAATGTCTGGATTATTTTCATCAATATCAAAACAAACACCGGATAAATAAGCAGTCGCAGTGCGGCAGAAAGGTAGCTTCTTTTTCTGGTAAATACGGTTTTCAGTGGGACTTCTGCGATGACCATTCCTGCCAGAAGCATGCCGAGTGGACCGATCATGTTGTTCATCATGTTCAGGATGTCCTGGGCTCCGGAAGGGAGCTGGATTCGGAAGATGAACAGTACTACTCCGGCTATGATGGAGATGATATTTATATTCAAAAGTACTTTTTTCCACTCCAGTTTATCTTCTTCACAGAGCATATTTTTGCAGTGTGTCCAGATCAGGATGAGCTGAACGGCAATGTAGGCACTGGAGTAAATGACGTATTCCTGACCAAGTAATTCCTGTACCAGCGGGATTACGAGGATTCCTGCGTTTGAATAGATGATCGTTGCGCGTTCGATCACGTCTAAATGGAGTGGCTTTTTCAGGATTGCGGTGAGGAGCAGAAACAGGATATGTACTGCAACTGCTGCCGCGCATGCCAGAAGCAGGCCTTTCTGAACATCGGGTGTGTATTCTACTTGAAAGGCATTCAGAATCACGCACGGGATGACCAGATAAACCATGATCACGGACACGCTTTTGCTCTCCGATGACTTCATAAGTCCGGCTTTTACAACTGCATATCCCATAAACATGATCACAAAAAGCTTTATGATTTCTTCCATTAATAATAAACTGATCTGCATTTTTTACACCTGCTTCTCTCTCAACAATCTCCGTACCACCTCAAACCCGCCACTCGGCACGCAAAATTTGTCTCTGCATTTCTGGCATTCTTTGTAGGTGTCTTCGAGGTCGAACCATTCTACAGATTCTACTTCTTCTTTCTGTAAAACAAGGTCATTGATGTCTACCGGCTGGCTGTAGATGTAGACGAAGGCTAGTTCTTCGTCGTGGAACAGTTTGCCGTGGAATTCTTTGGCGAAGGAGATGGGGAAGGTTCCGGCGAATTGGAGCTGGACTGGGGTGGCCTGGATGCCGAGTTCTTCGTGGAGTTCGCGGAGTGCGGACTCCAGGGGCTCATCTCCGGCCTGGATGTGGCCTGCGGAGGAGGTGTCGAATTTACCGGGGAAGGAGTCTTTGTTTTGGGAGCGTTTCTGGAGTAAGACCTGGATCCTGTTGTCCTTTTGGCGGATGATCCAGATGTGGGCGGTTCGGTGAGGGATGCCTTCTGCGTGTGCTTTCTCGCGGGTTACTGTCCTGCCTGTTGGGTTTCCTTCTTTATCTATGATGTCAAATATTTCCATTGTCTGTGCCTTTCTTCGCTTGTTTTCCGCGTCTTGTCTCGAGTTCGTTCTGCATCTGTGCGCGGGCTTTTCGCGCGATGCCGGAGTTGCTGTTCATAATGCTCGCACGGGTGATCTTGTCATTGCCGTATTTCTGCCGGATCGTGTCGAGTGCGGCATCCAGTTTCCTGTGACGTTCTTTGTTTTCGGTGTTTTCAAATAGAGATAACTGTTCGTATTCGTCATCGGAAAGATTCGTGAGTGCTACGCCGATCAGTCGGAGTGGTTCCCCTTTCCAGAATTCGCGGAAGAGTTTTTTTGCCTGTTTGTAGATCTCGTCTGTCACATCTGTTGCGCTCTGGAAGGTTGCCTGGTGGGATTTCTTTTTGAAGTCCAGGGTACGGAAAGTGACAGCTACGGACAGGCATTTTTTCTGCTGTCTGCGCATTCTTGTTGCTACGATGTCACACTGTTCCAGAAGAATCGGGAAGACCTGCTCCAGTGAAGTAATATCTTCATTGAAGGTGGTTTCTGCACTGAATCCTTTTGCCGCATCTGCCTGTTCTTTGACTGGGGAATCATCGATTCCGAGTGCATACTGATGAAGCTGATGACCATTTTTACTGCCCAGTAATGCCTGGATATCGGTCTCGTTTGCACGGGCAAGATCACCGATTGTATGGATGCCGATTTCGTTCAGTTTCTTCTCAGATGCTTTCCCAAGAAAGAGCAGGTTTCGGATGGGAAGCGGCCACATTTTTGTCTCGATCTCATCTGGAAAAAGGGTGTGGACTTTGTCTGGTTTTTCAAAATCGGATGCCATCTTTGCCAGCAGTTTGTTGGTAGATACGCCTACATTTACGGTGAATCCTAGTTCTCTGTGTATCCTGTCTTTGATCTCATGGGCGGCTGCGATCGGGTCCGGATAAAGCAGGGACATTCCTGTCATATCGAGAAAAACTTCATCGATGGAAAAGGATTCCATAATCGGTGTATACGAAGCGCAGATTTCTTTGAACGCTCTGGAGCATTTCACATAAAGTTCAAAATCGCTCTGTACGATCACGAGCTCCGGGCATTTCCGAAGTGCCATTGCCATCGGTTCTCCTGTCTGGATCCCGTATTTTTTTGCCGGAATGGATTTGGCTACTACGATTCCTGTACGCTTCTTAGGGTCGCCTCCGATACACGCCGGAATATCTCTCAGATCCGGAAGGCCTTCTTTTACTCTCCGTGCCGATTCCCATGAGAGGAATGCACTGTTTACATCTATATGAAAAATTAAACGACTCATATCTTTTTTCTCATTTCATCATTCACATGATTTTTTCTTTCATTATAACATGGTGTATCAGAAACCACCTGCAAAATTTTATATTTTTCTATTCTTTTTTCTGATACTTTGTTCGGAGCAGCCATTTCTGGTCAATGACTTTCCTTTCTTCTCCAAAACGGATATGAAGTGTCACAGATCCTGCTCCCTGTTCAATTTTTTCGATGCATCCTTCGCCGAATTTCGGATGCATGATCATTTCTCCCACTTCATATTTTACAATACTTGCCTGACTGCTTTTGTGCTCCTGCTGTCTCCGGTAGGTGTCACGGATTGCCACGGTCTTATCGTGGATCGGGCTTTTGAGTTTCTTTTCGTAGTCATGTTTCATCAGGGCTTCCCCTGCCTTGTAATAAGGTGTCGGGACTGCTCCCACCAGAGAACAGCAGTATTTCCACGCGCTTCCGTGGAGTCCCGGCTGCCACTGGTATTCTTTTGGAATTGGGATGTGGTGTTCCATGTAGTGGGCATATTCGTGTCGATAGAGATCCATGCGGTCTTCTTTTTTAAGAGGATTTTTGACTCCATACCCTACAAAGAGCAGGGAAAAATGAAAATGTTCTTTTTCATGATGTCCATCTCTTGTATAAGAACCCAGGGTGTCTGTTTCGAATCCGAACGTGATCGGAATCTGGGCTCCGCGAAGGTGAAATTTACGGTCCAGTTCCTGGTAAAGTGCGCGGATCTGTGCGGTCAGTATTGTAGTTTCTTTCTGTAATGCTGCATACAGTTCTGTATAGTTTCTATTATCCATGATTCCTCCATTTATCTTCTCGTTCATCATAAAAATCCATTCATAACTTTTTACTGATTTCCTATCATATACTGAACTTTCGAATCTGTAAATATAAAATACAGTATAAAAGTCTGTTCCCGCTCCCGTGTACCACAAACGACACGCCACTGGTGCTTTCCTGATATGCAATGCAAAAAAACAGGACAGCTCATAGCTTTCGCTGCTGCCCCGTTTCTGTCTCATTTATTCATTTTACTGCTGGTACTGGTTGGATTTCCAGATCACACTCACCAGTCGTGCGATACACGCTTTCAGGTCTTCGATCTTAAGAGTTCCCTCTGCCAGTTCTTTGTGCATATTATCGTGATCTCCGAAGCATCCCGGCATTACCAGGTCGTTTCCTGCTCTCATGCAGCCGGATGCTGTACAGTTATCTCCCTGTTCTGTAGTCGTCCAGTCTGTCATGATCGCACCTTTGAATCCCCATTCATTTCTTGCGGACTCTGTGCAGAGATCATAGTTGTTTGCTGCATGAACACCATTGATCAGGTTATAGCTAGTCATGATGGACATCGGCTGTGCCTGTCTGATCGCGATCTCGAATCCTTTCAGATAAACCTCGCGAAGTGCACGCTCAGATACAACGCTGTCTGATCCCATACGGTTGTCTTCCTGATTGTTGCATGCAAAATGTTTGATCGTTGTTCCACATCCATAATTGGACTGCACGCCCTCTGTCATAGCTGCTGCGATCGTTCCGGATACATATGGGTCCTCTGAGTAGTACTCGAAGTTTCTTCCACAGAGCGGATTTCTGTGGATGTTCATTCCCGGTGCCAGCCAGAGTGTCACGCCGAAGTGCTCCATCTCGGTTCCAATCATTGCTCCGACTTCGCGGATCAGCTCCTGGTTCCAGGTCTGTGCAAGCAGAGTTCCTACCGGAATCGCTGTACAGTACTGATAATATCTTTCTCCCGGAAGTTCTCTGGAATCATCATAGAATAATCCACCTTCCAGACTGAATTCGAACGGCATGCTGACAATGCTGCCTTCATTGACATGATAATATTTCATCAGTCGAAGTCCTGCCGGTCCGTCTGCAAGGACGATGCTTGCAAGTCCTTTATCTACAGCACAACGGTGTGTCTCTCCTGCAGAACCCGGAACAGAAATGCCTGCTGCCCCAAGGTTTCCCCCCTGTGCTTTGCCCGGGTCTCCGGCTGCCAGATCGATCAGTTCTTCTTCTGTCAGGGTATTTACGAAATCCATCACCTCTCTCTCATAGAGGTCGGCATTTTTCTTATATTCTACAGTCTCTGTCGTAATGTCTGCCGCATGAAGTTCCAGAACGGTCATCGCCTGCTCTCCGGCAAGTTTCTCTGCTGTTTCTGTGCGTTTTGTTGTTCTGGATGGTTCCTGTACGATTTCTTCCAGATCCTGTTTCAATGGGAAGAGGTTTTTGACCTGACGTTTCGTCACTTTGGCATCCAGTTTCATGCCTCCACAGAGTTTCGCACTGGCAAGGCTGTTTCCGATCCAGATGCCGTAGAAGCCTTTTTCCAGGATCCATGCTGCGCTCTCTTCATCGTAGGAAGTCAGTGCATCTACTGTCACTTCCATGGTGACTTCTTCTGTTTCGCCAGGTTTCAGTTCGACAGTCTTGGCGTAAGCTGCCAGACGGTGTGCTTCTTTTTCCAGAGTGCCTCCCGGCAGGGATGCATAGACCTGTACGACTTCTTTGCCAGACACTTTGCCTGTGTTCTTTACAGATGCCGAAATGCTGATCTTTTCAGCGGATATTTTTACCAGACGGTAGTTGCTTATCTCAAAGTCTGTATAGGAAAGTCCATATCCGAAGCCATAGCGGACCGGAACTTCAAAGGTATCGAAATAACGGTATCCTACATAAATTCCCTCTTCGTAAAGCTCGGTCTGCACATTTCCGTTATTATGTGAAAACTTCTCAGAATTCGGATAATCCTCATATTCATATGCCCAGGTATCTGCAAGTTTGCCGGATGGATTTACCTTGCCGGAAAGGATGTCGGCAACTGCATTTCCGCCTTCCATGCCAGGCTGTACGATCACCAGAAGTGCTTTGATGTTCTCGAATTCATCCATGAAGGAAAGATCCACCTGTGCGCCTGCATTGATCAGAACAATGACATTTTTGTAATATGCGCAGATGTCTGCAAGTATCTGGTATTCATCGTCGCTCAGATAATAATCGCCCTTGTCAGCGGTACGGTCGGAACCTTCTCCTGCGATCCGGCTCAGGACATAGATTGCTGTGTCTGCGTCCTCAGCTGGTTTCTGTACCTGATCTCCTGCCGGCATTTTGAATGGAGTGGTGCTGTATACAGAAAAGAAATCCATGGTGTCTGCGCCTTCACCTGTTTTTGAAAGGATACTTCTCTTCCATTCCTGGCGTGCATTCTCGTAGATCTTGTCGTAACTTGCGATCCAGTCTTCTGTTGTCACCTGAAATCCGGCGTTTTTGATTCCCTGGAAAACGGAAACATTTTCACGTTCATTGACATCTCCGGAACCTGTTCCTCCTTTGATGGTCCTTCCTGCGCCTGCGCCATAAAGTGCAACGTTGCTTCCGGCTTTCAGGGGAAGAAGATTGTCTTCGTTCTTAAGAAGGACGATTCCTTCTGCTGCCGCACGGCGTGCAACCTTGCGGTGTTCTGTCTCCCATGGCTGAACTTCCGGATCTGTGGTGCCGGAAAATGCTCTCTCTTTCAAAATTCGTGTCATGATTATTCCTTATTCCTCTCCGATAAAATCTGCAAATGTTTCTTTTATTTTCTGCTCATCCTCCGTACCTGCATTCAGGATCAGCGGCTTGCTTAAGTCCAGGCTGAAAATTCCCATGATGGATTTTGCATCTACATAATATTTATCGCTCTGCAGATCCATATCACAGTCAAATTTACTGCAAAGTTTGTTAAATTTATCTGCGTCCTGCATAGATACGATCTTTACTGTTAATTTTACCATAATCTGACTCCTTTTTCACGCTTTTATTCAGGCGGATCTTTCGACCCGCCCTGCTTATTGTTTATTTAAGTCAAGCGGATATTCGCAATCCGCTTCGCTACTTGCTCATAACCAAATAACTGCTCCGCAGTTTATCAGAAAGAGCTTGCACTCTTCCTGATACAAGCAAGTCCCCACCCACTGCTTATTGCTTTTCGCAATTGAAGCAGGGGACTTACTTGATTTTGTTAAAGTATTTTCTGAGAAGATAAGTCGGTGTGCAGCTCCATGCGTGGCAGTAGCTGTTTACAATACTGCTTCCATACGGAGACTCTGCCGGATTTTCCGGATTGTAGAGTTCCCAGAAGGTATCTGCACCGTGGCTGATCATGCCGCCCCAGTAATATTTCATGTATTCCATTGCCTGGTCTTTTTTGCCGCACATCAGAAGTGCTTCCACATAATGATGGTTCATGTACGGAGAGACCATTCCTTTTTCCGGTTTCAGCTCATCCAGCTTATCGAGCATTGCACTGCCTTCTTCGATGCTGACTGCACCTGCAAGGATCAGCCATACCTGGCTTGCGTAGTTGATCTGTTTTTCCTCGCCACTTACGAACAGACCTGTTTTCTCATCCAGAAGATATTTTTTGACTGCTGCAGTCTTTTCTTCTGCTTCTTTTGCAAGTTCTTCTGCTTTTGCTGTATCTCCAAGGATCTCTGCGATCTTCTGTACTTTTTTTGCACAGTAGATGTAAACGCCCTGCATTGCAGTCTGTTTGTTCAGTCCTTCCGTCCAGTCGATGAAGCCCCAGAATCCTTCGCCATTTTTCATCAGATGTTTCTCATCAAACTGCTCTCCGGCGATCTCCATCTGGCGATATGCACATTTGCTTAAATCTTCCAGAGTTTCTCTGTCGCCGGATGCCTCATAATAATCCAGAAGTGTTGCGCCGAAAAACATGGAATAGTCCAGAAGGAAGGTATCATCTACGATGAATTTTGGCTCTGTGAACAGGCAGGCACTTACCTGACCGTTGTCTTTTGTCTGTCCTGCGAACAGGTACAGGCATCTTTTTACCAGATCCATGTTGTGGAATGTTTCGTAGTTTGCAAGTGCCTGAAGTCTCAGGTCTCCGAGCCACAGACGGCGGTCTCTCTTCGGTCCGTCCTCAAAAACGGACTGCATGCAGTTGTGCAATGTACGAAGGCTGACTTTGTCCAGTTTACGGATCATTTCGTCATCACTCTCTACCTGTTTCACATCTTCCATGCGGACAGAAGAAACGCTGGTGCAATATACATCTTCCACTACCATCTGCCATTTCAGGGAAGTGTCGATCGCCTCAATCTCCATATAACGGAATGCGTATCTTCTTGGAAGTTTCAGTTCTGCCGGAAGGACATCGATATGGATGAATTCTTCCTGGATCCAGCCACGGCTGATCCAGCCGTCATAATCTGCGGAATCCTCAGTCATCTCTTTTGCGATCTCCCCGAATTTCAGTCTGAAAAATGCCGGTGCATCCTGCGGGCTTCCCACAGAATTCAGTTTCAGAGTGACATATCCTACCTGATGATCTCCGAAATCCAGGCAGATCCTGTCGCCTTTTGCCATGTGGTAGGTGGAAAGATTCTCAATGTCATCTTTTTTGCGGACATCCGGATAAATATCCTCTGTTTTTACGATATCTACGATAGAAACCGGACGGACTACTGTCTTGATCAGTTCCGGTGCACATGCTTCTGCTTTTTTTACAAAATCATCGTTGGTCACGCGGACCATGTTCAGGTCAATGCTTACTTCTGCCATTATGCGTTTACTCTCCTTTCGTCAAGTTCTTTTACGATCTGCGGATAAATCTTGTCCAGATCATAGAACATCATTGTGATGATCGTTGCAATATTTGTAATGATCGGTACCCAGATGTACATTGCTGTGATATAGTGCTGTGCAGTTGTTGTCTGCACTGCCAGGTTTGCATCAAATCCACCGAACTGAAGAAGTGCTGCACCGATACTGCTGGCGATCGCCATTCCGACTTTACCGATAAAACCATTTACTGCTGAAAGAGTTCCAGCTGTGTTTACGCCACTCTTCCATTCACCATAATCAACCGGGTCAGGCTGCATTGCGAAATGCATGCTTGCCTTAAGGCCGTATCCTGCTGCCGCAATTACTGCACCAGCAAGAAGAACAGGAACATTTTTGCCTCCAAAGAAAATAATCAGAAGGCCACCCATATGTACAAAACTTCCACCAACCATCAGATTTCGTTTTGAAGTCATTTTTACAAGGAAAGGTGCACATAAGTTTGCCACGATCGGAATCAGTGTTGTAATTGTTGCTACGATCTGTACCAGTGTTGTATTCTGTACGACATATGTAAAGTAATAAATAACTGCGCTTGCCTGAATGACGAATCCACCAAAGAACCATACAATATTCAGGGCAAAAAGTTTCCACGGTTTGTTATGAAGCAGGCAGGAAATATTTGCTTTGAGGCTGACTTTTTCCTGTTTGATCGTTACACGCTCTTTTGTGTTAAAGAAGCAGAAGAAAAATACAAGACATCCGATCACACCAAAGATCATCATAACGATACGGAATCCAAGTGCTTCGTTTCCGTTTCCAAATTTGTCTACCAGTGTCAGGGCAAATGCGCTGACTACTGTGGAACCGATGGATGAAAAGAATGTTCTGCAGGATGCGAGAACGGTTCTCTCATGCGGGTCTTCGCTCAGTGCCGGAAGAATGGATGCCATCGGGATATTTACAACGGTATATGCTGTGGATAATAAAATATAGGAAACATATGCGTAGATCAGCATACCAGTCTGTCCGATATTCGGTACAGAGAACGCAAGAACTGCCGCTACACCAAATGGAATCGCACCAAACAGGATCCACGGTCTTGATTTACCCCATTTAGTGTTTGTCTTATCGATCAGAAATCCTACGATCAGGTCTGAAACTCCATCAATTACTTTGGTTACAAGGAACATTACACTGACTGCACCTGCATTCAGATGCATGACGTTTGTGTAAAAATACAGCAGATACAGGGAGATCATCTGCCAGATCAGGTTACATGCAAAGTCGGAAGAACCATAACCGATTCTCTGACGCCACAGACCGACCTTTACTTTCTTTTCTACTTCGTTCATCTCTTTTACCTCCAAATTTCTTTCTGGCATTACTGTACACTTTTTTGTGTTTTCTTCCAATTGTGATTTTTTTTGTAAAATACTGACGTTTTTTTCGGTGCTTATGTTATACTCTCTTTATGATCATATAAAGTCTTGTTAAAGTCATTTGTTTTTATGTCTGTATTACCCATAAGAAAGAGGATTTTTATGCGATTTACCAGAGAAGATTTTCGAAACTATCTTTATTCCTATAATGAAGATGAACTTTTTTACAAAACACTTTATCTTGAAAAACAGGCACATCCGGAAACGTTTCATGAATACTGCTTAAGCCTGGACCGCCAGATGATCTCCGAGCGCAGGCTTTATGTTCCGGAACTTCAGTCAGAAGCCTGGTATCCTTATATGGAAGAAAAAGATCTTTTCCATGATATGAAGGGTAATATCATGCTTTACAAGCACTATCGCTACACACCTGTTTTTTCTCATGAGCATGAATTTTTTGAGATTCTCTGTGTGTATGACGGCACTGCTGATACTACGATCCAGGGGATACGGCACACGCTGCATAAGGGTGATATCTGCATCATCCCGCCGAATACCACGCACAGTGTCGGGATCTTTGATTACAGCACGGCTTTTAATATCCTGGTGCGCGGTACAACATTTCAGTCTACTTTCTTCCAGTCACTGACGGCTGACAGTGCCCTGGCACAGTTTTTTGCACATGTGCTATACCGCAAGACGGAGGGAAATTATCTGATCTTCCATAGTGGAGATGATGTACGGATCCGCGATATGCTGGAAAATCTCTATATTGAGTATCTCGGCCACGAGAAATACAGCTATACCTTTCTCAACTCCATGCTGGTCATGTTCTGGGCGATGCTGCTTCGTTATCACGAGAACGATATCGAATCCATACTTACAAAGGATACTGCCGGAAATTCTGTCACAGAGATCCTGAACTATCTGAACCAGCATTACCAGACAGTTACGCTGAGCGAGACAGCCAGCCATTTTGGTTACAGTATTTCCCATTTCAGCACCCTGATCAAAGAAAGTACCGGAAAAACTTTTCTTCAGATCATCCGGGATATCAAGCTGAATCAGGCGTGCCGTGCGCTGCGGGAAACTTCCCTGAGCAACCCTGCGATCTGTGAGCTTGTTGGATATGAAAGCCCGGAACATTTCATGCGCACTTTCAAGAAAACTTATGGGATGACTCCTGGCGAATATCGCAGGAAAAATAAGGAATAAATTTTCACAAAAATAAAGATTGTTTGTCTTCCTGACTTTTTTTGTATATTCTCTTTACAATCCTCGAATCCTGTCGTATCTTAAAGACAGGTGAGAAAATCAATCAATATCGAGGTTTATGTTATGTGTGAAAATTCAAAGAAAAAGGCCCGTTCGATCACGATGACGACGGGCTCTTTGTGGAGAAATATTTTTCTGTTCAGTATTCCGCTGATGTGCTCTCAGCTTCTGGAAGTTATCTTTAACTTAAGCGACGTTGCTGTTGTTGGCCGGTTTGCAGATTATAAGGCACTTGGAGCGGTCGGCTCTACGACGCTGCTGGTAACATTGTTTGTAGGATTTCTGATCGGCATGGGCAGCGGCGTTAATGTCCGGGTCGCCCACGCACTTGGCTCCGGAAACCGGCAGGTCACTGAGGACACCATTCATTCAGCTCTGCTCCTCTGTGCATTGATGGGACTGCTGGTCGGCGCTGTGTGCTTCTTCTTTTCCGGCGGGATGCTTAAGCTTCTGAACACCAAGGATGATCTGATCGGGCAGGCTTCCCTTTACCTGAAGATTTACGCAGTCGGTCTTCCTGCGATGGGTGTTTATAACTTTGGTAATGGAGTGTTAAGTGCCCGCGGAGATACGAAACGCCCGCTTTATTATCTGGCTGCAGCCGGTGTTCTGAATGTTATTTTGAACCTGTTTTTTGTCATCGTATTACATATGGCAGCCGCGGGTGTTGCCACAGCTACTGCGATCGCACAGTATGCTTCTGCCGCTCTGATCATGACGCATCTGCTTCGCCGCAAGGATGAATGCCATGTTTCACTGAAAAAAGTCAGACTGCACAAGGACACCAGCATTGCCATTCTGATGATTGGTGTCCCGGCAGGTATTCAGAATGCAATCTTTGCGATCGCAAACCTGTTCGTGCAAAGCGGTGTCAATTCCTTTGATACCTATATGGTCTCCGGAAATGCGGCGGCTACCAATGCGGACACGATCATTTATAATGTCATGTATGCTTTTTATATCGCATGTTCCAGTTTTATGAGCCAGAACTACGGTGCAGGAAACAAAAAAAGAGTTCTGAAGAGTTACTTTATCAGCCTGTTTTATTCTTTTAGTATAGGACTGATCCTTGGACTGCTCCTCTTTCTCTTTGGCCATCAGTTCCTGTCACTGTTTGCCACGGACGCCGCTGTTATCGATGCCGGCATGCAGCGGATCAAGATCATGGCGTTTTCCTACTGTGTGTCCTCTTTTATGGACTGTACGATCGCCGCATCCCGTGGGATCGGAAAGACCATCATCCCGACGATCATTATCATCATGGGCTCCTGCGTCTTCCGTATCATATGGATCTACACGATCTTTGCCTGGGTCCACACCATCCCGGCACTGTTTCTTCTGTATCTGTTTTCATGGATCATCACATCGATCGCAGAGATCATCTACTTTACTGTCAGCTACCGGAAACTCAGCGTCCGGTAGCTGATTTTTTATTCTTTATTAAAAAGGCTCGATCTTCCGCACTTCACGATCATAAGTAAAAACACCGTTGACCTCTTCTTCCACATCTGTCCACTGTGTGTAGATACTGGCACTTAAGCCCTGTGGGATCAGATTTCGCACACCCTGCCCTCTTTCGAGGAAACGCTTCTCGAGATCTTTTTTGTTTTTGCAGATTCCATAGCCGTATAGTTTTTCTTTTGCACAGTGACCTGGTTCCCGATAGCTGTAACCGCCAAATTCTGAAAGAACGGAAGCCCTCTCTCGTTCCGGGCGGATGAACAGTTTGAAGAAATAATTATGCAGGCTGGAAAAATCTCCGCCTCCCTGGTCAAACCATCCACTTGCCTGATCGATCAGCCGGTTCGGATCAAGTCTGCGGACGATCCTGGTCATATCCTCTGTCTGAAACTGTCCCCAGCCTTCGTTGAAGATCACCCATGCCGCAATGCTGGGATGATTTCCAAGAAGCCGGATCGTTTCTTTCATTTCCCGGATAAATTCCAGGCGGCCGGCTTTTGCTTCTCTGGAAAGCAGTCTCGGATAAACATCACGCATTGGGATCCGAAGCCAGGAAAGCAGAGTCGCACCGTAAGTTACAAACCAGTGTTTATAGTAACTTCCACCATTGACCATATCCTGCCAGACTACGATTCCAAGTCTGTCGCAGTGATAATACCATCTCTGCGGCTCGATCTTGAGATGCTTCCGCACCATGTTGAAGCCGGTCTTTTTCATTTCCCGGATGTCAAAGATCATCGCTGCATCAGATGGCGGCGTGTACAGACTCTCCGGCCAGTATCCCTGGTCGAGCACGCCATTCTGGAATTGCACTTCGTCGTTGAGACAGATCCTCGGGAATTCCTCATGAACTTTCGTTTCCAGAGAAAACTTCCGCATGGCGAAATAGCTGATGGCTCTGTCGTCTCCCAACTTTACTTCAAAATAATAAAGATACGGAGTTTCACAGTTCCACAGAGAAATGGACTCAATCGGAATCTCGATCCATTTGCCACTTACAGCCTGTACTGCTGTTTCCAGCATATCCTCTGTAGAAATCTGTGACGGTTTCACTACCGGATCTGGATAAAGTCCTGGTTTTCGTATTTTTATTTCTATCGGAAGATTTCTGGAAAGTTTATCCACATTCTTTTTATCTGTACTATAACTGGAACTTACTTTGATCCTGATGATCTTTTTCTCGATATCCGGAACTGTTTTTATTTCTTTTATGTAGGTTTCCGGCACTTTTTCCAGCCATATTGTCTGCCAGATGCCGCTCTGGGCGGTATAAAACATGCCGCCTGCATTAAGTTTCTGTTTTCCCTTCGAATGGTAGGAAGTATCACTCAAGTCTTTGACAGCTACTATAAGTTCATTTGCGCTTTCCTGCGCGTATCTGGAAATATCTACTTCAAACGGAAGATATCCTCCCGTATGACGTTTCACCTTATGTCCGTTAATCCGAACTTCACAGGACTGATCTACCGCACCGAAATGGAGCAGGATGCGGTTTTGCCCCTTTTCTCTTTCCCAGCCCGGAAGATTGAAATTTCTCCGGTACCACAGATATTCATCTGGTTTAAGCTGACGTCCGACTCCTGAAAGAGCTGTCTCAGGCGAAAACGGCACGAGTATCCTGCCCTCATACTGCTGTGGCTGTTTATAGTCTATAGTAAAGGCGTAATCCCACCAGCCATTGAGGATCTGATAATCTTCTCTCATCAGAAGTGGTCTCGGATATTCCTCCAGCACATGATCTCTGTCGAGATTTTTTCCCCATCTTGTGTAAAGCTGCTCCATAAGATTCCCGTCCTTTCCGATGATATTTCTGCCTGGTGATGCCAGCAAATGCTTTCTATTATATTCATTGTACATTTGGGGAATACTTATGTCAAGAAAGCAGGATAATGCTGAAATCACTGCCCAAACACGACATGAAGTGTTAAATTATTATCATTTTTTCAAAATTTAATGGTTTTTTTATTGCTTTTATTGATGAATTATGTATAATTAACTCTATGAGAAGTTGGCGCGTTCCACTTCTTAGAGGTTATAGGAAGCCAGCATGTAGATGGCTCTATTAAAGAAGAGAGGTAAATGTAAGATGGCAAAAATCGATTTAACTAAGTATGGCATCACTGGCACAACTGAAATTGTGTACAATCCTTCTTATGAAGTATTATTCGAGGAAGAGACTAAAGCAGGTCTTGAAGGATTTGAAGTAGGTCAGGAAACAGAACTCGGTGCTGTTAACGTAATGACAGGTATCTACACCGGACGTTCTCCTAAAGACAAATACATCGTTATGGATGAGAACTCCAAAGATACAGTTTGGTGGACTTCTGATGAATACAAAAACGACAACCATCCGGCTACTCAGGAAGCATGGACAGCAGTTAAGGATCTTGCTAAAGCAGAACTTTCCAACAAGAGACTTTTCGTAGTTGATGCATTCTGCGGTGCTAACAAAGACACTCGTATGGCAATCCGTTTCATCGTTGAAGTTGCATGGCAGGCACACTTCGTAACAAACATGTTCATCAAACCAACAGCTGAAGAACTTGAAACATTCGAGCCAGATTTCATCGTATACAATGCTTCCAAAGCAAAAGTTACAAACTACAAAGAACTTGGTCTGAACTCTGAGACAGCTGTAATGTTCAACATCACAACTAAAGAGCAGGTTATCGTAAACACATGGT
>OLPW01001463.1_pt1 | contig 24121 bp, 25 predicted proteins | sample 1672161 | NCBI WGS metagenome assembly OLPW01 (sample SAMEA3136654, study PRJEB25190) | human gut metagenome
TTGCCGGAAGTATTCAGACAATGAAAGACTGTCTGATACAGGGTATGTTGCGTGTCGGAATATCCGGTAATAACACCAAAGGTATTGAATTCTACGGCGACAGTTACCAAGCCGACAAGGACGGCAACTATTCAACACCGTATGCCCGTTTAGTGCCGTATGTGGCAAATAATGAGGATTTCAAGGGTATAAATGTTGAGGGCGGCAAGTTGTGTGTTAATGATGATGTTGTAGTGACAGAAAAAAGACTTTCAACAATAGAAAAGACAATAGAGAGTTTACAAGAACAAATAAAGAACTTGAAAAAGCAACTTGATACTTTGTCATAAAAAAATACGGCTGACATTTCAGCCGTATTGAATTATCGTAAACTATTTATAACCGGAATAATAGTGGTTGTATAGTAATCAACAGGAATCAAATCAAGATATTTAATAGGTACATCAGTTAATAAGGGATTTAACAAATCGTTTTCATCACAAAATTCGTGCAAAGTGAATTTGTATTGACCTAATCCAATACCTGCAAGCATATCCTCTATGTCTGATGAACTGACATATTCTACACCGTCACGTTTTTCAATAGGTAGTTCCGGCAAAGGTGACAAGTCGGAAGTGGTTGACGGCTTTACAGTCGGTGTTGGTGTTGGTTGTGCGGCGGTATCGGTATCAATCGTAATAGTGTTGTCACTGAAACCAACATTGAAACCGCCGACAGCGTCGGCAACGTCACGTAATTTGAAATATGTATTATCGTTGATGTTGTAGCCCTCTATCGCTGTTTCAGTACCGTTTACGGCAACAGGGAACGGGTTAGCCGTTACGGCATATTCTACGGCGAAACCTGTCGCGGTCGCACAGATTATACCGCCTGTTATAAAACCTAATATAAATTTTTTCATAGCTTGTAGCCTCCTTTTTGTTTTTAATATATAATAATTTGTGCATTTTGTCAATATTTGTTTGACAATACAGCATTAATATGGTAATATAAAAATAAAAAGAAAAAAATTCTAAAAAACTATTGCTTTTTTTAAGCAGATAGAATATAATATAACGCATGAGATAGGCCTCAACACGCCTCTTCGCAATGCGAATGCGTACCATGTTGAGGCTGCTTTTTTATTTTAGGAGTATTGTATGGAAATAAAAAGACCGACTACAATAGAAGAACAAATAAAAATTTTAGGTGGTAGAAAGTTAGTTATTGAAGATGTTGAATTCGCTCAAAATGTACTTTTATCGGTAAATTATTATAATTTTACTGGTTATTTACATACATATAAAAATGCAGATGACAATTACGAAAACATTTCTTTTAATCAAGCGTATAGAATATATCTATGCGATAGACGTATTAGGTCTACTATATTATACGCGATAGAGAGTATTGAACATAATTTAAAGACGAAAATCGCTTATGTAATAGCGATGAATACCTGTGCAACATCTTACTTAAACAAAGATATTTTCGTGGATGAAGAAGAACACCAAAAACTACTACAAAAATTTGGACAAGCAATAAATAGAAATAGTAAAATACCATTCGTAAAACATCACATAAAGAAATATGACAGAAGATTTCCTATTTGGGTAGCTATTGAAATTTTTACCTTAGGAATGGTGTGGAATTGTTATAAAAATTTAAAGACACCTCTAAAAAAGAAGATTGCATCAAAATTTAATATAGGTTCCGTTTATTTGGAGAGCTGGATTGAATGTATATCTTATTTACGAAATGTATGCGCACACTATATGAGGTTATATAGATTTAAGGTACAGAAGACACCTAAAAAGAGTAAAAAACATAGTATGAATAATATATCTCACTGCATATATGACATTATAAATGTAATGCGTTTTTTAATGCCAAGTAAAGATGAATGGAATAATTACATAATTTCTAATATTGCTCAAATCTTTGAAGAATATAAAGATGTTGTAAGTCCTGAAGATTATGGTTTTCCAAAGAACTGGGAAAAAACTTTAACATTATAATATTGAAATTAAGCACGTCTTACGGCGTGCTTTTTTCGTACCAAAAATGAGGTGACACAATGTACAGACGAATACCACCATAGCACGCTTACGGCGTGTTTTTTTAATGAAATCCCAATCAATTACGATTAGAAAGGAATGATAAAATGAAATTAAATTTTAATTTTAGCGGAAAAACGCTGTTAAAGGATTGGTGGAAGATTGTTCGTGATAATTTCACGGCAATTCAAACCGACCACAACACACTGTCCGACAAATTGGACACAGAAATCACGCAACGCACCAACGCTGATGTAGGGTTGGCGGACAAAATCACCGCCGAAACCAAGGCGAGGGAAAGTACCGACAATACGTTACAAGGGAATATTGACGCAGAGGCGAAAAACAGGCGGGTCGGTGACAGTGAATTGCGAGAACAAATTTTAACCGAACAGACAAACAGAACAAACGCCGACGATATACTGAACGGCGAGAAAGCTGATAAAACCGATTTGTATGGCAAGGAAACAGATGTTGTCCATACAATAACGCACAGTTTGGAAAAATCAGATTTATCTATAGACATTAACACGTCATACGGTGACGGCACAATAACGATAAACAGTTTGGCGGTGCAGACTAAAATCTTTTTGGACGGGAATTCAGCGATACAAACAGAGCCGATTTCAGCTTCTTTTTCTGCGGAAAAGGGCGAAGAAGGCGAAAAGTGGGTTAATTTGCTCTATGACCAATATACAGGTAAACTCGGATTAGAAGTTACAGAGCAACCCGAAGCGGGAAATGTTGCAAAGATAGCGGTAACATATATGAAAGCCGAAGTTGCCGAAATGTATGCGGGTCAACTGAAGTTTGACGGTATCAAAGATTTGAGAGCATTAAAAACAGACAATAAAAATTCATTTTTGGCGGCGGTCAATGAAATTGCAACAAAACTGACAACTGAAATTTCAGACAGAGAGGGTGCAGAGCATTCACTGAATGAAAAAATCAGTACTGAAATTTCAGACCGACAGGCGGCGGACAACGAGTTGAAAGCAAAAATATCAGATATAAATACAGAACTGACAACGGATAACCTGTTTTATGATTTATCTAAATACGTCAACAGTGACAACACATTAGTCACTGACGACAGCGGTGTACAATATTTGTCATATTCGGATTTGTTTGAAAACGGAGTGTATTTGTATCACAATTTTGTTGTTGATAATTTTCGCCGTAAACCGAAAACGGAAACCACATTAGAATTGACATTCAATGTGGCGTCACGTCATATAGCTGGGGACGGTTGCGACATTGGCGGTTTGAATGTAGGTGAAACAGATGTACTGATTACATACACCGACCAAACAACAGCACGTTTTGGACAGTCGTATTACACAACAACCGATACCGGTGATAAAACAATCACGATAAACGGCACATCAGAAACGTATAAAACAACGAAATTTAAAATTGAAATTCCTGTAACCAAAGAAATTAAATCAATTTCATTCCGAATTGTATCGGATAACTATTATACAAACGGTGACCCGACGGGAAATGCGTGTGAACAGAAAACATTAATACAGTCGGCCGTTTGTTATGATGATGAATGTGTGGCGGTATTGCGTGATGATCTTAACACGAATACATCAAAAATTACTGCCAATACAACAAAAATCACCGAAATTGATAAAACAGTTACAGACATTGCAAAACATCAAATATTTGTCGTGTGCGACGGCGACCACGACGAATTAAAGTTACAGGCGGCGATAGATAGTGCGCCGTATAAAAGTATTATATATCCTGTAGGTGAATTGTGCGTTATTACAAATGCAAATATGAAGTCGGGTTACGGAATGACGGGAACTAATAACGGTGTGGCAATTCCGTTGAAAGGCGGAATGACGTTAGACGGTTCGATGTGCGATACAATTATGTTCAAAAACACAAATCCTGTCGCAAAACAATATGTTTTTCATCTGCCGGAAGGCGCTAAAATGCAAAATGTAAAATTTACAGAGGACACGGACACAGTAACGGCGGACACAGTAAATCCGACAGTATTATCAGCGCAAAGTAGTTCACAGATAATATCCTGTACATTCTACGATATATTCAGTACACATCAATTCGGTGTATCAACGTTTGAAATGAGCAACGTTCTGTTTTTGAACAACGTCATAGATACGTTCGCAGGTGCACCGGCAAATAATTTGACATACGAAATAAAAATCGCAGGCAATTCGTTTGTTATGGGTAACAAATTTTTGAATTTCACGCAAAAAGAACAATCGTTAGGATATATGCTACAGGCGTCAACCGTTATATTTGTAAACAATTATATGTCCGGGTTTACAAATTGCAGTATTGATATAGGCAAAAAAATAGTAGGCAATATATTTAAAACGTTTACTGATTGCAGTATCGATATAAATGGCGAAATTTCGGACAATGAATTTGCAGCAATTACACAGAACACAAAAACACCGTTTATATACACCAAGGGGATTACATTAATCAGCGGAAACAGAATGCCTGTTATAAAAATTAATTCCGAATATATCGATTTTATCGAATGCGGAAATTATGCCGTTATATGCGGAAATTATATGCACATTTCCGCAGGCCCTACGTCGGGACAGTGTAATCTAATATCAGCCAGCAGTCAGACGCTGATAGCAGATAATATATTTAGGACAACGGCGTCTGTAACGGCAAATGCAGATTTTTCAATTATATACAGCGACGGTAAAACAGTAGTCAAAAATAACGTGACAAACGCAACATCAATCGGAACGTTCGGCGATACGTGCGTTGTTGACGGAAATGTGACAGGGTGGTGATATTATGTACAAATTTTATAGTAAAAACGGAACAGCACAATTTTATGAACGCGGTGTTGAAATTGACGGCACGGTGTACGGAATACAAAAAGATAGCGACATATTACGTATAAAACGCAGGGTTGTCAATGATAAATTCGCTGAAACTGACGACAATTTCGATATGGACACAGAAATCGCAAAAATTCAGCATACGGACGTAACGTTGGAACAGCCAACTTCAGAACAACTGTCACAGATACAGTCAAAAACATTTGACAGTATGTCGGATATGAAACAATATGTTCAGTCTGTTATGAACGGTGAGCTGACACAGGATGAAATCAACGCAATGCTGATGTTACAGATTGCAGAGTTAAAGGCAGGTGTTGGCGGTGAATAAAGCGTTAATCAAGAAGTACTATCAAATGGGTATTTACAAAGAGAAACACCTTGACATATTCGTCAAAGCGGGAGATATAACGAAAGCAGAAAAACGAGAGATTATGGAGGGTTAACATGGAAAATGAAAAAGAAGTGTGGGAGCGTCTGACTGCCGTAGAGCAGTCCACCAAGTCGGCGCACCACCGTTTAGACAGTTTGGACAAGCTGACAGAGAGTGTCCACATCATAGCCACGGAAACAAAGGCTATGCGTGAGGACGTGAACGATATAACGGAACGTGTGGACGAAATAGAAAAACGTCCAAACAAACGATATGAAACCGTTGTCGGTGCGATATTAACCGCATTAGTCGGCGGTTTGATAGGTTATTTTGTTAAAATGTTGGGTTTTTAGTATTTTAAAATTTAGGAGGTATGTAAAAATGAAAGATTGGTTTAAAGCGGCAGGAATAAGAGCAATCAAGACGATTGCACAGACAGCGATTGCGACAATCGGTACGGCCGCCGTACTGGGTGACGTCAACTGGGTAATGGTTGCGTCAGCGGCGGCATTGGCAGGTGTATTGTCATTGTTGACATCAATCGCAGGTTTACCGGAAGTAAATAACGAAAAGGAGTGATTGAATATGACGGATAAAATTTTTATAAATGCAGTAAAAACATTAATCGCAAATTATTTTAACAATAATGTTGATGTGACAGACGGTAAAAAAATCACCGAAGATGATGTATATATCGTGTGGAGCTGTAAGACGTTGCAGAATTTCAAGGCGTTGGCGTCAACAACCGTATCGGACGGAATGTATTACGAAATTACATACAACGGCGATAAAAACGAGATGTATTTTGACGCATATAAAAAGTGGAAGAATATGACGGTAAGGGAGTGGTGATAATGTCAGCAATAGACAAATTGATAGAAATAGCCAACGCAGAGGTTGGCTATTTGGAAAAGTCAAGTAATTCACAATTAGACAGCAAGACAGCAAATGCCGGTACTGCCAACTATACAAAATATTGGCGTGACATCAAACCCGAATACCAAGGGCAACCGTGGTGTGCGTGTTTCGTGACGTGGTGTTTTGTCAATGCGTTTGGGATAGATAATGCACAAAAATTATTAAAACATTATCCGTATGTGTATTGTCCTACAATGGCGAATTTGTTCACATTAAATGCAAATCCAACAGTGGGCGATATTGTTATATTCAAACACAACGGAACATTTACGCATACGGGAATTGTTACAGGCGTAAACGGCGATTATTTTACGACAATCGAGGGCAACACAAACGGAGGTAGTACCATTATTGCAAATGGCGGCGGTGTTTGCCGAAAAGGTTATTATAACAGTAATTTACCGGGGACAAAATTCTGTACACCCGATTACAGCATAGTTGAAGAAAGCGAGGATTTAACAATGTCACAATATACAGAATTAAAAGAATTAATCGAAAAACAGGCGGCGGAAATTGCCGATTTAAAAAACATCAACAAACAGTTGGTAAACGTAGTCCAAACTACAATGGTATACGATTTCAATGATGACAATATGCCACCGTGGGCGCGTCCTGCGGTGCAGGCGGCTATGGACTGTGGTGCGGTACAAGGTGATGAACAGGGCAGACTGGGTTTGTCCTACAAAGACCTAAGGGCAATTTGTAGGGAATACCGTTGCGGACTGTACAATAAATAGGACATATAAAAATAGGTGGCTACGTGCCACCTATTTTTTATTTGTTTTCGTTTATGCGGTTTATTGCGTCAATTAGTAATTTTTCAGCCCAAACTGGCGGAGTTCTGTCACCCTTTTCCCAATGGGCGAGAGTGCCTAAAGGGATTTCAAACCGTCTTGATAGTTCAGCTTGCGTCAGACCTGCCGCAAGTCGAGCTTGTTTTATTTTGCAATCCATATATTATCACCTTTTATTCTATATCCCCTGTCATTTGAATGACAGGGGATAAGTTTAATTAATCTTCAATTTCAAAATTGATAAATCTTTCTACTTCGTTTTCTTCATCATCTGTTACAACAATTTCATCATCAACGATTTCAGCGTTTAGGTTGTTGTTTCTGATTTGTTCAATTAGAAAATCTTTGTATAGTTCGATTGCTTCTGCTTCGCTTTCAGCAGTTACATAATCGCCTGCGTAATTATCACGACTTGCATCTACTACATTACCGTTTTTGTACATTTCGTTTGTTACCTTAAATCTCTTCATTTTCTTTTCCTCCTAAAATTTATCCTTTTTGTTTGTTATTTGGGGTTTCCCTCATTTCTTGTCTTTATTATACCACCCATTGGATTGGTTGTCAATAGCTTTTTCAAAAAAAAATTAAAAAAATTTTGAAAATAATATCCGACACAGCAAAAAAAGTGCTGATAGTCAGAATATAGTCAAATGCCCAAAATGCAATATAATTTAGAATAATAAAAAACCGCTCAAACGCAGTGTTTAAGCGGTTTTCAGTATGGTACGCGATCAGGGGTTCGAACCCTGGACACCCTGATTAAGAGTCAGGTGCTCTACCAACTGAGCTAATCACGCATATTATGTTTTACGTCTGACGACAGATAATATAATAGCACATAAAAATGCTTTTGTCAACACTTTTTTTCAAAAAAATAAAAAATTATTGACAATGATATAATAGTTAATGTATTATATGAGTATAAAAGCAAATATGGAGGTCGAATATGGAACCGAAGGATTATATTGTATCAAGAATTGAGGGGGAATATGCGTACCTAAAGCGTACGGATATTGAAAGTGAGGAAGAATTATTCATAGCAATGGCACTGTTGCCGTTGGGTGTAGACATCGGCACAAAGCTACATTATGAATGTATGGAATATTCAATAATATAAGGAGACAGTATATGCGAGTAATATTATTTATATTGGGATTGCTTTTTTCGGCAGACGGACTTTATTTTGCGTCAACCACATCAATGGGCGTGGGTGAGGCATTTACCGTTGCAATAGGTATTATGTTTATATTATGGAGTACGTTTTACGATGCGTTCAAAACAAAAGGCTTTTTGAAATTTATAAAAGGTTTGTTTACGTTCGGAATGATTGTACTTGTGATTTATTCGGGGATTATATGCGTTGTCGGAAAAAGTGACAATGCGACATACAGAGAAGATTATATAATCGTGCTTGGTGCGGGACTGAAAGGCGATACACCGTCTTTGGCACTTGAAAGACGACTTGAAAAAGCGGCTGAATATATGAACAAAAACGGAAATGCAATAGCAATAGTCAGCGGCGGACAAGGCAAAGGCGAAACAATTTCAGAGGCACAGGCAATGGAAAACTACCTTTTAAATCACGGAATAAGAGAAGACAGAATTATAAAAGAGGACAACTCCACAAGCACATATGAAAATTTTGAATATTCAAAGTTGATAATGGACGAGGGACAAGCCGTATTTGTCACAAACGAATTTCACGTTTTGCGTTCGGAATTGATGGCAAAAATAAACGGCATAGACGCAACACATATAGGTGCGTCTACACCGATACCGCTTTTGCCTGTATCTTGCGTGCGTGAATTTATTGCACAGATAGCGGCTGTTCGTTATTATTTTTAGCTTTTTCACGTTCTTCGGCTTCAAGCTTTGAATAAATACAACCGCAGTAATTCTGACGATAAAGACCGTATATTTCCGAAAGTTCACAAGAACGCTTATAACCGTTTTTCTTTTTGAAATCGGAGCATAGATATTTAACACTGTAGCTTTCTTCAAGTTCAAGACCGATTTGGTTAAGCACCTGAGCATTTTTATGCGGACTGATCGAAAGCGTGGTAGTGAAGTAATCAAAACCGTCCTTTTGGGCGGTTTTTGCTGTTTCTTCAAGGCGAAGTCGGTAACATTTAAAGCAACGCTCACCGCCTTCTTTGAGATTTTCAAGCCCTTTTGCAATCGAATAAAATTTTTCACAGTCATATTTGCCCTCGATAAACTTTACTTTTCTCTTTAAAGGCATTTCATTTATAAGACGCTTTTGCTCGCTGACACGCTTATAAAATTCTTCTTCGGGTGAAATATTCGGATTGTAATAGAAAATAGTTATATCAAAATATTCCGACAAATATTCAAGTACATAGCTTGAACAAGGCGCACAACAGCTGTGCAGAAGAAGTGACGGAACGGTATTGTTTTTTTGAATTTCGTCAATCGTTTTGTTTAGAATTATTTGATAATTTTCTTTCATTGATTTTCTCCCATATTTTATTGACTAAGAAGTTTGACAAGAACGCGAGCAATATTCCGAACAACGCACCGCAAATAACATCGGACGGAAAATGTACATACAGATACAGCCTTGTAAAGCATATCAAAGCCGCAAGAATAATTGCCGGTATACCTAATTTTTTGCTGTACAGCAAAATAACCGTTGCGGCGGAAAATGAAGATATTGCGTGACCGGACGGAAACGAAAATCTTCCCGACGGCGCGCCTATCAGCAGATTTTCAACTGTAAGCAACGCTCCTTCGGTGTTATATGGACGTTCACGTGCAATTACATTTTTAAGCCCCATTGTAGAAAGGAATAATCCCAAAAGCAGTGAAACTATTATTATAATACCTGTTTTTCGTGATTTTTTGAAACAAAGCATTATAAGTGCAGTTACAGCCCATACAATGCCGCCGCTGCCTAAAAACGTTATAAGTGGCATAATTGTATCAAGAAACGGATTGCGTATGCTTTGAATTGCGTTTAAAATATTAAAATCAATCTGCGTTATAAAGTCTGTCATAATTACGTCATTCTTTCGATATGTTAATGTTTATTTCGTGTCAATAATAACACATTCACAACAAAAAGTAAAGTAAGAACATAAAAACCTCATTACTTTAAAGAGAAAGTTGCAAAAGGGAAGAAAGTGTAGTATAATCATATATTATATTAGTTGAAAGGAATAACTGTAATGAGAAAACTTCTTGCGATATGGCTCGGAAAAATTCTTACCATAGTCGGAAAAACAGTAGGTAAAAAATCATCTTCTTCGCCGGGTGCGTATGCACTTAAAATATGTCCCGACCTTGTAAAAGGCTTGGAGAAATGCGTGTCAAATGGTATAATCGTAACTTGCGGCACAAACGGAAAAACAACGACAAACAATCTTATGGCATCGGCACTTGAGGCAAAGGGATATAAGGTTATTTGCAATAAGCTCGGTGCGAATATGCTTAGCGGTATTGCAACCACCGTTTTACAGGAAATGAGTATATTCGGCAAATTAAAAGCGGACTATGCGTGTCTTGAAATTGACGAGGCGTACACGCCGATAGTGTTTGACTATGTAAAGCCCGATGTTATGGTTATAACGAACCTATTCCGTGACCAGCTTGACAGATACGGCGAAATTGACATTACTTCGGATATTATCAAGCGTGCAATAAAGAAAGTGCCGAATTTAAAACTTGTTTTAAACGGTGACGATCCGCTGTGCGTTCAGTTCGGCAGAGAGGAAAACGTCAAGGCTTATTATTACGGAATATCCGAAAAGGTACTTCCTCAGCTTGACGATACAAAGGAAGGACGTTTCTGTCCTGTATGCGGTGAGGAACAGAAGTACAATTACTATCATTACAGTCAGCTCGGCGATTTTTATTGCCCGTCGTGCGGTTTCAAGCGACCTGAAATTGATTTTGAAGTCAAGAATGTATCGCTCGACACACCGATGAAGTTTACGATAAACAATCAGCCGATGGTGATAAATTACAAAGGTTTTTACAATATATATAACCTTATTGCCGTATACGGTGCACTAAATGTTTTGGGAGAAAAAACGGATGATTTCGCAAAACTTTTGACAGGCTACAAACCGCAAATCGGCAGAATGCAGGAATACAAATTCAACAAGCCCGTTATACTAAGTCTTTCAAAAAATCCCGCAGGATTTAACCAAGCCATTGCAACGGTAAATACGGACAAGCGTAAGAAAGACGTTATAATCGCAATCAATGACAAGGCTAATGACGGTCGTGACGTGTCGTGGCTGTGGGACGTGGACTTTGATAAAATTGCGGACGAAAACCTGAACACGCTTACAACAACAGGTATCAGAGTTTACGATATAAGTCTTAGATTTAAGTATTCGGATATAAAGGTTGACCGTATGACGCAGGATATGGCGGACGCAATTACAAAATGTCTTGAAACGGACAGCGAAGTTGTCTATGTACTTGTGAATTATACCGCACTTTATTCGACAGAGGCGGTACTTAAAAAGCTCGGAGGTGAGGCATAATGAAAATCAAAATACTTCATCTTTATCCCGACCTTTTGAATTTATACGGTGACAGAGGAAATATCGAATGTATGCGAAAACGACTTATGTGGCGCGGTATTGACGCGGAGGTTGTGACATACACCTGTGAGGACAGCGGATTTGATTTGTCGGACGTTGATATTGTATTCATAGGCGGCGGCTCGGACAGAGAACAGAAAATTGTTTGCCACAGACTTTTGGAACACAAGGACGAAATAAGAAATTATGTTGAAGATAACGGTGTACTTGTCGCAGTGTGCGGCGGTTATCAGCTTTTGGGTAAGTATTACAAGCTTGAAAACGAAACAATCGAAGGACTTGATATACTTAATATTTACACCGAACAAGGCAAAAAACGTCTTATCGGAAATATCGTACTTGAAAATGACTTTCTAAATCAAAAAATTGTCGGTTTTGAAAATCACGGCGGAAGAACTTACATCGGTAATCACACACCGCTCGGCAGAGTTGTTTATGGTTACGGAAACGATGAAAAATCCGGTGTTGAGGGTGTTGTGTATAAAAACGTTGTCGCAACATATTTGCACGGACCGCTTTTGCCTAAAAACCCTGCACTTTGCGATTACATTCTGACAAACGCAATAAAGAGAAAAAATCCCGACTTCAAAGGTCTTGGCGGCTTGGAGGACACTCTTGAAGATATGGCAAACCAATATATTGTAAATAGGTTTAAAAAGTAAACATTTTTTTAACAATGGTGCATATGTATTGACTTTTTTACTGTGCAGTCATAAAATTAAATGGTATTGTAGAAACAATACCATTTTTTAAGGATTGAATTCGGTATGGAAACTAAATTAACAAGAAATATACAACCGAATAATAAAAGTCCGTTTTCGTGGCTCAGCAAGATATTTAAAGGTATTAAAACAGGCTGGGATGCGGTAGGCGGAGTGTTTAAGAAGTTTTGGAAACTTTTGTGCAAGAGCAAAAAGTTTTCAAATTTTGCATACGTTAAATTTCCGAAATTCAGAAAGGACATTTGGGAGTATGCAAAGGCACACAGGCTGAAGGCATTGATTTCAGTTGCTGTCGGAGTGGCGGTACTCGGTGTGCTTTTGGGCGTTATGATAAAAAATTCCGTAAATTCCGACTATCTTCAAGAGGGTGACGATTCTGTCGGATATGCGATGGTTTTGCAGAATTATTACACGTTCGACCACAGCGACAAAACCAATGTTGCGATAAAATTAAGCTGGGACGACGGTGCTGTTGACCTAAACGGCGGTACGGCAGAGGCAAAAATAAAAGCAAAGGTTTATCCGATAAATTTACCCGATAAAAAAATTACTTGGAAATCGTCTGATGACAATATCGCAAAGATTGACAGTGGCGGTAATATAACGGCACAAAATCCCGGTAAAGCGACATTGACGGCAATGTTGTACAGTCAAAAAAAGAGTGCAACCGCCACTTTGTCGGTAAGACAGCCTGTAACGGGTATATTTATGCCGACAAGCACAATAACGCTTTACACAGGCGGTGAGGGCAGACTTTTACAGACAGAAATATTCCCGAAAAACGCAACGAACCAAAACATAACATGGAAATCTAAAAATACAAAGATTGCACGTGTGGACGAAAACGGCAGAGTAAAGCCTGTCGGCGTCGGTATGACGGAGATAACGGCAACAACGGAGGACGGAGGCTTTGAGGCGAAGTGCTTTGTAAATGTCGTAAATTCATACGTTGACGTACAGACTTTATCCGTAAAAAATACTGACGCAATGACGATAAAAGTCGGCGACAGTGTTAACGCGATAGTAACCGTTTCACCGTCAAACGCACGAAACAAAACGCTTAAATGGTCGAGTGACGATACAAAGATAGCGACAGTAAGTCAAGCGGGCAGAATACGCGGTGTCAGCGTTGGTACGGCGAATATAACGGTTGAAACGACTAACGGAAAGAAACAGACGTTTACTGTCAACGTAACCGAATCGGACGCAAAAGACCCATTCAATTTGAATGATGAAGTTTCTGATTTGGATACGGAGGGAACTGTAACATACACGTCATATGACATATCATTCCCACAGATTATAAGAATACAGATGGGCTTGAACCCACCGCCGAAAATTTGGAGAAACGGCGGAATGTCATATGCGACAGAGTCCGAAACAGCGGAATATATGAATCCGAACAGTTTCTATACGGACGCATATAAATATCAGTTCCTTGACCTTTCAAAACCGAATAATGTCAGCGAAGAAACGCTTAATAATTATCTTGCCGATAAGGGTGTAATGAAAGGAATGGGAGCGGCATTCATCGAGGCGGCTAAAGAATATAACGTCAGCGAAGTTTACCTTGTTGCACATGCTTGCCTTGAGTCCGGAAACGGTACTTCACACCTTGCAACAGGTGTTGAGGTCAACGGCACAACCGTTTATAACTTGTTCGGTATCGGTGCATATGACGCAAACCCTGTCGGAAACGGTTCACAGAGAGCATACAGTCAAGGCTGGACGAGTGTAGAGGCGGCTATTAAGGGCGGTGCAAAGTGGATAAGCGAAAACTATGTGAACAGTCCGGATGGCAGACAGAACACACTTTATAAAATGCTTTGGAACCCTGAAAATCCGGGTACTCACCAATATGCAACGGATATTGGCTGGGCGGTTAAGCAGGCGGTAAGCATTGAAAAGATATTCTCGTCATTCACAGACGCAACATTATCGTTTGACGTACCTGTTTACAGCGGACAAATTCCGCCTACTGTAACTATGGACTGATAAAAAGACAGATGAAATTTAAACCGTTTCATCTGTCTTTTTTTGTCAGAAAAAATATGTTTGACAAGTTGAATTTTAGTGTATATATTATATACAGGGAGTTGAAACATGGATGATAAAAAATGATGTTAAAAATATATCAATCAAAAAGGCGGCGTTTATCAATGCTGCCGCAAATTACAGCTGTGTTATATTGCAGCTTGGTTTCAGCGCTGTTTTGGCGCGAATACTTTTACCGGAGGATTACGGGGTAATCGGTGTAATGACCGTTTTTACCACGTTTTTTTCGGTGCTTGCGAATATGGGGATAGGCACTGCCGTTATTCAGAATAAGGAGCTTAGCGACTATGATGTGTCGAATATATTCACTTTTAATTTATATGTTGCGGTAGGGTTTTCAATAATTTTTGCGATTTTTTCTGTGCCGTTGTCTAAATTTTACGGCAACAGCGTGTACATACCGATAGGGTGCTTGCTTTCGGTGTCTTTGTTTTTTTCGACAATGAATATGGTGCCGAACGCACTTTTAATGAAAGAAAAAAAGTTCGTGCGTATCGGACTTCGTATGATTACCACAACTGTTGTAAGCAGCGGTATAGCGATTGTATTGGCAAAACTCGGACTGAAATATTACGCACTTGCCGCACAGTCTATTATACAGGTTATGGTCAATTTTATATGGAATTACAGCAGTACAAGGATAAAACTTAGAATTAAATGTGATTTCGGCAGTGTGAAGAAGATTTTTTCGTTTTCGTCATATCAGTTTGCGTTTAACGTGTTTAACTACTTTGCAAGAAATGCCGATAATTTGCTTGTGGCGAAGTTTATGGGCGATACACAGCTTGGATATTACGACAAGGCATATAAACTTGCACTTTATCCCGAACAAAATTTGACGCACGTCATAACACCTGTTATACACCCGATTTTGTCGGAGTATCAGGACGATAAGGCGTATATATATGAGAATTATATGAAGATTGTCAAGATACTTTCATTGCTCGGATTGTTTGTCGGTGCGTATATGTATTTTGCGTCATATGAGATTATCTGTATGATGTTCGGTGAGCATTGGGCGGCGGCAATTCCTTGCCTTGCGATGCTTAGTCTTTCGGTTTGGGCACAGGTTATAAATTCAAGCTCCGGTGCGATATTCCAAAGCCTTGGCAACACGAAAAATCTTTTTATAACGGGTGTTTTGTCGTCGTCGACTACTCTGATAGGTATTGTACTCGGAATTGTTTTCGGCGATATTGGCACAGTCGCAAGAAATGCAATGATTTCATATAATATTAATTTTATGATTTCATATTTTATGCTTATAAAAATGACGTTTGGATTTAGCTTTTTGAAATTTCTGAAAAGTTTTATTCCGGACGTGTGTATTGCGGTTATGGTTTGCATTGCGGGTTTTTTGACGCGTTACGCTACTATTGATGCAACAAATATCGTTGGTATAACAATAAATGCCGTTATTAAATTGGCAATTATGGGCGGTGTGTATGTAATCGGATTGATTTTGTTCAGACAGTATAAATATTTTATTGAGATTATTCATATAAAAAAACACAGAAAATAAAAAAAGAGCCTTTGACTCTTTTTTTTGTTGCAGTTGGCAACAAAATGTGCTATACTGATTAGAAACAATAATTGAGGGGATAAAAATGGATATAAAGGTAATAGACAAAGAATTTGCGGTATGCAAGATAAATGATGTTACGGAAGTGAACTTTAATGACGAGTTTTGCTTTGTCGGCAAGACTGATGAGGAATTATCGCTTGTATGCTCAAGCGAGTTTGTTCCGAAAAATACGATTGTATGTGACAGCGGTTGGAGAGCGTTCAGAATCGAGGGTATACTTGATTTTTCACTCACGGGAATACTTGCGAGAGCTGCGGACATTTTAGCAAATGCAAAAATACCGATTTTTGCGGTATCAACGTACAACACTGATTATATACTTATAAAGAACGAATTTTTTCGAAAGGCACTTGACGTATTGAAAGAGAATAATTATGTTATAAAGGTTGGGTGACATAGATGACAAAACTACTTATAAAAAGATTTATCAAAGACTATGAAAACACGCAAAATTCCGATGTGCGTACGGCATACGGTAAATTTTCAAGCATAGTCGGAATAGTGTGCAATGCGATACTGTTCATAAGCAAACTGATTGTCGGAACACTGTCTGCGTCTGTTTCTATCACTGCCGACGCGGTAAACAACCTATCCGACGCGTCATCAAGCATAATCAGTCTGCTTGGTTTTAAACTTGCAAGCCGTCCGGCAGACGAAGAACACCCTTACGGTCACGGACGATATGAATATCTGTCGGGACTTATGGTTGCCGTACTTATTATGGTAATCGGCGTTGAACTGTTTAAAAGCAGTTTGGATAAGGTGCTTCATCCGTCAGCGGTTGAATTCAGCTGGGTTACTGTCGGTGTGCTTGTGTTTTCGATTTTGCTTAAAACGTGGATGGCATTGTTTAATACGAAAACAGGTAAAATGATTAACTCAAACACGCTTATAGCAACGGCGGCAGACAGCCGTAATGATGTTATAACGACAGGCGCAGTGTTGGTTGCGGCGATATTATCGCATTTTGTCGGCTTTGAGCTTGACGGCTGGATGGGTCTTGGTGTGGCGGTATTTATTTTGTACAGCGGTTTCGGACTTGTAAAAGACACGCTTGACCCTATGCTCGGAAAAGCACCGGAGGATGAACAGGTTGAAGAAATTCGTCAAAAGATTTTAAGCTATCCCGGTGTTTTGGGTACTCACGATTTAATGGTACACGACTACGGACCGGGCAGACAATTTGCAAGTGTGCATGTTGAAATGGCGGCGGAAGGCGATGCTATGAAAAATCATGACGTCATAGATAATATTGAACGTGATTTTATGAATGATGAAGGACTTCATATGATTGTGCATTTTGACCCGATTTCGACAAAGGACAATACAGTGAACGACCTTAGAATTTGGATTGGTGAAAAGGTAAAAGAGATTGACGAACGTCTGACAATTCATGACTTGCGTATAGTGTATGGTATTACGCATACAAACGTAATATTTGACTGCGTTGTTCCGCATAATATGGATATGACCGATAAGGAGGTCAAGAAAGCGATAAATGATATGGTAAAGGAAAAATATCCTACATATTACTGTGTAATCACGATTGATAAAAGCTATGCGGCAATGCCACACTGAGAAAGGAGTATATAATGGATAAATTAAATTGGGCGGTGCTTGGTACGGGAGTTGTGGCAAATCAGATGGCGCAGGCAATGCAAGATGTTGGACGCAAACTTTATGCCGTAGGTAACAGAACGCACAGCAAAGCCGTTGATTTTGCTGATAAATACGGCATTGAAAAGGTGTATGACGATTTGAACGATATGTTTTATGACGACAATGTGGACGTTATTTATATAACGTCACCTCATAACACGCATATTGATTTTATTATGAAAGCACTTGAAAACGGAAAGCATATTTTGTGTGAAAAGTCGATAACATTAAACAGCATTGAATTGGAAAAGGCTTTAAAAAAGGCTGACGGGAAAAATCTTGTACTTGCCGAGGCAATGACGATTTATCATATGCCGCTATACAAAAAACTTATGAAACTTGTTGCGGACGGTGAAATCGGTGACGTGAGTATGATACAGGCGAATTTCGGAAGTTACAAGGACTATGATATGAAAAACAGATTTTTCAATATGAATTTGGCAGGCGGAGCAATGCTTGATATTGGTGTTTATGCAATTTCGCTTGCAAGATGTTTTTTGAAGTCAAAGCCAGACAATGTAATTTCAACGGTAAAATTTGCACCGAGCGGTGTTGATGAAATGTCGGGAATTGTTATGACGAACAAAGAGGGACAAATGACGGTTATTTCATTGTCGCTTCATACAAAACAACCGAAAAGATGTGTTATATGCGGTGATAAGGGATATATCGAGATTATGGAATATCCGAGAGCGTGTAAGGCGACGATTGTCTGCACCGAAACAGGCGAGCGAAAAGAAATCTGTGAGGGTGAAACCGAAAGAGCGTTGCAGTATGAAATGGAGGATATGGAGGAGGAGATTTCAAAGCGAAGCGGTTGTATGCTTAGGGAATATACAAAAGACGTTATGGAAATTATGACCGATATTCGTAATGAGTGGGGACTGAAATATCCTGAAGAACAATAAAAAACGCAGTAAACAATTAGGGTTTACTGCGTCAGCGTATAGATAAAAGTGTACAGGCAAGCCGTATATCTAAGATAGGCTTGCCTGTTATTTTTTTATAGCTGTAAATTATAATAAAAATAATATTATACATGTTACGGACAATTTGCTGACATTCCGGCACAGTGAACGATTAATCATTTACTGAGTTTTGGCTATTCAAAATATTTGCGGTCAAGACTTCTGTATTGTATTGCCTCAGCTATGTGTTCACTTTTTATGTTTTCCGAGCCTTCAAGGTCGGCAATGGTACGAGCGACTTTCAAAATACGGCTGTGTGCTCTTGCACTCAAACCGAGATTGTCGAATGCGGCACGTAAAATTGCATTTTCTTCTTCGCCGAGCGGACAGAATTTTTTAAGCATACCTGCGTCAAGCTGTGAATTTGAGTAGATATTGTAATCTTTGTATCTTTCAAGTTGCAGTTTGCGTGTTTTGTTTACGCGTTTTTTTATTTCGGCACTTGTTTCATTGTTTTCGGTCGAGCTTAAATCTTCATAATCAACATTCGATACTTCAACTTGAATGTCAATTCTGTCAAGCAACGGACCCGATATTCGACTGCGGTAACGGTTAACCTGTGTCGGAGTACAGGTACATTGTCTGCGACTGTCACCGAAATAACCGCATTTGCAAGGGTTCATACTTGCTATAAGCATAATGTTGCAAGGGTAGGTGAGAGTTGCGTTTACTCTTGAAATTGTGACGTTTCCGTCCTCTAACGGCTGACGCAAAACTTCAAGCGAATCACGTCTGAATTCCGGTAATTCATCAAGGAAAAGTATGCCGTTGTGGGCGAGGGAAAGCTCACCCGGTTTTGGAGTTGAACCTCCGCCCGACAAACCTGCAGATGAAATCGTGTGGTGCGGACTTCTGAAAGGTCTGTTTAAAATAAGCGGTTGGTCTTTCGGTAAAAGTCCGGCGATTGAATGTATTTTTGTGACTTCCAAAGCTTCGTCAAACGAAAGGTCGGGAAGTATGCTCGGCATACGTTGTGCGAGCATTGTTTTACCTGTTCCGGGACTGCCTATAAGAAGTACGTTGTGATTGCCGGCGGCGGCAATTTCAAGCGCACGCTTGACGTTTTCCTGACCTTTTACGTCGCAAAAATCAAGTACATTTGAAGCACTTGACGCAAAATAATTGGTAAGGTCAATTTTATGTACATTAATTTTCTGTATGTCACAAAAATGGTCGCATAATGCTTTCAAAGATGATACGGGATATATGTTTACACCTTCAATGACTGCTGCCTCGTCCGCATTTTCGGTTGGTACAAACATATCGGTAAAACCGCTTTTGTACGCCGAAATAACCATAGGAAGTATGCCGTTTATCGGTTGTACGGTGCCGTCAAGCGAAAGTTCGCCGAAAAACGCACATTTGCTTAAGTCCGGTGCATAAATCTGCTCCGTGGCGCATATAATAGAAAGTGCCATAGGTAAATCGTATCCCGAACCTTCTTTACGCTTGGAGGCAGGGGCAAGGTTTATGACAATGTGCTTTGCGGGAAAACGAAAGCCTGTGTTTTTAATGGCAGAACGTATGCGTTCTTTTGCCTCTTTAACGGCGGCGTCGGGTAAGCCTACTATATCAAATGCGGGTAAACCGTTTGAAATATCCGTTTCTACGCATACGGAAAATCCGTCTATACCCGAAAGTCCGCAGGAATATATGTGTGAAAGCATTTATATCACCTCAAGTAGTTGATTTTCTTCGTCTGAATACCATCAGTTTCATTGCCGCAAACGTAAGCGGTGTGCCGAGTATCGCCGCACAAATGTATGCAAGCGTCGAATTTAAGTTTAAAGCCGTAAAAATGAATACCATTAGGTATTGAAATATGAAATTCGGTATATAGCTTATCGGAAATTTGAGAAACTTTTTAAGTGTCGGTCGTTGGTGAAACGTAAAGTGACAGTTTAAAAAGAATGATGTTATTATGCTGACTATATATCCGAATATAAAGTTGGAACGTGAGTGTTCGGCGATTAATCGCAGTGGGTTGTCCGGTGCAAGAAAAGCATTGTGAAGAATGTCAAGTAATGTGGCTGTGCCGACCGATACGGCAGTGTTCACAATGCCCAAAAGCATAAATATAACAAATTGCACCGTCATAAACGGACGTATTACACGCATCATATTCGGCGAAATACGTTCTTCAAGACGTACACGCAAATTTGCAAGAAAACGCTCCAAATTAATCATCTCTCCTTTGAAATAATACTTACATTATATACTAAATCACGGATAAAAACAATAGTATTGAGGTTTAAAAAATAAAAATGTAAAAATTATAAAAAAACACTTGACAAATAAGTTAGACTGTGCTATACTATTATAGCACTCTGAGAGAGGCGCTAAGTTAAATATCGCGGGGTAGAGCAGTTGGTAGCTCGTCGGGCTCATAACCCGAAGGTCGCTGGTTCAAGTCCAGTCTCCGCAACCATTAAAAAAACCAGTGTTTAAGCCGTTTGTGGCAAGTACACTGGTTTTTGTTTTATCTTTTTTTCTTAAATTTCCCCTAAAATTTCCCCTCTAAGGATTTTTTCTAAGGTGTATTTTTAAGGTGTTTTTTGTGTTTTAAAATGTTTGTGATGTAGCTTTATCGTTTAGCATAGTGATATATTTATATACTGTACTTCGCCCCATATCAAGCATTTTTGCAAATTGCACTTTTGACATACTTCCGTATTCGCCATTTATCAATTTATTGTATTCTCTGATGAAGTCTGTCGGTACATCTGCTTTCGGTCTGCCTAAGATATGTCCTTTTTCCTTTGCCGCCGCAAGTCCTTGATTAATTCTTGTTACTATCTTTTCGCGTTCTTGTTGTGCCATATGAGCCTTTAAGGTTATGACTATATCAATTATCATATTGTACATACTGTCGTTATTGGTGTTGTTCCAGTCGTTCATATAGGGAACATCAAGAGCAACTACTCTTACACCGATAGACTTTAGCTTTTTTAATTCGCTTATAACATCATCTGCGGAACGTCCTATTCTGTCTATATCAGTGATTATTAATATATCACCGCTTTTAAAGTGCTTGAACATATTACCGTATAAAGGACGGTTTTCCGCCGCCACTGTGCCGCTTATGGTTTCGCTTATCCATTCATTTACAATAAAGTTGTTTTCGTCTGCGTAAGTCTGTATTGTAAGTTGTTGTCGGTCGTGCTTTTGCGTTTTCTTTGTTGTGGATATTCTTGTATATGCAAATATCATATTAATTAACTCCCTTTAGTTGTAATGTGTCTATGAAAACATATATTTTATATTTGTGGATAAAATACACGTTTTCAAGCGGTGGTTTGTATGTAATTTTGATGTATCGGAAAACATTTGATTTTGTAGACAGTGTTTAAAGACGTTTTCGGTGGAAGAAAACTTCCGCCCTTGAAAATTCCTTACCGCCGCTGGCTTTGCAATAGTGGTATTAAAAGCGTGTTTAGTAGTCTAAACGGTTGCCGCTGATTTCAAGATAACGAAATCGCAAAATGCTTTCTTCTGAAAAAAGGTTAATATTACCGTCTGATGTAACATTGTTAAAAAAGGCAATTATCATATTTTCCCAGAGTTCTAAGTCGCTGTCGAAACCGTTCCCCCAATCGTATTCATCAATAAAAGCACTTAGCTTTGTTTGTACCTTTAGTTTATTTTCAGCGGTCAACGCTGGGTGTCGGTTGAGTTTGTATTCTTCGTAAATGTCAAAATACAAGTCTATGATTTTTTCGGTGATGTCGTAAATTTCAATTTTTTCATCAGAGAAACACACCGTTTTGACGTTGGCAAAACCATTATTATTATTTATGTTATTCTTTATATTATTATGGGTATCAAAAATGTCCCTCCAAAAGTTGTAAAAATGTCCCTCCTCCGTGACATTTTTGCCCGGGGGACGGAAGTTTTCTTCCGGGGGGGCGGACATTTTTGTCCGCTTATCTAAGTTGTTAATATATATCTTTCGGTTGTTGCTTGTACGTTCAATTTTTAAATGCTTGTTGTTTTCAAGTGATTTTATCAATCTTATAATTTGCTTGGTTGTGCATTTATATTGCTCCGCAAAATCTTTATTAGTTGCCCAGCAATACCCTTTTTTGTCACAATATGCGGTTATAGTGCCGTATAATATCTTTGCTTTGTCTGTCAGCTTGTTATCATATCTCACCGCCGCTGGAATAACCGAAAATGTAGAGCCTTTTTCTTTTAGGGCGGCTAACTGTATTATTCGTTGTCTATTCTTTCGGATAACTTTTATATAGCCATTTTCTTTTAAAGCGTTAATTGCCCTAATAACAGTAATCTTTGAACATTCGTATAATTTTTCAAAATAATCATTAGTTGCCCAGCAACAACCTTTTTTGTTGCACAAAGCAGATATTTCACTATACAGTATTTTTGCTTTGTCTGTTATTGTATCATTAAGTAATACCGCCGCTGGAACAACTGAAAAGTTATTCGGTTTATTATTGTTTGTATTCATTTTAAATTACTCCCTTTAGAATGGTATGTTATTATACTAAGCCACCAATAAATAAAGGTGTCTGTGGTTTTCGGTGGTGTCAATCGCTATATATCCCTTTGTTTCTAAGAGGTTTAAACACTGCTCTACACGTCTGTTACTTATTTCGCATACTTCGGAAAGATATTTATTGTCAACAGTGCAATATCCGTAAATATTTGAACAAGTGGTAAGCTCACCGTATAATATCTTTGCTTTGTCAGTCAGCGTGTTATCATATCTCACTGGTGCTGGAATAATTGCATAATATGTTGGTGTTGGTTTTGTTTTTTTCATTTTAAATCACTCCAATCTTAAATATAGTGCGGCGGCATATTCAACATTTCCGCCGCCGCAAGTCCTTTTTGTTATAGTGTTGTTTGTGTTTGGTTATGTAACCAGTTGAAGAAAGCGTCTTTCGGTATTACTATACGTCTACCTAATTTTATGCGAGGAAAACCCTCTGTCTTTACAAGGTTATACGCAGTAACAGGACTGATACTCATAACCGCCGCAATGTCGGAAACTTTTAGACAAAGTGGTAAATCATTCGCATTGGTGTAATTTGTTTTGGTTTTAATAACTTGTTCTTGCATTGTTTTCACTTCCTTTGTAATATCTTTTGTTTAATAAAAAAAATAATAAACTATTATTATAATACATTATATCACATTTTATTATGTTGTCAATACAAAAGTTATGTTTTAATATAAATAATAACATTTGTTTTATCTTGTTATTGACTATTTATATTTTTTTATGTATTATATACTTATAACTTAAATTTAGGAGCGGTATGTTTATGATTGGTAAAAGGCTAAAGGAGTTAAGAACGTCAGAGGGACTAACTCAGCAAGAATTGGCAAAGATTTTAAACGTGTCAAGTATGTCTATTTCATTTTATGAAAATGAGCAAAGAAAACCAGATAGTGATTTTATTATCTCGGTTTCAAAATATTTTGGTGTTTCAACTGATTATTTGCTTGGCTTAATAAACGCAAAAGATAAAGAAAATATAGATATAAGCAAGGTTACAGGTTTGAATGATTTTTCATTAACAATATTAGAACAATCCTTAAAAGAAACCAATAATGCGGCGGCGGAAGTT
>OLPW01001471.1_pt1 | contig 24037 bp, 25 predicted proteins | sample 1672161 | NCBI WGS metagenome assembly OLPW01 (sample SAMEA3136654, study PRJEB25190) | human gut metagenome
TCCCGGACCCAATAAGAGAGAAAAATAAAAACATATCCTATATTAACAATGCATTTTCAGAATATGTAGGAAGCCATATATTTGAAATGTCTGGATTTGTAACACAAAATACAATTCTAGGTAATTATACATATAATGGAAAAGAAAAAATAGTATGTGCTTGTGAAGATTTTACAAATAAAGATTGTGTTTTATATGAATTCGAAAACTTAGCATTAAGTGTTAATCCAGACAAAAAAATAGAAACAGAATTAGCAGATATAATGGAAGTAATAGATGGCATAAAAAAAATATCCTCACTTTCACTAAATGATAACATAAAAGAAAAGTTTTGGGATATGTTTATTATTGATAGTTTAATTGGAAATACTGACAGGCATAATGGAAATTGGGGAATTTTAGTATATCCAATAAACAATAAAGCTAAATTTGCACCTATTTATGATTGTGGTTCTTGTTTAAATCCAATTTTAGATGATAGTGACTTAGAAAAAATGAATGAGGTAGAAATAAAAAATTTAGCAATTAACTGTTATTCTTGTATAAAAGAAAATGGCAAAAAGATAAACTATATGTCTTATATAAAAAATGGTAAAAATGTGGAATGCAATAATGCTATAAATAGGATATTTAAAAGAATAAATATTGATAAAATTGATGATTTTATAGATAGTATTTCGTGTATGTCTGTTAGCAGAAGAAAGTTCTATAAAAAAGTAATTGGTTATCGATATGAAATTATTAAAAATGTTTACAATAGATTAAAATTCAGTGGTTCATTAAATAACTAGTAATTTATTTTGCAGGTTGATAAGTTTAAATTTTTTTAGAACTTTATAGATTTTTTTATAAAAGCTAGTATAATATTATTATAATAAATTTAGGGAGGTAATAAATATGTCTATCGAAAAACAAAGACTATATAATGAAATAGATACATTGCCAGAAGAACTTACAAACCAAGTAATAAACTTTATTGAATATTTAAAAATATCACATTTAGATACAGAAGCTCCAGATGAAATAATGATAAAAAGTAAAAAAGATTTAAAGCAAAAGTTACATATTTTAAAATTACTAAAGGAAAAAGAATATTTAAAATGGCTCCGTTCCATCATCACATGGAACTTAGTGGTATGAAAGAAACTAAAGTTGTTTTAATTTTTTGGATAGTTACAGCTATTTGCTGTGTTATTGCATATTTAATTTAGGAGAGATGTATGAAAAAATTTAAGCTTATTACTAAAAGTAGCGATGGTGAAGAAAAAAAGAATATGGATTTTAGTATGCTTGTTACTATAATGTTATTACTATGTATGGGATTAATTATGGTTGCAACAGCAAGCTCATACTATGCTTTAAGCACATATGGAAATAGTAATGAGCTTCTTACAAAACAATTAATATTTGCAATTATTGGTGTAATAGCTATGCTAATAATTTCTAAAATTGACTATAGAGTATACAAGAAGTGGAGTTATATCGGATATATTCTTGCACTATTACTTTTAATAGCTGTACTTACTCCACTTGGTGTTTCTGTTAATGGTGCTAAAAGATGGCTTGGATTTGGTGAATCTCTTAGGTTCCAACCATCTGAAATTATGAAAATAGTATTAGTACTTGCAACTGCAACTTATATATCTTTAAATACTAAAAAACTAAATTCTTTTAAAGGTTATATAATTCCTTTACTTATGTTAACACTTGTAGTGGTAGTGATGTTTTTACAAAAGCACATGAGTGGTACATTAGTTATGATAGTGGCTTCTTTTTCTATAATATTTGCAAGTGGAATTAAGATAAAGGCAAGGTATATTATAGCATTTATACTTATTGTACTTGTAGCTGGTACCATATTTATTACTGCAGAAGAATTTAGAATGAAGAGAATATTATCATTTTTAAATCCAGAAGAAGATATACAAGATGGTAACTGGCAAGCAGCACAAAGTTTATATGCGATTGGTTCTGGTGGAGTTTTTGGACTTGGACTTGGGCAAAGTAGACAAAAATATTTGTGGCTGCCAGAAGCACAAAATGACTTTATATTTTCGGTACTGGGTGAAGAATTTGGTCTTATTGGAACATTAGTGGTACTAGGGGTCTTTACATTCTTTATATATAGAGGATATAGAATTGCTATTACTTGTAAAGATTTATATGGTTCAATGATTGCAACCGGAATAACGAGTGTCTTTGCGTTACAGATATTTGTAAATATAGCGGTTGTAACTTGTACCATGCCGGTAACGGGAATGCCATTACCATTCTTTAGTTATGGTGGTACAGCTCTTTGTATAAATCTTTGTGCAATGGGTATATTACTAAGTATTTCTAGAAATTGCAAAAACTAAAAGTTATGGTGATACTTAATGAAGAAAAAATTAATAATTGTAGGTGTAGTAATTCTTGTTATTATGATAATTACTGTAGTTGTAATAGAAGTAAAAAGGATAAGATTTGAAAACGTTGCAACAATAGCTAGTGAAATAGTAAAAGAAAATTATGATATAGATACAAAATTAGAAAAATATAAAAGAGTTAAAAGTAAAACAGATAAAATAAGTTATGAATTATATTTTTCTAAGGTTGATGATATTGAGTTATATGGAACAGTAAATTGTGACGATATAAATAATATATCAAAAGAAGATAGTATATCTCTTAATATAGTTGATTTAGACTTAGCAAAAGATGTACAAGAAAAATACGGGGAAAACTATGAAATCGTAAAGCTTAACTTTTATATAGCAAATGAGATGTATCCTAAGCCATACTATAGATTTTTATTAAAAAATAATGGTGAAGGGTATAGTTATTTAGAAGGGAAAATACCTGTAAATAGAAATTTAGATGAAATTTTTGAAGAAAATGAAAATTCGACTTGGAGATAAGAGAAGGTGAAAAGATGAATGTGATATTTGCTTGTGCTGGTACAGGAGGGCATGTTAATCCAGCTATTGCTATGGCAAAAATAATTTTAAAAAACAAACCAGATACAAAAGTATTATTTATAGGAACAAAAGATGGACTTGAGAACTCTCTTGTAAAAAATGCAGGATTTGATATAGAACATATAAGTACAGGAAAAATTATTCGTTCTTTTACTTTAAAAAATTTTAAAGCAATAACTAATACATATAAAGGTATTGGAGATGCAAAAAAAATAATAAAAGAATTTAATGCTGATTTAGTAATTGGAACTGGTGGATATATTTGTGGACCTGTAATGCTTGCAAGCCGAAAATTAAAAGTACCATATGTTTTGCATGAAAGTAATGCATTCCCAGGAGTATCAGTAAGATTACTTGCAAGAAAAGCTAAAAAAGTAATGATTGGCTTTGAAGATGCAAGAAAAAGATTAAAAGATAGAGAGAATATAGTTTATACTGGTACACCTGCTAGATTTGATACAACTTCTTTTGACAAACTTAATAAAGAGGAATGTAAAAAAGAATTTGGTTTAGATAAGATATCTAAAAAGATAGTACTAGTTACTTGTGGTTCACAAGGTGCTGTTAGAGTAAATGAAACAATTATTGAAATGTTAAAGAATAATCTTGTTAATGATTATTTTATAGTTTTAGTAACTGGAAATAAAAATTATGATAATATAAAAAGTAAAATAGAGAAGATAGGTAAAGAAAACAATATTGATTTTTCAAATAAAATAAGAATTGAAAAATTTGTATATGATATGGATAAAATGTATAAAGCAGTTGATATGTGTATAACAAGAGCTGGAGCTATGACAATTACAGAGCTTGCTTTATCTGCTAAACCAGCAATATTAATACCGCTTCCAACAGCTGCTGAGAATCATCAATTATATAATGCAAAAGTATTAGAAAATATTGGAGCTGGAAAAATAATTGAACAAAAAGATTTAAATGCAAATAGTCTTGATTTAAAAATAAAAGAAATGACTAAAGAAAATAATCTTGATGAAATGTCAAAAAATGCAAGAAAAGTCGTTAAATTAGATGTTGAAGAAAAAATATATAAATGTATATTAGATGCGTTAAAAAAGTAGGTGATAATATTGGGAAATAGAGGTAATAACTCTAGGACAAGTACTAGAAAAAATAGTGCTTCTACAAAAAGGAATTATGAAGAAAATAAAAGAAAAATAAAAAAGAAGAAAAAAGGAAAAAAAGCCTTTATAATAATACTTATATTTTTAATTATAGGAGTTTTGGCCTCAGGTTGTTATCTACTATTTACTAGTTCTACTTTTGATGTATCTGAGGTTGAGCTTAATGGAACAGAGCGTTATACTAAAGAGGAGATTATGAGTAGTCTTGATATTTCTCTTGGTAAGAATATATTTATTGAGTTTTTTAGTTATAACAAAGAGAATATTAATAAATTTCCATATTTAAGTGATATTAATTTAAATATAAAACTACCAAATAAAATACAATTAAACGTTTCAGAAAGAACTTCTAAATATTTAGCTTATGATAAAGAAAAAAATAAGTTTTTTAAAATAGATGGAGAAGGTTATATTTTAGAAGAAGGAAAAATAGAAGAAAAAACAGAAGATGAAATGTTAGTATATGGTATTACTTTTGCAGATGAAATCATATTTGGTGAAAAAATAAATGAAATAGACTATTCAAAAATCCTAACATATTTAAATGTAAAAAAAGAATATGATAAGAGTGGAATTGGTATGACTATAACGAAAGTAAGTTTTGAAAATTCCTTGACAACTCTTACTTTAGATGATAAACTTATTGTTAAGTTTCCAAATGAAATTGAATTAGAATATAAGATGAACTTTTTAAAGGGAATAATAGAAAAGTTACCTGCTGAATCAGTAGGCGTTATAGATATGACAAAAGATAAACCTATATTTTCATCTTTTTAATGAGGGGGCATAAGAGTGACAAATAAAAAAGAATTAAATGAAGAAAAAGAAGTAGTAGAAGAAAATGAAGAAAAGAAGAAATTATTTAAAGAAAAAGTAGTAGAATTTTTTAAAAAGTATTCTATAATTTCATATACAGTAATTGGTATTGCATTATTTTTCTTAAGTATGTTACTTACAGCACAAATGAAGACTATTAGTAATACAGAAGAAGTAATTGCCGGAAAAAGAGAGGCACAACTTGCAGATGAATTACTTACTTTGCAACAAGAATATGATGCTTTAAAAGATAAGTATTCTGCTAGTGAAAAGATAGTTGAAGAATACAAAAATAATTCATCAACTAATGATGCACTTATTAATTCTATGAAAAAAGAAATAGAAAATCTTTCTACACTTGCTGGAACAACAGATTTAAAAGGAGAAGGAATTATAATTACTCTTACAGATGGTACTAAAAACGCTGCAGAAGTAGATTCTAATAGTTTAGTTCACGATAGTGATGTATTGACTGTTGTAAATGAATTAAAAGCTGCAGGTGCAGAGGCAATAAGTGTAAATGATCAAAGAATTATATCAACTTCAGCTATACGTTGTGTTGGACCAGTAATACAAGTAAATTACCAGAAAGTTGCTACTCCAATAGTTATTAAAGCAATTGGAAATGCACAGTATTTGGAAAGTGCTATGAATATAAAAAATGGAATAGTTGATTTATTAAAAGGAACAGCAGGTATTGGTATAACAGTAAGTAGAGAAAATGAAGTAACTATACCAAAATATGATGGCGTATTAAGCTTTAGAACTGCGGTAGAAAGTAATTAAAGGAGGGATATGATATGACAGGAATAATTATCGTAATTGGATTTGTTATAGCTGGTGTTTTAACAGGTCTTAATGTTATAATACCATATTCATATTCTCAATATATCGCAGTTGCTATACTAGCTTGCCTTGATTCTGTATTTGGTGCTTTTTCAGCTAATATAGAAAAGAAATTTAGAATGTCTACTTTCTTATCAGGTTTTTTTGGTAATGCAATAATAGCTATGTTTTTAGTATATATTGGAAGTAAATTAAATGTTGAAATTTACTTAGCCGCTGTTATAGTTTTCGGATCTAGACTATTAAATAATTTCTCTACTATTAGAAGAGAATTTATTGAAAGATTAGATAATAAAAAGAATGAATTAAAAAATGAAAAGAAAAACAAAAAAGAAGAAAAGAAAATAACTGAGAGTAAAGTAGAAGAAGAAAGCTAAAACTAGAAATAACTTGCAAATAAAAAAGATATATTATATAATATAGATGTATAAAACAAAAGAAAAGGTGGAATTATGGTAACAAAAGGACGTACAAATAGCATTGAACTACACACACACACACACACACACAAGTAGTTCTTTATTAAAAAGTAAAAAATAGAAGAAGGTAAAAATTGTAAAAAAAGTAAAATATATAAAGAAGCTAGTTTAAAATAGAAATATTTTAAGCTGGCTTTTTGTACGTAAAAAAACATAATGAGCCGAACCAAGAGGAGGAATAAAAAGTGAAAACCAAAGGAAAGAAAGGAATAAGTCTAATAACACTCGTAATAACAATAATAGTAATAATAATCCTTGCAGCAGCAGTAATATTAACATTAAATAACAATAATCCAATAGAGAATGCAAAAGAAGCAACATTTAAATCAGATGTAAAAACACTGCATTCAGAATTAACAATGTATATATCAAAACAAACAGCAGATACATTAGGAGTATTTAAAGCAGAAGAATTAAATTTAAGTGAAACGACAACACCAAAGATAGAAGAAGTATTAACAAGTATAAAAAGTAGTGGATTAAAAGGAAAAGTAGAAGTACAAAATGGAAAGTTAGTATATACAGGAACAATAGAAAAAGAAGAAAAATGGTTTAAAGAGATAATGGGAGAAAGTGTAGTGACACCACCAGAAGAGGAAGATAAAATACCAATAGATAAAGAAACAGAAAAAATAGGATATTATGCAGATGTAGATGGAAATGGAACCGTAGATGGAGTAATATATGCAGATTTAGCTTTTTCTAAAAGTGGGCAATGGACTAATGCAAATGGAGCATATTCTTACACAGCAAAAACAAATACAAAAGATTATTATATAAGTCAAACAAATTATAAAGGAGATTTTGGAACAAAAGATGTATTAACAGCAATAGATGGAGATGGAGAAGATAGATTTTATGTAATGGCATTAAAATCATTTAATGATGGAAATGGATTAGAGTATTTTTGGTATGAAGATGCACATGGAAATATGAGTGATTATGCAACAGCGACTTCGATAGACTTTGGAACTGGAAGAAGAAATACAGAGACAATGGTGAAAAAGTGGAATAATAGCGCATATGGTGCGCAAAATGCTGGTAAACGGTGATATATATGACGCCTTAGATGTGTGGGGAGTAATCCAAAATAAAGTAGCAGAAGGTTGGTTTGTTCCATCAAGAGGTGAATGGGGAGCATTTGGAGATAATTTAAGAATAACAGAAAATAATTCATTACCCGGACTTACTTACAACTATTGGTCATCGTCTCAATATTCTGATGCTCTTGTGTGGTACATGAGGTCTAGTACTAGGGAGATGAGATACTACGCAATAGGTACTAACGGCACATTTTATGTGCGTTTAAGTACAACTTTCTAATTTTGTAAATATTTAAAAGTTAAGGAGTTAAAGTTTTTCTTTAACTCTTTTTTCTTAATAGTTGAAAAAAATTATTACATACTATATAATAAAATATATAGATGTGGTGAGATTATGGAAAAAATTGCAATTATTTCAGATGTACATGGTAATATTACAGCATTAAAAGCTGTTTTTTTAGATATAGAAAAAAGAAATATTAAAAGAGTATTTTGTTTAGGTGATATTACTGCTAAATTACCTAATTCTGATCTTGTAATAGATATGATTAAAGAAAAATGTGAAGTAGTACTAAAAGGCAATTGTGATGAAATTATTTCATCACCAGAAATAAAAAAAGGAAGATTTTGGACTAGGGATAGAATTGGTGAAAAAAGAGCTGAATACTTATATAATTTACCAGTTATGTATGAATTTTATTTGAGTGGTCATCTAATAAGGCTTTTTCATTCATCACCATTTAGCTTGTCACATATTTTTAATCCAATGTTTAAAAATATAAATACTAAGTATAAAGATATACAAATTTTAAGCCCAGATGACATGTTTTCTAATACAGAGTTTATAGGTAAAACTAGTGATGATAAAATACCAGATATGATTGGGTATGGTCATTTACATACGCCAAATATTTTTAGATGGAAAAATAAAACAATTTTTAATCCTGGAAGTGTTGGTGCGCCTACTGAGATGTTAAATGATTATGAAGTAGATGAAACATCTAAATTTTCTACAATGGCTTCATATATTATATTGGAGGGAGAATATGATTCAAAAAGTTTAAGTGGAATTTCAATTAATTTAGTAAGAGTTCCATACGACATAGAAAAAGAGATAGAAAATTTAAGAAAATCAGATATGCCGGGTAAGGAAGATTCAATACAAATGTTACGTTCTGCTTGGCCTTATTAGTGTATATATTTAGAGGGTGAAATATGAATAAATATAGAAGTGTAGTTAAACTCTTAAAAAAATATAATCAAGAGCAAGTGCTTGCTTTTTATAATACTTTACCAAAGGAAGAAAAAGAGTTACTACTTGATCAAGTGTTAAATATTGATTTTGAAAAATTAATATCGTTATATAATGAATTTCAAAAAGATGTATCATATACAGATGCGGTAATTACGCCTCTTGAACATGTTGAAGAGACAAAGTTATCATCATATATTAAAAGTAAATATGTTAAAAAAGGAGAAGAAATTATAGAAAATGGAGGACTTGCTGTAATAACTCTTGCAGGAGGTCAGGGAACAAGACTTGGACTTAGCTTACCAAAGGGATTTTTTGAAGTTGAAACTAATCCCAAAAAATCTTTATTTCAGATACAATGTGAAACTTTGCAAATAGCAAATATTAAATATAATACGGTAATACATTGGTATATAATGACAAGTCCAGATAATGATAGTATTACTAAAGTATATTTTGAAGATAAGAAGTATTTTGGATATGGTAAAGAGAATGTAACATTTTTTAAACAAGATACATTGCCTGTTTTAGACTTTAACTCAAAATTAATTTTAGATAAAGCATATAAAGTAAAAGAAGTATCAAATGGTAATGGTGATGTTTTTTCTTCTTTACAAAGATATGGTTTAATTGAAGATATGGAGAAAAAAGGAATTAAATATGTTTTTATTGGAGGTATAGATAATATACTCTTAAAAACTGTAGATCCTCTATTTATTGGGCTTTGTGATATCGGAAATTGTAAAGTTGCATCTAAAACAATTACAAAAAATGAGAACGAAAAGGATGAATGGGTTTTTGCAAGAAGAGATGGAAAACCATCTATTGTTTCTAGTAAGAGAATTACAAAGGAAATGGAAGATAAGAAAGATGAAAACGGAAAATATTTATATAAAGAGATAAACATACTTGCTCATCTTTTTTCAATTGATTCGTTAAAGCTTTGTGCAAATATTGACTTACCTTATCATTTAGCTGAAAAGAAGAATGATTATCTTAATGATGAGGGTGTTAAAATTATGCCAAAATCACCTAATACATACAAATATGAGCAATTTATATTTGATGTATTCCCATATTTTGATAATATACTTCTTCTTAGTGTTAAAAGAGAAAGAGAATTTGCACCTATTAAATCTTTTACAGGTATACATACACCTGAAAGAGCTTTAGAGTTATATTTAAATGAGAGAAGAAATAGTATAAAGGGATAATATTTATATAAGAATGGGTTAAGCACTCATTCTTTATTTTTTAAAAATGAGTTGACATAAATATAAAAATGTGATATAATATATATTAGTAGTGATTGATGATTAGGATTTAAATAAAGACTAATGAAACAAACTAGCTAAAAGTTTATTTTTCTTTATTATCTTATTCATCTTTCTAAATATTATATAAAGGAGCGGCATTATGGCAAAGAAGTATTTTAGCATTAGAGAGGCAATCCGTCTTGCAGAGTCCGGTATGACACGGCAGGAGCTGATTGAGTATTTTGGGCTTACAGAGTCCGAATACAAGAAAAAGTTTGCCAGCTTTTCTGAGGCAAACAGAAAGCGGCTTAAGTGTTTGCTTATTGCTGCAAGTGGTAAGAAAAAGAAGAAGCCGATTGAAAAACCGGTTATTCTGGAGTTAAACAAGAATAAAGAAGAAGTAATGGAGGTATGGGATACCTCATATATTCTCCATATTGCAAATCTTGAAGGGGGCATGTCAAATGTAGTTATCCTTCCTGAGGTATACCAGCAGCTGGCGTATCACGAAAGGAGAGGGAATGGAAAGATTTGTCGTCTTTTCCATATGATTCTAGATGGAAGAGCTAAGGTAAACCTGGTAGCCGAATCTTTTGTCCCCGATAATGTCCCTAAGGATGAAGACCCGGCAGATTATGAGTTGTACGAGTATGTAAGACAGCATAAAAATACTGTTTTGTATACTTGCGATAAGTCACTTGCAATTAAGTGCCTTAGAGCAAATCTTCCTTATAAGTTTTTTAATAGGGGAGAGTATGGTACAAAAAGAGAAGAAGGACTGATTATAAGAAGGGGAAAGCTCTTTGGGGTCAATCCTAATCGAAAAGATGTCCTGGTGTTCGATAGAGCAAACAGGATTAAAAGAATGAACAAGCATTTTTTGATCCCTGTTCAGTACGGCGATATCGTCGTATGCGGAGATAAGACCTATATGGTCTTAAATTCAGAAGGAAAGATGGAGGAGATAGAAGGTAAAAAGAATAATAGGTTAGCGTAACAACATTTAGCATCCAAAAGGCCACATATGTGTTTACATATGTGGTCAATTTTTTTCTTTTAAATATGCAATGGTAACTCCGTAACTTCCTTCAAAGTAATCTGCTAACTGGTATTTATCTATATATGGACTAGAACTTAAGTATTTATGAACTGCTTTTCTAAGAATTCCACCATGTCTACCATGTATAATTCTCACACGTTTTGCTCTATGAGCTATAGCATCACTAATGAATACATCAAGATTATATAATGCTACTTCAACAGTTTGATGTCTAAGCATTATTTCTTCATTAAAATCATCACTGTTTAATGTATATTTTATATTAACATTATTTTTGTTATCTATTTTCTTGTTTGATAATCTAATTTTATCTTCACTAGTTTTTAAAATACTAGAGTTTGGAATTATCTTTATAGTATAGATATTATTATTTTTTCTTATTATTTTTCCAATTAAGCTAGTATTAATAATTTCAACTAAATCTCCTATATTGTACATAACAAAATTCCTTTCGCACTTATTATATCATAATTTAAATTATTTTACAATTATATAAAAAAAGAGCGCCACTTTAATTTAAAGTGACACCCTATTTAATTAAAAATCGTACTCGATGAACATAGCAGCCTCTTCTGTATTAAAGGTTTTTGTTTCTTTTAATACTAAGCCCTCGTCATAAATCTCCAATTCTGTAGGGGAATTCCAGACAAGGTAGTCATTGCGGTCTGTCCTAAAAATATACCACTTCCATTTTTTGAATACAAACTTACCACTATTAGTGTCTAATATATTATAATCAATATAATTCTCATCTCTAGCACCTAAAATCGCATAAGGATCAATTTCATCTCCAATTAGGCTTAAATCCTCCTTAAAGAGAGGAGTGAAATTTGGAGATACAATGTTGTAGGTTTCTTCACGAGGCTTTTTTATAAGAATATTTCCATTTTCACATATTCTCAAAGGTATAAAGTCATCAAGATTTTTCATAAGCTTAGTAACTTCAGTAAGTTCTCCACTTACATTCAGAAAAAACCAGTCTTCCTTTATTTTTAATGCTGCAATGAAGTCTTTCATATTCATTTCAACAATTTCGGTTGCGTTTATGCCCATAATAATGAAACCAAAACCTGCTTTATACACGGAGTGAGTATTATCATTCTTAATGATATAAACATAATCTTCATTATCTAAGAAGCAAGCGTAAATACATCCTAATATTAAAGTTTTAACTTTCCGAATGTAATCAATGATGATTGTATTTCCATCAGCGTAATGGAATCCGAGAGTACCAATTGTGTTTCTTTTTTCGTTTGTCTTCATGATGTAAACCCTCCTAAAGGTATAAATTATATTATTATTATAGCATAAAAAAATATTTATGTCAAATGTTTTTGCTTAAAACACCTTAAGGCCTAGTAAAAATAATTCAAATTTTATACATTTGGTATATAAAATATATTTTATTGTTATAAATACATTTCATCAAATTTTCACATTTAAACTATTTACAAATAATTATTTCTGTGTTAAAATATTTCCTATTGCAAAACATTATTTGCAGGAGGTAGGATATGCCAAATATTAAACTTGCTAATGAACTTATGGATACATTTATGCGTATAAAAAATCAACAATTTCATAAAATTATAGAAGTTGATGGTTATACTCATAATGAAAAACTTGTACTATTTATTTTACATGATATATATCTAGAAACAGGAGAAAACAAAATATTATTATCTACTTTAAGAGATAGAATTAAACTTGCTCCATCTACAATTACACCTTTAATTTCATCTCTTGAAAAAGATGGGCTTATTGAAAGAGTAATAGTAAAAGAGGATAGAAGAAATATATATCTAAAATTATCCAAAAAAGGTATTAATTTTACAAATGAAGCTCATACCAATTTATATAATAATATAAATAGATATATAGAATATATGGGTGAAAATGATACAAAAGAATTCATAAGATTATTAACAAAAACAAAGCAGTTTTTTAATGAAAGAAAGGAGAATAATATATGAAGAAAACTTTACAATGCCTAAAACCTTTTGCCCCTATGATTATACTTGGTATTATATTAACATTTACACAATCTATGTTAAGTTTATATTTACCAAATTTAATGTCTAGTATAGTAAATAATGGTATAGTAGGGCAGGACTTAGATGAAGTGTTTAGATATGGTAGATATATGCTATATGTTACACTTGGATTTATGGCATGTGCTATTAGTGCCACTTTCGTTGCTTCAAGAGTTTCAGCAGGTTTTGCTAACAAACTTAGAAATGCAATATATAGTAAGGTGCAAAAATTTTCATTAACAGAGTATAAGAAGATATCTACATCATCTTTAATAACAAGAACTACTAACGATGTTACTCAAGTACAACAACTTACTTTAATGTCTATGCGTATGATGATACAAGCACCACTTATGTGTATAGGTGGAATTATAATGGCATTATCAAAGAATAAACAATTATCATTCTTATTTGTAGTTGTTATACCATTATTACTTGTAGCAATTATATTACTTGCTAAAAAGATATTACCATTATTTACAAAATTACAAAAACTCACAGATAGAATTAATCAAGTTATACGTGAAAAACTAACAGGTGTAAGAGTAATTCGTGCATTTGCTACACAAGGTTATGAAAGAAAAAGATATGACAAAGCAAACAAAGATATATATGAAGTATCTTTAAAAGCTTCATATAGAATGGCAATACTAATGCCAGTAGTTATGTTTGTAATAAATATGTCTAGTGTTGCTGTTGTTTGGTTTGGTTCTCATTTAGTTGGTGATGGAGCTATGCAAATTGGTGATATGATGGCATTTATGCAATATGCAATACAAGTATTATTTTCAATACTTGCCGTTACAATGCTATTTGTTATGATACCAAGAGCTATGGTTTCAGTAAAGAGAATAAATGAAGTTTTAGATACAGAATCTGTTATAAAAGAAAAAACAGAATTTGTTCCTAAAGAGAAATTTACAAAACCAGGTGAAATTGAATTTATAAATGCAACATTTAAGTATTTAGATGGTGATGAACCAGTATTAAGTGATATGAACTTTAAAATTGAAAAAGGTCAGACAGTTGCAATTCTAGGTGGAACTGGTTCAGGTAAAACTAGTCTTCTTAGCCTTATAATGAGATTTTATGATATAACTTCTGGTACTATTAAAGTTGGTGGTGTAGATATAAAAGATATACCACTTGAACAATTAAGAGATATGATGGGTTATGTTCCACAAAAATCAGTACTATTTTCTGGAACAATTGAAAGCAATATAAAATATGGAAAACAAGATGCAACTGAAGAAGAAATGATAAGAGCTGCTAAGATATCTCAAAGTTACGACTTTATAAGTTCTTTAGATGAGAAATTTAATGCTCCTGTTGCTCAAGGAGGAACTAACTTCTCTGGAGGACAAAAACAAAGATTATCTATTGCAAGAGCTATTGTAAAAAATCCTGATATTTATTTATTTGATGATAGCTTTTCAGCACTTGATTTTCAAACTGATAAAAAATTAAGAGAAGCTTTAGCAGAAAATGTAAGTGGTGCTACAGTTGTAATAGTTGCACAACGTGTAAGTACTGTTTTAAATGCTGATAAAATATTATTTATAGATGAAGGTAAAATAATTGCACAAGGTACACATAAAGAATTGTATAATTCATGTGAAGAATACAGAGAAGTTGTATTATCACAAATTACTGAGGAGGAGGCGATAAATGGTGGAAAATAAAAAAGATATAAGAAAACATCATGGTGGTCCAATGGGTAAAGGTCCTGGATTTGCTGGTGTAGCAGATAAGCCAAAGGATTTTTCGAAAACTTTAAAAAGATTAATAAAATATATTGGAAAATATAATAAAGTTATACTTTTAGTTGTATTTGTATTAATATGTTCTACTATTTTATCAACACTTTCTCCTAAAGTACTTGGTAAAGCTACAACAGAACTTGGAAATAATGTTATACAAAAGGTTGGATATTCTCAAATCCAAGGTTATCTTGCAAATTTACCTGAACAAGTAAGAAATCAAATCCCAGAAGGTGCTACAGTACAAACACTTATTGATATGAATTTAATATCTGATGATGTAGCTGAAAAATTACCTGTTATTGCAAGAGATATTTCATTAACTGTAGAGCCAACTATAAACTATAACTATATAGGAAAAATATTATTGATAATACTTGCTATGTACTTTACAAGTGCATTATTTACATATATATCTACTAGAAGTATGGCATATATTGCTCAAAAAGTTACATATAGTTTAAGAAAAGAAATTGATGAAAAATTAGATAGATTACCATTAAAATTTTTTGATAAACATACTCATGGTGAAATACTAAGCCGTGTTACAAGTGATGTTGATATGGTAAGTAGTACACTTGAACAAACTATAGTTCAAATATTACAATCAGTATTTACTATTATCGGTATTTTAGTTATGATGATTTCAATAAGTTTGAGTATGGCTGGAGTTGCTATATTAATAGTCCCAGTAAGTCTTATATTTATAAGTGGTATAATTAAAATATCACAAAAGTACTTTATAAGACAACAGAATGTAATTGGTGAACTTAATGGTCAAGTAGAAGAAACATATTCTGGTAATTTAGTTATACAGGCTTTCAATATGCAAGATGAAGAAATAAAACAATTTGGAAAAATTAATAATGAACTATATAGATGTGGATGGAAATCACAATTCTTATCTGGTCTTATGATGCCAATTATAAATGGTATTAGTAATCTTGGATATGTTGGAATTTGTATTTTAGGTGCTAAACTTGCTATAGATGGAAAGATGACAATAGGTGATATTCAAGCTTTTGTTCAATATACACATCAATTTACACAACCAATAGGTCAAACTGCTAATATGTTAAATTTAGTTCAAGGAGCTGTTGCAGCTGCTGAGCGTGTATTTGAAATATTAGATGAAAAAGAAGAAGAACCAGATACAAATACTCCTGTAAAAATAGAAAGAAAAGCTAAAGTAGTTGAATTTGATAAAGTAGAATTTAGTTATGAAAAAGGTCAAAAATTAATTGAAGATTGGAGCTTAACTGTAAATGAGGGTGAAACAGTGGCTATTGTTGGACCTACAGGTGCAGGAAAAACTACAATTGTAAATCTACTTATGAGATTCTATGAAATAAATGGAGGTCAGATTAGAATAAATGGAGTATCTACAAAAGATATGACAAGAGATGACCTTAGAACTATGTTTTCAATGGTTTTACAAGATACATGGCTATTTAATGGAACAATAAAAGAAAACTTAAGGTATGGAAGACAAGATGCTACTGATGAAGAAATATATGAAGCAGCAAAACTTGCACATGCACATCACTTTATAAAAGCTTTACCTGGTGGCTATGATTTTGTATTAAATGAAGAAGCAAATAACGTATCACAAGGTGAGAAACAATTACTTACAATTACAAGAGCTATTGTTGCAAATTCTCCAATATTAATACTTGATGAAGCAACAAGTAATGTTGATACAAGAACAGAAGAAATAATCCAAAAAGCTATGAATAAGCTTATGGAAGGTAGAACAAGTTTTGTTATTGCACATAGACTATCAACTATTAGAAATGCAGATGTAATATTATTTATGGAGCATGGTAGAATAATTGAACGTGGTAAACATGAAGAATTACTTGCTAAAAATGGTGCATATGCAAAATTATATAATAGTCAATTTACTGAAGAAATGGAAGAAGCTTAAATAAAAACTATAATTTTAAAATAATTCCAATTAGTTATATGTAATATTTTTATACTTCATATGCTAATTGGAATTTTTTTATTATAAATTTTAATTATATTTTAATCTTATTGAAAAAAAATTTAAAATATGTTATATATATAAAAGGGTGAGTATATGAATTACATAGATATACCATGTACAATTAATGGATTAGAAGAATATAGAGATGAAGATGGATTTATAGATTTTGATAAAATAGGGGTAAATGTTATCCAAAGCGATGCAAGAGAAAAAATGGGAACAGTGGAGAAAGATAAATATTGGGTTAGACTAAAAGATGGCACAAAAATTTTACTCAAAAGCGGACTTTTACTAGATAATAAAGAAACAGCTTCACCATATGCTGAACTTATTGTTGAAGAGCTGGCAAAACAAGTTGGACTTAATTGTGCACACTGTGATTTAGTAAAGTTTAATGGAAAAAAAGGAATATATTCTCAGAGTATATTAAAAGAGGGAGAGCAATTAATTTCTTTAAATGCTATTTTAGATATAGATAATAGAGTTGAAGATTCATTTAATGATATAACAAATTTAGAAGATATTATACAATCTTTCCCTGCTTTTTTAAAAAGTGAAGGATTAAATAAAGAGCAATCTTATCAAGTTGTCTATGATATGTTAAAACAGCTTATATTTCAAATGCATACTTTGAATGCAGATGGACATACTGAAAATATGAGCATTATAAGAGACAATGAAGGGAAGATTAGAATGTCACCTTTATATGATAATGAAGATTCTTTACTGCTTAATATAGAAGAGGAGACTTTAGAAAAATTAGCTTTCAATGAATTAGGTATAAATGATATTCAAAAGAATATTTATCCTAAGATTGCATTATTACCTGAAGACATATACGAGGATGACTTACTTGGTGAAGATATATGGGAATATACTTACGATTGTATTAATGTAGATATTAGTGCTGAAGAAGTAAGTGATTTTATATATGATTGTCAAGATAACTTGGATATTGGATTAGCAATTAAAAATGTAGAAGATAGAATAAAAGCTCCATTACCCATTGAGGTATCAAGATGTGCTACTACAGCTTTTTTAAGTAGAAAAAATGATATTGAAAAAGTTATGTTTCGTGGTTATACTCCAAGTATTGATTATAATAGAAATGATCCAGGCAAAGATGTGTTGACATAAAATGAAAAATGTGGTATAATTAAGAAGTCGAAATTTTGTTATATCACTTTTAATAAAGGGGAGGAAATGTTATGTACGGTGTGTACATTGGTAAAATTAAAGTTGGAATTTATAAGATAGAAGATGGACTTGAGTATTATTTCCCAATCGAGGAGGGAATAAAAGAGGTCGAAAAAAAAGGACTAAGCGTTATGAATCTTTTTAAAACCCCAAAGACAAGTAAAAAAATAGAATTTTTTGCTTCGATTTTGCGTAATTGTAAAAGGTTTGAAGATAGCGATAATAAAGAAACAAAGTATGGATATCATACAAATAACTTTTATCTGAAAAAAGAATAATTTTGAAAAGTGGAAATAATATTCCACTTTTTTTATTATATATTTTGTTCTTTTGTAGATATATAAATGAACATAATTAGTCGTATAATAATAGATATATTAAATATAATATTACTAAATAATATTTGACAAAATAAGTTATATAGAATATAATTTATACATATAAGATATTGGGTTAGAGGAGAAAGTAATGAAAATAGAAGATAAAAAATTTGATTTTAAGTTTTTAAATTTCATGATGTACTTTGGTTTTGCTGTTGCAATATATTTTTTACTTAAAAATATAGGTATGCTGGATAAAATAATAGAATCGATTGTTGCATTAACACCTGTTTTTTTAGGTATTATACTTTGTTGGATTTCAACACCACTTACAAATAAATTAAGAAAAATTGGACTTAGTAAAAATTTATCTGCCATATTATCTCTTATTTTAATATTTGGATTGATAATAGTTGTGTTTTCTATGATTGTTCCAATTTTTATATCTCAGTTTAGCAATTTAATTAAAGATTTTCCTAGCATTTATGATGATATAGTAGATAAATTAAATCCATTTTTAAATGAAAATTTAAATATTGATGCAAATATAAAACATTTTAATGAAATAATATCAAAAGATATTATATTAGATAATTTAGATAATATACTTACTTATTCTATATCAACATTGCAAAGTGTATTTTCAGTTTTAGTTACTATAGGTACAACAATTGTAGTTTCTTTCTTTATGGTAAAAGATATGGATAAAGAAAGAATAATTATGTTTTTTTCTAGAAATGGAAAAGGCGGAAAGACATACAAGATGTTATCAGAAATTGATGCTGCTGTAATGTCTTATGTTAAAGGAACAATACTTGATAGTATAATAGTTGGTATTTTAACAACTATAGTTTGTTTGATATTAGGACTTGATTATGCAATTGTTTTTGGTATCCTTATAACTATACTAAATTTAATACCATATATAGGAGCTTTACTTTCAGAATTAATAGTTGCCCTTTATGCTTTAACAGTAGGTGGCCCTATATTTGCTATAGTAACATTTGCTTGTTTACTTCTTGTACAAATAATTGATGCTAATATATTACAACCAAATATAATAGGTAAATCTGTAAATTTACATCCAGTTGTCGTAATTGGTGGACTTATTGTATTTAATCTTTTGTTTGGAATTGTTGGTATGATAATTGCTATGCCAATACTTGCAATACTTAAAATAATAATTGAATATAAATTTAGTGTTCAATTTGATGAAATAGAGACAAAAGAGGATATAGCAAAAAACAAGAAAATTCTAAAAGCAAAAAGTAAAGAAAAGTAATAATTATAATGAGGGGGATAAATATGTTAAGTAACAAAAGAGGTATATCGTTAATAGTACTTGCAATTACTATAGTAATAATTACTATTTTAGCTGTTGCAGTAATATTATCTTTTAACAGTAATAATCCTATAGATAATGCTTATGAGGCTACCTTTAAATCTAATATAAGGAATATGTATGAAGAACTAAATGTATATTTTTCAGATTTGGATAATGAGTCTTATGGAGAATTTGATCCATCCAAATTTTCAGCAGATTTTTCTAGTGTGTCATATACTGGAAGAGGAGTTGAAATTGAAGAAAAAAACATAACAGAAATAATAACTGTATTAAATCAATTACCAGATTATAGAGATGCTGTTTTTATAATTAACGGAAAATTAACATTAGATTCAACTAGATTTTCTGAAGAACAAATGAACTGGGCAAGAGAAGTGTTAGAAAATAAATAATTTAAAAGGACAAAGTTTTCTTTGCCCTTTTTTATATTATTGTTCCTCCATTTACATGTATTGTTTGTCCTGTTACATATTTTGAATCATTTTCACATGCTAAATATAAATATGCAGGAGCAACTTCAAAAGGTTGACCGGCCCTTTTTAATGTAACATCACAACCGAAGTTTTCTACATCTTCATCTGTAAAAGAACCATATATAAGGGGTGTCCATATTGGACCTGGTGCTACAGCATTTACCCTTATCTTTTTACATGCCAAAGATTTTGCCATTGACTTTGTAAAATTTGTAATAGCAGCTTTACTTGCAGAATAATCAATTAATCTTTCGTTCCCTTGATATGAAGTTACAGATGATGTATTTATTATACATGAACATTCTTTTAAATGTGGAAGTACTGCTTTTGTAAGATAGAAGTATGAAAAGAAGTTTGTTTCAAATGTGCGTAATAATTGATCAGTAGTTATATCTAGTATACTATTTTGTGGTGCTTGATATCCACAGTTATTTACTAGAATATCAATTTTACCATATTCATTAATTACTTTATCTACTATTTCTTTAGATGTTTCTTCTTTTCTTAAATCTCCTGGTAGTAATAAGCACTTTCTACCATAATTTTCGATATATTTTTTAGTCTCATTTGCATCATCATTTTCATTTAAATATGAAATTGCTATATCACAACCTTGTTTTGCAAATAGTATGGCAACAGCTTTACCAATTCCGCTATCACCACCAGTAATTAAAGCAACCTTATCTTTTAGTTTATTACCAGTTTCCCCCTCTTTGTTATCAAATATTGGTAATGGAGTAGCTGAACTTTCAGAACATGGTTGTTTATCTTGATGTTGTTTTGGAAATCTAATTTCGATTTCTTCTTTTTTTCTTTTTTACCTAAACTTGGTATTTCTGGATACATATATAATAACCCCCTTTATATTTAGTATTATGTGATATTTTTAATTAATTATTTATATTTTGTATTTCTATTGAAAAAATGTTCTTTTTGTAATATAATAAACTAAAAAATCAAGGGTGGAAATATGAAAATAGAAGGAAAAGTTGCAACAATTATATTTAAAAATCCTACTAATTCTTGGACTGTAATTTTACTAAAACGTGGCAAAGGTTATATAACTGCAGTAGGTGAAACTCAAGATTTAGAAGTTGGCGATGAACTTGAGTTAGATGGAGAAGAGACAACTCATAAAATATACGGTGAGCAATTTAAGTTTACAACATACAAAAAAGTATTACCAAAAACAGAGTCTGCTTTAATTGAGTATATAGCAGATAATGTAAAAGGAGTAGGTAAGAAAACAGCCTCTTTAATAATAGGTTTATTTGGAGAAGACGCAGTTGATGTTATTAGATATACTCCAAGCAAATTAAATGAGATAAAAGGGCTAAACGAAGCTAAAATTTACGAATTAAATAGATTTTTTAATGAAGAATGGGAAAAATGGAATATAATAGAATATTTGAGTGGATTTAATATATCTGTTGTTACGGCAAATAAAATATATCAAACGTTAGGCACAGATACAATAACTATAGTAAAACAAAATCCATATAGTTTAATGAGTTTTGTAAAAAAATTAGATTTTAAAACCGTTGATGAAATTGGTAAAAATCTAGGGATAAATCTTGATAGTGAAGAAAGAGTAGACACAGGTATAATATATGCAATTAATAAAATAACTGAATTTGGGCATACATGTGTAGAAAAAGAAAATTTAGTTAAATATGCATCAAATATACTAGAAGTTGGAACAAAAGATATAGAAAATGGAATAACTAGACTTGTATTAAATGACAAGCTATATATACAAAAAATGAATGATAAAGATTTTGTATTTAGAAGGAGTTTTTATTTAGCAGAAGATAACATTGCAAAAAATATAGTAATTAGGACAAAAGAAAATGTAAAAACTAAAAATTATGATAAGTTAATAGAAAAGGTTAGCAAGAAAAACAATATAGTTTTATCAGATGAACAAAAAGAAGCTATTTCTACTTCTTTAAACAACAATATTACAATAATTACAGGTGGGCCTGGTACAGGTAAGACAACTATAATAAAATGTATAATAGATATATTAGAAGATATTAAAAAAGAATATGTGCTATGTGCTCCAACAGGTAGAGCTACAAAAAGAATAAAAGAAACAACAGGTAAAGAGGCAAAGACATTGCATAGATTACTAGAGATTACAAAAGTAGATGATAATGATATAGATATGTTTTATGAATTACCAGTTACACCTATAGATACTGATGTAGTAATAGTAGATGAAGCTTCTATGATAGATTGTATGCTTATGAATAATTTATTTAAGGCATTAAATTCATCTACAAAGGTAATAATGGTTGGAGATGTAAATCAATTGCCTTCTGTTGGGCCTGGAAGCGTTTTAAAAGATATAATTAATTCTAATGCTACAAATGTTGTATATTTAAAACAAATATATAGACAAAGTGCCATGAGTGATATAATTGTAAATGCGCATAGAGTAAATGAAGGAATATATCCTGAATTTAAAACAAAAGATACAGATTTATTTTATATAAAAACAGATAGTATTGAATCTACACTTGCTGAAATATCGTCACTTGTATCATATAGAATTGAAAGTTTTGCAAAATTAGATATATTAAAGGATTTACAAGTATTAACTCCAATGAAAAAAACTCAACTTGGTACAATAGAGTTAAATACATTATTGCAAAATGTTTTAAATCCAAAATCATCTTCAAAAAAAGAAAAAGAATTTAATAATAGGATATTTCGTGAAGGTGATAAAGTAATGCAAATAGTAAATAATTATGATAAAAAGTTTTCAATAAACGGTGAGCATTTTGATGGTATATATAACGGTGATATTGGCTATATAAAAGAAGTAGATAATTTAAATCAAAGATTAATAGTTTTATTTGATGAAGAAAAAGAAGTTATTTATGAATTTGATGAATTAGACCAACTAGAACATGCTTATGCTGTTACAATACATAAATCTCAAGGAAGCGAATTTGACTATGTTATTTTACCTTTATATACGGGCTATCAGAAATTATTTACTAGAAATTTATTATACACTGCTATGACTAGAGCAAAGAAAATGTTAGTTATTGTTGGTAGTACTAATATAATTAATTTTATGGTAGATAATGTTGAGTCTAAAAATAGAATGACTGGACTTACAAGTAAAATATTAGAAAAAATATAATAAAACGCCGATATTTTAGTAAATATCGGCGTTTTTGTCATAAGTTAAAACCAAAAATAAAGATGATTACTTATCTATAGATAAAGGCAATAACTCATTTAACACATTTTCGATTCTATCACAAAATTTTGCAAGTCCAATCTTTGTTACCTTTGAATAGTTCTTTGAAATTGCATCAAGAACTGTGTAGATTTGAAATTCAAAATGTTGCAAAAAGTAAAGCGGAACATCTGTTTTGCTCTCCAGCAACCGTTCTAAATCTCTTTTGTTTTCTACTTTTTTTATAGCAGCAAGTAATCTGAACAACTTGCCAAGATCGCCTCTTAGGCAACTTCTGGTATTAATGATATCAATACTATCCAAAGCTTTTTTCATTTCCAGAAACGAAATTATATCAGAATAAGAATAGTTTGTAATAGACCTAAAAAGATTAAATTCTCTAACGATATCTTCAAGACTGTATTTTATCATTAATTCTGATGGAGAAGCAATATTGCAAGTATTATTCGAAGCCTTACTATTTTCTATAGCTTTTTTAATACTCTTTACCTCTTCAATTTGCCGTTCTGTTTCTTCTATGCTAAGGGTTGCTTTTTCGATTTTTTGTGTAATGAAGTCCTTAAAAATTTGTACTGTTCTTTCCACTTACATTTCCTCCCATATTTGCAATTGCATTTATATTTATGTATGGCTACCTTATATATTATATAACATAATATCTGTTTTGTAAAGTATAGCATATAATTTTACATAAATTGACAAGAAAAGTTTGAATATTTTTATATTATATGTTACAATTACTATATGTTTGAGGTGATACTATGGAAGAGTTGATAGAATGCATATGTGATTATATTAGAAAGCCATACACAGACTATGCGGTAATGCTAAATGGAGAATGGGGTAGTGGTAAA
>OLPW01001490.1_pt1 | contig 23877 bp, 15 predicted proteins | sample 1672161 | NCBI WGS metagenome assembly OLPW01 (sample SAMEA3136654, study PRJEB25190) | human gut metagenome
GAGCGGACCACGGCCTTGGCCATCTGCTCGGCCATCTGGTCGAGTCCCTGCTGCAACTTGGACCCTATCATCATCTTCATCACCATGTTGAGCTTGGCATGCAGCACCAGCCGCATACGCGTATCGTAATCGCCCACCTGCTTGAGCTGTATCCAGAAAGTAAAGTCGAGCGGCGAACGTTCGTCGCCGGTCACCTTGACATAGTCGTTCGGTACCTTGTCCACCATCCGCAGACGCATCGTCATCCCCTTTACCTTGAACGAACAGCTCGTCTCGTCCGCCGTCCAATCCTCGACATGTCCCTGCACGACGGGGGTAAAATTGTTGAAGTCGCTGATTACCGAATAAATCTGCTCCGCCGGACGGCGTATCTGCTGTTGCCGGCTTTCGTATTTTTCCATAAAATTTGCAGTATTGCACTTTAATGCGTTATTTTGCAACAGATTAAAGGCCCATGCAGATAATCTGGTACGAAAATAAAGCATTGGTATTCAAATCGGGTGATGCCGAAGCGGACATTCCCTGCGTTCGCGGCGGCACAGGCTCCGACTTGAGCCCCGCAAATTTGCTGCAAAAATTCGACAATAACAACATCCTCTACGTATTGTCGGAGAACCCCCGACACGCCTTCGAAACTTTCCTCAGTCACACGACCGTCGTGGAGGCCGCCGGCGGAGTCGTCGAAGACGGCACCGGGCGCATCCTCATGATGCGGCGACGCGGTTGGTGGGACCTTCCCAAAGGACACGTCGAAAAGGGAGAAAGCCATGAAGAGGCCGCCCTGCGCGAAGTGGCCGAAGAGACGGGGCTGCGGCAGGTGCGGCTGCTCGGTCCGCTGACGACGACCCGGCACTTTTACCGCATGCACGGACGCTGGGAGACGAAATGCACCTGGTGGTACGGGATGCGCTGCGAGGGAGACGAAACGCCCGTTCCGCAGACCGAGGAGGATATCACGGAAACGAGATGGATGCAGGGTACGGAGCTGTGGCAGGCGGTTGCCGGCAGCTACGGAACGATACGGGAGGTCTTCGACGCCTGGACAAAAAAGGAGTGACCCCCACCGGCGAACGGCGGACGGGACATGGGAAACAACCACAAAACGAACAACAAATACCAAGGGAAAATGAAATTCACAACGAAAACACTGGCGTTACTTATGGCAGCAGCGGTAACAGTATCCTGCTCGGGCGACGGTTCCCGCAAGAACCAAATCGTACTGCTCGACATCGACAGCAACATGACCGAAGCCGAAATCCGGGCAGGAATACTTACCCCGGAGGTCATGTGGAAAATGGGACGCGTGGGCGAGAGCGTACTGTCGCCCGACGGCAAGAGCGTGGTTTACAGCGTGACATGGTATAACATGCAGGAGAACCGCGGCCTGTCACACCTCTATCTCATGCCCTCGGAGGGCGGCGAGCCCCAACAGCTCACCGTCGATGCGGTCTATGACCACTCGCCCCAGTGGAGTGCCGACGGCAAGACCATCTACTTTCTCAGCGACCGTACCGGCGAAGGTCAGATATGGGCCATCGGTACCAACGGCAAGAGGATACATCAGGTATCCGATATAAAAGGCGGCATCGAAGGATTCGGCATCGCCCCGAAAGGCGACCATTTTTATTACGTACAGAACGTACACGTAGCCGACATCGAATCGAAGGACGTCTATCCCGACCTCGACAAATCGAAAGGCCTCATCTACAACGACCTCATGACGCGCCACTGGGACTATTGGGACAGGGGTTACTACAAACACGTATTCGTCGGCAAATTCGACGGCAAGGAGGCCCATGCCGGCAAGGACATCATGCCCGGCGAAGCATGGGACGCACCGCTGGCCCCCTACTTCGACATGAAGGAAATCTCGTGGAACAACGCCGGCACGCAGCTCGCCTACACCTGCAAGAAGATGACCGGTACGAAATACGCACAGTCCACCGATTCGGACATCTTCGTCTACGACGTGGCGAAAGGTACCGTCACCAACATCAACAAGGCAGGAACACCCGACGACCCGCGCCTGAAAATCGCCCCGGCTTTCCCCGGCTACGACAAATACCCCGTATTCTCGCCCGACGACCGTTACATCGCCTTCCAGAGCATGCGCCGTCCGGGCAACGAATCGGACAAGGACCGCCTCTTCGTATGGGACAGCACGGACGGTTCGTTCCGCGACCTGACCGAAGCCTTCGACTACAACTCCTACAATCTCGTATGGAAAGATAACGGCACCATCCTCTTCCTTTCGCCCATCGAAGCCACCCGCCAGCTCTGCTCGGTGAATGTCGAGGGCATACCTGCCGTAGAGGTCATCACGCGCGGCGACCACGACATCACCGCCTTCACCTATTCCAACGGCGTATGCGTCGCGGAAAAGGTGAGCATCTCGCAGGGAACGGAGCTCTACCGCGTGGACAACGGCGCCCTCAACCAGCTGACCTTCGTGAACAAGCACATCTACGACAACGTGAAGATGGGCGAAGTACAGAAACGCTGGATAGCGACCACCGACGGCAAGAAGATGCTGACATGGGTGATACTTCCCCCCGACTTCGACCCGAACCAGAAGTACCCCACCCTGCTCTATTGCCAGGGCGGCCCGCAGGACGTGGTGAGCCAGTTCTGGAGCTACCGCTGGAACTTCCAGCTCATGGCCGCCCAGGGCTATGTGGTCGTAGCCCCGAACCGCCGCGGCGTACCTTCGTTCGGACAGGAGTGGCTCGACCAGATTTCGGGTGATTACAGCGGCCAGAACATCCGCGACTACCTCAGCGCCATCGACGACGTGGCCCGGGAACCGTGGGTAGACCGCGACCGTCTCGGATGCGTCGGCGCAAGCTACGGCGGTTACTCGGTATATTACCTCGCCGGGCAGCACGAAGGCCGGTTCAAGGCATTCATATCGCACTGCGGCATCTTCGACTTCGACAGCATGTACGGCTCGACCGAGGAGCTCTTCTTCATCAACAACGATTACGGCGGCCCCTACTGGGACAAGGAGAACGCCGTGGCACAGCGTTCCTACGCCCACTCGCCGCACCGCTTCGTACAGAACTGGGATACTCCTATCCTCATCATCACGGGCCTCAACGACTTCCGTATCCCCTATACCCAGAGCCTGGAGGCCTTCACGGGCGCACGGGTACAGGGCATACCGGCCCGCTTCGTAGCGTTCGAAAACGAAAACCATCAGGTTTTCCAGCCCCAGAACTCGCTCGTATGGAACCGCGAATTCTTCGGCTGGCTCGACAAATACGTCAAGGGAGAGCAATAGAGCGCCTCGCGGTCAAAGCCGCAGGACTGATTCCGGAGCGGGCGGACCTTATGGTCCGCCCGCTCTTTTTCCGTCTCCGGAGAGTGTTCCGGAGGGCCCGACGGCCCCCTATTGGTAAGCCGCAAAAAATCGCTAACTTTGCGGCGCGGAAAACCGCCTTCCGCAAAGGCGGTACCGCATACGAGAAACGGACATGGCAGACAACAACACACTGAACAGGCTCGACGGCCTGAAACTGAAATTCGAGGAGATAGGGCAGCAGATGACCGACCCCGAAGTGATAGGCGACATGAAGAAATTCGTGCAGCTCAACAAGGAGTACAAGGAGCTGAAGCCCATCATCGAGACGAGCGAACGGTACCGCACGGCGGTGAACAACCTGCGCGAAGCGAAGGACATCCTCGCCAACGAAAAGGATGAAGACCTGCGCGAAATGGCCCGCGAGGAGGTGGCGGAACTCGAACCCGCCATCGACCGGCTCGAAGAGGAAATCAAACTGCTGCTCATTCCCAAAGACCCGCAGGACGAGAAGAACGCTATCGTGGAGATACGCGGCGGCACGGGAGGCGACGAGGCGGCCCTCTTCGCCGGTGACCTGCTGCGCATGTACACCAAATATGCGGAAAGCAAAGGCTGGAAATACGAGATAAACAGCGCTTCGGAGGGAAGTTCGGGCGGTTACAAGGAGGTCGTGATGAAGGTCACGGGCGACAACGTTTACGGAACTCTCAAGTACGAATCGGGCGTACACCGCGTGCAGCGCGTGCCGCAGACCGAAACGCAGGGCCGCGTCCACACCTCGGCCGCATCGGTAGCGGTGCTGCCGGAGGCGGAGGAGTTCGACATCGAGCTGAACATGAACGACATCCGCAAGGATACGTTCTGCTCGTCGGGCCCCGGCGGCCAGTCGGTCAATACCACCTACTCGGCCATCCGCCTGACACACATCCCTACGGGCATCGTCGTACAGTGCCAGGACCAGAAGTCGCAGCTCAAGAACTTCGACAAGGCCCTCGAAGAGCTGCGCACGCGCATCTTCAACCTCGAATACCAGAAGTATCTCGACGAGATAGCAGGCAAGCGCAAAACGATGGTTTCGACGGGTGACCGAAGCGCCAAGATACGCACCTACAACTACCCGCAGGGCCGCGTCACCGACCACCGCATCAACTATACGATATACAACCTCTCGTCGTTCATGGACGGCGACATACAGGATGTCATCGACCACCTGATAGTGGCCGAAAATGCGGAGCGTCTGAAAGAGAGCGAACTCTGACGCTACGGACAAAGGCGGGAACGACATGACGGTAAAGCGGACGGCGGCGTCCGCTTTTTATCGTTCGGACAGCACGAAAGGGCAGGGAAAGCCGGTCGGGACATGCCCCGCCGAAGCCCGGCCAAAGCCGCCCGCAACGGTTTATTACCGCTTCGGGCACGCTAAAGCGGCACTCGGTACGTTATTTGATAAACTCCAGGCAATTCGCCACGCTATACTCTGGTATGGAATACACCGAAACAGCGACGATAACAACAGCAGTACAGGGAACGGAGAGGTATGCCGGCTTCCTCGACCTCCTCGGACGCACCTTCAACGAACAGAGCCGGCAGGCCGTCATGGAAGCGTTCGAGATGGCCCGCACCGCCCTCGACGGCATGGTGCGCTACGACGGAACTCCGCTGTTCGACCACTCGGTACGCACGGCCGAAATCGTCATCTCCGAAATAGGGCTCGGACGCAATTCCACCATCTCCACCCTGCTGCACGATGTGGCACGACTGGGACTGGCCGATGCCGACGAGATAGAGAAACGGTTCGGCAGTATCCCGGTCAGCATCCTTGAAGGGCTCAACCTCATCTCAAAGGTACACACCAAGGTGTCCATGTCGCAGGCCGACAACTTCCGCGACCTCATCGTCTCCTACTCCACCGACCCGCGCATCATCCTCATCAAGCTGGCCGACCGGCTGGAGGTCATGCGTTCGCTCGCCATGTTCCCCGAAGGGAAACAGCGGAAGAAGAGTTGGGAGAGCATGAACCTCTACGCACAGATAGCCCACAAACTGGGACTCTATTCCATCAAAAGCGAACTGGAGGACATCGCACTGAAATACCTCGAACCGGAAGATTACGCCTACATCAGCCGCAGGCTGGAAGAGACCGCGGCCGAACGCGACGAATTCATCGCAGGATTCGTCGCCCCGATACGGGAAAGGCTCGACGCGCAAGGTATCCAATACCACATCAAGGGACGCACCAAATCGGTCTACTCCATCTGGCGGAAGATGAAACGCACGGGAGTATCTTTCGACGAAGTGTACGACATCTTCGCCATCCGCATCATCGTGGAGTGTCCGACCGAGAGCGAAAAGCAGCTCTGCTGGAGCATCTACTCGATAGTCACGGACTTCTATACCCCCAATCCCGACCGGATGCGGGACTGGATATCCATCCCCAAATCGAACGGCTACGAATCGCTCCACACCACGGTTGTCACCAAAGACGGCCATTGGGTGGAGATACAGATACGCTCGGAACGCATGGACGAGGTGGCCGAACGGGGCATCGCAGCGCACTGGCGTTACAAAGGGGTGCACGGAAGCGGCAGCCGCAACGACGAATGGCTCGCCCGCCTGCGAGAAATCATGGAGGAAAGCACCAACAAAAGCCAGATAGCGAACAAAATCGACACGGAAAGCACCTCGGAGGAGGTCTTCGTCTTCACCCCTGCCGGCGACCTGCGCAAACTGCCCAAGGGAGCCACGGTGCTCGATTTCGCATTCGACATCCACACCCATGTGGGAGCCGCCTGTACCGGTGCGAAGATAGGCGGACGCAACGTCTCCATCAAGGAGGAGCTGCACAACGGCGACATCGTAAACATCATCACCGCCAAAACGCAGAAGCCCAAAGCCGATTGGCTCAATTACGTCGTGACGGCAAAGGCCCGCAACAAAATCAAGGCGTGCCTGCGCGAAGAGGAGGCCAAAGTGGCCCGGTTCGGACGCGAGGAGCTCGAACGCAAACTGAAAAACTGGAAACTCAGCATTCCGATTGACGATGCGGTCATCGCCCTGACCAAATACTACAAATACAAGACGGGAACGGAGTTCTACGGCGCAATAGCCGACGGGACGATAGACATCGCCGATACGAAAGAGGTCATCGCACGCTACCTCGCCGGGGAGCTTTTCGAACCCAAGGCCAAACCGGCACAGCCCGCAGCCAAACCCGCTCCCGAAAAGGAACAGGAGGGCGATGCGCTGGTCATCGACGAGTCCATCCAGGGGCTCGACTACAAACTGGCCAAGTGCTGCAACCCCATTTTCGGCGACGACATCTTCGGATTCACCACCGTCTCGTCCGGCATCACCATCCACCGCAGCGACTGCCCCAACGCCCGCCGGCTGAAGCAGCAGTATCCCTACCGCGTTCTCGAAGCGCGATGGCGGAGCACCGCCGGACGGAATAGTTTTCTGGCTTCGGTGCGCATCGTAGCAGAAGATACGACCGGCATGGTGAACCGGATTACGGAGGTCGTCTCGGGCGAACTGAAAATCAACATCCGCTCCATGAGTCTGAGCCCGATGCGGGACGGCAAGATTGGCGGGACGATAAACATCGAGGTACCCAGCACGGCCGTCGTCGATATGGTGGCGGCCAACCTGATGAGAATAAAAGGGGTAGAGAAGGCTTACCGCGTCACGCAACAGTGACCGCCCCGCCGAAAATCCCGGCATCTTCCCGTATGTTTCCATATCTACGGGAGAATGCTTATTTTTGTTTGCCGTACCGACAGCGTGCGGCAGAAACAAATTATTGAGAATACGGCAACGGTCCGACCGCTACCCGGCGAGGCATAACACTCTCCGGGTACGGACCGAAACGGCCGAAGACATGACATTAACTTTACCGAAACCGACATCGCCTTATGTGTGGAATAGTAGGATACGTGGGAAGCAAGGACGCTTACCCCATACTGATAAAGGGGCTCCACCGGCTCGAATACCGCGGGTACGACAGTGCCGGCATCGCACTGATAAATCCGGCGGGAAAGCTCAACGTCTACAAATCGAAAGGAAAGGTAGCCGAACTCGAACACTTCGTAGAGGACAAGGATACTTCCGGTACGATAGGCATCGCCCATACGCGCTGGGCCACGCACGGAGAGCCCAACGACGTGAACGCCCATCCCCACTATTCGGAGAACGGCTCGATAGCGCTCATTCACAACGGCATCATCGAAAACTACGGGGTACTGAAAGCCATGCTCGCGGAGAAAGGCTACACCTTCCGCAGCGAAACCGACACCGAGGTACTCGTACAGTTCATCGAATACCTGCACACGGAGAACCGGTGCACGCTGTTCGAAGCGGTACAGGCGGCACTGAACCAGGTCATCGGAGCCTATGCCATCGCAGTGCTCGACCGCACCAACAACGATGAAATAATCGCGGCACGCAAGAGCAGCCCGCTCGTGGTAGGCATCGGCGAAGGCGAATACTTCCTCGCCTCGGACGCCACGCCGATTGTGGAGTACGTGAAGGACGTGGTGTATCTCAACGACGGCGAAATCGCGGTCATCAATCGCCACAAACCACTCAAAGTAGTGAATCTCAACAATATCGAATCAAAAATCGATATCCGCAAGCTGGAGATGAACATCTCGGAGCTCGAAAAGGGCGGTTACCCGCACTTCATGCTCAAGGAAATCTTCGAACAGCCGCGTACCATTACCGACTGCATCCGGGGCCGCATCAACGTGGAGGGCACGAACGTGGTGCTGTCGGGCATCCTCGACAACAAGGAGCGGTTCCTCAATGCCCGGAGAATCATCTTCGTGGCGTGCGGTACATCGTGGCACGCGGGCCTCATCGGCGAATACCTCTTCGAAGACCTCTGCGGCATCGAGGTAAAGGTCGAATATGCGTCGGAATTCCGCTACCGGAATCCGGTCATCCATTCCGACGACGTGGTGATAGCCATCTCGCAGTCCGGAGAAACGGCAGATACGCTGGCCGCCATCGAGCTGGCCAAAAGCAAGGGGGCTTTCGTCTACGGCATATGCAACGTGGTCGGCTCTTCGATAGCCCGTGCGACACACTCCGGAACCTACATCCACGTCGGACCGGAGATAGGCGTAGCCTCCACCAAAGCCTTTACCGGACAGGTCACCGTACTAGTCATGATGGCGATGATGCTGGCCAAGATGAAAGGACTCATCGACGAGGAGAAGTATCGGGAAGTGCTGCGCGGTCTGATAGCCATGCCCGACAATATCAAGGAGGTACTCGACCAGCACGAACACATCCAATCGGTGGCTTCGATATTTACCTATGCCCGTAACTTCCTCTACCTCGGTCGAGGCTGCAACTATCCCACGGCCATGGAGGGGGCACTGAAACTGAAGGAGATTTCCTACATCCATGCGGAGGGGTGCCCTGCCGCCGAGATGAAGCACGGCACCATCGCGCTCATCGACCAAGAGACGCCCACCATCGTCATCGCGACCAACGGCAGCGTGTACGAAAAGACCATCAGCAATATCCAGGAGATAAAGGCACGCGGCGGCAAGGTCATCGTTGTCGTCACCGAGGGCGACTGCATCGTGGCTGAGATGGCGGACTACTGCATCTGGATACCGAAAACCGCCGAATGCCTCACGCCGCTGCTCTCCTCGATACCGCTGCAACTCTTCGCCTACTACATCGCAGTAAACAAGGGGCGCAACGTAGACCAGCCGCGCAACCTGGCCAAATCCGTGACGGTAGAGTGACGACCGCTGCGGACAACCGAAAGAATCGACTATGGAAACAACCGGAAAAGAAGCGATACAGCCTGAACGGGCCGTCCTCGTGGCGGTCGTCCGGGAGAGGCAGGAGGTGAGCCAGAGCGAGGAGTACCTCGACGAGCTGGAGTTCCTCGCCGAAACGGCCGGCATCACCACCGTGAAACGTTTCATGCAGAAACTCCCCTCCCCCAATTCGCGTACCTACGTGGGTCCCGGCAAGCTGGAGGAGATAGCTGCCTGGACGGCGGAGAACGAAATCGACGTTGTCATCTTCGACGACGAACTGTCGCCCTCGCAGACGCACAACATCGAGAAGGCACTCGGCCGCCGCATCACCGACCGCACGCGGCTCATTTTGGACATCTTCGTCCAGCGGGCACAGACGGCCTATGCCAAGACACAGGTGAAGCTGGCACAGTACGAATACATGCTGCCACGCCTGACAGGCATGTGGACACACCTGGAACGGCAGCGAGGCGGTACCGGAACACGAGGCGGAGCGGGCGAACGCGAAATCGAGACCGACCGCCGCGTCATCCGCAACAACATCGCCAAACTGAAGGAGGACCTGAAGAAAATCGACCGCCAGATGGCCGTCCAGCGCAGCAACCGCGGCAGCCTGGTACGGGTTTCGCTCGTAGGATACACCAACGTCGGGAAATCCACGCTGATGAACCTGATAAGCAAAAGCGACGTATTCGCCGAGAACAAACTCTTCGCCACGCTCGACACGACCGTACGCAAGGTGGTGCTCGACAACCTCCCTTTCCTGCTCTCCGACACGGTGGGCTTCATCCGCAAGCTGCCGACGCAACTGGTGGAATCGTTCAAATCGACGCTGGACGAGGTACGCGAGGCCGACCTGCTGCTCCACGTGGTGGACATTTCACACCCCAATTTCGAAGAACAGATAGCGGTAGTACGGGAGACGCTGCGCGAAATAGGGGCCGGCGACAAACCGGTCTTCATGGTTTTCAACAAGGTGGACGCCTTCCGTTACAAACCGAAAGAGGAGGATGACCTCACGCCCGCCACCCGCGAAAACCTGTCGCTCGACGAGATTAAGCGCAGCTGGATGGCCAAGGGGGATACTCCGTGCATCTTCATCTCGGCCAAAGAGCGGCTCAACATCGACAAGCTGCGGACAGACCTCTACGGTATGGTAAGGGAAATCCATGCGGGACGCTATCCGTTCAACAACTTTTTGTATTAACTTTACCACGACGGTGTTCCGTTCCTGCCGGGACATGCAACACGCTCCGGCAGACGGAAGCCGGCACTTCATACTCCCGCTTAAAACAGAACGGCCATGGTACACATCCTTGACAGAGAGAACACGATACTCAACCGCTTCATCGCGGAGATACGCGATTCCCGCATCCAGAAAGACCGGATGCGGTTCCGCCGCAACCTCGAACGGTTCGGCGAAGTGATGGCTTACGAAATCAGCAAGAGTTTCCACTATTCGCCTCGGACGGTGGAGACGCCGCTCGGCGAAGCCGAAGTGATGCTGCCCGACGAGGAAATCGTACTCGCCACCATCCTCCGTGCCGGCATTCCCTTCCATCAGGGATTCCTCAACTATTTCGACGACGCCTCCTGCGCCTTCGTATCGGCCTACCGCCGGTACAGCAAAGACGGTACGTTCAACATCCGCGTGGAATACGTCTCGGCCGGCGACCTCACCGACAAGACGCTGCTGCTCGTAGACCCCATGCTGGCCACGGGGTCTTCGCTCGTGCTCGCCTACGAGGCGCTCGTGGAGCGCAAGGGAAGGCCGGCGAAACTGCACGTCGCCGCAGGGATAGCGAGCGAGGAGGGCGTCGAGTACGCTCTCAGACACTTGCCTGCCGCCGATACCACCATCTGGTGCGGGTCGGTAGACCAGGAACTCACGGTACACTCCTACATCGTACCGGGATTGGGCGATGCGGGCGACCTCGCATATGGAGCTAAACAGGATGAACTGCAATAGCGGCCTGCCGGTAGCCATCCGCCGGGCAAGACCCGAAGAGCTCGGACAAATCATGGAAATCGTGGCGGATGCCGCCGCTTTCATGCACGCCAACGGCAATCCCGGCCAATGGCGCGACGGCTATCCCGGCCGCGAACGAATCGCCGCCGACATCGCGGGAGGATACTCCCATGCAGCCATCGACGCGACAGGCACGATGGTCGCCACATTCTGTTTCATGCCCTCGCCGGAACCCAACTATGCGACCATCCGCGACGGCGCCTGGCAGGACGGAAGTCCCTACCATGTCATCCACCGCATGGCCTGTGCGGTACGGGGCCAGGGCATCGCCGCCCGATGCATGGCGTGGTGTCTGGAACAGGACCGTCACCTGCGTGTGGATACCCACCGCGACAACATCCCGATGCAGCGTCTGCTGCTTCGGTTCGGTTTCCGTCCGGTCGGCACCATCTTCGTGGAGGACGGCACACCGCGCATCGCTTTCGAACACAGCGACAGCTTCTCTACAAAACAGTAGACAACAGACGTTTCCGTCCCATTCACCGCCCTTTTCTTCTCCATCCGTGACGCCAGCGTCTCCGCAACCGTTGCGCTTTCCGGCACCGACCGACGCGTCGAAAGGTACCGGAGCAAATTCATCGCACTCCTTCCCCCGACAAGCGGACACGGAACGGCCGAGACAACGCGCCGTTGCCATTCTCTGCAATTTTATATAACTTTGTGGTTTCAAAGATTCGTAGCATATATGAGCAGCAGAAAATTCAACGAGTACAAGGGGCTCGACCTGCCGCAACTGGGCAGGGAAGTCCTCGAAGTGTGGGACAGAGAGAACACGTTCGGACGCAGCATCACCGAACGCGAAGGAGCACCGGCTTTCATCTTCTACGAAGGGCCGCCCTCGGCCAACGGCCTCCCCGGCATCCACCACGTCCTCTCGCGTACCATCAAGGATACTATCTGCCGCTACAAAACCCAGCAGGGCTATCTCGTCCGCCGGAAGGCGGGGTGGGATACCCACGGCCTGCCTGTCGAACTGGGCGTGGAGAAGAAGCTCGGCATCACGAAAGAGGACATCGGCCACAAGATATCCATCGAGGAGTACAACCGTACCTGCCGTGAAGCGGTGATGGAGTTCACCGGCGTATGGGAGGAGCTCACCCGCAAAATGGGATATTGGGTGGACACGAAACACCCCTACATCACCTACGAAAACAAATATATCGAAACGCTGTGGTGGATGCTGAAACAGCTTTTCGATAAGGGCCTGCTCTACAAGGGATATACGATACAACCTTACTCGCCCGCCGCGGGTACGGGCCTCAGCAACCACGAGCTCAACCAGCCGGGATGCTACCGCGACGTGAAGGACACGACCTGCACGGCGCAGTTCGAAATCATCCGCGACGAGCGGAGCGAATTCCTGTTCGATGACGCACAGGGTACGCTCTACTTCCTCGCATGGACCACGACGCCCTGGACGCTGCCCTCCAACACGGCGCTCGCCGTGGGCGACAACATCGAATACGTGCGTGTGAAATGCCTCAATCCCTACACGCAACAGCCCCAGACGGTCATTCTCGCCAAAGAACTGCTTCCAGCCTATTTCACTCCGAAGATGGAGGGAACGTACAGCATCGGGGAACGGATTTACAAGGGTTCGGAACTGGTCGGAATACGCTACCGGCAGCTCATCGACTGGGTGAAGCCGATGGGCGATGCCTTCCGCGTCATCTCCGGCGACTACGTGACCACGGTGGACGGTACGGGCATCGTGCACATCGCCCCCACCTTCGGCGCCGACGACGACCGCGTGGGCAAACAGGCCGGCATCGTCCCGATGTACGTCGTGGACAAGGCCGGAAAGAACCAGCCCATGGTGGACCGCCGCGGCCGTCTGTTCCGCATCGAGGACATGGACCCCGACTTCGTTGCGAAATACGTCGATGCGGAACGCTACCGCGAATGGGCCGGCCGTTTCGTGAAGAACGCCTACGACCCGTCCCTCGGTCCGGACGACCCCACGCTCGACATCGACATAGCCGTCATGCTCAAGGGCGAAGGCAAGGCGTTCAAGATAGAAAAACACACCCACTCCTATCCGCACTGCTGGCGCACGGACAAACCCGTGCTTTACTACCCGCTGGATTCGTGGTTCATCCGGACGACGGCCCTGCGGGAAAGGCTCATGGAGCTCAATGATGCCATCGACTGGAAACCCGCCTCGACCGGGACGGGCCGTTTCGGGAAGTGGCTCGAAGGGCTCGTGGACTGGAACCTCTCCCGTTCCCGCTTCTGGGGCACGCCGCTGCCGATATGGGCGACGGAAGACCGCTCCGAACTCAAGTGCATCGGTTCGGTGGCGGAGCTGCGCGCGGAAGCGGAGAAAGCCGTAGCCGCGGGAGTCATGAAAAACAACCCGCTGGCGGCGTTCCGCGAAGGAGACTTCTCGGAGGAGAACTACAACATCTTCGACCTGCACCGCCCCTATGTGGACGACATCGTCCTTGTATCGGACAAGGGCGAACCCATGCGGCGCGAAAGCGACCTCATCGACGTCTGGTTCGACAGCGGCGCCATGCCCTATGCCCAGGTGCATTATCCGTTTGAAATCAGCCGCGAAGAGTTCCTGAAACGCTTCCCGGCGGACTTCATCGCCGAAGGAGTGGACCAGACGCGGGGATGGTTCTTCACGCTACATGCTCTGGCCGCCATGCTCTTCGATTCGGTCGCCTTCCGGAACATCATCTCCAACGGTCTGGTGCTCGACAAAAACGGCAACAAAATGAGCAAGCGGCTCGGCAACGCCGTAGACCCGTTCGACATAATGGACAAATACGGGCCGGACGCCGTGCGCTGGTACATGATATCCAATTCGCAGCCGTGGGACAATCTCAAGTTCGACCCGGAAGGGGTGGATGAAGTACGGCGCAAATTTTTCGGTACGCTCTACAACACCTACAGTTTCTTCGCCCTCTATGCCAACGTAGACGGCTTCAACGGTCAGGAACCGGAAATACCCGTGGCCGAACGCCCCGAAATTGACCGGTGGATAATCTCGCTGCTCAACACGCTCGTGCGGGAGGTGAGCGACAGACTGGAGGATTTCGACCCCACGCCTGCAGCACGCCTCATTCAGGAGTTCGTCGGCGAGAACCTCTCCAACTGGTACGTACGACTGAACCGCAAACGCTTTTGGGGCGGCGGCATGAGCACCGACAAACTGGCCGCCTACCAGACGCTCTACACCTGCCTCGAAACCGTTGCCCGGCTCATGGCACCCTTTGCGCCCTTCATGGCCGACCGGCTGTTCGGCGACCTGAATGCCGTGAGCGGAAGATACCGGGATTCCGTACACCTGTGCGCTTTCCCCACGGCCGACGCCTCCCTGATAGACGGGGAACTGGAGGATACGATGTCCATCGCCCAGCGCGTCTCCTCGATGGTGCTCGCCCTGCGCCGCAAGGTGAACATCAAGGTACGCCAGCCGCTGACCAAGATTCTGATACCGGTGCTCGACGAAAAGACGGGACGGCACATCGAGAAGGTCCGTAGCCTCATCATGAACGAGGTGAATGTCAAGGAAGTAGAGCTCATTACCAACACCATGGGCCTCATCACCAAACGCATCAAACCCAACTTCAAGACACTCGGCCCGCGTTACGGCAAGCAGATGAAACAGATAGCCGCACTCGTGGCATCATTTTCGCAGGAACGGATTGCAGCCATCGAGGCGAACGACAGCTTCTTCCTCGAAATAGACGGCCGGCAGTTGCCCGTGACGCGCGAAGACTTCGAGATAACCTCCGAGGATATGCCCGGATGGCTCGTGGCAACGGAAGGAAAGCTGACGGTGGCACTGGACGTAACCGTAACCGAAACGCTGCTCCGCGAAGGTATCGCCCGCGAACTCATCAACCGCATCCAGAACATCCGCAAAGAGAGCGGCTTCGAAGTGACGGACAAGATTCGCGCGGAGATAGGCCGATGCGACCTCGTAGAGGGGGCCGTCACGGATTTCGGCACCTACATCGCCTCGCAGACGCTCGCAGTGGAATTGAAACTAGCCGATACGCCGGCGGGCGACTTCGTTCACGACGTGGACATCGACGAGCATCCGGTCACGATAGCGGTTACGAAAGCCACCGCCTGACGGCCGGCACACAACGGCTTCTGCCGGATACCCGGTCGCGCGGAGGTGCACTGCAATAATAATGCGATGCAGAAAAGCGTTATGGCAAGGATATAGGAGATAATTTCACGCACCGGCTTGCATTTATGCCCGGAAGTGGTTATCTTTATAATATCGGAATTAAAAACCAAATAAGATACGGATATGTCAGAAGTCGAAAAAACCAGATACTCGGACGAGGAACTTGCCGAATTCAAGGCCATCATCCTCGACAAGCTCGAAAAGGCGAAAGCCGACTACGAATTGTTGCGTTCGTCCATCACCCACACGATGAGCAACGATACGGAAGATACGTCGCCCACCTTTAAAGTGTTGGAAGAAGGGGCCGCTACCCTCTCGAAAGAGGAGTCGGGCAGGCTCGCCCAGCGACAGCTCAAATTCATACAGCATCTCGAAGCGGCTCTCGTGCGTATCGAGAACAAGACCTACGGAATATGCCGCGAAACGGGCAAACTGATTCCGAAAGAGAGACTCAAAATCGTACCGCACGCTACGCTGAGCATCGAGGCCAAAGAGAGCCACAACAAATAGGAGAGCAAACGCACGGAAACCGTGTACGCAGCTCGTTGCCCGACAGGAACAAGGGATGGAAAACAATCCCCTGTTCCTGTTTTCATCTGCAGCGCCCGCCCGCCATAGGAAAGTATCGCTTCCGGGATGCCGCCGGAAACAAGACGCGGCATTCCACACGCATACCATACGAAACGCCTCATCCGAGGCTGTCCATACACAGGGAGAACCTCTCTGTTGTTTCCGAATATCCTCAACCGCTTCGCCCCGTTACACGAACGGAACAACCTCTCTTGCCCGAGCCTCCCGAAGGCGAGAAGAGAACGCCAAGACTCTCGGGACAATCCGCCCCACCCCCTTCGAGAGCAGAAACGCCTTTTCGCTCCCGCCCTTTCGCTTCCCTCTTTTTACGAGCAGGAAACGGGCCATGCACGGCAACGGCATTTTTATCGTATCTTTGCCGGACGACCGCAACAGGCGGAACGACGATTGACATGGCGAACAACAAGATAACCATCTATACCGACGGGGCGGCACAGGGTAATCCCGGCAGAGGAGGGTACGGTGTGGTACTGCTTTCTCCGCCCTATCGGAAAGAGCTCAGCGAAGGATTCCGTCTTACCACGAACAACCGCATGGAGCTGCTGGCCGTCATCAAAGGATTGGAGACCCTCAAATTCGACGGCTGCGAAGTCACCGTCTTTTCCGATTCCCGCTACGTGGTCGATGCCGTCACCAAAGGATGGGTGTTCGACTGGGAAAAGAAAAGTTATAAAGACAAGAAGAATCCGGACCTGTGGCGGCGGTTCATGGTGCTTTACCGCAAACACCATGTACGGTTCGTATGGGTGAAGGGACACGACGGCAATCCGGAAAACGAACGCTGCGACCGGCTGGCCGTGGCAGCCGCCAACAGCGGCGACCTGAAAGAAGACGCAGGCTATACAGGGAAAGAGGAGGGATAGCAAACGGGGCGCTCCGCAGCCATCGCTCCGGTCCATCTTCCCGGCACTACATGCCGACAGGAAACACGGATAGGATACGGTTCCCGCCCCAGATAAAGCCGAGCATGGCTCCGAAGCCATGTTTCCCTGCGCTGCACCGGGACACGGATTATCCGCCACAAAACAAACGCGATTTTCGATGCCCTATCACCCCGGCTCTCTGAGAATGCCACAGAAGGCTCGGAAACGGCGAGCTCCAATATAAACCGATGATTTCTCACCTGTTCGGCAGAATCACAGCCGAGCAACCAAATACCGCATCAAAGTTTAGCTCGCTCATGACAGAAAAACCCCACATGTTTTCTGTCCATTCTCCCGCCTCTACGGTTGTATTATACAAGCTTCTACCACAACATCCGAACGTTTCATCTTATAAGCGGCGAATGTTGTAGATCGTCCTTCTACATCAAAACACAACCACCAGAGCATCCGCATTGAAAACCGAGACGTTGTATTGCATCCTCTTTCTACATCAAACCACAACAGACGTCTCGCCGTAACCTTATTATAAAAGTTGTATTGCATCCTCTTTCTACATCAAACCACAACGCCCCCAAAAAGAACTCCTCCTGTGCGGCAGTTGTATTGCATCCTCTTTCTACATCAAACCACAACTCGGAATGATTCCATTCGTAACGAGAAACTGTTGTATTGCATCCTCTTTCTACATCAAACCACAACATATATTGCAAGTATTGTGGCAACGGCGTAGTTGTATTGCATCCTCTTTCTACATCAAACCACAACGTCTTTCCGGACGGATACGAACATGAATCTGTTGTATTGCATCCTCTTTCTACATCAAACCACAACCCGTATTCGCTTTTGCTTTCAATGAAACGGGTTGTATTGCATCCTCTTTCTACATCAAACCACAACATTGGGACAAGTTTGTCTCCGGTGGTCCGGGTTGTATTGCATCCTCTTTCTACATCAAACCACAACATCGGTCAAGCTATCAATTATCGTCAGCAGGTTGTATTGCATCCTCTTTCTACATCAAACCACAACTCTGAACGGCGTTTCGGTTGACCCGATACAGTTGTATTGCATCCTCTTTCTACATCAAACCACAACCCGTGATAAGGCATAAGACGACGCGCAGTAGTTGTATTGCATCCTCTTTCTACATCAAACCACAACATTATAGGTGTAGCATGTGTTCGGCCGAAAGTTGTATTGCATCCTCTTTCTACATCAAACCACAACCGTTCTTCGGACGCTCGGCTCCAGCGTGTAGTTGTATTGCATCCTCTTTCTACATCAAACCACAACGATGGAAAGGAAACCCCAGCTCTTCCAGTGTTGTATTGCATCCTCTTTCTACATCAAACCACAACTCCCTCAAGCAAGAGGTCATTTCTGACCTTGTTGTATTGCATCCTCTTTCTACATCAAACCACAACGGTGGTTTAATTGGTTTGAGTGCTGGTTCTGTTGTATTGCATCCTCTTTCTACATCAAACCACAACCTGTTCAAGTAGTTTTTCTCTTTTCGATGGGTTGTATTGCATCCTCTTTCTACATCAAACCACAACTAAAATCATTGTTTTCTGCAAAGAAATTTGGTTGTATTGCATCCTCTTTCTACATCAAACCACAACCTCGGACGCCAGACACTTTGATTTTCGGGCACTTAACAGCCAGTAGACATGACACGAAACGAGGCGGCGTACACCGGGGAAGTCGGTTCGATGCAGTTTTCACATTTTCTACAAATATACGGAAAATTATATTCACTGAAATACGACGGTGCATGTCGGTCCAAAGGGCCGGTGCACGGTTACGAAGCGATTCGTCTGAAGCAAATATATAAAAATAGATTCATTGAACGTCGAGAGCATGCAAAGCATCCCTCGGGCGGCAGCTCAACTCGGCAATCGTACTGCGACTCGCCGGAAGCAAATATCCAGAATATCCGACAACTCCCGCAAGTAGCCGTCACGCACGTCCCGATTCTCTAAAAGCACAAGAAAAACGCCGCCCGAACGATACCCGGTCGGCGCTCCCTGCATTCACCCAAAATGCGGACAGTATCACGGAATACCCTCTCCACGAATCACATCGCAACAGCGACCTGCCCCGATGCACCCCGCATACGAAAAGGGCACGGAAAAAACTTTCCGCACCCCATTTTCGATGACAGCCCACCGGGCTTGCCGCAATGACTATTTCGCGTAACTTACCGAACGCGTTTCGCGTATCACGGTTATCTTCACCTGACCCGGATAGGTCATCTCGTCCTGTATCTTCTTGGCTATATCATGCGACAGCGCATCGGCCTCCTGGTCGGAAATCTTCTCACTCCCCACGATGACACGCAATTCGCGGCCGGCCTGTATCGCATAGGTCTTCATCACACCCGGATAGGCCATGGCGATATCCTCCATCTCCTTCAGTCGCTTGATATAGGACTCCACCACCTCCCGGCGAGCACCGGGACGTGCACCCGAAATGGCATCGCATACCTGCACAATCGGAGCTATCAGCGAAGTCATCTCCATCTCGTCATGGTGCGAACCGATGGCGTTGCATACTTCGGGTTTCTCCTTGTATTTCTCCGCCAGCTTCATACCGATGATAGCGTGCGGCAGTTCCGGTTCGTCATCGGGCACCTTGCCAATGTCGTGCAGCAGACCGGCCCGCCGGGCGAGCTTCGGATTGAGACCGAGTTCGGCGGCCATGATACCGCAAAGGTTGGCCGTTTCGCGGGAGTGCTGCAAAAGGTTCTGTCCGTAGGACGAGCGGTATTTCATCTTGCCTATCAAGCGAATGAGTTCCGGATGCAGGCCATGGATGCCGAGGTCGATGGTGGTCCGTTTGCCCACCTCGACTATCTCTTCCTCTATCTGTTTCTGAACTTTGGCCACGACCTCTTCGATGCGGGCCGGATGAATACGACCGTCGGTAACGAGCTGGTGTAGCGCGAGCCGCGCTATCTCCCTGCGTACCGGGTCGAAACCGGAAAGAATAATCGCTTCCGGGGTATCGTCCACGATGATTTCGATTCCGGTCGCCGCTTCGAGAGCCCGGATATTGCGTCCCTCGCGCCCGATGATACGCCCTTTCACCTCGTCGCTCTCGATGTTGAACACCGTCACCGAATTCTCAATCGCAGTCTCGGTCGCCACCCGCTGGATGGTCTGCACGACAATCCGTTTCGCCTCCTTGTTGGCGCTCATCTTCGCCTCCTCGACGGTCTCGTTGATATAGGCCATGGCAGCTGTCTTCGCTTCGGAGCGCATATTCTCCATCAGGATATTCTTAGCCTCCTCACTGCTCATGCCGCTTATCTGCTCCAACCGGACATTCTGTTCCTTTATCATCCGGTCGGCCTCCTCCTTCCGCCGTTCCAGCACGGCAATGTGGCTCTCCATCTGCTCTTTGAGCTTGTCGTTCTCGCGCATCCGGCGTTCGAGTTCCTGCTGCTGCTGCCCCAGACTGCTCTCCTGCTGCTTGATACCCTGTTCGCGCTGATTGAGCTTCTGGTTGCGCTCATTCACCGCACGGTCGTGGTCGCTCTTGAGCTGAATGAACTTCTCCTTGGCCTGAAGTATCTTCTCCTTCTTGATGACCTCTCCTTCGGCCTCCGCCTCTTTGAGAATAGCCTCCCGTTTCTTTTTCAGGCTCTTCTTGAATATGACGTTCGTTACCAGAATGTAGACGCCTATGGCAGCTACCGCACTGATAACGCAGGCAAGTATTGTTGCTAACATGATTATATATATTTAAATAGGTTGAGTAATAAATAATTATTATGTCAAATCAACTTTCCGTCCGCATATGGACACAAAAAAAACCCGCACAGAATCCAAGTTTCGTTTGACGAAGCTCCTGTATCGTCATGTATGGGGCCTCCGATAAAAATCGCAAACGTCCAACGGCACCGTACCGCCCGCGAGCGGCAGAGGATGCACCTCCGAAGAGGTTAAGGCCTGTTTTTGAAAACTCGAGTTAAACCCCAAATAGTTTAAATGTTAAGTTTCGCAAAGCTAAATGGAATCCATGCGGGATAATTCCTTCTATGTAAAGAACCTGTCTGTATCGTGTAAGGCCCGCGTACCCCGCGTACCTGCATTATTACATGCAAATACGGTACCACACGGCTACCTGAGCCTGTTGAGATGTTCGTCCAGTCTGCGGTTCAACGCATCGAGCTCATCTATGTCCCGTCCGAGGCTGCGGCTCGCTTCGAGCTCCACGACCTTGACGGCAAGCTGTAACGCCACTACTGCGAGGTAATCCTCCCGGTCGGCCATATACTGCGACTCGACCGCGGCTGTCAGGCGATTGACCTCTTTCTCCGCCCGCCTGAATATCTCTTCCTTTTCGCGTTCTATGCCGAGTGCGTAGCTCTTGCCGGCTACATTCAACCTGATATTGAATTTCTGCATAAAACGTGCTCCTTGTCCCTACCTGTTCATCAGCGCAATGCAACGGTCAATCTCCCGCATAAGCCGATTGATACGCGCCTGCGCACGCTTGCTGTCCGTTCCGCCCGTCAGGCCCTCCTTCAGTTCGAGGACACCGATGCGCCTTTCAAGCTCCGCCACGGTCTGTTTCAGTTCCCTGTTCTCCGCCGCCAGACGTTCCCTGCGAAGTGCGAGCTCCCTGTTTTCGGCAAAGAGCCTGTCATTCTCCTCCATCAGGCGCCCCACCTTACCGGCAAGGGACTCTACAACGGCATTTCTGGCCATTTCTACAACATTTGGCGATAATCCGGCAACAACCGTTACGGTTTACAGCACTTCAAAGTTAAACAAATCTTCGCAATCTCCAAAATCATTTTGCAGCCCTCACGCGAGTCTGCCATAAAGGTCGTACTCCTCGCATGCCGTGACGACCACCTCCCGGAACTCTCCGGGGAGGAGCCGGCCTTCGGCAACCGGTATCAGTATCTCCTGGTCTACCTCCGGCGAATCGTATTCCGAACGGGCCACATAGTAATCGCCTTCCCGGCGGTCCACCACCACCCGGAGCTTCCTGCCTATCCTTGCAACGTTCGCCTCGTGCGAAATGTTGCGCTGCAGCTCCATGATACGCTCCACCCGGGCCTGCTTAACCTCTTCGGGCACATCGTCGGCCATCTCCGCCGAAGGCGTTCCCTCCTCGGCCGAATAGGGAAACACGCCGAGACGTTCGAACCGCTGGCGCTCCACAAAATCCGTGAGCTCCGCAAAATCTTCCTCGCTCTCACCCGGAAATCCCACGAGCAGCGTCGTCCGGATAGCAATACCGGGCACCTCCCGCCGCAGCCGGGCGATGAGCTCCTCTGTGCCCCGTTTCGTGATGCCGCGCCGCATGGCCGAAAGCTGCCGGTCTGCGATATGCTGGAGCGGTATATCAATGTAACGGCATATCTTCGGCTCCTCCCGCATGGCGGCAAGCACATCGTCGGGGAAACCGGTCGGATAGGTATAGTGAAGTCTTACCCACTCCACGCCGGGTATGGCGGCCAAACGACGCAACAAACGGCCCAGACGGCGTTCTCCGTAAATGTCCACACCGTAGTAGGTGGTATCCTGCGCCACCACTATCAGCTCCTTTACCCCGCGGCGCACCAATCTCCCGGCCTCTTCGAGCACCTGCTCCTCCGGAACGGATACATGGGGTCCGCGGATAAGAGGAATGGCACAATAGGCACACCGCCAATTGCACCCTTCCGAAATTTTCAGGTAGGCGTAGTGTCCTGGCGTCGTCAGCATCCGTTCCGTCGCAGGCGCCCCCCCTTCGCTGCCGGTCAAGGCCCGCACTACGCCGGAAAAGTCGCGTGCTCCGAAATAGGCGTCCACTTCGGGAATCTCGCGCCGCAGCTCCTCGGCATACCGCTCGCTCAGACAGCCTATCACGAAGAGCCGGTCAATCGCTCCCTCCTCCTTGGCCCTCACGAAACCGAGAATGGTATCAATGGACTCTTCCTTGGCATCGCCTATGAACCCGCATGTATTGACCACCACCGTCCGTGCCTCCGTCCCGTTGGAATCGAACACCACGTCATATCCCGCTGCAGCCAACTGCGCCATAACATGCTCGGAGTCCACCACGTTTTTGGAACAGCCGAGCGTAACGACATTTATCTTTTTTCCCTTTACTTTTCCCATCATCCAATCCTGATTCCGGATATCCGAAACGTTCCTCCGCGGCTACCGTCGGCCAACCACGGCCCGCCCTTTCGGCCGACAGGCGGAACGACAAATCTCCTTCTCTCCTCTATTCGCCGAACAGGGCGTTCACGAACTCCTGCCGGTCGAAAATCTTCAATTGGTCGATACCCTCCCCGATACCGATGTAGCGCACCGGAATCCTGAACTGGTCGCTGATGCCGATGATGACCCCCCCCTTGGCCGTACCGTCGAGCTTCGTAACGGCGAGGGAGGTGACCTGCGTAGCATCGGTGAACTGCCGCGCCTGCTCGAAGGCATTCTGCCCCGTACTGCCGTCCAGCACGAGCATCACCTCGTGCGGAGCATCGGGGATAACCTTGGCCATCACGTTGCGTATCTTCGTCAGTTCATTCATCAGACCGACCTTGTTGTGCAGCCGGCCGGCCGTATCTATCAATACGACATCCGCCCCGTTGGCAACGGCCGACTTGAGCGTATCGAAAGCCACGGAAGCGGGGTCCGCCCCCATCTCCTGTTTTATCATCGTCGCCCCCGCCCGGTCGGCCCATACCTGAAGCTGGTCGATGGCGGCCGCCCGGAACGTATCCGCCGCACCGATATAGACCTTCTTGCCCGCACGCACGAGCTGGGCTGCCAGCTTGCCTATCGTAGTGGTCTTGCCGACACCGTTCACCCCTACCACCATCACGACATAGGGAGCACCCTCCTTCACGTCCAGTCCGAAGCTGTCGCGGCGGCTGTCACTCTGCTGCAGCAGAGCACTTATCTCCTCGCGAAGAATGGACTTGAGCTCTCCGGAATTCATATATTTGTCGCGCGCCACGCGGGCCTCGATGTTGCGGATTATCTTCACGGTGGTATCTACCCCCACATCGGAGGTGATGAGCACTTCCTCCAAGTCGTCGAGCATCGCCTCGTCCACCTGAGACCTGCCGGCCACGGCACGGGCGAGCTTGCCGAAAATTCCCTCTTTGGTCTTTTTCAGCCCCTCGTTTAGCTCCT
>OLPW01001491.1_pt1 | contig 23875 bp, 18 predicted proteins | sample 1672161 | NCBI WGS metagenome assembly OLPW01 (sample SAMEA3136654, study PRJEB25190) | human gut metagenome
AGCTGTTTGGGAACACACCTGCATAGCAGGTGGTTTATTTTTATTGCCAATACAATTAAATAGGGACCGGTCTGGCAAGAACCGGTCCCCAAAAGAGAAACAATTAATTGTGACAATCTCCTATTTAATTTATGGCTCTGCAGCCACCTCATCCGGTGGTGCTCCACCTGGCTTTTTAACATCCTTTTTCTCTACTTTTTTCCCTTTGATTTTTGCTTTCGCAAAGAGTGCCTGTAATACAATAAAGAAGCAAAGCAATGCGGAAAGTACAATTCGTACCCACCAGCTTGACAATGTACCCTGTGTCGTAATCAGACTGGTAATGGTTCCTTTAATCAGTACACCAAATGTTGTACCAACAACCGTTCCGACACCTCCCGAAAGAAGTGTTCCGCCGATTACTGCTGCCGAAATAGCATCCATTTCCAAACCTTTTGCTTGTTCTACAAATCCAGCACAACTGTTCAAGCAGAATAAGAATCCACCCAAGCCGGCCAAAAGACCATCTAAAATATAAGCTTCAAACTTCGTTCTTTTTACATTTAAGCCCATCATCAATGCACTCTGCTGGCTACCGCCGATAGCAAATAATTTGCGTCCGAATTTTGTATAACGAAGCATAATAGCAATCAAAACAACCACAATTAGTGCAATCACAACCGATGGATATATATATGCCGGCCGAAATACCCCATGTTTATTATATGTTCCAATCGGCAGTTCAATCTGATATGTTGCCCATTTCTGAAACAAACCGTTTTTAATGGAAATCATATCTGTACTTATCATAGCCGTAAGTCCTCTTCCTAGAAACAAACCCGCCAGAGTAACGATAAACGGCTGAATTTCCAGGTAGGAAACTAAATAGCCTTGAAGCAAACCAAACAGTAATCCAATACCAAGCGAAATCGCAAGAGCTGCATAAGGACTCATCCCCTTATTTTCCATAGCATAAGCACTCGCCATACAAACCAATGCGGTTACCGAACCAACCGAGATATCAATTCCTCCGGTAATCATAACGATTGTCATACCACAGCCAATTACAATCAATCCGGCATTGTTAATAAACAAGTTGGTAAACATCTGCGGTTTTGCAAAACCTTTGTCTGCAAATACAATCATTCCTGCTACATACATTGCAATAAACAACACAATTGTAATAATGAAAAGAAATGTATTACTGTTAAATTTTTTTGTCTTTGCCTTCAAAAATTCACCCATTACTGTTCACCTCCCTGTACTACTGCCTTTTTCGACTGTCTCTTCGCTTTGTAATTCTGCATTGCCTTTTTGTAAACCGGGCTCTGAAGAACTACGATAATGATAACAACGATTGCTTTATAAACCGGGAGCTGGTCAGACGGTACACTCATAGCATACAGCGTTGTTGTCAACGCCTGAATCGTATAAGCGCCAATTACTGACCCCATCAAACTAAATTTACCACCACTTAAGATGTTTCCACCTAACGCTACTGCTAAGATAGCATCCATCTCAAGGTTCAGACCAATGTTGTTAGCATCTGCGGAATAAATTCGGCTCGAAGCAACAATTCCTGCAAGCCCTGCCAGGGCTCCGCAAATTACATAGGTGAGGAATTTAATTCTTGTAGAATTTAATCCAATCAAGCGGGATGCGTGACTGTTAATTCCTACACTTTCAATATACATACCAAGTGCTGTCTTATTTAATACCAAATAGGCAACAACAACGGCTGCGACTGCAAAGATAACCGGTGTCGGAATTGGTCCGAGAAATCCACCCATTGCCTTGTAAGATTCCACACGGACATATGTAATCTGTCCTTGTGTAACCAACTGGGCAATACCGCGCCCTGCAGTAAACAAAATCAATGTAGCAACCATTGGCTGGATATTTAGTTTTGCAACCAAAAAACCATTAAACGCACCGCACAAAGCAGCAACTAAAATTCCGGCAATCGCAGCAATGATAATCGGAGCTGCCAGTGTATTTGTACTTACTTCACCGCCGGACAAAATCTGACAGCAAACAGCAGCAGCAACCGCCATAACAGCACCAACACTGATATCCTGACCACCGGAAGCAGCTGTTACTAATGTCATACCAATGGCAAGTATAACAAGTTCAGAACCTCGGTTAATCACATCAATCAGCCATCCACTTAATTGTCCGTCCTTTAACGTTATATTAAAGAAATCCGGTGTTCGAATCACATTTACAAGCAATACGATAAACAAACACACAATCGGCATAAATAATCGCATTCCTGTTATTTTTTTAATTTTCTCAGCCATTATTCATCACCTCCCGCAATTGCTTTCATAATGGATTCTTGTGACAAATCCTCTTCTTCAATTTCGCCAACCTTTTTTCCGTCACGAAGAACTGCCATACGGCTGCAGGTTCGAAGCATCTCCTCAATCTCGGAGGATATAAAGGTGACTGCTTTTCCCTCATCCGCCAGTTGAAGTACTAATTTCTGAATTTCTGTCTTTGTTCCGATATCAATCCCTCGTGTCGGTTCATCCAAAATCAGGTAATCCGGATTCGTAAGCAGCCATCTGGCAATAATCACCTTCTGCTGGTTTCCGCCGGATAAGCTCTTAATCGGAGTTTCACGGCTTGCTGTTTTAATCTGCAGCAAGTCAATGTATTTATCCGCAAATTCTTCCATCTGTTTGCGGGATAATAACTTAAACATTCCACGTTTTGCCTGAAGTGCCAATATAATATTTTCGCGAACAGACAAATCGGCAATGATTCCTTCCTTTTTTCTATCTTCCGGCAAATATGCCATGCCGGCTTTCATCGCATCCAATGGGGATGAGATTTTAGTATCTTTTCCTTTGACTTTCAGCACGCCGGAATCGGCTTTGTCAGCGCCGTAAATGGTACGAACCAACTCTGAACGTCCGGAGCCAAGAAGTCCTGTAAGTCCAATTACTTCTCCTTTGTTGATTGTCAAATCAAACGGTCGAATTGTACCTGCATGACCTAACCCTTTGGCCTCAATCAACGGTTCTAAATGTTTTTCATGCTTATATTCACCCTTGATATCTGCTAAGTCATCAAAATCTTTTCCCATCATTTTAGATACTAATTTTACACGTGGAAGCGATTCCACTTCATACTCACCAACCAATTCACCATTTCTCAGTACAGTGATTCGGTCACACACTTCATATACCTGTTCCAAAAAGTGTGTTACAAAAATAATTCCTACACCTTCTGCTCTCAATTTCCGCATCAGGACAAATAATTTTTGAACCTCGTCATCATCCAAAGAGGATGTCGGCTCATCCAAAATTAAAACTCGGCATTTCATATCCACAGCTCTGGCAATTGCTATCATTTGCTGAATTGCCAAGGAACACTCGTCCAAACTCTGAGTTGGTGCCACATGGATATCGAGATTCTTTAAAACCTCTGCTGACTTCCGATTCATTGTACGCCAGTCTATCATACCAAATCTTCTTGGCTCTCTGCCGATAAACAAGTTTTCTGCAACCGTAAGATTCGGACATAAATTTACTTCCTGGTATACGGTACTGATACCATTTTGTTGTGCTTCCTGCGGTGAATGATTCACTATTAATTCCGGTTTACCTCCCGCATTTTTCACCATGTAAATCTCACCTGTCTGAAAATCATGAACACCGGTTAACACTTTAATCAAGGTGGATTTACCTGCACCATTTTCCCCCATCAGGGCATGGATTTCTCCTTCCCGTAATGTAAAATCTACATTGGATAATGCCTTCACTCCGGGAAAAGTTTTGCTGATATTACTCATCTTTAATACAATATTCTCGCTCATCTTTCCCTCCATCTACCTGCATAACAGGATATTTTCTAATTGAGAGAGGAAGAAATCATTCCTCCTCTCTCACTCAATTTGTTACTGATTTTGTTTCATTTTCTGCTACATTGTGTTCGAATTAATACTTACGAGCACCCATTACCTCATCTGTCACAACCGTTACCGGATACTCTTTTCCGTCAACAGTTACCGATTTTACAGTATCATCATGAGCAAACATTTCTTCATCTACGTAAGCTTTCTTCTCTGGTGTTTCTTTGTTCTCAAGCTGTTTGATGATTGCTTCTACACGTGGTCCATGAAGTGGGTTACACTCTGTATTCAAAGTGATTTCACCAGACTGAACTTTCTTCAAACCTTCTTTTGTACTATCGAAGGAGAATACCATCATGTCTTTGTCTGCACCAACTTCATAACCTGCTGCTTTGATTGCATCAATTGCACCAAATGCTTCGTTATCGTTCTCACAGTATACAACATTGATGTCTTTTTTGTACTTCTTCAAGAAGGACTGCATAACTTCCTGACCTTTTGCCTGTGTAAATTCACCGGTTGTTTTGTCAAGAAGGTTCCAGCCATTTGCAGCTACAGCATCATCCAAACCTTTGGTACGGCCAATCTGTGCCGATGCACCGATTGTACCCTGAATATTAACCAGTTTCATATCTTTCATGTTCTTTGCTTTCATGTAAGCATCCAAGTAAGCTGCTGCCTTTTTACCTTCCAGTTCGAAGTTAGAACCTACCCATGCAGTATACAAACTGTCATCTTTTACATCTACCATACGGTCAACAATGATAACCGGGATTCCTGCCTGTTTTGCCTCACCAAGAACGGCATCCCATCCGGTCTCAGTAACCGGTGCAAGTACGATGTAATCAACATCCTGCTGGATAAAGTTACGGATGGCTGAAATCTGGTTCTCCTGTTTCTGCTGTGCATCGTCAAAAATCAATTCATAACCATTGTCTTTGGTAAATGTTGATTTCATTGATTCTGAGTTTGCTGTACGCCAGTCAGATTCTGCACCTACCTGTGAAAATCCAACCGTAATTACATCGGAAGATCCTTCTTCTTTCGCTGTGTCATTTGTGGAAGCATCACCACCTCCACATGCAGTAAGGGAAAACGCCATTACTGCAGTAAGCATTCCTGCTACTACCTTTTTCATGAAATTTTTTCTCATAACTCAATTCCTCCTTTTCTGTATGAGTTCTCGTTTTTGTATCTCCATCATAATAAAAAATAACCAAAAGTCCAATGGATATTCTTTTGGTTATTTTTGATTTTTCTATTCTTTTTTTCATAAATGATTGAAAAAATTACGGCAAGGGTGATTTTTTTACGATTCCCATGGCAGCCACACCTCAACACATGTTCCTTCCTGCAATACGCTGTCGATGGAAAGTCCATATTCTTCTCCAAACTTCAACCGGATTCTTTCATTCACATTATACAAACCATAAAAATCATTGCTGTCTTCAATTTTCGTCGTCAAGCCGCCACGAACCTGATTCAACCGTTCTTTTGTCATACCAATTCCATTATCTTCCACCCGGATAACACATTTGTCTTTTTCCCTTCGTCCGGTAACTACTATCCTTCCCTTTCCTCTCTTATTCTTAATTCCATGATAAAGTGCATTTTCCACAAGTGGCTGTAACGTTATTTTTGGTATTTTGCAGTTAGCAATCTCCTCCGGTATATCCACATCATATGTTAAAATATCCTGATATCTTACTTGCTGAATCTGCAAATAACTTGTAATATGACGACATTCCCCTTCTAAAGACACAATGTCTTTTCCACTATTTAAGGAAGCACGGAAAAAATCAGACAACGTCTGTACCATACTAACAACCTGTTCTTTTTGACCTGCTTCGGCCAGCCAAACAATTGTATCCAGCGTATTGTATAAGAAATGAGGATTAATCTGCATCTGTAAGATTTCCAATTCAGCTTCTCGAAGTCTCATCTGTTCCAGCATCACATTATCAATCAGCGTCTTTATTTTTTCAATCATTACATTTAATGAATCCGCTAACAATTTTACATCCACACCATGTTCCATATGTGCCCGCACCTCAAGATTTCCATCGGCAACCTCTTTCGTAATACTACTCAGATAGCGAACCGGTTTAGAAATACTTCTCGGAATAATTGTAATCATCATCGTGGTAACCACAACAAGAAAAGCAGCAAGGAACAAACTTATAATAATCATATTTCGGGTGATGTGCTGCATATCCGAATAAATAAGTGCACTTTGTCTGTTTTCATTATAAAGCAGCTGCAGCATCTTATTTTGAATATTTGTGGTGACTAATTGCACGCCATTTTCCCACAAATCCCGATTTTCATCATATTTTCCTTCTTTTTGCATATTTTCCTGAATCGTTTTTGTATATTTTTCAAGCACTTGAAAATAACGTTCAATCTGGACAATACATTCCTTGTTTTCGCTATTTTCCGTCGTTGCCTTTACACGTCTGATAATATCCTTTGCATAACGGATATCTTGTTCCGGATTTTGATCCGTATAAGTACGGTTTCCGGTCGTAATCAAATATATTTTATAATCGTAATTCTTTTTAAAATCCAAATTGAATTCACTGATAATGGCCGTATTCCTTACAACTTTATCATAACGGTTGGTTGCATCCAACGCACATACAAACCAAATCAGGACGAACAAAATCAGTGGCACTAAAAGAAGTACAAATGCCACTGAAATTTTTTTCTGAATCGAAAAATCACGATACTCATCTATTTTCTTCCTAAAAATACGAAAAAATAATTTTTTCATCCTTTTGCCCCTCCCTCTCGGTACTGTGTTGGGGTACATCCCTGATTTTTCTTAAATAAATGTGAAAAATAGTGTGGATCTTTATAACCAACTTTTTCACTTATTTCACTGCTCCGCATCGTTGTGCATTTCAAAAGTTCTTTGGCTTTATTCATACGTACATCCGTCAAATAACGGATAAAAGTATGTCCTGTCTTCTGGCTGAAAATCGCACTCAGATGATTTGGACTGACATTCACCTCTGCCGCAACGGTATTCAGTGACAAATCCTCATCACTGTAATTTTCGTCGATATATTTTTTCGCAAGCTCGACAATATCGCTGTTATGCTCTTTCGTGTGGCGGTCTCGTATCTCCATCACCTCACGGAACAAAGAAATCACATAAGAAATAGTTGTATCTAACTGCTGTAAAACCTGTTCCATCTGCACCGGGCTTTCAAACGGCTCCTTTCTGGAAAACTCCTCTGAATCTCCAAGCTGCTCCAAAAAATGGCTCGCCGCAACATACATATCCATCACAATATACTGGCGAAAAATCAATGAATTCTGACAGGCATCCCCTGCATTTTCAAGATATTCCTCTACAAAAATCGGAACTTCCTCCGAATCACCTCCACGCAAAAAAGCTTCAATCCGAGTCTTATCAAGTCCGCCAAAATTAATCTTTCCAACATGATACTCGCCATCGGCTCTTTCCATCAAAACCGGCTTTCTATCAATCTGCTCAAATCGCAGGATCTGATTCCCTTCCACCAGAAAACGATAAGCAAAGGCATGTGCTGCCGTCTCATACGCTTGTGAAATTTCCCGAATACGGCTCACTGGACTGCCTACACTTCCAAAATAGCCAATTTCCGTTTTTTCCGATAACATATTTTCTAAAAAATCTGCCAAATCCTGCACATCTTCTTCCATCTTCTCTTTTGATTCTTCCATAAAGAGAATAATTTCGCCCTCCGGTTCTCTGTCAAAACACACCATATGTTCCAATTTGGAAGATATATAATTTTGTAATTTGTCATTCATTTCATTGACTGCTGCCGAATAAGAATCAAAAGTACTTCGTCCGATTTTCACAAGCATTATCTGATAATAGGACGCAGCCAATTCAATTCCAATACTGCGCGCTTTTTCCAGAAGCTCTGCCATAGAAAGTCTTCCCTCAATCAGATTGGAAAAAAAGAGGCTCTTAGCATGCTCTCTGCGTTCTTTCTCTCCGGCCTCGTCCTCTCTGTCACGCCTGCCCGCTTGTCTTTCTTCTGTAATTTTGTCTGCTGCACGTCTGACAACTTGTAGTAATTCATCACTGTTAATCGGTTTTAACAAATATTCTTCTACACCAATTTGAATAGCATCCTTTGCATATTCAAATTCTTCATGACCACTTAAAATCAAAATCTTTGTCTGTGGCAGCTCTTTTTTTATCAAACGGCTTAACTCCAATCCGTCCATAAAAGGCATGCATATATCTGTAATTACAATATCCGGATGCTTCTTTTTTATAAGAGGAAAGGCCAGTTCTCCATCACTGGCCTCTCCAACAAACGAGAGACCATAGGCCTCCCAATTCATATTCTTGATTCCCTCTCTGACAATAAATTCATCTTCGACAAGAAATACACTTATCATAAAAAACGCCTTCTCCCTACTCGTTCTCCATTTTATAATTTCATTGAATCAACGGCTGTCCGCTCAATCGGAAGTCCTTCTTTGTAAATCCGAATAAATTCATCAAATCCTTTGACTCCTTCCGGATTCGGATTTAATTCACTGCCTTCCTGACCGGCAAACACCTCTTTATTCAAATAGTCACCAAGATTTTTTCCATTGTTATGAATCAAATAAGCAGCTAACACAGCAATGCCCCAGGCACCACCTTCACCAGCCGTTTCCATAACAGAAATTGGTGTATCTACAGCGTCTGCCAAAATCTGCTGACCGACACCTTTGGTTTTAAACAAACCGCCGTGGCCTAAAAGCTTATCTACTGCTACTTTTTCTTCTTTCAAAAGAAGGTCCATACCAATTTTCAAAGAAGCAAGTGCCGAATACAGATTCACACGCATAAAGTTAGCTAAATTAAATTTACTGTTTGGGGTGCGGACAAACAATGGACGTCCTTCTTCCATTTCCGTAATATTTTCACCGGAAATATAATTGTACGCCAACAGATTTCCACCGTTTGCATCGCCTTCCATCGCTTTTTTGTACAATGTGCCATACAACCGGTTCATATCGACATCCATACCAAAAATCTCTGCAAATTCGCGGAAAATATTTACCCACGCATTCAAATCAGATGTACAGTTATTGCAGTGCACCATCGCAACCAAATCACCGGACGGTGTTGTAACCAAATCCAGTTCTTTGTAAACTTTACTCAATTCTTTTTCAAGAACTACCATAGAAAATACCGATGTACCGGCAGACACATTTCCTGTGCGCCGTGCAACAGAATTCGTTGCCACCATACCGGTTCCTGCATCTCCCTCCGGCGGACAAAGCGGAACTCCTGCCTCCAAATCACCGTCTGTATCAAGCAGTTTTGCGCCTTCTTGTGTAAGTGTTCCTGCATCCTCTCCGGCGGACAATACTTCAGGGAAAATGTCCATTAATTTCCATGGATATCCTTTGTCTGCAATCGCTTCATCAAACTGAGAAACCATTTTTGCATCAAATTTTCCTGTTGCAATATCAATCGGGAACATACCGGATGCATCCCCTACACCAAGCACTTTTTTGCCGGTCAGCATCCAGTGAATATAACCGGCTAATGTTGTCTGGAAACAAATATCTTTTACGTGTTCTTCTCCATTTAAAATTGCCTGATACAAATGGGCAACACTCCATCTCTGCGGAATATTATACCGGAATAAATCTGTCAATTTTTCCGACGCTTCCTCGGTAATCGCATTGCGCCAGGTACGGAATGGAACAAGAATTTTGTCATCCTTATCAAATGCCATATATCCGTGCATCATGGCACTAAATCCAATCGCAGCCAATTTGGTTACTTTTACACCGTATTTTTCCTGCACATCTTTTTTCATATCCTGATAGCAGTCCTGCAATCCATTCCAAATGGCATCAATGCTGTAAGTCCACACACCATCCACTAACTGATTTTCCCATTCATGGCTTCCGGATGCAATCGGATGATGTTCTTCATCAATCAAAACTGCTTTGATTCTTGTTGAACCAAATTCAATACCAAGTACCGCTTTTCCCTCTTCAATCTGCTTTTTTGTATCCATTCAATTGTCCTCCATTTCTTTGTTTATTTCTCGCACATCTGTGCATAACGCCAGGAATCTTCACACATCCGTTTCAAATCGTACTGTGCTTCCCAGCCAAGTTCTTCTTTTGCCTTTTTCGGGTCTGCGTAACAAGTGGCAATATCGCCGGCACGACGTGGCTTAATCGTATATGGAATTTTCACTCCATTTGCTGCCTCAAATGCCTTTACAATGTCTAAAACACTATAACCATTTCCAGTTCCTAAATTATAAATATTAACACCTTCTGCAGATACAGCCTTCTGAATCGCATTCACATGTCCTTTTGCCAAATCAACTACATGAATGTAATCGCGGACACCTGTTCCATCCGGTGTATCATAATCATCACCAAACACACCAAGTTCCGGAAGTTTACCAACTGCCACCTGCATAATGTACGGCATCAGATTATTCGGAATTCCATTCGGACTTTCCCCAAGCAAACCGCTCTCATGCGCTCCAATCGGATTAAAGTAACGTAAAAGAACAACGCTCCACTCATTGTCCGATGTATAAAAATCAGATAAAATCTGCTCTAACATCGACTTCGTCCATCCATACGGATTTGTACAGGTTCCTTTCGGGCACTCCTCCGTAATCGGAATCTGCGCCGGATCACCATAGACTGTTGCCGAAGAGCTGAAAATAATGCGTTTGCAGCCATATTCCTTCATTAATTCACAAAGATTTAATGTACCGGTGATATTATTCTGATAATACATCAACGGTTTTGCCACTGACTCTCCAACCGCTTTTAAACCTGCAAAATGAATCACAGCATCCAATTTATGTTCCTCAAAAATCGGACGCATACTCTCCTTGTCTAACATATCTGCTTTATAGAACGTAATTTTCTTTCCTGTGATTTTTTCAATTTTATCTACCACATCAATTTTTGAGTTATACAAATTATCAAAAACAACTACTTCATATCCCTTGTTTAAAAGTTCCACACACGTATGGGAACCAATGTAGCCGGTTCCGCCTGTTACTAAAATTTTCAAAATTGTTTCCTCCATTTCATTTGACTAAAATTAGGTTCGAGCCTCACTTCTTACGTGCAAGCACGACGCTTTGTTTCCTTTATCATAGTGGCTCGAAATCGTTCGTTTTCCTTTGTTATTGTACCACAGGTCCATCACCAATTTCAACTACATAGAAGTCTGCGCTAAGCCCTGTTTTTTCTGTATAGATTCTTCCGGTTTCCTGAATAAATTCATCCACGAAATTCTCTTTTACAAGACTAATTGTTGAGCCGCCAAAACCGCCCCCAGTCATGCGGGAGCCAAGAACCCCGTCCTGCTGCCAGGCTGCCTCTGCCAGCGCATCCATTTCATCTCCTGTGACTTCATAATCTTCAGACAACGACTGATGAGATGCTTTCATTAACTCGCCGAATGTTTTCAGTTCACCGTTTTTTAACGCCGCAGCCGCCTGCTTTGTTCTGGCATTTTCCGTGACCGCATGTTTCACACGCCGTTTTCTATCGTCATCCTTAACCATCACCTGATACAGATTCCATGTTTTTTCATCCAAATCGCAAAGGGCATGAATTCCAATTGCCTGTGAAATTTCTTCCAGAGCAGTTTCACATTCTTCCCGTCTTTCATTATACTTTGACTCACCAAGTTTATGCTTTTTATTGCTGTTCGCAATAATTAATTTTACTCCGCACAGTGTAATAGGAATATACTCATAATCCAAAGTTTTCGTGTTTAATAAAAGTGCATGATCCTTTTTCCCCATTGCCACGGCAAACTGGTCCATAATGCCACAATTTACGCCACAAAATTCATGCTCTGCCTGCTGCCCAATTAATGCAAGGTCCACATTGGTCACATCAAAACCATACAAGTCCCGCATGATAAATCCAATCAACACTTCCAAAGATGCTGAGGAAGAAAGTCCCGCCCCGCTTGGTAAGTCGCCAAGCAACAGCAAATCCATGCCAAATGGCAGTACCATTTCTTTCTTTTCAAATGCCCACAAAACGCCTTTAATATAGTTCGTCCAATCGGATTCATTCACTACTTGATAATCCCCAATCGCAATCTCCTGAATCTCGTCTTCCATGTTCATGGAATAAACTTTTATTTTCTTGTCCGCACGTCTTCTCGCAACTCCATAAGTTCCAAGTGTCAGTGCACACGGCAGCACCAGTCCGCCACTGTAATCAATGTGCTCACCAATCAGATTCACTCGTCCCGGTGCAAAATATACTTTTGTACCATTGATATCACCGTAAACGTCCTGAAATTTCTCCAGTAATTTTTCCTTCATCATTTCTCTCCCTCTTTTTCATTAACTCCATTATAACAAACTCTCCCTATAAACGGTCAATGGATTATTATAAGGTAATGGTGGATTTTTTTATAGTAACGAAATCCGCAAACAAAAAAACCACACATCCGAATTTCTTTCAAATGCATGGCTCTTTCTCTTGTTCCAACTAGGCTTCTTCTGCTTTATCAACTTCTACAATCGCAGACTTCTGCATCGGAATACGACAGTTTTTGTTGCTTCCAAACTCAACGATAACCACTTCGTCTGTCATATCAATGACAACACCGTAAAAACCGCTGGTTGTAAGAATACTGTCACCAACTGCAACTGCATTTACCAATGCCTGATGCTGTTTTTCTTTCTTTTTCTGTGGACGAATCGCAATCAAATAGAATGCGCCGATAATTACCACATAAAGCAAAATAATTCCAATTCCCTGCATGAGTTAACCTCCTAAAATCATTCATCCAAACCGGCTTCCATACGTGCCAGCTTGTTCTTTTTATATTCAGAGAAAGTACCTGTTTCGATAGCTTCCCGAATTTCTTCCATCATTGTATTATAAAAATACAAATTATGCAAGACTAATAATCGCAGACCAAGCATTTCCTTTGCCTTCAAAAGATGCCTGATATATGCCCTGCTGTAGTGTCGGCAGGCAGGACATCCGCATCCGACCTCAATTGGACGGTCATCCAGTTCATACTTTTTATTCTGCAGATTCATCTTGCCATGGTTTGTGTAAGCATGTCCGTGTCGTCCATTTCTCGCCGGATATACACAGTCAAAGAAATCAACACCCCTCTCTACAGCTTCTAAAATATTCTGTGGTGTACCAACCCCCATCAGATAAATGGGTTTATCCTGTGGCAGTTCCGGCACCGTAACATCCAAAATGTGATACATCTGCTCATGCGTTTCACCGACTGCCAAACCACCAATCGCATAACCATCCAAATCCAGTTCGCGGATTGCTCTTGCGTGATTGATACGGATATCTTCAAAAGTTCCGCCCTGGTCAATACCAAAAAGCATCTGCTCCTTATTAATCGTATCCGGAAGTGCATTTAACCGCTCCATCTCTGCCTTACATCGGCGCAGCCACCGCGTCGTTCGGTCAACCGAATTCTGCATATATTCACGCGTAGCCGGATGCGGTGGACACTCATCAAATGCCATCGCAATCGTTGACGCGAGATTCGACTGAATCTGCATACTTTCCTCCGGTCCCATGAAAATTCTACGTCCATCAATATGTGAATTAAAATGCACGCCTTCTTCTTTGATTTTTCTAAGTCCGGCTAAGGAAAACACCTGAAATCCGCCCGAATCTGTCAAAATCGGCTTGTCCCAATTCATAAACTTATGAAGACCACCTAATTTTTTTATCACGTCATCACCCGGTCTCACATGCAAATGATACGTATTTGACAATTCAACCTGCGTGTGTATATCGTGTAAATCCATCGTAGAAACTGCTCCCTTAATCGCAGCCACCGTTCCTACATTCATAAACACCGGCGTCTCAATTACGCCATGCGGTGTCGTGAAACGACCTCTGCGCGCACGCCCATCAGTCGCCAACAATTCATATTTCTTCATTTACCGTGTCACTCCAAAACCAAGTATTGTAAATTTCTTCGCCTCGTCGCCTTCCTTCATGCGGAATACAACTTCGTGTTTTTTGCTTTCTTTTTCATCAATTAAAATCTGCGGATTGCAGTGTGCCCATCCATTATCGAGTGGGTTAATCTGTTTTACCACATTGCCATCAACTAAAATATCAGCCGTACCAAATTCGGACGAACCGGAATCTTTGATAACCGCCACTAAATTTTTACAAGTAATCGTCATCCTAAATTCTGCCCCTGTTACAGAACCGTCATTCATCCAGTTGTCAGCAAACTCCGGTGAACCATTCAAATCCATATCACGCTCTACATACTGGATATCTGTATCTTTTGCATCATACCCATTCTGTTCAATCACTGCAAAATCTTCTGCATTTGCGCGGTCAAAGCGAATCAAATCCTTAAATTGTGCGCCATAAACCGGCTCTTTGTCAAGAGAAATATCCTGCTCTGCCATCTCCTCTTTGTCTACCTTTTCAAACAAATTTGCAATGCAGTCTGCCATAATACGGTGTCCGTCATTCGTTGGATGATAAATATCATAGAAGAACTGTCTCTTCGTAATTACATGACTTTTTTCAAACTGCGGAACAACAGCATCTTTTACACTAACCATCGGCAGTTCATAGCGCTCACCGATTGGCTGCAATCGCTTTTGCAGATTCCAGTCATTCATAAATACTGCAAAATTCAATAACACTGCCGGTGCATTTTCAGCCTGAAGAATTTTCATCACAAGACTCTCAAAACTGACACCCTGTGTCTCATCACCCTCGTCATTTACCGCAAATTCAACCACTACCAAATCCGGCGTAATCTCTCCATTTTTTGTAACATCCAAATCATAACGCACCATACCAAGTTCGGATGGAGTTCCACCGACACCGGCCTTTACATAGTGCACATTTTTTCCATCGCAAGGTGAAAACAGCTTGCAAAATGCGTCATAAGAACGGTAAGCATAACACATCGTGTTGATTGGCTTTCCGCCGGCTCCCTGTGTAATCGAACCTCCAATATAAGCAATCGTCACATCCTCGCCACGTTTACATTTTTCAATCACATTTTTCAAACGATAATTGTTTCCTGTCGACACAAGCGAGTTTTCAATCATATCCTGATACTCCGGCGAATCAAAATTAACCGGCGGATCAACTTGAATTTCCGGCACTTCATAGCCATCATTTACATAAAATTTGACTGTCAAATCCATATTTTTATTCTCTTCCGGGAAAATAAAATTAAAGGAGCCAAAGCAGTCATCATCCTCATTTACCGGGTAGGCCTCTACCGGAAGAACCATTTCTTCTCCCGTACATGGAATTGTCGCTTCCATCACAGTTCCTGTCGTGTATTTATCAGTTTTTCCATAACACTGGAACTGAAACTCGACTTTCTTTTCTTTATCTGCCGGGTCTTCCGCCTTGATGCTGACACCAACACTGTGAACCAGTTTGCGGAATGTCTCCATCCTTGGGAGCATATCCAGCAATTCTTCATCAATATCTCCTGATGTAAATTTTACCTGATCTTTTAATCTTCCCTCTAAGTACACATAATCACGAATTACGCCCTCCGGGTCTTTCGAACCGGAAATCGTCTTATCTAAAACAACATATAAACATGGTCTTTTTTCAACCGGATCCTTCGGTGCTGCAGGTCCTCTCATGTTCTTACAACTCCTTTTTCTCAAATCATTTTCAAATGCAAAAGTCCCCTTTTGCACGACAATCATTATTATTATAACGCAAAATCGTCAAAAGGGGAACCCCATTATTAGCTTATTTTACTTGTTTTAAATGCTGTCACCCGATCAAGTTTTGCTTGACATTCATAAAAGGCCGGTGACTCATAAATCACATACGTATAAGCTCCGTCAATCGCAATTCCTTCATTCATCGGAGGCATTTTAACGGTCTTTTTCTTTTTGTTTTTCTTAATCGACAGTTTGGTGTAATTCCATGTTGGCTGATACGTTTCTAACTGCGACATAAAACCTCTGCGACCCTTTTTCGTCTGACAGGAACGCGAAACAACCATCTTCCCCGATGCAGTAAATGCAACTCCCTGTGTCCGGTTCGGCATAAGAATCCGGTTTGTATAGGTCAGAGATGGCGCTGCGGATTTATTCTGAATGGTATAGCCGTACATATATTTCGAGGAGAATTCGCTGTACGCTGCTGCCCAGATTCGGTTATTGTAATAGGTAACATAAGACATCGTTTCCGGCATTTTTACAACAGAAGCAAATCGGTAAATCTCATAATACGACCTGCCGGATAAAACTGCCGCCTGAACCTGATTAAACTTAAAACTCTGCAAATTTTTACCGTATGTCACCCAGACATTCTCTCCATCAAAGGTGATGCCGCCCACATGCCCGGTATGTGGCAGAACAATGGTCGTAATATACTTTCTTGTTGTTTTGTTCATCACATAAATAACCGATTCCTGTTTTTTCGTGTAATCGTATGCAGAAATAAGCAGATAATTTCCGGCAAATGTCACACTCTGAGGGACCATACGTGTCGCATAGAAGCCCCCCACATTTGTTCCAACAAGTCCCGGAATCACATAACTCTTTGCATAAGAAACTCGTTTTTTGAAGGCTTTATATTTTTTATAAGCCGCTGATTTTTTAAACGCTTTTTTCGTTTTAAAAAACTTGGCTGATGTACTCGTCGCTTTCACTTTTTTAGAAGCAGTTTTAATACTTTTTACTGTTGAAACCGAACTCATCGTAATCCCGGACACGGTTCGCACTGCTTCGATTTTTACATAGTATTTTGTATTCTTCTTTAACCCGTCTATGCCACGAATTTTCGACTCGTCTGCCGGCACTTTGACCGCTGCCTTGTAACCGGAAGTCGATTTTTTCGAATAATAAATATTAAAATAATCTGCTCCGGTTCCTTTGCTCCATTTGACCTTAATCCGCTTATCACCGCCTTTAATTTTTGAAATACCTGGTATCGATGGTGCCGTACCAAACAATACTTCCTCTGACGGTTCGCCCGGATTATCCACATCACCGGCATACGCAACAATCGTAAAATAATAGTTCTTTCCGGCGGAAAGTCCTGTCACATTAAATGCCGTCTCTATCGTATTACCTGCCAAAATACTTTCTTTTGAAGTCGATTTACGGTAATAAATCTGATAACCGGTGGCTCCATTGACCGGCTCCCACGCAAGCGATATCTTTGTCTTTACATTTTTTGTTGCAGTAATTTTGGTCACTTCACCAGGCTGCAGAGCCACAAGCAGGACTTCGGATTCTTTTCCATAATATCCATTTGCACCGGCACGAATTTTTACATATAAAATCTGTCCTTCTTTTAAATTTGTAAATTCGTAACTGGTTTTTGTCGTGCTTTTCAAGAGTGAAAAAGCACTCGTCTCTTTTGACGAAGTAAAAATTTCATACTCCGCACTTTCCGCCAGCGCATTCCACTCAATCACTGCTTTTTTCTTCGTTGTTTCTTTTCTTTTCAGTCCGGTCACCTGTCTCGGAACAATACGAACCGTATAGTTTATCGTCTTGTCCTGATAGGACAATTCTAATTGCTGCTCACCAATCTTCGTCGTATCGACAGCCGTCATCTTCTCCGGATGCACAAGCTGTTCTGTCGCATCCTCATAAGTCACTTTAATAACAACATTTTCCTTAGTAAATGTACTTTTATAAGAAAGTTCGATTTCCGTATCAACAACTTCTATCTTTGCAATTTCTTTCGTTTGTCCAGCCGATGTACTATCCGCCGCCAAAGCCTTTTTTCCATCCACTCCCATTCCTGCAAGCAATCCCATAACAAGAATGAGCGCTATTATCCTACGTTTCATTTTGTACTGCCTCCTATTCTGCCAGTCTCATACTTTTTGTATGTCATCTTTTCGTCTGACACTCACTATAGCCGACAGGTTTGTCACAAAAAAGGCCACGCATCTCTGCGCAGCCTTCTCTATAAATAACAGGGGCACTAGGAATCGAACCCAGCTCTGGAGTTTTGGAGACTCTTATTCTACCGATGAACTATGCCCCTATATATTACAATATTATCACAACAATAATATTGTAACATTTTTTTATTTTTTTTGCAAGTATTTATATTATTTTTATTCTTTTACTCCAAAAAATATTCCCATATCTCTTGCAGTCCTATAAACATCATTAGTATCTAAGTCCAAAATTCTTGCATCTCTTACTTTTGGGAACTTAGTTTTTACTAAATCACCTTCTTGTGCTCCAACTATAAACCCAGATCTTCCATCTGCAATAAGGTTCATAGCATAGTCACCAAGTCTAGCTCCAAGTATAATATCAGCTGTACAAGGTTCTCCACCTCTTTGAATATGTCCAAGAACAACTGGTCTTGATTCAACACCTGTTTTTTCTTCTATTTGTCTTGATAATTTTTCTGCTATTCCGCCATATCTTTTTTGCTCAAAACTATCTTTTACAATTCTAGAAATAGTTTCATCTTTTCCTTTTTCTTTTGCAGCCTCAGATGCTGCAACTATTACATAACGTTTTCCGCCGTCCATGATTTCTTTTACTTTTTCACACACAGCATCTAAATCATATTCTAATTCTGGTAACAATATTATATCTGCACCAGCAGCAAATCCACCATATAAAGTTAAATATCCAGATGTTCTTCCCATCATCTCAACAACCATAACTCTTCTATGTGAATATGCAGTTGTTTTTACTTTACGTATAGCTTCTACTGCATTTTCTACTGCTGTTTGAAATCCAATAGTTGGATTACTTGCAATCATATCATTATCAATTGTTTTTGGTACGCCTATTGTTTGCATTCCATGTTCTTCTATTACTCTTGCTGAATCTAGTGTTCCATCTCCTCCAATTATAATCATACCATCTACGCCAATCTTTCTTAAAGCCTGTATTGATGGTTCAACCATATCTTCATAATGTACTTTTTTATCATCTACAGGATAATGGAATGGACACTCTTTATTTGAAGACCCTATTATAGTTCCTCCTTCAGTTTCAATATTATATACACTTTTTTTATCAAGTTTTACATAGTTTTTCTCAACAAACCCTTTATAACCATCCATTATACCAATTATTTCTATATTCTTTTTTTGTGCAGACATAACTACTGCTTTTATTACACTATTAAGACCAGGACAATCTCCTCCCGCAGTCATTAATGCTACTTTCCTCATAAAATCTCTCACTCCTTTTAACTTATTATATCTTAGCATTAATTAAGATATTTTTCAATCACTTTTTAAGAATTCAAAAATAATTTTATTTATACTATTTAATGCCTCTTGTAAAAATTCTCTAAATTCTTTTTTACTTCCTTTATCTGATATTGCACGAATCGCACAAAAATCAACATTATTTAATGCACATACATGATTTATAGCAGCTGTTTCCATATCAACAGCAATAGCATTAAATTTATCTTTTAACAATTCTTTAGTAGTACTTTCTTCAACAAATTTATCAGAGGAAGCAATAACTCCAGTTATAGCATTATTATCTTTATTTGAAATATCATATATACTTTTTACTAACTTTTCATTACATTTTACTAATACTTTTTCAATTCCAAAAGTATACCCAAGTTCATATCCAAGAGCTGTTGTATCATTATCAAATTCAACTGTAGCACTACTTATAGCAATACCACCGATATCAAGTTTAGAACTAATGCCACCTGCAACTCCAACATTTAATATATATTTTATATCAAAATTTTCTATTAAAAGTTGTGTACATATTGCAGCATTTACTTTCCCTTCTAAACTTTGGACCAATACTATATTTTTATTATATAACTTTCCGGTATAATATACAAATGGTCCTATTTTTTCTTCTTTAATTTCTTGTAATTTATTAAGTAATAGAGCTATTTCTGACTCCATTGCACCAATAATTCCAATATACATATTATTTCTCCCATTTTAATTATTTTTTATACTATTTTTTTCCATGCTACTCATTCTTTCACATGCATATGAAAGTAAAATAGTTGGTAATTTTTTCTTACTATTTTTATCCTTTAACAAATCAACTATTTTCTTTGAATCTTTTTTATATACCTCTCTTAATACCCATCCAATAGCTTTTTGAATCAAATGATTTTCATTATACATATGATTTTTACATATATCTATACAAAAATTAAGCTTATTATTTCTTGCCATAGTAAGTAAAGAGACTATACCAATCCTTTTTATCCAAATATTATCATTTTCAACAAATTTTAAAACTTCTTCCTTAGCTTTAGAAATGTTTATTGACATTAAATAAAATCCTAGAATATTTGGACCGGCTTCATCAGTTAAATCCCAATTATTTATATAACTTACATTGCTACACATAAAGTCTACTACATCTTTTATTTTCTTATTCTCATTTTTTGAGTAATATTTTTTTACAATATTAGACATACAAAAAATTGCAAATCTTCTATAATCATGATACTTACTAGATATATATGGTGTAAGTGTAGTAAGATTAATATCTTTATACCATACTCTAGCTGCTTTTCTCATTGTTGGAACACTAATTCCAAGTAAAGTATCATTTTCTCCATACCCACCAGGAGTTATCATAAGTAACTTTTTATCAAATTCAAGATTACCATCTTTTGGTAAATCTGTTAAATATTTTAATATATTAAGCTTTAATAAATTATCTTTTGCGTCATTTTTAGTAAGGTAAGAGCCAACAACAAAACTATCTACTCCCAACGATAAAGGTGTTTCAATTGTTTCTAAATTTACTCCACCATCTACTTGTATTATTTTATCTTTAAATAATCTCCTTGCTATAGATATTTTTTCATTAGTATTATAAATATATGATTGACCTCCATATCCCGGTTCAACACTCATTATTAGTAATAAATCAAACATATCAGAATATTTTTTTAACTCTTTAACATCTGTATTTGGTTTTATACTTACTCCTATTTTTAACTCTCTATTATATGTTTTATATAATTCTTTTTTTATACTAACTAATCTATTTAATACAGCATTAAAATTAGAAATTTCATAGTGGATAGTAATAATATCTGTTCCATATTCAATTGCTTTATCAATATATTTATCCCCAAGTGGTTTTTCTACCATTAAATGAGTATCAGTATAAAATCCCAAATTTTTTGCAGTTTTTATATATTTTAAATCTATACCTGTATTATTTACGAATTTACCATCCATAACATCAAAATGAATCCAATTTTCAAAACAATCTTCATTTTTTTTATAAGTTTTTAATTCCTCTAAAAAATCAGGTATATTCTTCGCGTCTAAAATAGATATTGATATACTTTTTTGCATAGTATCACCTCTTATATTTTTTATCATCAAGTTCTTTTAATTTATTATATATATACACATATCTTTCATACCTTTTTTTATCAATAATACCTTCTTTAACTAATTTTTTAACTCTACAAACTGATATATCCTCATTAACATGCATGCAATCTTCATAGTCACATTTTATATCTTTAAATTCTGGATAATAACTTGGTAGATTTTTATAATCTATATCATATAATTCATAACTTGAAAAGCCAGGAGTATCTAAAATATATGTATTATCTTGTAAGCTATATAATTTTACATACTTAGTAGTATGTTTTCCTTTATTTGTTTTTTCTCCTACTTTCCCTATTAATATATCTTCATCACTGCACCCTAATATTTCTTTAGTTATACTAGACTTTCCAACTCCAGAATTACCAGAAAAAGCAGATACTTTTCCTTTTAATACTTCTTTTAAATCTTCCAATCCTTCTTTTTTTACAGTACTTGTGTATATAACTTTAATACCTAAATTAGTATACACTTTCATTATATAGTTTAATTCTTCTTTAGCCTCTTCTTCATTTTCTAAAAGGTCTATTTTATTTACACATATAACTGGAGTTATATTTTTACTTTTACATAGTATAATTTGTTTGTCAAGCAATATATAATCTGGTGAAGGTGATGCCAGTGATAACATTATTACAAGATTATCTATATTTGAAACTGGGGGTCTAATTAAACTATTTTTACGTTGCAATACCTCATTTATAACATACTTATCATAGCTTTTAAAAAACTTAACCATATCACCAATTAGTACACTATTTTTACTTTTAACATTCCCTGTTAATATAGCTTCATATTTATTATTATTCTTATCTTCTAATATATATTTACCTAGTAAATTTTCAGTTACTCTTGCAGTAATAATTTTTTCCATAAATAACTCCTTTTTATATTATATATCTTACTATAAAATGTACATTTTTGCAAGAAAAAGAAAAAAATCGGGGTGATTAATCACTCCGATTCTAACCTACACCTTGCTTTTGAGATGGATCATTTGGATCTACCTTTACGTCAGGATTACTTTCATTAGTTGTTGGAATATAATATGCTATCTCTCCATACAATATATCATCTTTTACATAAAAAGCTATCTCATAATTTAACCTTTCTTCAAATAATGTTATATAATGTACTGTACTTCCATCTTTTATATTCTCATATGTAGTTTTACTTGTATCTACTTCTCCATTTCCATCTTTTGTTCTATCGTACTCTGATGTAAGTTCTAAGTTTGTATAATTTAAATATTCTAACGCCTTTTTCTTGTATTCATTCATGCTATTTTCAATTTCTTCTACATCTTTTTTACTTACATTCTTTTTTAGCACTGACCTTATAACATTTTTATACTCTAGACTATTATTTTCTCCTGTTATTATATTTATATACTCAGACTTATAATCATAGAAATCAACTTTTGCTCCTCTTGCTTGATAATTCATATCTATATGAAATATCTCATAACTTGTTTCTTCAAACTTATCTTTTATAAATGTATTATCTACTAAGTTTATATTTGTCTCATCTATTTTCTTTGGTTTTACAACAAAAAGAACAACAATTGCTATTATAGCTAAGACTATTATCAAAGTTATTATTAAATATATTTTTTCTATCTTCTTTCTTTCTATAGCCATTTTTTTACCTTTCTTCAATAGCCTTTACTATATTCATAAAGGCTATTGAGTTTTTTTTAATTTAAATTTATATATTCACTTGATACCCAGCCTGACCTTGTTCCATCTTCATAGTCAACATTATTTTTAGTATATACAGTTGGAACTGTTATATATACCCATAGCACTCCTGATGAACCATAATTTACATATGCACAATTTGTTATTGTTGCTGTTGCATTTGTCTTTGCAAACCTGTTATATCCATCATAATTTACTCCTATGTTTGAGTATCCTGCTCCTGGTCCTTTTCTGATATTTAATGAGTTTCCTGTTGCTGTTACTTTACCTGTTTTACTTAATGACCACTGTGCATATAACGTTACTGTTCCACTTGTTGCTAAATTTGTTACAGACTGTCTATTTGAATATGATGTACTTGTTCCTGATGAATTTCTATTCCAGTTTCTAAATGTCCAACTTAATGTCTTTGAACCATAACTCATCCTATAATTTTTTACGAATCCATTTGCTCTTAGATTACTTGCTGTTCCATATCTATGTGTACTTGTTGCTGTACTTCCTCCTGTATTTCCATTTCCATTATATGCTACATAGTATGTATTTCCTGTTCTTGAGAAGTTTGCTGTTACTGTCCTTGCTCCACCTGATATCATAGCACTTGAAGGTGACCAACTTGAGAAGCTTGTCGAATATCCCGTTGCTGCTGTTGGACTTGCCGTTACTTTTCTTCCATCACCAAGAGTTAGTGTTGCTCCACTTGTCCAATATGAAGTACCATCTCTTACAATCACACTACTTGCAGATGTTGTTCCATAACTTGTATTATTTCTTGCTATTGTTAGCGTATAGAAATTTATTGGTATATATGTTGTTGATGCTCCTACAGTTCCACTTGCTGTATATGATAAGGTTACACCATCTATCTGCAATCCATTTATTGACCAACTTGTTCCATATGGATGTGCTGTATAGTAATCAGATACATAACCTTTGTTACTTCCTCCAACTGTTAAATTTACTTTTATTCTACTACTTCCATAGCTTGCTCCATCT
>OLPW01001496.1_pt1 | contig 23816 bp, 18 predicted proteins | sample 1672161 | NCBI WGS metagenome assembly OLPW01 (sample SAMEA3136654, study PRJEB25190) | human gut metagenome
AAGGGAAGCGTTACCAATGCTGGTAAATAATTTAGTTGTACCAGAGTTATTTTATACTGATTATAGTAAAGATTTTGTAAAAGAAGGAGGGTGTTTGGATGCGCAGATCATCAAACCTTCTGGCGTTGCTGTTAAAGGGCATCAAGGAAGGACGCGACGAGCTGCTGGAGGCGGCGGTCGCTTACATACGGGAAGAAAACAAAAAATAAAACTTCAAAGGAGATGTCGTGATGAGCAAATGGACAAGGCTGCTGGCGGTGCTGCTGTGTGTTTGCCTGCTGTTTACTTCGTGTGCACCAGTAGGAAATGAGAAAAAAGAATATTCACAGGAAGTGCAGAATCTCGAAAAGCTCTGCAAAGTCTGGGGATATGTTAAGTATACCCATCCTGTTTTCTTGACGGGAGAAAAAGACTGGGATGCAGAATTGATTACTCTGATTCCTCAAGTACGGCAGGCAGAGAATAGTGAGGCAACCAATCAAATTCTCAATGAATGGCTGTTATCTTTAGGTGAAATCGAATATGAAACAGATACTCCGGCTGCTCAATGGTCATCAGCAAAGGAAGAAGATAAAGTAGTAATTGCAGATACAAGCTGGATATTCGATAAAAAATATCTTGGTGAAGAACTTTCAGCAAATATGGAACCTTTGACAAAGCCGCTTCCTGACATCAATCGGTTCAATGCACCGATCGACTTCAGCAGGTATTATTATACAGGATATAACCAGCCTACAATGTTTTGCAACGAGAAACTGTATGAAGATATGGATTACAGCGACGAAAACTATCGTCTGCTGGGTTTGTTCCGTGTCTGGAATGTAATGGAATATTATAATCCGTATCTGGATATTTTGGACGAGGATTGGGAGGAACTGCTGCCGGACTTTATTGTTCGGATGCTGCAAGATACGGACCGTCACAGCTATGATTTGACTATCGCGGCACTGACTGCAAAATTACAGGATGCCCACGTTATTTATAACGAGCGGAGCGAGTTTATTCAAAAGGAATTCGGCGAGTATATTGTGAACGACATCGAATTTGTATCTGCCGAAGGAGAAGTTGTGATTGTTCAAACCTTTGATGAATCTTGTCCACTTCAGGCCGGAGATATTGTCCGTAAGCTGGATGGGGTCGATATAAAAGATGTGATACAACATTGTACAGAATATTATTCTGTTCCGATGGATGGGAAAATCTGCAATGCCCTGCGCTACCCGCTGTTTCGTTCTCACGACACAACGCTGGAGGTGACCGTTTTGCGGGACGGGGAGGAAAAGACCATTGATGTTCCAGCCGGTGAATTTCCAAGTTCCTTCATACCTCGATATGGTGCCAGCTATCAGGAGGGGGAGAAGAAACCATACGAAATCATCGAAGGAAATATTGGAGTGATCAATCCTGACTTTATGGACCTTCAGTCAGGTGCTATTCATGGCAATGACGCAAAATGGATAGAAGCGATGAATGCTTTAAGAGATACCGATGGGCTGATTGTGGATTATCGTCAGTATCCTGCCAACAGTTGGCGTTGTTTGCCTCCGTATCTTTTTGAGGAGCCGGAGGTCGGCTTGCTTGGTGTGTCAATTTCCGAAGCCGTACCAGGTACATTTGTAAAGGAACCGGTTTATAATTTTTTCAACAAACCCAGAGCTGTTTATCCTTATGAGAAGGAAGTTGTTGTTTTGATTGATGAGCACAGTCAGAGTGCTCCCGAGTATGCCGCCATGCTGGTTCGCAATGCTGAAAATGTGACGCTGATGGGAGAAAATACCCTTGGCTCAGATGGACATTGCCTGATTGTGCCCATCCCCGGAGGAAATATGGTACTGTATACAGCATATGGAATCTATACCCCGGAGGGTGGACAGACCCAGAGAATAGGTATTCCTCCTGACATCGAAGTGAAGAAAACGATCGAGGGCATCAAAGAAGGAAGAGATGAGCTGATGGAAGCGGCGGTGGAGTATATACAGGAGCAGAAATGAGGAAAAGATGAGATAGGTGCGCAAAATAGTTCTGTATTTCCTGCGGTTTATAAAGAAAGTAATTTCCATACTAAAAAGGCATTACCGACTGCAAAAATCGGTAATGCCTTTTTGCTTTAAGAGCGCATCTTTTCCCCACAAGCCTGCATACACACGGAACGTCTGATATACTCCAACAGGTTCCCGCTCGCTTCTGTTATCAGTTTTAAACAGGTTGACTTATGGGATTTGTCTCAGAGGATGGGAGCAGGATGTTTCGATTCTCCTGATTATGCCTGCTCTTGCCAGTTGTCAAATCGTTTTGCGATAACCTTTGCCATAGCTTGATAATAGTCCTCATCAAAAGGGACGAAGAGGTAGGCTTCATCCTGGAATTCGTCGGAGTGATATTGCTCTGAGCCGAAATATTCCAAAGCATAGTTGTCAATATCGGCAGGATAGTAAGGGTCGTCCGATTCCCCATAGTAGTAGGAAGCAAATGCGTGACCTTGGTGATTGAACAGCACAGCGAACAAGCAGCTATCCAGTTCATCCCGGATGAACTCCCGCAGGTCCACACCGGCAGGGTCTGCTTTGACTTGTTGAACTACCTCACCATATTCTTCTATGAAATTCGCGCTCATCAGGTCATGCTCCATACACCAGCGCAGATAAATTGCCATGTGGTTATAGGCAATGATGGGGTCAACAAGCAGTTCCTTCTCCTCAATGCTTTCGATATGATAGCAGGCATCGTCCATCTCACCGTCAAAATCCTCATAGGTAAGGGTGTCTTCCGTGTTAGCCTTCTGTCGGATGGGGTTTGCGACAAAGCTGATGTTTGCCATCTTTTCCAGCAGGGCATCTGCGCCATGCTCCAGTTTATAGTCCAGCTCCTCCCGGTACAACGGGATGACTTGGTAGAAGTTGACCTCCTCGCCGTTTGGCAGGATGCAGACCCCATCATCTTCCTCGATGCCCTGGGGAGCGGTCAAGAGGCTGGCGCAAAGTTCGGTATTCTCCGCAAAGGGGGACTGGTTGTCCATGGTGTGTCCCCATCCCAGCCAGGTATCGTTGGCAATCGGCAGGCGTGCCAGCACCTTCAGGAGTCGAATCGGCCAGTACCAGCGTTCCGCCTCCATGGATTCTTGATCCAGCTTCCAGTCCGGCGGCAGGGCGATGGCAAGTTCTGCCCGTTCCAGCTTGTATTCTGCCAGCTCCTTGGGCACATTCATCCGGTGAGCACCCATGCCCATCGTCACCAGCGTGTAGTAGTCCCGTCCCTCAACGGGTGGGACCATGCAGATGTCCACATGGATGTCGGGAGAAACCAACTCGTGAAAGACACGCTCGAACGTGCCAAAGGTTTTTTGAATGTGTTGTTCGACCGCAGACATCTCCTCCTCTGTATAAAGCTCCGGTTCACCGCTCTCTTCCGAGGACCAGAAAAGCTCTTCCTGCTCGGTTCCGTCTGGGTTGAGGAAGATTTGGAAGTAGACCTCCTCCGCTGTCAACTTGTAGAGCAGACCGATGTGGTAGTCAAGACCCACCAGCACTGTATCCAGGCGGGCTGCTCTGCCGTCGGGATGTTCCCGCTCCAACCACTGTCCGCTCTGCATCCAGCCTTTTAGCTGCTCCAGCCAGTCGGCATCCAGTTTGGACATTCCTGCTTCGTTCATCTGGAAAACCAAATCGACCGTCCGCCCGTTTACCGGATAGGGGAAGCGGGTATAGGGTGCGTTAGGGGTGTACTGCTCCGGCTTTGGACCAAAGATGCTCCAGAAGCGTTGCAGTCCATCCGCATGGACCGTTATACAGGAGATGGCTCGCTGCTTATTGTCGGCGTCCGCATCCAATCCCTGCTGAAGCGTCTGGTCGGCATCAGGATTGATCCAGTGGTATTCCATCTGCTCCAGCGGCGCGCCGTTTTCAATTTCTTTTTGCAAGGTCAGGAACTCATAATCGCCGGGTACCAGTGCAAGACCATGGGCAACGGCATCCAATGCACTGGATTTATCTCCGAAGTGACTGCGCAGCTTGCCGGCTTGCAGCCAAATCCACGGATAGTCCGGTTCCTCCCGGATGCCCTTTTCTGCATAGTCCAGCGCTTCTTCCAAACGACTACAGTACATGAGCGCTGCCGAGTAGCGGTAGTACCACATGGCGCAGCCCGCAGCATTTTGTTCCGAATCTTTCATCCAGTCTGCTGCTTTATAGTAGTAGCGGTACTCGTCGAGATTGTTGCAGGCAAAGGCATACCACAAGGCAATTTGCAGGTCCTGCTTTGCCTGACGTTGGGTGAATTTTCCTGCCTGCACGCCCTGCTCGATGAAGTTCTCCAGCCAGTGGAGCATCCTTCCATAGTAGCCCGCCACATCGTCGGTAAAAGATTCCAGCGTTTCAATATCCTGTGCGGAGAGCAGGGAACCGGTTTGCGGGTCCACCTCCGGCTCAGCTTCCCGCTCCCACAGGCGGACAGCGCCTACATCCCGACGGAAGACATGGAACACACCTTGATTTACCTCGGAGTCGGTCAAGAAATCTTTGGCTGCATCCAGTACGGCGGGCAAATCCCAGGCAATAAAATCCAGATACCCATAGTACAATCCGGTGGCGCCGCCCAGGAAGGTAACGGCATCTGCACCGGCGTGTTCCAGAATTGCCGCTTGCAGGCTGTCCCGGAATCGCAGAATCTGTTCTGCTTGATTTTCGCCTTCAAATCCCTCCACCGGATAGCAGAGGAAACCGGCGACAATGCCATCTTTGTGGTACGCATCCATCACATCGCTGTGGGCGCTCAGGTAGTCGTTGATGAGTACCGGCAGACGGGTGGAGCCGACATAGGTGTCCAGCCGCCAATCGGCATCCGGGTCCTCCACCGGTTCCAGCTCATAGGAAAGATAACTGTTTTCCAGATACTCGCTGCCGTCCCGATAGTCGGTCAGTCCCAAATCGGCGAGCATCTGTGGCAGCTTTGCCAGAGAAACGAAAGGTCCGGCTTGAGGAGCATCGATCAAATCAAAGGTTCCAACGTGGGCGATGGAGTTGATTTCCCCCAGCACCTGGTCGGTGAGGGTAGAAAGCATCCACCAGGTGCGTTCGTTTTCCTCCTGCTGCAAGGAAAGCAGCTTTTCACAGTAAAGGCTGAGGGACAGTCGCCCATCCTCCTGCTGCTCCACCCACACCTGCACATCCTCCGGTTTTACTTCCATCCCTCCGGTGCGCAGAGAAAAATCCCCCTGGCTTTGCCGTCCCACCAGAATGTTCCAGTGCGCCAGCACCTCTTTGGGCGCGTGCTTCTGGAAATAGACCAGAGGGAACAGAGCAGAGCGGTTGCCCTCGGCGCTAAGAATCAGCTCATATTTTTTGCCGTTATAGCCGATTTCAAAAGCAGGGGAAGAGAAGGCAGGCTCCAGCGCCTGACTGAGTTTTTCCATCAGCTCTTCACCGCGCTCCCGCAATTTGTCGGCATCCATGATAGCCCGCAGTTCTGCCTCGATTTCGTCAAAAGCAGTCCATGCCTGCCGGGTCCTTTCGCGGAAGTTTGTTTCAAAGCGGGGCAGGGTCAAACGGCGGCGGCAGTCGTCGATATATCCCTGGGTGTCCTCGTCGCCGGGACGGGCATTGAGTGCCTGTTCAAAGTAATGCAGGGCAGGTCCTTCTTCGTCCAAGTAATAGTAAGCAGAAGCGATTCGATAATTCCAGCAATGGTCTTCGCCCAGTTCCTCCTCATGAAGAGCCAGAAGTTGCAGCGCTTTTTCAAAAGGCTCCCGTTCTCCTACCTCTGCGATGGTGATGTAGGCTTTTGCCAGCTCGCAGTCCAGTTCCGGGGTGCGCTCCTCGGAGGGGATAGCCTCCAGCGCATCGATCACCTTTTGAATTTCATTCTGTTCAAACCATTTCTGGCACTGTTTTAATACTTCCATATCAGCGCCTCCTTTCATTTTCTGTCCATCACATTTTGCTTTTGTCATAGCGGACGGATGATGGTTGTTTGTTATCATCGGTTACTTTTCGGAAGTGCCACCGTTGGGGTGGTTTGTTTTGATGCAGCAGAGATTTGATTTTGGACAGAAGTCCTTCCACCAGATGAAACCACAGTTGCCCAAAGATAAAGAGGACAGACAGGACAAGAAACCAGATTCCAATTTCTTTTAACACGCTGCCTCACTTCTCTCTTCCTATTTGGTGGAAAAGCTATTTTGGAAAAAGGCGGTGAATGCCTCCAACTCCTCTTTCTGATAGAGATAGACGTACAGCTTTTCATCGTCCAGCCATTCATAGGCATTGATGCCGATATAGACGTTTCGGTCGGGGTAGATGATGAAGGCGTCGGTGGGGTATTTGTTTCGGTAGGCTTTGAGGATTTCCTCCCGACGGTAATAGGTTGGGTCACCACAGCCGGAGAGGTCGGGAACGGTCGGTACTGCCACGATGGTTTTGGTATCCTCGTTCCATCCCACAATCAAATTGCCGATTTGAGTTTTGCTTCCGTGGACAAAGCCGTAATTGAATCGTTTGACGTCCTCGGTATAGCCCACAATCAGGCGATATTTCTCACCATTCTCCACCACCTGGTCAAACAGGGCGCGCACCTTTTTCTCATTGGCTGCGCTCTTTTCCATATCCGGTTGTGGTCCCTTCAATAATTTGCTGAATAATCCCATGATTCCGTCCTCCTGAAAATTGAATTTAAAACAGTACTTGAATTTTTCGCCCAAATCATCGGGGAAAAATGATTGCTGTTGTGAAGTTGATTATGTTTTTGCGGCTGCGATTGCTTTACCAATCCCTTTCCCGAATCGCTTCCTCTGTGTCGATGGGAATATCGAACCAATCCAGAATATATGTTAGCGTTTCGCCAATGCAGTCGCGGGCTACGGTTTCAATTTCGCTGTCATGCTCTTCAAATTCTTCTTGCAGAGCATTGATGGCACAAACGCTTTCGTCCAGCTTTTCCTGTACAGATTTGGTGTCGGTTTCTCCTTCTTCCAGCAGGGCGATGACCTTTTGCAGCTCGGTCTTTACCTTGTCCACCAGAAAATCGGGATAGTATTCATCTTGGTACATCTCCTCCAATAGCCTGTAATTGGCATCAAAGGTTTTCATGGCAGTCACTTCCTTTTTGTTATGCATCATAGCTTTCTGCAATATCAATAAATTGGAGATACACCCCGCAGCCCTCATCCTTTTCATCGTAGCCGAAGTAGACCGGATAGGAACCATCCCCCCAACCGGAGGCGAAAATCGGCAGGTTGCAGTCGGTGTCCGGCACGGTCCAGTTGAGCCAGTCGCCGCAGTCTCCTTGATATTGGGGATGGGCTTTGGCGTTTTCCTCCAGCAGGTCGCAGAAGAGGTCGTTGTAGGGGTCGATGTCCTCGTCCTCCTCCAACCGCTTGTTCCAGTATGCTTGGAAGGCTGCTTGGGTCTGGATGTCTGCAACACAGCCCATACCGGCATCGACACCAAAGCCGAAATAGTCACCATCTTCCCAATCCGCATCCAGATTTTCGCTGCCGGTCATGCCCAGCTCATAGCGGACGGGCTTTCCTGCTCGGACCTCCACCTTGACACAGGCGTAGCGGTCGCCGTAGGTTTTACTGGGGACTACGCAGATTTTCACCGGGTAACTTCCGGCGGGGATGGTCTGAATAAATGGTCGGGCATCCTCCAGCTCGACCAGAGGGTCACAGGCAAAGAGCGTTCCGGTGGGAAAGTGGACAGCGCCGATGTCCAGCACATCCACCTCCATCTTGCCGATGACCTTTTCGGTAAAATAGGATTCCAGGTCAATTTTGCAGCTCAGTTTGTCCTTGAGCGCTTTGTATTTTGTCATCCATTCGGTTGTAGGCATATTCTTTTCTCCTTTTTGAATGATTTTTGAGGTTGAATCCATTAAGTCTGCTGGTGCTGCATGGATACAAGCTGGCAGTCCGGGCAGAATTCGATGTAGAGGGTTCCCTCGGTGCCGTCCATCAGGGTATTCCATTGGATTTGAGCCAGATATTTCATAGGCTTTCCGCAATGGGGGCAGATGGTATATTCCCAATCCTGCACCCAGTTGGCAAAGCCGCCGATGATGTTTACATCCTCGCAGGCAGCACCGTAGAAGAGTGGCACCGGCGATTTTCCCAGCACGAAGGAATTTTCGAAGAGGGTCTTGTACTCCTCCGGTCGGATGTAGCAGTCGATCTTCTCCGCTCCGTCAAACAGTTCGGAGGGCAAGATTTCTGTGTCACCGTCCAAGGTAAAGCGGTTGAAGGCAGGACCTTTCAAAAAGCCGACACAGTTTGGACAGCAGGTGGCGGTCAGAATCCCGTTTAGACCCAGAAATTTTAGCTGTTCATCCAGACCATCCAGCACCAGCATATCCACCATCTGCCCGCCGCAGTGAGGGCAGCGCTCCTCCCGCAGCCGACCGATGCGGACAGGAGATAATTCGTCAGGTCCTCCCTTGATGAGGGAAAAGCAGGTATCGAAGTTAAGCTGGGTGCGATGCCCTTCCTTGTCGAAGGTCCAGCCACCGCACTGTGCATAGCTGGATGGGTCCACATAGAGGTTCTTGCGCCAGGGTCGGGGATTTCGTTCCAGTTCCAACAGAGTTTCCAGCGCCTTGTCATCTCCCTGCATGGCAAGACAGCACATCAGGTTGGAGGCTTCCCCGGAATCCTCTGTGAACAGCAGCACATGAATCATACTGTCCCGCACATCCTCCGGTGCGTGGTAGTAAAGTTCAGAAGGATAGAAGACCTCTGCATCCAGCGCTGCCCGCTGGATTTTTGGAGTAATGGCATCCCGGTAGCCCAGCAGCTGCCAGAAGTCGGTGCATTCCGGGTCCTGAAATTCAGATAAGCGCAGGATGTTCTGAATCAGATTTTCCTGCTTTTGGGCGATTTCTTCCGCTGTCCAGTTGTGTGCAGCCTTTCTCTCCTGTTCTGCCTTGCATTTCCAGCACAGTCCCTCATAACCCAAGGGTGTCCCACAGCCGGGACAGGTGTATTTTAAGCGCATCTTTCCTTGCTCCTTTCAAATAATAAAAAATCCCTGCGTCGCACTGTCATAAGGACAGGCTGACGCAGGGCAAAAAAGCCGCACAGAACCAGCAGCCGGTTTTAAGTAATCGGCTTTTTTCTGGAACGGTACGATTGGGTCGGATTGTACCCTTATCAGGGTTCGTTGATTATTTCTGCACATCTTCTTTCACTCTGTTTCCGCTTTCTTTTGCCCGCTGCATTGCATCCAGCAGGGTGTTGATTTGAAATTCTACCATGTCCTCTGCCAGCTCTGGAAACAGGAAGGGCATGGTGTTTGGGATTGCTTTGTAGACCATCATCATCGACAGCGACAGGTTGCCAAATAGTCGTGGGTCGATGTGGTCGGCAGAAAGACCGAAAATCTCCAGCAAATCGCGGAATAGTTTGGTCTGGTCGTTACGGAAGGTTTGGAAATTTTCTTGAGAAAGGCAGCGGTAAATCTCCTGTTCCTCTTCGATGGAAAGTACGGCGATGCCTTTTTTCTCACCATATACGCAGGTCTCCAAAAAGGTGCGGACACTCTCCTGCCAGTTGAGTGTAGAATCCTCCATCAGCCGGCGGGCATATTGCAGCAGTTTGGGCTGCTGGTAGCGCAGAGCCTCCAATACAAGCTCTTCTTTAGAAGGAAAAAAGGTGTAGAAAAAGGTCTTGGAGATGCCTACCTGTTTGCACAGGACATCAATGCTGCTGTGGATCAGTCCACGGTCCACGATGCACTGGAGCATAGTGGTCAGCAGAGCGATCCGCACCTGCTCCCGCTCCTGTTCGGAATAGGCTTTTCGCGCCATAGCTTTCCATTCCCCTTCCTGAGTATATAAAGGATAAAAATCTAAATTAGTATTTATATCATAACCGAACGGAAGGAAATATACAACTGTTTTTTGAAAAAATTTTATGAATCGAGAAAGTTTTTGCCCGGCTTATTTGACAGATGGGAGTAAAGATGATATTTTTGGGATAAATAAAGCGAAGGGATTTGAACGTATGATGCAGGATTTGCAGTTTTATCACGGCAGTATATTGGGTGGATTGGATAGGATTCTGGCAAATGCAAAATCCCATGTTGATGGAAGGAATGTCACTTATTTTACGACAGATAGAGTCTATGCACTTGTTTGTTGCAGGAGCCGGTCAGAAAACTTTGTGACAATGGGACCGGCTCAAAATGGAAAACAACACTATTTTGAACGCTTTCCAAATCAGCTTAAAATTTTGTACCAAGGTAGAGAGGGTTTTCTTTACCAGCCTCTTTCGGTAGAAACGTTAAAGAACACAAAGGGTCACACTTGGGAGAGCATGGTGGATGTTCCGGTCGTCCAGAGAGAGCATATTCAGGATATATATGCAGAAATTCTACGGGAAGAGGAACTTGGCAGGGTCATGATACATCGCTATGATGAGATTGACCCTAAGGAGCAAAAGATGCACGCCCATTATATGAGAGATCACCTTTCGGATGCTGTGTATTGGGAGTGCAGAGACTTTCTCTATCAGCATTTCTCCTCCCTTTGGGATTGATTTTCCTTCCAATAGGAGGGCGTTGAGCGGCTGTTTGTGGGAGGATGCAATCTGTGCAAAGGAGCTATGGAAACAGAATCTATATAACAAAAGAGAGCGAACTGACTAATCAAAATCAGTTCGCTCTCTTTTTATGAATCATGATAAGATGTTGCTATTTTGTTGTCACGGAGGGCATCAAACCTTAGAAAACCCAGTCATTCCGGGAGTTTTCGGACCTCTGAAATTATTCCCACTCGAGCGCCAGACCTTAATTTCTCGTGATTTTATGCACTAAAAGTACGCTTTTAGTCCACACATTCCACATATTTCACGCTATCCGTAGCGTCTTTACGAATTCTGTAGCCATTTTGTAGCCACCAGCTACAATGCAACCTCCGCTGGCTGATTCACCTCAAAGCCACTCGGAACTATCTATTTCATAATGATACATGGAGGTTTGCAATATGAAAAAATACATCTACGATAACAGCAACGGTCTTTGGTATGAACTACACGGAGATTATTATCTGCCGTGTTTGGTCATTCCGGAAGAAGAAGTCCACACCATCGGTATCTGGGGCAGAAAGCACCAGCAGTATCTCAGAGAACATCGTCCTATCATTTACTCTGATCTGATTCTCAGAGGCAAGCTGTATGGCTATCTCGCTGACATTGACACTCAGGCTCGAAATAAGCTCGACCTGCTTGTAACGCATCTGGCAGAGACAGGGGGCATTAGCGAACATCTGAAAGCACCGGATCAGATGGCATGGGTCAGAGCTATGAACAATATCCGCAACCGTGCAGAGGAAATCATCCTTAAAGAGCTGATTTTTGCTGAGTAAACAACTTCATAGCGTGATAAAATTAGGCGACCAATCACACTATTGGTCGCCTAATCTAATATACTTTCCGTTCTTCCTCAAGCAAATGATAACTTTTTTTCGCAAACAGCTATAAATGGTATCTACCAATAAATCTACAATGACTTCATCACATTCAGCAGATTCTGGTAGCTGTCTACATCATGATATTTCACTTTGCTTGTAGACATTTCATTGAACAGCTTTTTAGCACATGAAATTTTTGCCTGCTCAATCGGTCTGAGATTTAAGCTATCCATAGTACCCTTTGTCTCAGCAACGAAGAAAATGTGTTTTACCATACCTTCATAGAAAGCAATCGCCCAGTCAGGAGAATAGTTACCTACCGGAGTAGGAATATGAAATCCTTTCGGAAGTTTTGCGTAGACACAAACCTCTTGTGCAGCATCCAAATCTTCTACAAAACGACGTTCTATGCTCTTTTCAGCAGAACCATCTGTAAACACATAGTCCTGAATTGCCTTGGTTGCTCGGAACGCCTTATCAAAGGTCTGGGCACTCTTTTCAGCAGTGAAAATAGTGCTGTCATATTCACCCTCTATCTGATTGTAGGAAATATGTTCAACTATCATTGTGGCTTTCTGTTCTTTAATCAGCTTAATTACCTTGGATATAAACTCTTCCGGATTGTTCTTAAACATATAGAGTTTATCTGCTCGTAAGCCTTTCAAAATAGCAGCTACTGTTTTACGGGTCAGGACAGTACCCTCTGCAATCTTACCAATAAGATCATACTTAATTTGACTGGTCTGTGCATGTTTCAAAGTCTGAGTCCTTGTCTTTTCACCAGTAAACGATGCACCACGACCAACTTCATGTTCATTCATTTCTGCCTTTTGACGACCAATTGTTGTGGTGTATTGCAATTCAGAAACAAATAATTTTTCATTGATGTGGTCAATGGACTTACGAATCAGCTCATCGCTGTCAAACTCGACAGTATAAGCGTATTTGTGGTTGATTTGCTTCCACAATGCCTGAAATTCAGCTTTCGCAAAGTTATCATTCAGCGGATTGTCTTTCACCTTTGTTTCGTGACCATCGGTAAACATATCCTTAAGAACACTGTCATCGTAAACAGATTGAATCAAAGTATGAATACCTTCTGCCATTGGCTGAATTTCTTCCGGTAATGGAGCAACTGTGCCCATCTTCACATCGGTGCGGTACTTGTCTGTAACCTTACGCTTCATATCGACATAACCATTGCTGATCAGATAGAACTCAATGGTATCTGCTGCATTTTTATCTATAAGTATCGGTGTTCCATCCACCTTGACATATTTACCATTAAAGTATTCACTGCTTGCTGTAGTAGGTCTATCATAAAGAACTGTCTTAATATCACTCTGGAGATTGGCAACAAAGCCTTTATAGCTTTCACTGGCAATAACCGTCAGCATATTGATGTCATGAACACTGTCACCGCAGCTTTCGGCATCCATACGGTTACCATGCTGGTTTACACAAAGACGCAGGCCACGACCAACTTCCTGACGCTTTGCTGTCTGGCTGTCAGAATGTTTCAGCGTACAGATCTGGAAAACATTTGGGTTATCCCAACCTTCACGCAGGGCGGAGTGAGAGAAAATAAAGCGAGTCGGTTCTTCAAAGGAGAGCAAACGCTCCTTATTTTTCAAAATCAAATCATAGGCAGAGATATCATCCGAAAATTCACTGCCACGCTTCAGTTGACTGTCAATGCTGTGACCGGTCTTTTTATCAATACTGAAATAACCTTTGTGTACGGCAGAAACATCACTGCAAGTTGATTTCAGATATTTCTGATAAGGCGTATCAAATACCGTAATGTACTCGTTCAGCACATTCAGATATTCCTGCTCAAACATCTGTCCATATTCTCCAAGAACCTCGTTACCATCCGCATCATATTGACGATACTTGGCAACCTCATCAATAAAGAATAGGGAAAGAGACTTAATTCCCATATTGAACAGCTTTTCTTCCTTCTCAAAATGCGAAAGAATGGTTTCACGAATCTGGATTCTTCGCATATCCGACTCGGATACATCACCAGAAACCTCACCTGTTTGAATGACCTCGCCATTGGTAAAGGTCACAGTTCCGCGGAACGGATCAATATCAGAGATCGTATATCCCTTATACTGCTCCATTTCCTGAGATACATAGTAAAGGTCATCGCCAACGCCAAGCACACGGGTCTCACGGTTAATAGACTTGTTATAACCGATTTCCAGTTCGATACGAGCCATCGGAGGTTTCTTAGAAGAAAGAACAATCTGTTCTAAGAACATATAGCTGTCTGTTCCACGGAAGTTCTTTACTTCAAATCCCTTAACCTCAATCTTCTTGACCAAACGCTTATTAAACGCATCCAGTGCGTCCAGCACATAAACGGTATTATGCTGCACGGCGTGGGTTGCGGAATAGTTCAGGGTAAACAATGGATTAAAATTCTTAAGTGCTTTCTGTGTAACAGCTCCACCCATTTTCTGCGGTTCATCCAGAATAATGATCGGTCTGTTTGCCTTGATAACATCAATCGGACGGCGAGAGCCAAATTCATCACGCTTAGAGTAAATAATACGAGCTTCTTTGCTTCTGCCATCTTCTTTCAGGGAAGAAGCAAACGCCTGAGTATTGATAATCATTACATTGATGCCGGAGCTGGAAGAAAAATTATCCAACTGATTCAGGTTGGAACTGTTATAGACGAAGAAGCGAGCTTTCTTGCCATAATGCTCCATAAAGTGATCAGCGGTAATTTCAAAAGTCTTTTTGACACCCTCACGAATGGCAATAGAAGGCACAACGACGATGAATTTGCTCCAACCATATTTTTTGTTCAGCTCGAACATAGTCTTGATATACACATAGGTCTTACCGGTTCCGGTCTCCATTTCGATATCAAGGCTGCATCTGCCTAAATCCTTTACCAGTGCTTTGGACTGCTTAATATTGTTTTGGCTTTGAAGCTTTTGAATGTTGATTAAAAGTTGCTCATCAGACAGTTCAATTATTTCGTTCTTGTAGCCGGTGTCATCGTCCATATCGTAGAGGTTAAACTGCTGTGCATCTTCCGTATCCACATTCAGCCGCATCTGCTGATTTTCCTGCTTTTTGCCCAAATCTCGGATATAGCTGATTTTGTCATGGTATCCCTGTCCTTGGAACACCTTTACAACCGCATCGACGGCATCGGTTTGGTATTGCTGTATCTTAAAGTTAAATTTCATCTTCCGGGCGCACCTCCTGTTCCAACATAAGAAAACGGTCAAAGTCGCTCTCATACAGGCGATCCTGAATAATACGGTACTTTTCGTATTCCGTTTCCGCATGGAGTTTGGCCTGCTCTGCACTGATTTTTCCTGGACCTGTGAGCAGTTCATTTCCATTAAACTCCAGGAAACCGTCCAGGCGCTTTGCCCAATCCTCCATACTCATAGGGATTTTTCGCTCGGCTTGCAGCTCTGCATAATCCAGATACAACGATACGATCCGTTCCAAATAATTCATTTCTTCTTTGCTCAGATAGTTTTTTGCAATCGTCACATCGGCTTTCAGAATTTTTCCATCCGGAGCGTTCTCCCAGGTAGTCAACCCCATGTGTTCCTTATTTGCGGCTGCACGCTCCACAATCAGTTCTGCCGCCGTATGGCGATGAACGGCAAAGTGCATTTTGTTCTGAACCGTCTGGAAGAACAGACGGGTGGTTTTTGCATTTTTGTCATAATCAAAGGCTGTTGCATATAGATCCGTTACCTTCTGATAGAACTTCCGTTCCGACAGACGGATTTCCCGAATCTGCTGCAACTGGCGGTCAAAATATTCGTCTGTGAACATATGACCTTTTTTCAGCCGTTCCACATCCATTGTCCAGCCCTGAATGGTATGGTCTTTCACGATTTGTCCTGCCCACTTGCGGAACTGCACCGCCCGCTGATTGTTCACTTTAAAGCCTACGGCAATGATCATTTGAAGATTGTAGTGGTCCTGGCTTCGGCTGACCTGTCGATTTCCCTCGGTTTGAACTGTCAAGTATTTCTTGACAGTTGCCTCTGGTGTCAGCTCGCCGTCTGCATAGATTCGATTGATATGCTGGGAAATTGTCTGCTTGGTTACATCATACAGCGCTGCCATCATTTTCTGGGTCAGCCAGATATTTTCGTCCTCATACCGCATTTCAAAGCTGGCATCGCTCTCCCCGGTGGAAGCCACGAAAGTCAGATATTCTGCTGCCGAGCTGCGAATCGGTAGTTCTTTTTTCTCAGCCATATCAAAGCACCTTCCTTACTGTGTCAGGACTGTAAGTTGCAAAAATCTGCTCAAAGTTGGTAGCAACACTATCGTTTGCCAGCGAGCTGTCACGCATCACGAAGTAGTAAGGCTGCTTCTGTGCGATTGCCTTGATGGTCTCATCATTAACGTCCTTATCAAAGCAGGCGATTAGGAAACCGTCCGCTACATCAAAGACCTTTTTTCCACCAATGGTCGTTTCTTCAATCTTGCTGGAAAGTTCAACACCCAGATCCAGCATCACCTGGAACAGCAGATCCTCCGGTGTTCTGTCTTCCTTGATGTTGTCGGCCATCATATCCAGCAGGTTCATGTCAAAGTCAGCAGGGCTATAGTAGACATCTTTCATGTTGGAGGTATCGCATTTCAGAACACGGAAACCGGTATCAAGATTTTGCGTGTTCAAAGGGTTCTCATCTTTGATTTTCTTGCCAGCACGACGAATACGCTCCTTTCCGATTTCGCAGATGTTCTGATAGCCCGCTTTGTAGGCTTCACTCTTTTCGTCGCATTTTTCCGGTAGCTGTACCATAATGAACTTGCGGTGTCCGCCGTCCTCAGCGTTGAGCTGCATAACAGCGTGGGCAGTAGTTGCTGAACCAGAGAAGAAATCAAGAATAGTACAATTTTCTTCTGATGCAACTCTCAAAAACTGCTCGATATATGCTACAGGCTTTGGGAAATCAAAAAGTTTTTCATCGTCAAAAAGAATCTTTACTTCTCTGGTTGCTGATTGGTTATGACCAACTTCTTCAGCAAGCCAAAGTGTGCTTGGAGTGCGACCATCCTGAACATCTTTTAAAAATCGTTTTTTGCGAGGAAATGCGTTTCCGTCAGCTCCAAACCAAATCTGATTATCTGCAACTAACTTTAAGAGATTTTCCTGTGAATATACCCAATGCTTTCCTTGTGGAACATCAAAATTCTTTCCTGTTACTGGACTTGTAACAATAAAGTGTCCATTGCTTCTTTCTCCACTTGCGACCAGATCACCAGATTGCCACGGTCCACGAGGATCATTGTCCGGGTTCTTATAACGACTGTTCATTTCATCAGTACGGGGCAATAAGTTAATTTTTATATCTCCAATAGATTTTGCGTAGATTACTGCGTATTCATGGTTTTCTGAAAAGTATTTAGCATCATTTTTTGTGCTATGTATTTTTTGCCAAATAATAGTGGAAATAAAATTGGACTCACCAAATACCGCATCACACAGTAAACGCATATTACGAATTTCATTATCATCAATACTTATAACGATGATTCCATCATCTGATAATAAATCTTTTGCAAGTCTTAAACGTGGGTAAATCATATTTAACCAATCTGTATGAAAACGACCGTTACTTTCTGTGTTTGGTACAAGACGATTACCGTCATCATCAAACTGTCCACTATTTGCCATGTATTCCTCTGTGCTCTGTGCAAAATCATCTTCATACACAAAATCATTTCCCGTATTATAAGGCGGATCAATATAAATCATCTTGATCTTGCCAAGATAGGTTTCCTGCAACAGTTTCAGCACTTCGAGGTTGTCGCCCTCGATATAGAGGTTTTCTGTGGTATCAAAGTCCACACTTTCCTCCCGGCAAGGGCGGAGGGTTTTGTTGATTGGTGCATTGGCAAGAAGAACGGACTTCTTCTTGTCCGGCCAAGTGAACTGGTAGCGTTCCTCATTGCCATCCACCACTGTGCAGGAAATCTCCTGCATCAGCACATCCTTGTCAATGGCACGGACGACCTCGCCGTTTTCGTCAATCGTTTCCGTTACGGCATTGGGGAATAGCTCCGCCAGTTTTTTGAAATTTTCATCCGCCTTGTTGGGCGTGTGCATTTTCAGTTTATCCATTTAGATTTCCTCCAGTTCCTTTTTTAGCCGGTTCATTTTCTGCACCAGTTCAAATTTTTTCTTAGGCTGCTTTTCGTTCTTAGCCTGTTTGGTCAAGCGGTCGAGTTCCTTCTGAATCCTCATTCGCTGTTCATCAACTGCAATCTGTTCATCCAGGGTGTTTCCCTGATCTACCGTGATACCGCCAATCTGAATGATGATGTTTTCCCAAACGGCATCCAGATTCAACCCCTTTAGTTCAACAGACAGTTCTTCTTTTCGTTTCCATTCTGTCTGCATCAGCTTGGTGTGGTAGGTGGCAAGCTTTGCTTCATCGCCACACTCCAGCACCAACAGCATATTCTGTGGTATCAGCTTTGATATGGTGATGATTGTCTTATCGTCGAAATCTTTCTTTTTCAAAGCGACCAGAAGAACGAAAAAAGATTTGACCTGATCACCAGCAGCAATATGAACTTTTTCAGCTGATACTTCATTGACAATGGTGATTCTTGAAATATCGGCATCAATTTTTGCTTTCTCTGCGGTGTTCATCTGGAACTTCGCATAGATTGCATTCTTCGGAAGCTGCTTGCTTAATTCGGTAGCTTTTGGCAAGCCAAGCATGATTCCACCTCACTTTCTATGTCATCGGACAACCAGGAAGCATATCAATTCAAAGTCGTCCAATCCCTTGATCTCATTCGTGAGAAAGCTCATTTGACCGCCGCCTAAGAAGCTATCAATATCGCTTTCTTCCTTGACCTCAATGATAGATGCAATGGCGTCACCCAGCAGCTTAGAGAACTCAGACATATTTCGTCCGTCACGAGTTTCCTTATTAAACTGACGGTACAATTCAGGAATAGGCTCTGTTTTCCCTTTACAAAGGAAGCGCATCTTATCCAACATCTGCTTTGGAGAAAGATGGTCACAAATCACTTCGCCATCGTTGCTGATGTAAACCATATAGAACGGGTGCAGACGGTTTTGATTATCAATGTTTACACTGTTGGAACGATTCTTCAAAACATAGATAACGCCTGCCGGTGTTTCTTCCGAAGCAGCGGCTACCGAGTGGAGTCCAAAGGGAGCTTTGTCAATATCCGGGTGATTCTTAATATATTCCAGCAAATCCATACGGAATTCATTCAGCCCCAGATCCATAATAGAAATACCGGTAGACATATCTTCAATATCTACCACTTCTTCCTGCAAGCGCTTCAGCTGAGCTTTGCGGTATTCCAAATCTGTTTTTTCTTCATCACTCAAAAGGTTATCGTCACCCGTTGCGGTCATATCAACAATCTTCATACGGGTTTCGACTTTTGCCTTCAGGTCAATGTACTCATCAAGAGTCACATCCGGCCAGAAGTTCACAAGCTGAATAAAGGCGTTCTTACTGCCAATACGGTCAATACGCCCAAAGCGCTGAATAATACGAACAGGGTTCCAGTGAATGTCGTAGTTAATCAGATAATCGCAGTCCTGCAAGTTCTGTCCTTCAGAAATACAGTCAGTCGCAATCAGAAAATCAATCTCTGTTTTATCATTCGGCATAAGCAGATGCTTGTCCTTAGATATTGGAGAGAAACAAGTCAATACCGTATTCAAATCGCTTTTCAGCTTCGGAACGGTAGTGCGTCCCTCTACAGAACCAGATACCATTGCAGTATTCAGTCCGAAATTATCCTTCACATACTTACTTACATTGTCAAACAGATACTGAGCCGTATCAGCAAAGGCAGTGAAAATAATGATTTTCTTATTATCCTGGTTGATGGGGTTCTCCAGCTTATTTTTGATTACTCGGAATAGCTCTTGAAGCTTGGAATCATACTCAGGCGTGATATTCCCAACCATTAGTGTCAAAAGTTCAAGAATATCACGATCTCTTACGAGGCTATCTCTCCAGGAATTATAATCCATGTCCCCAATTTCAATTTTTACTTTTTTGCCAAAGGTAAACAGCTCGTCGCCGTTTTGATCTTCACTGTCAAACTCGTCAATATCAGAAATATCCGTCAGTTCAAGTCTTACAGAAGAAGTCTTATCATAAGTATCAATACTATGAATAGTTGAATCTATCAGGCTGTAGATTCGCTTCAGTGTAAGGTTAAAGGAATGAACAGAACTTTCCATTCGCTTCATTAGGTTGATTGCGGTCAAGCGACGGATACCTTGCTCTCGGTTTGCCTGAGTAAAGCCGACATTGACCTTGTTATCTTCGTACAGTTCTGCATACTTCTCCATTTTACTCGGCAGAATAAAATGAGTAGGCGTATAAATAGACAGCGACAGCTGTGTCAGCTGCTCGTAGATCTCGTTGTAGTTGATAGCCTTCTTCAAGCTGGTAAGGGGAGGTCTTAGGGATATCGGTTTCAGCCTGGTAGGGAAGGTGCCAATATCAGAAGTATCATAATATTTTTGGATATGCTTTCTGGAACGTGCAATCGTCACAGAATCCAGAACTTCAAAAAAGTCGAAATCTAACATCCGCAAGAGATTCTCTGTTGTTCTGTCTGCTAGGTTCCATTTACTCCAAGTGTTAAAGGCTCTCTGAGCATTCTTAAAAATATCATCAATACTTTTTGTTGTATTCAGTTTATCATCAATCAGATCGGTATTGCCTTCGTAAGCAAGAGCAAGCTGATTTTTCAAGTCATTAAAACGGTTATTGACCGGAGTTGCAGACAGCATCAAAACCTTTGTTTTCACGCCTTTGCGGATAACTTTATTCAACAGCTTCAAATAGCGATTTTCTTTTTCGTTATCTTCACCTGACAGTTTGCCACCATTACGGAAGTTGTGAGATTCATCAATCACAACAAGATCGTAATTACTCCAGTTCAGCCTATCCAAATCCAGGCCATTGGACTTACCATGGGTACGGTTCAAATCTGTATGATAGAGGACATCATAGCGCAAGCGATCAGACGCAATCGGGTTATTCACATAGTTATCCTTATAGGTATTCCAGTTATTTGTCAGTTTCTTCGGGCAAAGAACGAGTACAGACTTATTTCTGTTTTCGTAATATTTGATAACTGCCAAAGCGGTAAAAGTTTTACCAAGACCTACACTGTCTGCAAGGATACATCCATTAAACTTTTCAAGTTTGCTGATAATCGCAAGAACAGCATCCTTCTGGAAGTTGTAAAGCATAGACCATATCTTGCTTTCTTTAAATCCAGTGGCCTCATTGGGTAAATGATCTTCAGAGACATCTTCCAAAAACTCGCTGAAAATATTGTAAAGGGTTACAAAATAAATGAAGTCTGGAGAGTTTTCGTTATAAGCAGCTGTAATATTCTCAATGACTTCATCCGTAACCTCCTGCAATTTTGAGGTGTCATTCCAAAGGTTATCAAACAAGTCTATATATGCGGTTGAGAATGGAGCCTCCGTTTTCTGAACCATGTTGTAGGCATTATTGCCACGTTCACATCCCAGATCAACCGTGGTAAAGCCATTAATCGGCATATAGTTTTTATCATCCAGGTTGATGAAGCCCATCATATTTTCATTGGTTACATTCGATTTGAAAGTAACCTTTTTCCGAATCCATTCAGCACATTCTTTTGCAATCGCCTTTTGTGTAAGTTCATTTCTCAGCTTGACTTCAAATTCTGTTCCATACAAACTGCGTTCTCGGCTTAGTCTTGGAATATAAAATTCTCTCTTCTCTTTTTTTGCCTTCTCCGTTGTAAAAGTCGGTGATGTAAAAATGAATCTTAGTTCGTCTATTCCCTGAAGTTCCTTTTTCAATTCCTGGAAAGCATAGATAGAAAAGCAGGCTGCTGCAACAGAAAGTCTACTGCCTTGTTTTATCTCAATGGCTAAATCATCTCGCAATGTTTTAGTTGTATTATTAATTAGTTCCATACCTAATCTCCTGAATTTTTACAATACAAACAATACCATAGTTGCTGTCCTATAATAATCACAGCATCATTTTTCATCTGGAACAACTTCCATAATATCTTCAATCCTGCAATTCAATGCCCCACAGATTTTTACCAAGGTATCTGTATTTACATTTTCGCCTTTATTCATTTTGTTGATTGTATAATTACTGAGATTCGCTTTCTCAGCCAAATCTTTTTTCTTCATATCTCTATCAATCAACAGTTTCCAAAGCCTTTTATAACTAACATCCATAGAGTTACCAATCCTTTCGCAGAAAACTTTTATCTAAAAAGTCCTATTATGTTAATTATAGCATTATCGCAAATAAATTCAACGAAAAAGTGAGCGTTCGCTTAATTTTAGTTTCTATTGAATAAATAAAATATCGAAAGCCTGTATAATAAGCTCAATTCTGGGAATAACAGCATATTCGCTTACGCTCACAAATTGGCAAGCAGAGTAAACCTGTACAGGTTCACTCGTTTTCTTAATTTTCCCTCTGGGCCAATCTTTGCAAATTGCTTGTTGGGGAAGCATCCCCAATCCCCTTTGAACGGTATCTGCGATACCGGCTGCACAATTTTCAATCGTTTTGTAAGGAGAAAAATTTTTCATTTTTATCTTTACAGAAAAAAAGTGATGAACGCAACAACACCAAGCGGGGCGCACCTACTTTCAGTGAAATCGCTGCAATCATCACTCTCTTATCTGCAACTAACAGGAGCGTGGCACGCTCCTGTCATCTCTCCCAAGGAGGAGTTGTCCACCGGAAACTCTGAGAAACCCCACGCTCATCCAGATAACGCTGGCGGGCTGCTTCTCGTTCTTCCAGGGTAGGGGCAGTCTTGTACTTTGCATACCATTCATGCCTTACCATAGCCTCCAATTTTTGTTCCAAGCCATATCGGATTCCATCTGCATAATCGTCATCCATCATCAGATGATATTGGAGCAAAGCAACAAATAAATCATAAGGGATTTGCACATTTTTCATTTTCGATTCAATCCTTTCCTGTCCGTGTCGGTGGTGACGATGGTGACGGTGCTTTAGACACCTCCACCACTGTCAAAATCATCGTCACGACCGTCACGCATCGTCACGCTGCTCTGAAACTCGCTTTAAGATGATCCTTCTTCCTGCGTGAGTGCGAATATTTTCATATTGTGTATGGCACTCATGAAACAATCTGCTTGCATTGACATTCAGGTGTTTTGTCAAAAGATTAGGCTTCAGCTCTAACTTCAATGCTTCTGCAAGCTCTGTTGGTGTTCCACTCCACTCTAAAATATCTTCCGACAGCAAAGCTGCAACCTTTTCCAGAATCGGATCTGGCGGAACCTGCCACAATTCTGTTTCTGCTTTTTCCAACTCCCAAATAAGACGTTTCATATCCTTTTTCAGAATCAGTCTTTGTTCCGGCTGGTCTCTGCCGGACACTTCCAGTACCGCAGTATTTCCGGTGCGTTTTTCCTTTTGCAGAACAAAAGCTCCGTCGGCAGCGCCGAGCAATCCATTAGTGCCGGAAATCATATCAAACTTATCATCTGCCTGCTGTTTTCGGGTATGATGTACCAACAACAGTGCTATGCCCGTTTGGTCTGCAAAATGCTTCAACTGACCAATCATTTCATAATCGCTTGCATAGCTGTATCTGTCTCCGCTGGCTTCTCTGATTTTCTGCAAAGTATCAATGATAATCAGTCGGGTGTCTCTGTGCTCTGATACAAAACGAGCCAGCTGTTCATACAGCCCTGCACCGAGCTGTTTGGCACAAGTTGCGAAGTGCAAGGTATCTGTACCCTCTACACCAAACATACGATACAAACGCTCCTGCAAGCGTCTGTAGTCATCTTCCAATGCAAGGTACAGTACAGTGCCTGCATGGATAGAATAATTCCAAAGCGGAAGTCCTGTGCTGATATGATACGCAATCTGTGCCATCAGGAATGATTTGCCGACCTTGGGAGCGCCTACAAACAGATAGGTGCCTGGGTAAAGCAGACCGTCGATAACAGGCAATCTGCTTTCGTATACGATGTCATACAACTGGCTCATAGTCATGGTAGCCAGATAGGACGGGTCAGACATTCTCTGCATCTGACGAAGCATCTCCTCCATACTTTCATCTATGGGATTGATTTCTTCGTTGCCAGTTGTTATAATTTCATTTGTTACATAGGAAAGCGACTGTTCCCCATCTGCGCCAACAGATGGAATCGGGACGGTCGTTTTTTCATTTTCCTGCATCAAGCGTTGTCACCTCCAATTTCCAAACCGTAAAACTTCTGCTTAAAGAACTGGATTGGGCATTTGCCTGCAATGGTATGATAGCCCATACTTTTCAGCTCCTTATTCAGCTGTCGGATTAACTTATAGGCATAAGGCTTTGATACGCTTAGTTCCTGT
>OLPW01001498.1_pt1 | contig 23797 bp, 17 predicted proteins | sample 1672161 | NCBI WGS metagenome assembly OLPW01 (sample SAMEA3136654, study PRJEB25190) | human gut metagenome
TAAAAATCGTTCCACCATGGTGGAACGATTTTTACCCCACGGAGGAACGATATTTTCCGCATGATGGAACGATTTAAGATTAGCACTCCAGGAACGAAATCCTAATAAATGAGGATTGTCCCTTCCGCAAGAATCCCTTTACTTTGCAGGCGCTAAAAAACCAGTTTATGAATAGATATAGAATTTTGACCGGTATCTTCTGCCTCCTGGCAACCGGCAACGTACTTGCCGAAGAGGCAGACACCTTGAAAGTGGTGGATGTAGAGGAAATAACCGTCATCGCCGCCCCCAAAGAAAACCGGAAACTGCGCGAGCAGCCCGCCGCCGTCACCCTGCTTTCGCAGCAGGACATGCAGAACGCACAGGTGAACTCCATCAAGAATCTGACATCCGTAGTGCCCAATATGTTTATCCCCGACTACGGCTCGCGACTGACTTCGGCAGTCTATATCCGCGGCATCGGCTCGCGCATCAACACTCCCTCCGTAGGACTTTATGTAGACAATATACCTTATATAGACAAGTCAGCCTTCGACTTCAGCTATGCCGACGTAGAGCGCATCGACGTGCTACGCGGTCCGCAGGGCACGCTCTACGGGCGCAATGCCATGGGTGGATTGATTAAGGTGCACACCAAATCGCCCTTCTCCTACCAGGGGACGGACTTCCGCATGGGGGCAGGTACGTACAATGCCTATAATACCTCGCTGACCCACTATCACCGCCTTTCGGAACGGTTCGCCTTTTCCACCGGAGGTTTTTACGATTATCAAGGAGGATTCTTCCGCAACACGGTGAGGGACGAGAAAGCGGACAAGGGGCAATCGGCAGGTGGACGCATCCGCGCCATCTACCTCCCCTCGGACAACTGGAAGGTGGACCTAAACATCAACTACGAATACAGCGACCAGGGTGGCTACCCGTATTTCTACCAAGGCAGCCTGGCCCCCGAAGCACAGAGCGAGCCGCTGAAGCCCTACATCGGAAAAATCTCCAATAACGCCCGTAGCAACTACTACCGCAACCTGCTGAACACGGGTCTGAACCTGGAATACCAGGCACAGCACTTCACGTTGAGCATGGTCACCGGCTACCAGTTTCTAAAGGACTGCATGGACATAGACCAAGACTTCACCGCCAACGACATCTATACCCTGCAACAGAAACAACGCTCCCACGCACTGAGCGAGGAAATCATCTTGAAGAGTAAAAGCGGCAGCCGCTGGCAATGGACCACCGGCGCCTTCGGCTTCTACCAATGGCTGAATACGGAAGCTCCCGTCACTTTCAGGGAAGCCGGAATGGGGATGCTGAACCAGATGTTGGGCAGTGTCATCCCATCGCAAATACAAGTAGAGATGGGACCATCCATGAGTATGAATATCCTGCCCTCACTGGGCATCAGCAGCCGGACCATGCCCATCGGGGGCAGTTTCAACACTCCGCTGCTGAATGGGGCACTCTTCCATCAATCCACCTTCAGAGATTTATTCGGGCTGAAAGGAGTGTCGTTCACTGCCGGGTTACGCCTGGATTATGAGCGTATGAAGATGGATTACAACTCCGGCACCAGCCTGGACTACAAGGTGGGCATCAAGGGAGAAATGAAGCGGGGCGACGTCGTCATCCGCGAAATAGAGATGATGCCGGAGACGGCGCTGACCGTAGAGTCGCGCTACCAAGGAAACATTGATAAGGATTATCTTCAGCTGTTGCCCAAGTTTGCTTTGCAGTATGACTTTGCGCGAAACAGAGGAAATGTGTATGCAACGGTCAGCAAAGGTTACCGTTCGGGAGGCTACAACGTGCAGATGTTCTCCGACCTGCTGCAATCCAGTTTGAAGAATGACATGATGCGGCAAAGCAAAGAGGCGATTATGCCCAACGTGCCGGATGCCTACAAAGAGCTGGTGGGCAAATACTTCCCCGATGCGGGAGAGAATCCGGATGCAAAATCCGCCACCGTCTACAAGCCCGAACAGACCTGGAACTACGAAATAGGAACACACTTGAATCTGCTGGACGGACGTCTGCATGCCGACGCCGCCATCTTCTGGCTGGAAACCCGCGACCAGCAGATTTCACGCTTCGCCCCAAGCGGACTGGGACGCGAAACGGCAAATGCCGGCAAAAGCCGCAGCCAGGGGGCAGAGGTTGCCTTGACGGCTGCCGTTGCTACGGACTTCACGCTGAATGCAAGTTATGGTTATACCTATGCCACCTTTAAGGATTACATCACCAACGAGAAAGTGAATGGGGAGCTTCAGGAAATCAGCTACAACGGCAAGCACGTACCCTTTGTTCCCAAGCATACCATGAACGTGGGCGGTCAGTACATCTTCCGCATCCGTCCGGGGCACTGGCTGGACCGCATCCAGCTGAACGCCAACTACACCGGTGCCGGGTGCATCTACTGGACCGAGAAGAATACCGTGAGCCAAGCCTTCTACGGCACGCTGAACGGACGTATCAGCTTCCAGAAAGGACATGGACAGATTGATTTCTGGGTGCGCAATGCACTGGACAAAGAGTATGCTTCGTTCTATTTTGAGAGTATGGGGAACGGATTTATGCAGAAAGGACGGCCTGTGCAGGCGGGAATAGAGTTGAGGTGCAGGTTCTGATTGGAGAGCTTTGTCCCTCCGAAAGTAAAGGAAAATAGAAACGGTCGTTCGGGTACTTACACATTGCATACCCGAACGACCGTTTCTATGTTTCTATCTGACAGAGGAGAAGTTATCCTCTATGTACCCAGTTTTCAATTTCAATATTAGGTATTCTTTCCAGATGTTTCTTGTTTTCAGTAACCATTATCATTTGGTTAGCCACCGCTGTACATCCTATAAATAAGTCCAAATCCTCAATGGGAGTTCCTTGACTATATAAGGCAGCCTTACTCCAGGCATAACAACATAAAGCCGAGGACAAAGGTATTACCTTGATATCTTGGCAGAAATCAGTAACAAGCTGCAAGTTTCTCTCCACATTATTACTTCGCTCTGCACCGAACAACAACTCTGCTACCGTAACCTCCGAAATGCAACAATGTTCCCAGCCCACCTTTTCAATATGTTCGTCTACTCCAAATTTCTGACGCATGAAGTGAACACAAATATTAGATCAAGCAAATATCGTTTCATTCGTCAAAGGGGCTAAAGTTTTCTTCTTTTCGAGAAAGGCGTGATGCATATATATCATCATTGATTTCATCAGAATCACGATTGTCCTTCCAACTACCGGCATACTTTGCAAGCATACGCTTAGTCAGCAATTTGCTATCTGCCGCTGTCGGAATGGAATGACTATTCTTATTCAAAACCTCCTTCATATATTTTCTGAGGCTCTCCAATGCAGTACTGCTATTGATATTGACTATCTCACGAATCAACTCCAATTTTCCGGCTTCCAACTCCAAACTACTCATAATCAATTCCTCCTTTTAAAAGTTCAACTACAAAGTTACATTTTCCTACTGAATATGGAAAAGTTACAAAGCTTTTTTATTCATTGATAGCTCCGCAATGTGGGCAGACTCCCTTCTCCCTCAGTTTCTGCCCGCATCTGCCGCAACGATAGCGTGAAGCCAGCAGCGAAATGCGAAGCCTTTTGAGGAATACCCATACAAAAGCGGTCAAAAACAAGTATCCGACGTAGATAGATGTAGTCAGGATAAAGAAAAAATAACAGAAGATGCAGCAGGAGGCCAGCCCCAACAGATAGAATACGGCCGCCGCCGGACTTAACTGGCGAAACAAATCGTCGAGTACCGCCAGCAACACCACTATAAACAGCCAGATACCCATCAGAAAAGCAGAAAGCACAAGCGGTACCTTGAACGGCGACAAGGTAGGATTAAAATAGAAGTGTTGCCACGTCTCCGGCGCAAACACTTGTATAGATTCGTAAATAGTGGCACAGAACGCCATCAGCAGACATAGCAACAACGGATAGAGACTGTCTATATCATTAAAGTACACCATCCTCAACTGCTTGCGCCGAAAAGCCCGGAACAGCCAGACTGCCACAAACAAGGCAAAAATAATGATAAAATAAGAGGCATGGGTATCACTGAACAAGTAGATGGCCTGCGAAATGCTGTCTGTAGGAACAAAGGCATGCATCATTTCGGACTCCCGCAACCAACCCTGCACTTCCTGCGAATGGGCAAGCTTCACCCATACACTATCCACACTGTCGGCAGGATGGATGGCGAACTCGGCAACCACCACGCGGTCTCCCCGATAAAGCATATTATAGCAGTCCTTCACGGGCAGACAAGCCAAATTCACAGAATCTGCCAGCACTTCCAGATTGGTATTCCAAGTATAATGCCGCTCAAAAAGATAGGCCAGCGAATCACGCGTCTCCTTAGACAGATGTTCATCTTCAAGATTAGGACGGGAATAATGGCAGGAAACTAAAGCAATGAAGCATGAAAAATAAAGAATGCAGAATAGGAGGGAACGCAGTGAACGCAAAGGATGTTTGTCCCTGCCCGCTTCCCGGTACCGGTCATTTGCCAGCCTTTCATTATGTGCCCGTTCCTCACTCCTCATTTTCAAGTCTTTATTAGTAATTCCTCATTCTTCGTCCTTCATTAAAGCGGCTCTTCATGAGCAATGACTTTCATCTGGCAATTCTTGCAATCAAAAGACAAGCGGAAACGCTTGCCGTCCGTCCCAACCAAATAATAAGGTTCCCTATAAGGAGAATGTCCTTTCTGATAGGTGGGACACCATCCCATACTGAAACGCAGGCAATGTTTGCAGAACATGAGTACAGCATCCGGAACCGCTTGTGCCTCGTAGGCAGGTGCTATAGACGAAAGTCCATGCTCACGGTAAAAACTCCGGGCAGCACTGTTCATCACATTGCCCAGATAGGTCAGTGAAGTAGCAGGGAAAGCATGGCTTGTCGGTTTCCAGACAGCCAACTCACGACGATAAGTAACACGCCGAGCCACAATCAGCCTATCTATCACCTGCCGACGCCAGTCTGCCACCACGGAAGCAGGAAGAAACCAGTTTTCAGAGAGATTGAGCCTGATACCCGACGCCTCTTCTGATAAATGCCCGGCTACCTCGAAAGGGGTATTCCCCAACTTAGCCAGTTGGCTGCGCAGATTATCCGCCTGTGGCGTGCGTGCCGGTTCTTTCGGATAAGGGAAAGAGAGTGTCACGCGGTTATCATCTTCGTCCGCAGCCGTCAGGCTGAAACCGAAAGAAGTATCTGCCAACTCCCAACAAACACCGATTTTGCGTTCGGAGGATTTACGGGTAAGGATACGTTCAAACTCCTGGTCGAAATTGCGATAAAGCCGTGTACGAGGTTTGATGCGAGGCACTTCCCCTGCCGGATAGAGTTTGTTACCGTCCACCCGGTTGATACGGAAACCCTGCAAACGTCCTTGCTCGTCCAAAAAACAGACGCCGTCTCCGTTGTGGAAAGGCTTCACGCCTGCCACCGTAATATATCCACCGCGCTGTTCCTTCAAAGTGCCCATCTCCTCTCCTAAAGATTTGGGCGTATCGAATGAAGTGATTTCCCCTCCCCTGCCTTGTAGGAAGTAATGCGTGAAACCACGGCTGAAGCTCTTGTCCAACTGTGGCTGGAAATCGAAACGGCAGGTGCCCGAAGAAGCACGGGTATATTCCTTGCGACGGGCAAAAATGGCATCGAGCTTCCTACGGTAAGCCGCCGTCACATTCTTCACATAGGTCACATCCTTCAAGCGGCCTTCTATCTTCAGCGAAGTGGCTCCGGCATCCAGCAGTTCTTCCAACACCTCGCTTTGGTTGAGGTCCTTCAAAGAAAGCAGATGCTTATTACGCACAATGGTCTTGCCATCGGCATCTACCAGACTGAAGGGTAAACGGCAGAATTGCGCACATTCCCCCCGGTTGGCACTCCGTCCGAAACAAGCCTGGCTGACATAGCACTGCCCGCTATAACTGACGCAAAGAGCCCCGTGTACAAAGACTTCGAGCGGCACGTCGGGACACGCCTCATGGATACCGCGTATCTCCTGCAAAGAAAGTTCGCGTGCCAACACCACCTGACGGAAACCGGCATCGGCAAGGAAACGTACTTTCTCCGGCGTACGGTTATCCATCTGCGTACTGCCATGCAACGGAATGGGCGGCAAATTCAACCGCGTAATCCCCATATCCTGTACAATCAGTGCATCCACACCGATGCGGTACAGCTCCCAAATCATCCTCTCCGTCTCTTTCAGCTCTTCTTCTTTCAGAATGGTATTGACCGTCACATAGATACGGGCATTATACAGATGGGCATGCTCCACCAAAGCGGCAATATCCTCCAAAGAGTTGACAGCAGCCGCACGCGCACCGAACTTGGGTGCACCGATGTATACCGCATCTGCCCCATGATTCACTGCTTCTATGCCACACTCCAAATTCTTGGCAGGAGCCAGCAGCTCTATTTTACGTTGCTTTATCATCGTTTAGTTACGAGTAACTCACCCTATTTCATTAATATTATACGGCGTCTCCTGATATACAAAATAATTCAGCCAATTGGAGAACAACAGATTGGCATGGGCACGCCAACGCACCAGCACTCCTTTGTCCGGGTCATCGTCCACATAGTAGTTACGGGGTATCTCAATGGGCAGGCCCTTATTCAAGTCACGGCGATACTCTGTATCCAATGTCAGCGGGGAGTATTCCGAATGGCCGGTCACGAAGAACTCACGCCCTCCACGGGCCACCGCCATATATACACCAGCATCCTCCGACTCGGAAAGCAGCGTCAATTCCGGAACCTTCTGTATATCTTCCCGGCGCACTTCCGTGTGGCGGCTATGCGGCACATAGAACATATCATCAAATCCACGGAAAATGGGATGCAACGGTTGCAAGGTACGATGTTCAAAGATACCGAACATCTTCTTATCCAGTGCATACTTCGGCACTCCATAATGATGATAGAGCCCTGCCTGCGCCGCCCAGCAGATGTAGAGCGTAGAGGTGACATGCGTACGCGCCCAGTCGAAGATTTCAGTAATCTCATCCCAATAAGTCACCTCCTCAAAATCCATCTGCTCTACCGGAGCACCGGTGATAATCATGCCATCGTACTTTTCACCGCGCATCTTGTCGAAATCCGTATAAAATGTTTTCATGTGTTCTATCGGAGTGTTCTTGGAAGTATGGCTTTTTATCTTCATGAACGAGATTTCCACCTGAAGCGGAGTATTGGAAAGCAGACGCACCAGGTCCGTTTCCGTTGTAATCTTTAGCGGCATCAAGTTCAGAATCACGATACGCAGCGGACGGATATCCTGCTGGGTTGCCCGGGAATTGTCAATGACAAATATATTCTCCTCTTTCAGCAACTCGATAGCGGGTAGTTTATCGGGTAAATTTAAAGGCATGAGTTTATATCTATGGTTTAACTTATTACTGTCTACGATTTTAGCGTGTAAAGTTAGGCAAAAAATCAGAGTGTGATAAATAAATTATAAAAGTTTTATCGATTTATCCCTCTTCATTTAACACGTTTAATTACATTTGTACCCGAAACCTATTAAAAGTTATTAAAAAATAAGATTAAAAAGCACTGCGGCATCAAGCGTGATACTGATAATTAGCATCCAAAAGCGTAAAAGACTTTTCCATACCGGTTATAGCTCTGCTAAATCCATATTTTTAAGACAAGGTTCATTGAGTATAATTGGGAAAGCGGAAAAACCGTTGCCCCACAATAATAATATAATGAAGAAACTTATTCTTGCAAGAGGAGTCTTGGCTGCCTCTTTATTCTGCTGCATGTCCTTAGGGAATACAGCTTGTGTGAACCGGATTGACGAAGAATCAGAAGCGGAAATCGAGGAAGGGACGACACCTATCACGTTCTCTATCAAAATGGAAAAGGCCAGTACCAAGGTCACAAACACCGCCTTTGAAAAAGGAGACAGAATGGGCTTGTTTGCAACCACTTCCTCCGGCTCCATCAAGGGAAAACGGTATATTGACAATCTGGCCCTGGAATATACGGAAGGCTCCACACTGGTTCCCAAAAAGACAGTATTCTATCCGGAAGGAGATGTGTCACTGGACTTTATCAGTTACCACCCTTACCAAACCGAAGGGGTAGCTGCCGGTACACCCGTTCTTCCCGTATCTGTGCAGATAGACCAGAGCAATGAGAAAAACCGCGCACAAAGTGACTTCTTGGTAGCTAAAGCGCAAGGAATCACCAGTAAAACCAAATCTGTAACCCTGGAGTTCCAACACAAGCTGTCCAAACTGGCAATCTCTCTGACACCCGACGCAAGCAACTCTGCCAATGATTTGCTGAAAGCCAATCCGCGTATCATCGCAACCGGGCTCAAGACCTCGGCCGATTATAATCTGGAAGACGGGACTTTCAGTAATCTTACGGGGACACAAGACATCATAGCCTCCGGCGAATGGAGCGTCAAAGACAACAAACTTACCGGCAAGGAATTCATCATCATACCCCAAACGATAAATGATGGCAAGCAATCCTTCATTATGGAGTGGAGCGGACGTATATACAGTTGTGCAATACCCGAAGTGGAAATGAGTAGCAGCACGCAATGTATCATTAACATATCAGCCATGCAGAGCAACAGCAACGTACTGAGCAGTTTTGCCGGAAAAATCAAGGAATGGAGCAGCCTCCCTCCCATCGACACCGACAATATGGAAGATTACACTGCCATACATATCTCCGCTCTCTCCTTTTCTCTTTCAAATGTGTACAGAATTTATCACGAAGGGATACCCATTGCAGAAGTCTGCAAGGAATATCTCAAATCAGCGTCATTGACTTCCAGAGCCGTTATAGCCTATCCCATAGGTGAAAATGAAAAGACCGACCTGAGCAATGGAGTCATCCTACAGCTTGCAGACCGTAAAGACACCATCTGCGGAGGAAGAATAAGCTGGAATACAGACGACTATGGATTTACCTACACTAAAGGGGAATATACCGGCATAGACAAGCTCTATATAGACAATAACCATAAGCTACTTCTGGATAAACCGGAAAACGCCATCAAAGTGAATGTGGCATGCTACACCCTTCGAGACATCAGAAAAGGAGTGTCTACCGAATACCCCATTGTCAAGATTGGAGCCCAATACTGGATGGGTAAAGAGCTCCATGCCACCACCTACCGTGACGGAGCTCCCTTGAAAAAACAGAGTGACTTGGGAACAGACAAAGCCGGATATTACAAGCCGGACAAATATGATATTTATTTTTACAATGGAGAATCCATACTGGCAGGAGAGCTGGCTCCCGAGGGCTGGAAAATTCCATCGGATGCAGACTGGGAACAGCTGAAAAACTACACCGGCAACGATGCCTCCATACTAAAAGCAGGAGAATGGCAGGCAATGGTATCCGGTGAAGTTGCCCCCGTCAACAACCATACCCGGTTCAATGCTTTCCCGGTAGGAATGTGGTACAACAAAGGACACAACAGCCCCAATAAAATGACTGCCTTTTGGAGTTGGGATCATACAAAGCATACCCTTTCGGAAAGCACCATTTATTTTCTCGGCGAAAGCGACGAGTTTGTATCAAGCGCTGCCCATGTCACCGGTAAGCCCTACTATAAAGCTCTTTCCATCCGCTGTATAAAAGAATAGCCGGCAATTTCGGCATTTCTCATTTCTTTTTTGTATTTTTGTTCCCAATGTGCAAGATTTTTGCCAATCGGACAAAGATAACGAAAGAGAAATGAGAGTAATCGACCTGATAAACAGTAACGAAAAAACAGCTTTTTCCTTTGAAATATTGCCACCACTGAAAGGTACGGGCATCGAAAAGCTGTATCAAACCATAGATACGTTACGGGAATTCGACCCCAAATACATCAACATCACCACGCACCGCAGCGAGTACGTGTACAAAGACCTCGGCAACGGATTGTTCCAGCGAAACCGCCTGCGCCGCCGCCCCGGCACCGTAGCCGTAGCTGCTGCCATCCAGAACAAGTACAACATCACCATGGTGCCGCACATCCTTTGCAGCGGCTTCACCCGCGAAGAGACGGAGTACGTGCTGCTCGACCTGCAATTCCTCGGCATCACCGACCTGCTGGTGCTTCGTGGCGACAAGGCAAAGCACGAATCCTCTTTTATCCCCGTGGGCAACGGTTACCACCACGCCGTCGAACTACAAGAGCAAATCAACAACTTCAATAAAGGTATTTTTGTGGACGGCTCCGAGATGAAAGTTACCAATACCCCGTTTTCATACGGTGTGGCGTGCTATCCGGAAAAGCATGAAGAAGCCCCCAACATGGATACAGACATCTACTGGCTGAAGAAAAAAATGGAAATGGGTGCAGAGTATGCCGTGACCCAGCTCTTCTACGACAACCGGAAATATTTCGACTTCGTGGAACGTGCCCGTCAAGCCGGTGTCACCATCCCGATTATCCCGGGCATCAAGCCCTTCAAGAAGTTGTCACAACTCAGCATGATACCCAAGACGTTCAAAGTAGATTTGCCCGAGGAACTGACCCAAGAGGTTCTGAAGTGCAACACCGATGCGGAAGCTCAGCAAGTGGGTATCGAATGGTGCGTGCAGCAGTGCAAAGAGCTGATAGCCCATGGCGTCCCAAGCCTCCACTTCTACTCGGTAGGAGCTACAGACAGCATCAAGGAAGTAGCCAAACAAATCTACTAAACAATGGACAATCAACAGTTGACAATTGACAATAGGCAGTGTCACAAGTAATAACTTATAACTAATTAACCCGTGTTCAGTTTCAAGGACATAATAGGCCAAGAGGCAGCCAAGCAAAGGCTGATACAAGAAGTGCAGGAAGGACGTATCCCCCACGCACAACTCTTCTGTGGCCCTGCCGGAGTAGGAAAACTCCCATTGGCACTTGCCTATGCCCACTACATCTGCTGTCCCAACCGGACGGAAACCGATGCCTGCGGTACTTGTCCCTCCTGCGTAAAATGGAATAAGCTGGTGCACCCGGACGTACACTTCGTATACCCTATCGTCAAGAGCGCCAAAGGGAAAAAGGAAGTCTGCGACGACTATATCGCCAACTGGCGGCACCTGTTGCTGAACAGCCCCTACTTCGGGCTGAACCACTGGCTGAACGAGATGGATGCCGAAAACGGACAAGCTATTATCTATGCCAAGGAAAGCGACGAGATAACCCGCAAGCTGAGTCTGAAATCCAGTGAAGGAGGTTACAAAGTCACCATCGTATGGCTACCCGAAAAGCTGCATGAAGTATGCGCCAACAAGCTGCTGAAACTGCTGGAAGAGCCACCCGAGAAAACGATATTCCTCCTCATCTCCGAAGCTCCGGAAATGATACTACCCACCATCCTCAGCCGCACGCAGCGCTTCAACATTCCCAAGATTGAAGAAGCCGACATAGCCGAAGCCCTGCAGCAGAAGTACGGAGTGCAGCCCCGCGACAGCGAGACGATAGCCCACCTGGCAAACGGAGACTTCATCAAAGCATTGGAGACCATCCATCTGAACGAAGAGAACGAACTGTTCTTCAACCTCTTTGTCAGCCTGATGCGACTCTCCTACCAGCGCAAGATACGGGAAATGAAACAATGGAGCGAGCAGCTTGCTGCCATGGGACGCGAACGGCAGAAGAACTTCCTGGACTACTGCCAGCGCATGACCCGCGAGAACTTCATCTACAACCTGCACCGCAAGGAGATGAACTACATGACGCTGCCCGAACAGAACTTCGCCACCCGTTTCGCCCCCTTTGTCAACGAACGGAACGTCATGGGTATCATGGACGAACTAAGTGAAGCGCAACGCCACATCGAGCAGAACGTAAACGCCCGCATGGTGTTTTTCGACTTCTCTCTCAAAATGATTGTTTTATTGAAACAATGAAAAGTGGCAAAATAATGAAATGCAAAGTATCAAATCGTAAATAGTCAAATAGTAAATAAATAGATGATGGAATTTAAACTACATAACGGAAGCGGAGGTCTCTGCTGCAAGAGTTGCGGCAGGCAGGACAAGCAACTGAACACCTACGACTGGCTGGCAGACATTCCGGGCAATGCCGATGAAAGCGAGCTGGTAGAGGTTCAGTTCAAGAATACCCGCAAGGGATATTTCCGCAACAGCAACAAGATACCCCTGGAGAAAGGCGACATCGTAGCCGTAGAAGCCACCCCCGGACATGATATCGGTGTGGTGACCCTGACCGGACGTCTCGTGCCGCTGCAAATGAAGAAAGCCAATATCAAGTCTGAGGCAGACATCAAACGCATCTACCGCAAGGCGAAGCCCGTAGATATGGAGAAGTACAACGAGGCAAAAGCCCGCGAGCACGCCACCATGATACGCTCGCGCCAGATTGCCCTGGACCTCAACCTCAACATGAAGATTGGTGACGTGGAATACCAGGGAGACGGCAACAAAGCCATCTTCTACTACATCGCCGACGAGCGTGTGGACTTCCGCCAGCTCATCAAGGTCCTTGCCGACGCCTTCCGCGTGCGCATCGAGATGAAACAGATTGGCGCCCGCCAGGAAGCCGGACGCATTGGTGGCATCGGTCCCTGCGGACGCGAACTCTGCTGCGCCACCTGGATGACCTCCTTCGTGTCGGTATCTACCAGCGCTGCACGCTTCCAGGACATATCACTGAATCCGCAGAAACTTGCCGGACAATGCGCCAAGCTGAAGTGCTGCCTCAACTACGAAGTGGACTGCTACGTGGAAGCACAGAAACGCCTGCCCTCACGCGAGATTACCCTGGAAACCAAAGACGGCGAGTTCTTCTTCTTCAAAGCCGACATTCTGAGCAACCAGATAACCTACTCAAGTGACAAGAACATCCCTGCCAACCTGGTGACCATCAGCGGCAGACGCGCCTTCGAGATTATCGGTTTGAACAAACGTGGCATCAAGCCCGACAGCCTGATAGAAGAAACCCATCGCTCCGAGCCCAAAAAGCCGGTGGACTTGCTGGAACAAGAGAGCCTCACCCGCTTTGACCGCAGCCGGAAAGGCAAGAGTGGCGGTGACGGCAACGGTGGCGAGAACAGCAACAACAGCCGTAACAAGAGAAAGAAAAAGAGTGGAAACGGTCGTCCGCAAGGAGGTGAGCAGCAGGGTGCTCCGCAATCCAACAACCAGAGAGAACAATCCAGGCAAGACCGGCAACCGAGACAGAAACAAGACCGGCAAGCACCCAAACAAGGTGAACAGCAACAAGGCGAACGTCAACAACGGAACAATAACAACCGTCGTCCGCCCCGTAACAATAAGCCCAAACCTCAAGGTGAAAGACCTGCCCAAAATGACAAACCGGCTCAAGAATAGGAATCTCTGCCTGAAAGGTATCATACTACTGTTTGTCGCAAGCCTGCTGAGCGCTTGCGACAAACAGACTGTATACCATTCCTTCCAATCCCTTCCCACCGAAGGCTGGCTGCGCGAAGACACGCTCTCTTTCGACGTGAAGGTCACCGACTCACTGACCTACTACAAACTGTCTTTGGAAGTTCGTAACCGAAGCAACTACCCCTATCAGAATCTACCTCTATCCATCTGCTACACCACCGCAGATTCCATTCCGTCACCCACGGACACCATACAGCTAATCCTCGCGGACAAAGAAGGAATCTGGAAAGGTGACGGCTGGGGAGGTCTCTATCAGACTGCCGTTCCCGCAGGAAGCGTTCGAATCGGCAAACCCGGCACCTACCTCTTTAAAGTGGCCTATACGCTACCGGACGAAAGGCTGCAAGGAATCAATGACATCGGCATCAAACTGAAGAGATAGGAACTCCCTATTGTTCTTTATTACCTTCTTCTAACAACCACCTCAGTCTCCCACTCACGTCTCCTTGAAGCGGAAACGGGCGGGGTATCATAACTTGCCCTCTTACCTCGTAGCGTTACGTCTTTTACGCCAGGATGTAACGACCGTTACACCAGCATGTAAAGGGCGTTACAATATAGCGTAAAAGTCGTTACGATACAGCGTAAAGGACGTTACAATGCGGTGTAACGGCCGTTACATTACGATGTAAACAATGTGTAAATGCAATGTAATGATAATCAAGTCCATTCGTATGTCCCACAAGGAAACGGTCATAACTAAATTCGACGATTACGTCCCGCATCAATCCGCAGAAAGATAAACAGCAAGATTGTGAATCCCCAGAGAGAAGAACCTCCGTAACTGAAGAAAGGCAACGGGATACCGATGACGGGGGTCAGCCCCAGCACCATGCCTATATTGATGAATAGATGGAACAAGAATATACTAAGCACAGAATAACCATACACCCGGCCAAAGGGAGATTGCTGCCGCTCGGCCACGACAATCAGCCGTAAAATAAGAATAAGGAACAGTAACAGTACAGCCGTAGACCCTACGAATCCTTCCTCCTCACCCACGGTGCAAAAAATGAAGTCCGTATCTTGCTCCGGCACATACTTCAGCTTTGTCTGCGTACCATTCAAGAAACCTTTGCCGGTCAGCCCCCCGGAGCCGATGGCTATCTTCGACTGGTTCACGTTATAGCCGGCACCAGCAAGGTCCTCTTCCATACCGAGCACCACCTTGATACGTATCTGTTGATGGGGCTCCAGCACTTTATTGAAGAAGTAGTCGCTGGAGTAGAGGAAACCTATCGAACCCAAAGCAAACAGCCCAATCAGAAAATAAGATAAATGGCGCTCGCTTAAAGAAAGAAAGACAAGATACCCGACAACAAGTGCACAAAGCCCCCACTGCACCCACACCAAGTTGAAGGGTACCACGTATTCCGAAATCAGATAAGCCACGAGCAGCACTCCCAGCGAACCGCCGATAATATTCCGTGTGGGTTCCCAGCGCTTTTTATAAACCCACACCATACCTCCGGCAAAGAGCAGTACCATCAGCAGTACGGCAAATTCCCCGATAGGCGTCGGTGTATCGGCAATCATCACCGCATCAAAACGGATGCCCACCACAAAGTAGGCCACTGCACATATACCCGAGAACAGTACCACGCCCGGCATTCCCTCCCGATAAAGCATCAGGAAAAATGCAGAGTACACCAATGCCGAACCCGTCTCCCGCTGTAGGATAATCAGCAACATGGGGAAAAGAATCAAGAAAGCCAGCATAAGGGAGCTTTTCCAATTCTTCATCGTAAACGAGTAGGCACTCATATACTTGGCAAGCGCCAGCGCCGTGGCAAACTTGGCAAACTCCGCCGGCTGCAAACTGACCGGCCCCAGAATGAGCCACGACCGCGACCCTTTCGTGTCGGGCGCAATGAATATCGTGACAATCAGCAACAGCATCAGCCCTATATATATAAGGTAGGAGAACATGTCATAGAGGGAATCATCCAGCATCAGCAGCACAAACCCCAGCCCGAAGGAACATATAATCCAGACAAACTGCTTGCCGGCACGCGTAGAGAAGTCCAGAAAGTCACGGTCACCATAATCATAACTCGCCCCACAGACACTGAACCAGCCGAATACAATCAGCAGCAGGTAAACGACAATCGTCACCCAGTCCAATGATTTCCATATGCTATCTCTCCTTGTCACCAATTTATTTACGATTTTACTATTTACTATTTACTATTGAAGTCACTCACCGTTCATCCCTAACCCCTAATCCTTAATCCCTAATCATCATCTCTCCTCATCTCCGTAAAGTATCACCCGGTTACTGAATTCTTCCGCCCGTATCTCATTCTCGGGCGACAGCTTTCCATGCAGATACTGGTCCATCATCATGGCACCGATAGGTACGCCATACGTGGCACCGAAACCACCGTTCTCCACATAGACGGCAATGGCTATCTTAGGGTTGTCCATCGGGGCAAAGCCCATAAAGACAGAATGGTCCTTGCCGCGGTTCTGTGCCGTGCCCGTCTTTCCGCAGACCTCCACACCCGGCAGGATGGCTCCCGCCATGCGGCAAGTGGCGCTACCCGTACTTCCGTCTACAGCGGCACGCATGCCTTTCACCACCATTTCATAATATTCGCGGTCGATGGTGGGATAACGGGGATTGCGATAGATGCTGTCCAGTTCATTGTCTTCTATCTCCTTCACGATGTGCGGAGTAATGAAATGCCCCCGGTTGGCAATGGTGGCACCCAGATTGGCTATCTGCAACGGGGTGGCGAGAATCTCTCCCTGCCCGATGGAGATACTAATCACCGTCAGACCGTTCCACGAACCCCGATAGGGCTTGTCGTAGAACTTTGCATTCGGTATCAGTCCACGCTGTTCGCCGGGGAGGTCGGTACCGAGCCGATAGCCGAAGCCCTGCGATACCATGTGGTCTTTCCATACGGTAATGGCATTCTGCGGCGAACCGTATTTTTTATCACCGAACATGCGATACAATCCCCAACAGAAATAGGAATTACAAGAGGTAGCGATGGCAGGAATCAGCGACAGAGGCGAACCATGTCCGTGACATCCCACATGAAGGCCTTTATGATTGAAACCATGCGCACAAGGGAAAGTCGGATAATCTTCGTGGATAATCTCTTCCTGAAGGAAAGTCAGTGCCTGCGCCGTCTTGAAGGTGGAGCCCGGCGGATAAGCTCCCATGATGGCACGGTTCAACAAAGGCTTCCGCTTGTCCATCTGCAGCAGGCGGTGGTTCTTTCCCCGCTGGCGCCCTATCATCAGATGAGGGTCAAAGGTAGGCGAGGAAACCATACATAGTATCTCACCCGTAGCCGGTTCGATGGCCACAATGGCACCGATTTTGTGTTGAAGCAGTCGTTCTCCCAACATCTGAAGGTCAATGTCGATGCCCAACGTCAGGTTCTTGCCGGGTACGGAGGAACGGTCCAACTGTCCGTCCATGTAGTGTCCCTGGATGCGCCCGTGAGCGTCACGAAGCAGAATCTCCACCCCCTTCTCTCCACGCAGATACTTTTCATAGGATTTCTCGATGCCTTGCTTGCCTATATAGTCTCCGCGAATATAATAGTCATCGTTCTCAATGTCTTTCTTGGACACTTCGCCGATGTCTCCCAGCAAATGGCCGGCAGAGTTATAGGTATATTGGCGGATAGTACGCCGCTGAATATAGAAACCTGGAAATTTGAACAGCTTCTCCTGAAACACACCGCACTCTTCGGCAGAAAGCTGCGTCATGAACACCTGATGGGTGTATTTGGAATAACCGGGGTTCATCCAGCGGTTCTTGACGTCCTTCATCCGTTTGTCAAACTGCTCACGGGTAATGTTCAAGGCACTGCAAAGGTCGAGTGTATCCAGCTGCGTCACCTCCCGAGGCACAAACGTAATATCATAGGCAGGCTGGTTAAACACGAGCAACTTACCGTTACGGTCGTAGATAGCCCCCCGTGATGGATATTGTATCTTGTTCAGAAAAGCGTTACTGTCCGCGTTCTTCTTGTAGTCATCAGTCATGATTTGCAGGTCGAACAGCCGGAACACGTAAATAAGAACGATGACAATAGCCGCCGCTCCAATTACATATTTCCGCTTTTCCAGTGTATAGTCTTTCATCAATTCCTAATCCTTAATCCCTTTATCCTTTCTTTCTTATTCCCTCAACAGCCATAATGCAGGTCACAGTAAGCAGGGTACTTGCCGCAATTCTCAACAACAGCGTACCAATATGGGCAAAAGAGAAGAATTCGAGGGTAAGCAACAAGCCGTGATGTATCAGCACACTCACAACCAGATATTTCAGGAAAGGAAGAATCCCCATTGTACGGATGGCCGGAACCAGTGTATCCAGCGTGTCACGAGGCACGAACAGCCGCAGGAAAGTGGGGCGCAAGAAAGCCAGCAACACCGTAGCGGCAGCGTTCATCCCCGGTGTGTCGGAAAAGACGTCGACAGCCAGCCCTAAAAAGAATGCCCACAACATCAACGCATTGCGGGGAGTGTCCGACTCAAACTTCAGTATCAAGTAGATATACAGAAATGGAGTGGCATATCCTGCAATATGCACATTGTTCAATATCAGCACCTGCAACAGTACCAAGCCTATGAACCATCCTATTTTATGCAGATAATTAATTAACAACGCTAATGAGTTATAAGTTACGAGTTACAAGTTATTGAGTGTATAAGTTATAAGATATAAAGATGATTAATCCCTAATCCTTAACCCCTAATCCCTAATTTCTTAGTCACTTCTCGTCTGCCCTCGACTCCAATGCCTTTTGTTCATCCTGCCCGTTGCGGGAAATGACGCGCACATTGCTCACCTTTCCAAAGTCCGTAGCCAGCTTTATCTTCAACAGATACGAAAGCCCGTCGTGCGAGTCAGACATGTCATCCACCGTCCCCACCATGACACCTTCTGGAAACACGGTGGAATAGCCGCTGGTCACTACTGTATCTCCCAGATTGAATTCGGCATGCCGGGGCAAATCCTTCAGATAGGCAAAACGGGAATTACCTCCCTCCCACTTCAAATAACCGAAATAATCACTGCCCACAATCTTACAGCTGATGCTTGACTTGCTGTTCAGCAACGGAATGACCAACGAGTAATGGGGAGAGGTCTTATACACAATACCCACCACGCCATTGGCATCTACAACTCCCATCTCAGGACGGATACCTTCTGTTGTTCCACGGTCTAAAGTGATATAATTGTCAGCCTTGTTCAAGCTGTTCTTTATGACATTCGCCTTGAATATCTGATACTTCGTAGGAGCAAGCCGTTCCATGCTGTACAACCTGGCGGAGTCCAATCCTTTCTCCTTCAAGACATTTTCCAGAAACGAAAGCCGCTGCTCCAGCCACATGTTGCGGTCGAGCAGGTCTTCGTTGGCCGTCTTCAAGTGGAAATAGGAAGTGATGCCACCCGATATTTCATAAACCTTCCCCGCCACGCCATTGGCAGAGGTGAAATACACACTCTGCTGGTAATGATTAAAGCGAAATAATAAAATAAAACTGGCAACCTCTAACAGAAGAAAGAGGAACCAGTAATTATATTTAATGAGAAAGTTTAATAAATTTCGCATTACCGCATCAAGAATGAGAAGCGGTCAACGTTCTTCAATGCCACGCCCGTACCTTTGGCAACGGCATGCAAGGGGTCTTCCGCAATGTGGAACGGTATGTTTATTTTATCAGTCAGACGCTTATCCAGTCCACGAAGCAATGCACCGCCACCGGCAAGATAGATACCGTTGTGAACGATGTCGGCATACAATTCGGGAGGCGTATTTTCCAATGCGCTCAAGATGGCTGTCTCAATCTTAGAGATAGACTTCTCCAAGCAATGCGCCACTTCCTGATAGCATACCGGCACTTCCATGGGCAATGCCGTGATGCGGTTCGGACCATGAACGATATAGTCTTCAGGAGCATCCTCACCGAGTTCCGTCAAGGCAGCACCCACATTAATCTTAATACGCTCAGCCATACGCTCGCTGACCTTCACGTTGTGCTGGCGGCTCATGTATTCCTGAATATCGGCAGTCAAGTCGTCACCGGCAATGCGGATGGAGTTGTTACTTACGATACCTCCCAAAGAGATAACGGCAATTTCCGTAGAACCACCACCTATGTCAACAATCATGTTGCCTTCGGGAGCCTCTACATCGATACCGATACCGATGGCAGCAGCCATCGGCTCGAAAATCAAATAAACGTCGCGCCCGCCGGCATGCTCGGCAGAGTCGCGCACGGCACGCAGCTCCACTTCGGTACTGCCCGAAGGAACCCCGATTACCATGCGGAGTGACGGAGAGAAGAGACGATTACGGTTGTTCACCATCTTGATAAGTCCGCGTATCATCTGCTCGCAGGCATAGAAGTCGGCAATCACACCGTCGCGCAACGGACGGATGGTACGTATGTTTTCGTGGGTCTTTTCGTGCATCATCTTTGCCTTGTCACCCACGGCAATCATCTTATCGGTACGACGGTCCAAAGCCACCACCGAAGGCTCATCCACCACAATCTTGCCATTCGTGGTGATGATGGTATTGGCTGTGCCAAGGTCCATCGCTATTTCTTGTGTAAAGGAGAATAATCCCATTAATATTTACGATTTAACTATTTACGATTGATATTCCTCTTGTTTACAATTTGAGATTCAGACTTACGATGTAACTTCAATCGTAAATCGTAAATCGTCAAATCGTAAATCCGAATTAGTGTTTAAAGTGACGGAATCCCGTAGTCACCATGGCAATGCCATGCTCGTTGCAATATTCAAACGAGAGTTCATCCTTGATGCTTCCACCCGGCTGGATGACGGCTGTTACGCCTTCATTGCCGGCAATTTCCACGCAGTCGGGGAAAGGGAAGAATGCGTCACTTGCCATTACAGCGCCATTCAAGTCGAAACCGAAGTTTTTGGCTTTCTCGATAGCCTGCTTCAAAGCATCCACACGGCTGGTCTGACCTACACCACTTGCCAACAACTGCTTTCCTTTTGCCAGCACAATGGCATTCGACTTACTGTTCTTCACAATCTTGTTTGCAAAGAGCATATCCTCAATTTCCTGTGCAGTGGGAGCCTTCGTAGTTACAGTCTTCAATTCTTCAGGAGTTTCCACCTTAAGGTCGCGGTCCTGAACCAATACGCCATTCAGCAAAGAGCGGAACTGCTTCTTAGGCAGAGCTGCCGGCTTGCGGACCAGGATAATACGGTTCTTCTTCTGACCGAGGATTTCCAACGCATCCACATCATAATCGGGAGCGATAATCACCTCAAAGAAAATTTTATTGATTTCTTCGGCAGCAGCCTTGTCAATCACGGCATTAGTGATGAGCACACCACCAAAAGCGGATACCGGGTCACCGGCAAGCGCATCGTTCCATGCTTCGAGCACAGTGGGACGTGAAGCCAGTCCACAAGCATTATTATGCTTCAGGATAGCGAAAGTCGTATCCTTGAATTCGTCAATCAAGTCAACGGCAGCATTGATGTCGAGCAGGTTGTTATAAGAGATTTCCTTACCGTGAATCTGGTCGAACATAGCATCAATATTGCCATAGAAATAACCTTTCTGATGCGGATTCTCGCCATAGCGTAAAGTCTTCTGGCTGTTGGCAGAACAACGGAAAGCGGAACCTTCCTCGCCATCGAAATAGTTGAAGATGGCAGAATCATAGTGTGAAGACACTCCGAAAGCCTCTTTGGCAAACCAACGGCGTTCTTCGATGGTAGTAGTGGCTCCGTGTTCCATCAGCATGTCGCGGAACGGCTGATATTGTGCTTGCGAAGCGATGATAACCACGTCGTTATAGTTCTTGGCTGCGGCACGAATCAGAGAGATACCGCCTATGTCAATCTTTTCGATGATGGCAGGTTCTTCGGCACCACTGGCAACGGTAGCCTCAAACGGATAGAGGTCAACAATGACGAGGTCTATTTCGGGGATTTCATATTTTTCAATCTGTTGCATGTCTTGCTCCAATCCGCGGCGGCAAAGAATACCTCCAAAAACCTTCGGATGCAAAGTCTTCACGCGTCCGCCCAGGATGGAAGGGTATGTAGTGAGGTCTTCCACTGCCTTGCAGGGATAACCCAGGGATTCTATAAACTGACGGGTTCCACCGGTTGAGAGGAACTCTACACCTTCTTCATGCAGTTTGGTAATGATTTCGTCCAAACCTTCCTTATGGTAAACAGATACCAGAGCTGTTTTGATTCTTTTTGTTTCAGACATGGATTTGCGTATTAAAGTATGCGTATATTAGTATTTGATGCGCAAAGTTACAAATTTTGTTTATTCATACATACATTCATACACAATAAATTAGGTATAATTAAAAAAGGCGGCATCTGTTTCCAGTCTGCCGCCTTTTTTTAAGGGTTATTTTGTTGGTTTACCAAATAGATACACGTTTTTCTACCGGCAAGAACATCGGGTCTTTTTCTGTCACGTTGAATGCCTCATACCAAGCACCGATTTGCGGCAATGCACCGTTTACGCGCCATTCACCCAATGAGTGCACATCACTCTTCGTGCGGTTCAACACTTCTTCGGGACGGATATCATTGGCCCATACACCTGCGTATGCCAGGAAGAAACGTTGTTCGGGAGTAAGACCATCCAGCACCGGCAGCGGATTGGCAGCCGTAGCTTTCTTGAATGCCTGATAAGAAACCTGCAGACCACCGTGGTCGGCAATATTCTCACCCAATGTCATGCGTCCGTTGGCATATACGCCCGGAGCAACCTCGATGCTATCGAAGAAGTTCACCATCACCTGAGCACGCTCGTCAAAGTTCTTGGCATCTTCAGCAGTCCACCAGTCTTTCAGGTTACCGTCCTTGTCGTACTGGCGACCCTGGTCGTCGAATCCGTGAGTCATTTCATGACCGATTACCACACCGATGGCACCATAGTTGAAGGCATCATCCGCATTCATATCGAAGAAAGGATATTGCAGGATACCGGCGGGGAAACAGATTTCGTTGGTGGTCGGGTTATAGTAAGCGTTGACGGTCTGCGGAGTCATCAGCCATTCGTCCTTATCCACCGGCTTGCCGGCCTTGGCTATCATTTCGGCATGGCTCCACTCGTTGGCACGTTCCATGTTTGCCCAGTAAGAGTCGTTTTTGATTTCCAGTGTGGAGTAGTCTTTCCAAGTGTCGGGATAACCAATCTTCACATGGAAGGTAGCCAGTTTCTCCAGAGCTTTCACCTTAGTGGAATCACCCATCCAAGCAAGATTCTGGATACGTTCGCCCAGGCTTTCCTGCAAGTTCTTCACCAAAGTCACCATACGCTCCTTGGCAGCAGCAGGGAAATATTTCTCCACGTACATCTGACCTACAGCTTCGCCCAGCGCGCCGCTTACAGTGCTTACCGCTCTCTTCCAGCGGGGCTGCATTTCTTGTGTACCGCTCATGGTGCGGCTGTAGAAGTCGAAGTTCTGTTCTGCCATAGCATCGTTCAACAAGCTTGCGGCAGAATCAATCAATTTCCATTGCAGATAAAGGCTCTGCTGTTCAATGGGCAGCGTATCCAGAATATCGGCAGCAGCTTTCAGTGAAGCGGGCTGGCCTACGATGATTTCCTTCACATCCTTCAAGCCCATGGCAGACAAATAAGCATCCCAATCGAAAGTAGGATAATTCTTCTTCAACTCTTCCATGCTCATCTTGTTATAATTGGCATGCGGGTCACGCAACTCCGTACGAGAGCGGAAAGCCTTGGCAAGACGTGTTTCCACATCCATCACCACCTCCATACCTTTCTTGGCAGTAGCCTCGTCGAAACCAGCCAACTGATACATCTTCTGTACATGTGTACGGAAAGCATCACGAATTTTGGCAGTAGCCTCATCATTCTCCAGATAGTATTCACGTTCGCCCATGCTCAGCCCGGTCTGATAGGTCTGTACAGCATTCATGCTACTGTTCATTTCGTCAGCGCCAACATACAGCACGTTGTAGGCGATGATGCCTTTCTTCTGCATATCGCCCAGCAAGGCATAAAGCTCTTTCTTGTCCTTCAAAGCAGCCAGCTGGTCGAGTTCAGCCTTGATGGGGGCTACACCGTCCTTGTTCAGCTTCACGCTGTCCATTACGATTTTGTACAAGTCACCGATTTTTTGTGCCACGCTGCCGACTTCGTGCTGGGTGGCGGCAAGCTCTTCAATCAGTCCTTGAATCTGCTTGCGGTTGTTTTCTGCAAGGATAGTAAAAGAACCGTACTGTGAGTATTCAGCAGGAATCGGATTGTTCTTCATCCAACCGCCACATGCGTATTGGTAAAAGTCAGTTCCGGGTAGAGCCGTTGTGTCAAGATTGGCGAGCTGGATGCCTGCTGTAAGTTCAGCCTGCTGCTTGCCG